>Ga0182015_10000815_pt1 | contig 43306 bp, 42 predicted proteins | sample 712P3MmetaG_FD_120478 | JGI IMG/M metagenome (GOLD analysis project Ga0182015, IMG submission 120478) | Permafrost microbial communities from Stordalen Mire, Sweden - 712P3M metaG | ecosystem: Environmental > Terrestrial > Soil > Wetlands > Permafrost | place: Sweden: Stordalen | collected...
CCCGCTACGCCCGCGACGAGCGGGAGCTCGCACTGCTCGCCGCAGCCGAGCGCACCGGGGTACCGGTGCTCGCCATCTGCCGCGGGATGCAGCTGCTCAATGTCGCCCGCGGTGGCACGCTCATCCAGCACCTCCCCGATGTCGTCGGCCACGAGGAGCACAACCCGACGCCCGGGGCGTGCGCCAAGCACCTGGTCAAGATCGAGCAAGGGAGCTTGCTCCACCAGCTCGTGGCCTGGGACGAGCGTTACGTGCCCGCCCACCATCATCAGGGCATCGATCGCCTCGGCTCTGGCCTCTCGGCCGTCGCCTGGGCCGACGACGGCACGATCGAAGCGGTCGAGGACCCGTCCAGGCCCTTTCTTGTCGGAGTGCAGTGGCATGCCGAAGCAGATGACGACCCTGCCTTGTTCGAGTCGCTCGTCCGGGCTGCGTCGGGCGTCAACAGGTTACGGGGAGACGACGAACACCTTCCCCCGTCCTGAGGGCCGAGGCCGAGCCTCGAGGCTGAATCGTCGCCTCGCCCCTACACTTGCCCGCGTGGAGGCCGCGCCGACCGGAGTCGCGAGCGGCGAGGCCGGCGACCTTGACCGAGTCTGGACGCTGCCGAATGTGATCTCGCTCGCCCGGATCGTGCTGCTCGGCGTCTTCTGCTGGCTCCTGTTCGGCCCGGACCGGCGGATCCTGGCAACGGCGGTGCTCATGGTCGTCGGAGTGACCGACTTCCTCGACGGCTACGTTGCTCGACGGTTCCATCAGGTCAGCACGCTCGGGAAAGTCCTCGATCCCGTCGCCGACCGGCTGGTCCTCGTGACCGGTGTGATCGCCATCGCGGTCTACGGGGCCGTCCCCGCCTGGCTGGCGGCGATCGTGATCGGCCGTGAGCTGCTCGTGTCTGTCGCCGTGTTGGCGCTCGCTGCGCTCGGAGCGCGACGCATCGACGTGCTCTGGGTCGGCAAGGCCGGCACGTTCGGGCTCCTGTGCTGCTTCCCGTTGTTCCTTCTCGGAGACGAGAGCGCGAGATGGGCCCGCGTGCTCACCGACGTGACCTGGGTGGGAGTCGTGCCGGCGTTGCTCTTGAGCTTTGCGGCGGCCGCTGCGTATGTGCCGCACGCCCGTCAGGCGCTGAGCGAGCGGCGCTCGCAGCGGGCGGGCCACGAACCGGTGACCTCGTGAAAGCCGTGATCATGGCCGGCGGCGAGGGCACCCGCCTGCGGCCGCTGACCGCGAACCAGCCGAAACCGATGCTCCCGATGGCCAACGCCCCGATGGCCGAGCAGGTCGTTCACCTGCTTCGTCGGCACGGTTTCGAGGAGATCGTCGTGACGGTCGGCTTCCTCGCGAGCACGATCCGCACCTATTTCGGGGACGGCTCAGAGCTGGGCGTGCGCCTCGTCTACGCGACCGAGGAGACCCCGCTCGGGACGGCCGGCTCGGTGTTGAACGCCCGCGACGAACTGGACGACCGATTCCTCGTCATCTCCGGAGACGTCCTCACCGACGTCGACCTGACGGCGCTCGTCGAGTTCCACGACCAGCAGGGCGCGGTCGCGACACTCGCCCTCCAGGCCGTGGAGAACCCCCTCGAGTTCGGCATCGTCATCATCGGTGCCGACGGGCGTGTCGAGCGCTTCCTCGAGAAGCCCGGGTGGGGCGAGGTCTTCAGCGACACCATCAACACCGGCATCTACGTGCTCGAGCCCGAGGTCTTCGACTGGATACCGAGCGGACGGGCCGTCGACTTCTCGGGGGAAGTGTTCCCGTCGATGCTCGACGCCGGACGTCCGCTCTACGGCTATGTGAGCGGTGGCTACTGGGAGGACGTCGGCACGCTCGAGGCCTACTTGAGGGCGCACGCCGACATTCTTGACGGCAAGGTCCAGATCGACATGCCGGGCTTCCCGCTCCGGCCGGGGGTCTGGATCGGGGCGGGCGCCGAGATCCATCCGTCGGCCGAGGTCGTCGGCCCGGCGCTCATCGGTGACAACTGCCGGATCGGGCCGGACGTCGAGCTTCGGGGACACTGCGTGCTCGGGGCGAACGTGCGTGTCGGCGACAACACCGTCATCGAACGGAGCGTCATTCACGACAACGTCTACCTCGCCTCCGGGGTGAGCGCCCGCGGCTGTGTCATCGCCCGCTCATGCGACGTCCGCCAGGGCGCGCACCTCGAGGACGGCGTGGTGCTCGGCGAGGGCTCCCGAGTCGGCCGCCAGGCCGTCGTCGGCGCAGGCGTGAAGGTGTACCCGCACAAGATCATCGAAGCGGGCGCGGTCGTGAACTCCTCGATCATCTGGGAGTCCCGCGGTTCGAGAAGCCTCTTCGGGCGCCTCGGAGTAGCCGGCATCGCCAACGTGGACCTCTCGCCGGAGGTGGCGCTAAGGGTCGCGATGGCGTACGCGACGACGCTCCCGAAAGGCGCCTCCCTGACCGTGTCGCGCGACTCCAGCCGGGCGGCGCGGATGTTGAAGCGTGCCGTCATGGTCGGCATCACCGCAGCCGGATGCAACGTCGAGGACCTGGAAGCCGCGACAGTGCCGGTGACGCGGTTCCAGACCCGCACCGGGAACACCTTCGGCGGCGTCACGGTCCGGCTCGTGCCGGGGGACCCGCAGTCGGTGGCCCTTCGTTTCTTGAACGAGGACGGTGTGGACCTCGACGAGGCTGCGCAGCGCAAGATCGAGCGCCTCTACGACCGGGAGGAGTCGCGCCGCGTCCTCGCCGCGGAGATCGGCGACATCGGATTCGCGTCGAGAACCCTCGAGCTGTACACCAACGAGCTCGCCGGGCTGGTCGACCTCGACGCCATCCGCAAGGCGAAGTTCAAGCTCGTGCTCGACTACGCCTTTGGAACCGCAAGCTTCGTGATGCCGAACGTGCTCGCAAAGCTCGGCGCGGACGTGCTCGGGATCAACCCGAACGTCTCGACGCCCGGCGTCATGAGCTTCGACCGGGCCGTGCACGCCGCTCGGCTCGGTGACCTCGTCCGGTCCTCCGGCGCAAATCTCGGGGCGATGCTGGATCCCGACGGCGAGCAGCTCACCCTCGTGGACGACAGCGGCTATGTGCTCGAAGACGACGAAGCTCTCCTCGTGCTCGCTCGACTCGTCTCGACTGCGGAGCCCGGCGGACAGATCGCCGTGCCCGTCGACGCCAGCCGCGAGGTGGAGGCGCTGTGCGCGGCGACGGGCTCGGAGGTGCTCTGGACCAAGCTCTCGGCCGCTCAGCTGCTCGAGGCGGCCGATTCGCCCCGGGTCCGTTTTGCGGCCAACACCTCGGGCGGCTTCGTCTTCCCCCAATTCCTGCCGGCCTTCGACGCCGTCGCGTCCCTCGTCCGGCTCCTCTCGCTGCTCGCCTCCGGGCGGCACGTGCTGTCCCGCCTCGTCGAGGCGCTGCCGCAGACCTCGATCGTCCGGCGCGAGGTGCCGACCCCCTTCGAACAGAAGGGCCTGGTCATGCGGACTCTCGTCGAACGAGCCGACCCCTCTGGCCTGCTCCTGCTCGATGGGGTGAAGATGATCGATGCCGAGGGATGGACCCTCGTCCTGCCCGATCCCGAGACCCCCGTCACTCACATCCGCGCCGAGGCGAAGACGAGGGCCGAAGCCGAGGAACGAGTCGATCACACCGCCGGCGACGTCGAGTGGATCCTGAGCGAAGGTATGCCCTGAGGCACGCACAAGCGCCAACCTCCGGCCCGTCCGACCACGAGTACGACCGGCACGGCACATGACTACGATCCCCCCAGCGCTGCAATGCCGGTCGGGCGACGCAAAGGAGACGTGAGAGATGGATGTCCCCGAGGATCTGAAATACACCTCTGACCACGAGTGGGCCCGCCGCGAGGGTTCCATGGTCAAAGTTGGGCTGACCGACTTCGCGCAGGACGCCCTCGGCGACGTCGTCTTTGTGCAGCTGCCCCCGGTCGGGAGCAGCCTGAACCGCGGCGGCGAGCTCGGCGAGGTCGAGTCGACCAAGTCGGTGTCGCAGGTCTATGCGCCGGTGAGCGGGACCGTGACCGAAGTGAACGCTGCTCTGGCCGACGAGCCCGAGCGCATCAACACCGATCCGTACGAGGAGGGCTGGCTCTGCATCATCGAAGCGTCCGATCCGGCCGAGTTCGACGGGCTGTTGGACGCCGCCGGGTATCGCTCGCTCACCGAAACCTGAGAGCGTTGGTCCGACCCGCCCCGCCAAAACGGTGGTCGCCGAAAAACACCCGCGACCTGCCACCATCGGCATTGCGGTCATGTTTCACCCGGCATCGGCCAAGCGCGAAGCGGCAAGACTCCGCTACCGTACAGGCAGCGTCCAGCGTCGCAAACGGCTTGGGTCCGAGTGAGTGGGACTACAACGGCCCCGGCGGTCAGCCGAGGCTTTTCGGGAAGGGTGTGCTGCAAAGCAGCTACTGCCCAAGCTTCACCGGCACGACCGCGGCGGCGTCCTACATCGTCTGCGGAGATTTCAGCCGATATCTCATCGTGCACCGCAGCGGCATGGACGTCGAGCTCATCCCGCAGGTCTTCGACATGGCCTCGACGGGACGTCCGACGGCCCAGGTCGGCTACTGGGCGATGGCCCGCTACGGCGCCGACGTGATCGACAACGCGGCCTTCAGGCTGCTCGCGAATTCCTAGCTCGAGAGGGAGAACCCAATGAAAACGCAGCAAAACACCACTTCCTATGTGTTCGCCGACGACACCTGCAGCACGGCGACCTCAGATGGCTTGATCGTTCGCCTCCAGCGTGGCCAGATCTGGGACGCCAGCGACATTCTCGTGAAGGAGCGCCCCCATCATTTCGTGTCCGAGCCGACACCGGACACATGCTGATCAGGACGTCGTCGGACACGCTCCAGGCGTCGCAGGCGACCACGCTCGAGTCCTGGCCGGTTCCAAGGTCGTGCGGCGTCCTAAGTCCGAGCCCGGCGCTTACCACGCCGGCTGGCCGGCGGGGCGGGTCTAGTCCTTACGGGTTACAGCCGGTGGGGCGAGCTCTCAGGCGGCCCACATGGCGTTCGTGACAGGCATCTCGGTTCCTGTCTTCACGATTGCGAGTCGGCGGTGACCTGTCGACGCGCGAGGTGATTGCAGGGATGCTCAGTTGGCTCGCCCAGACTCGAATCAGGGAATTCGTTGCCAGTGATGAGTTGTTGCCCTCTAGGGAATCTGGGCGTCGTTGATCGAGTGCTCGTCGGCTCAGCTCGTGTGAAAGCGAGAAACTGCTGCGAGCACGAATCGCAAAGGTTGGAGTCTTTGCGTACCCAGACCAGCTTTCTGCTCCGGCAATCGGCGCACTGGCGATTCATGTAGGTCGTGCGCTCAACCGGCCACGGTCCCACGGCAAACGCCAAGTGTCCCAACCGTTGTTGGGCACGCGTGTCGAGGAGCCAGCTCTGCCCATCGTCGCTCGTACCCCGAAAAACGAGACCGCATGTCAACAGGTCGCGCAAGACCTCGTCGAACGTTTCCATCCGGAATCCGTCTGCTCCCACCATGTCCTCTCCCTCCGACCAACCTGCACACTCGGTGCGCGTAAGCTGGCCCAGCCTGCGGTTATTCCTCAGCAGCCGTCCCCACTTTCATCGTGTTCGCTTTCGTCGACAATTGCCAGAGGCGAAGGACTCTCTCGCTGGGCGCGCTGTGTCAGGGCACGTCACTACGTCCACAGTTGCCAGCTCAGCGCCGCCTCAACGCTCGCCCCACCAAGCGACCTCGGCTCGCGAAGCCAACCCCAGCTCGAGTGGCACTAGCTAGGACGCTCCGCTGCACGTCCTCGAGCGGGCCGTCTGTTTCCGCAAGCTCTGAGCACTCGTGGTGGCTAGGTGAGAACGAGCCAAGCGCCACTCGTCTGCAAGAACCCCGTTGGGTCGCATCACCGCCAGTTCCCAGCACAGGTCGTGTTCGATCCCGTGCGCCAAGAGGTTTGACCATGCCCACACGGGGACGGCGAACAGCACGACCGCCGAGTGCCTCGAGCTTGGGCTGGCCGTCGAGGCGTGCGCGCCGGGCGTGTGGGGCGGGACGACGGGGCGGGAGCGGCAGCGGTTGCGGCGGGTGGGGGCGTAGGCTGGCAAGTGGCGTAGGGCTGTCACCAGGGGCTATGCACTAGAAGATAACTGCGCCCGTTACGCTCACGTTCCACCTGGTCAAACGGCACTGTGCACGGCGTACCTTCCGGGCTACCGTACAGGAGTGTTCTGCAACAACTGCGGCCACCGGAACCCACCCGAGTCGAACTTCTGCTCATCGTGCGGCTCGGCTCTCTCGCCAAGCACCGACACGACGATCTCGTTCGCCCCGGAGGATCCTTCCGGCGACCCTGTCGATGAAGAGATCAACGTTCCCGCAGGTGAACTTTCGGACGGCACCGGCGTGCTCATCATCAAGCGTGGGCCCGACGCCGGGGCACGTTACGTGCTGACCGGAGAGGTCACCCGCGTGGGCAGGCATCCCGACAGCGAGATTTTCCTCGACGACGTGACCGTGTCGCGCCGCCATGGCGAGTTCCGGCGCGAGTCCGGCCATTACGTCGTCGCCGACGTGGGGTCGCTGAACGGTACTTACGTCAACCGCGAGCGCATCGAGAGCGCGACCTTGAAGGGCGGCGACGAGGTTCAGGTGGGGAAGTTCAAGCTCGTCTTCCTCTCGACGAGCCCGGGCTGAGGGCGCTGTGGGGGAGCGCTCCTATCTTGCAATTGGCGACGTCCTCGCACTGCTGCGCGAGGAGTTTCCGGACGTGACGATCTCGAAGATCCGCTTTCTCGAGAGCCGCGGCCTGCTCGTTCCCGAGCGCACCCCTTCCGGCTATCGCAAGTTCTATGAGCCCGACGTGGAGCGGCTCCGCTGGATCCTGCGCCAGCAACGCGAGCACTTCCTACCCCTCAAGGTGATCAAAGGCCGACTCGAGAATGGCATGAGCGACCCGGCTGCGCCCGCGCCCCCGCTGTTCGAGATGGGCGACCCCCCGCCCGAGCGCGAGCCGGAACCTGCGCTCGTCGGTGCATCGGGAACGCCGCAAGCGGCACCGGAGGGTGCTGCGGCCGGGCTCGTGGCGCTGACACCGATCGGGGTGGTCGCCTCCCCGAGCAACGGGGTACCGGACCGGGTCGATGCTCCGGGTCCGCACGGCGCGCACGCCCCTCGGGCGGCTGCGGCGGCGTCGGGACGCAGTGGCACCTCCGGCGGACGGGAGCAGCCAGTCGGCCGCGAGTTGCCGACGACCGAGCCGGTCCTCGCATCCGCAGCCGGGCCAGCGGCTGGGGAAGGCGAAGCTCAACCCGCGAAACGTCAGCGCCGCCAGAGCGCCCCAGCAGAGGAGGACGCCGGCCAGCAGACCGGCGGCGGCGGAGGACCCTCGGTCGGCGATGCGAGCGGTGGGGGACCGCAGCAGGACGCCAAGCCTCCTGCTCGTGCCTCGACTCGATCGACGGCCGGGCTGCCCGGGGGCGGCGTTTCCGGGGCAACGCTCACCGTTGCCGAGCTCGCCACTGCCAGCGGACTCGACATCGAAGGCATCGAGGAGCTCGAAAATTTCGGCCTCATCGCCAGCCGGCTCGTGGCAGGGGTGCCTTGCTACGACGAGGAGGCGGTGCTCGTTGCCAAGCTCGCCGCCGGGTTCGCGCCCTACGGCATCGAGGCTCGACACCTGCGGATCTTCAAGCACGCCGCCGACCGCCAGACGGGACTCTTCGCGCAGGTGATCACGCCGCTGTTGAGGCAGCGGAACCCCGAGGCGCGAGCCCGCGCGATCGAGGGCCTCTCCGAGCTGTCCGAGCTCGGGGAGGCGTTGATGCGGTGCTTCTCCCAGGCGACGCTGCGCGAGCTGACCGGAGGGTGAGCGAGCCCGAGGCTGCCGTCGGGCACCTGCTCGACCCGGACGAGCTGGCGGCCATCGCACGAAGGCTCGGAAGCGAGATCGCTCGCGACTACCCCGAGGGCGTCGTGCTGGTCGCGCTCTTGAAGGGGAGCCTCTGCTTTCTCGCCGATCTCGTCCGCGAGCTCCCCGGTCCGTGCGAGCTCGACTTCCTCGTCCTGTCGGCCTACGGCGACGGCCAGACCCGCGTGCGCGTGACCAAGGATCTCGACCTCGACGTCACCGGTCGGGACGTCGTCGTAGTGATGGACCTCGTCGACACCGGTCTCACACTCGGCTATGTGCTCCGGCTCATCGCCCTGCGACGAGCACGGTCGACCGCCGCGTGTGCGCTTTTGGACCGCCGGAGCCGCCGGTTGCTGCCGGTCGAGCTCCGTTACGTGGGCCGGGTCATCGGCGACGAGTACGTCGTCGGCTACGGCCTCGACCTCGACGAGCGCTGCCGTAACCTGCCCGGGCTCGAGGTCGTCGACGAGGCGGAGCTGCGCGCCGAGCCGATTGCGATGTTCGACCGGCTCTCACGGCGGTAAGTTGCTGTCATGGTCGAGGTGCACCTGAGGGCCGTCCGAGTCGACCTGGGGTCGAGCACCCCGGTCGTGCTGCTCGAAGAGACCGAAGGCGCCCGCCGCTCGCTGCCGATCTTCGTCGGCGGGCCCGAGGCGACCGCCATCGCCTTCGCTCTCCAGGGCGTCGAGCCTCCGCGGCCGATGAGCCACGATCTCATGCGCGAGCTCGTCGAGGCGCTCGGTGCCAAGGTCGTGCGTGTGCTGGTGACCGAGCTTCGTGACGGCACGTTCTTCGCCGAGCTTCATCTTCGCTCCGGTGAGCGTGACCTCATCGTGTCCTGCCGGCCCTCCGACGCGATCGCGCTCGCCACCCGGACGCACTCGCCGCTGTACGTCTCCGACGAGCTCATGGAAGCCGAGGGCCTCGTCATCGAGCCGGACGACGACGACGTCACCGTCGAGGGCAACCCCGACGAGCTCGTCGGGGAATTCAGGGAGTTCCTCGACCGGATCCGGCCGGAGGACTTCACCTCCTGAGGTGGCCATCGAGCCGGCCTTGACCGGCGCTGTCAACCCTGAAGGTCAAGCTGCAGTAGACGTCGCGCTCCCAGCCCAGCTCAGGGCCTCGACCGATGGTTGACGTCGAGCCGCCCGCGCCGTAGCCTTCATTACGAGGGTGTAACTACCGCACTGTTGTCCGTCAAGGGCAAGGGCACAGGCGGCAGCTAAGGACAGGGGCGCGAGATGGAGCAAGCGGGCTTCCGTGGGCCGCAGGTGTGCGGCATCGTCGGCATCACTTACCGGCAGCTGGACTACTGGGACCGAACCGGCCTGAGTCGTCCCTCGCTCGCCAAGGCACGTGGCAGCGGTTCGCAGCGGCTGTACTCCTACCGGGACCTGCTCGAGCTGAAGGTGATCAAGCAGCTCCTCGATGGTGGGGTCAACCTCCGTCAGGCCCGGCGGGCGATCGAATGCCTTCGCGAGTCGGTCGGAGAGGATCTCACCTCCGCGAACCTGGTCATCGTCGGCGAAGGCTCCGTGCTTATGCGCACCGGGGAGGAGATCATCGACCTGCTGCGCGGAGGCCAGGGCGTTTTCAACGTCGTGCCACTTGCCGGCGTGGTCGGGCAGGTCGACGCCGCCATCCTGCGCATCGACGCCGGGCAGGCCGGCGCCTCGGAGCCGGCAGGGCCCGCATCCGCCGTCACCACTCCGAGCGGGGCGGTCTCCGGACCGCCCCGCCTGGCCGAGGGGGGCTAGACGCTCCCCGGCCGCCGATCGCGCCCGGCACCCGAGGCGGCACCGCAGACCGCGGTGCGCTTTGCTCACGACTCCGAGCGCCTGTTCGCCGAGTTGCTGAACTACTACGAGGTCCGCTGGGAGTACGAGCCGGTCGAGTTCGTGCTCGCCTGGGGGCCGGACGGACAACCCACGAGCGCCTTCCGGCCCGACTTCTATCTGAGCGAGCACGGCCTGTTCCTCGAGCTGACGACGCTCCGCCAGGAGCTCGTGACGGTGAAGAACCGCAAGTTGCGCAAGATGGCCGAGCTCTATCCCGAAGTTCAGGTCCGCGTGCTCTACCGCCGAGACGTCTTCAGCCTGCTCAGCAAATACGTGCCCGAGGCGACGTCTAGATTGGCAGGGTGAGCCTCCGCCGCACCTCGCTTTACGCCGAGCACCTGGAGCTCGGCGCCAAGCTGGTCGACTTCGGCGGTTGGGAAATGCCGCTCGCGTATCGGGAGGGCACGATCGCCGAGCATCTCGCCTGTCGCAACGACTCAGCGGTCTTCGACGTCAGCCATCTCGGCACGGTGCGAGTCGAAGGCCCGGGGTCCTTCGCGCTGCTCCAGACGAACCTCACCAACGACCTGTACCGGATCGGGGCGGGGCGCGCCCAGTACCAGCACCTTCTCGGCGAAGGCGATGCATCGGTGCTCGACGACCTGATCGTGTGGTGGGTCGACGAGGAGTCCTTCGACGTCATGCCGAACGCTTCCAACACCGAGCGGGTGATCGCCGTCCTCGGCGGCCGGGACGTGACCTCCGAGCGGGCGGTCATCGCGGTGCAGGGACCGCGCTCGAGGGAGCGGCTCGCGACGGTGGCCCCGGAGGCGGCCGCGATCGGGCATTTCGCGGTGGGTGGCTTCGAGTTCGGAGGCTCGAGATGCCGGGTAGCCGGGACCGGCTACACAGGCGAGGACGGGGTCGAGTGCGCGGTCCCGGTGGAGGTCGCCGCCGACTTCTGGCGTGCCGTCGTCGGGGCCGGGGTACAGCCGGCCGGGCTCGGAGCCCGCGACACGCTTCGTCTCGAAGCCGGGCTGCCGCTCCACGGCCACGAGCTCGGCCCCGGCATCACGCCCCTCCAGGCCGGCCTTGGGTGGGTGGTCAGCTGGGACAAGGGCCCATTTCGAGGTCGAGATGCGCTCGAGGAAGAACGCGCACTCGGCCCCTGGCGCCGCCTGCGGGGGCTGCTCGCCGAGGGACGCCGGCCGCCTCGCGCCGAGGACGCGGTCCTCGTCGAGGGCGAGGTCGCGGGTGTGGTGACGAGCGGCAACTTCTCCCCGGTGCTGCAGCGGGGAATCGCGCTCGCCTTTCTGCCGCCCGAGGTGGCCATCGGTACCGCGGTCGACATCGCACTGCGCGGGGGCCGGGTCGAGGCGATCGCCGTGAAGCCGCCGTTCCACCGGCTGCAGACGACGGCGACGAGCGAGCCCGCTGACCGCGCCGCCCCGACAGCCGGCGCGAATGCTGCCACCACCACTGCGGAAGGGGCGGGCTCTTGAGCGCACCGTTCGTCCCACACACCGACGCCGAGATTGCCGAGATGCTCGCCTTCCTCGGCCTTCGGGACCTCGGGGAGCTTTTCGCCGAGATCCCCGAAGGCCTCCGGCTCACCGACGGCCTCGATCTTCCGCCCGCCATGAGCGAGCCGGATGTCGCCTGGCGGCTCGACGACCTGGCGGCACGCAACCGTGCCTGTGGCCGCGAGCTCGTGTGCTTTGCCGGCGCCGGTTCCTACGACCACGAGATCCCCGCCGTTGTGCAATCGCTCGCGGCCCGCTCGGAATTCCTGACCGCCTACACGCCCTATCAGCCCGAGGTCGCTCAAGGGGTGCTGCAGGCGGTCTTCGAATATCAGACGATGATCGCCCGGCTCAGCGGGCTCGAGGTCGCCAACGCCTCGCTCTATGACGGGGCGGCTTCGCTCGTCGAGGCGGCGAACCTCGCCGTCGCTGCGACGGGTTGCCCGCGGGTCCTCTGCTCCCAAGGCGTCCATCCTCATTGGCGTCGCCAGCTCGAGACCTTCGCGCGGGGCGCGGGACACGAGATCGACGTCGTGCCGTTATCGGGAGGGGTCACCGCCTGGAACGCCGTCGTCGACGACGGCCGCGTCGGCGCCGTCGTCTTGGCGGTTCCCAACTTTCTCGGCTGCCTCGAGGACGTCCCCGCCGCCCGGGCGATCGCCGAGCGTCTCGGTGCCCGCCTCGTCGTGTGCTTCGACCCGGTCTCGGCCGGACTGCTCCGCTCACCCGGCGAGCTCGGCGCCGACGTGGTGGTGGGGGAGGGCCAGCCCTTCGGGACCGCGCTCGGGTTCGGCGGCCCGTATCTGGGCCTGTTCGCCTGCCGCCTGGCCGATGTCCGTCGCCTGCCCGGCCGTCTCGTCGGCGAGACCGTGGACCGGGAGGGCCAGCACGCGTACGTCATGACGCTGCGGGCGCGCGAACAGGACATCCGCCGTGAGCGCGCCTCCTCCAACGTCTGCACGAACCAGACGCTGATGGCCGTGACGGCGGCCATTCAGTTGTCCTGGCTGGGACCGGAGGGGCTCCGAGAGGTGGCGCTGAGATCGGCCCGGGCGACGCGCTACACCCGCGAAGCACTGTGCGCGATCGACGGGGTTCAGCTCCTCTCGTCCGCACCGGTACTGCGTGAGTTCGCCCTTCGGACACCGCTCAGCCCGGAGAAGCTCATCGATCGCCTCGTGGAGGACGGCTATCTCGCAGGCGTGCCGATTCGGGCAGGATTCGAAGGCAGTGCCTACGACGGCGGGCTGTTGGTGGCGGCCACCGAGCGGCGCACACGCACCGAGATCGACGGCTTCGCGGCCGCCTTCGAGAAGGCCGTCCGATGAGCGCACCGATGGCGGCGGGCCGGGCGTCGGGAGCGCCGCTCGTCGCGCACGACCACGAGCCGACGATCTTCGAGTTCTCCTCGCCGGGGCGCTCCGCCGCGTCGTTCCGGACGACTGACCTCCCGGAGTGGACCGCGGAACAGCTCGTCCCCGAGTCCTTCCGTCGGACCGGGCCGGTGGCACTGCCCGAGGTGTCCGAACGAGACCTGGTGGCGCATTTCACCCGCCTCACGCACCGCCAGTACTCGGTGGACCTCGGCGCCTACCCGCTCGGCTCGTGCACGATGAAGTACAACCCGAAGGCGGCCGACGCGGGCGCCTCGCTGGCGGGGTTCACCCAGGTCCACCCGGCCGCGCCGGCGTCGTGCACCCAAGGCTGGCTCGAGCTCCTCGTGGAGCTCGAGGAGTGCCTGTGCTCGATCACCGGCATGCACGCCGTCACGTTGCAGCCAGCTGCCGGAGCGGCGGGCGAGCTCACCGGCCTGTTGTTGATGCGCGCCTACCACGAGGCCCGGGGCGAGCATCGAACCCGGGTGATCATCCCCGACTCCGCCCACGGCACCAACCCGGCCTCGGTGACCCTCGGCGGCTTCGAGGTCACCACGGTCGGGACGAACGCCCGGGGCGGCGTCGACCTCGAGGCGCTCCGCGCCGTCCTCGATCGGGACGTCGCCGGGATCATGCTCACGAACCCGAGCACGCTCGGACTGTTCGAGGACGACATCGTCCAGATCGCCGAGGCGGTCCACGAGGTCGGTGGGCTGCTGTACTACGACGGCGCCAACCTGAACGCGATCCTCGGGATCGTGCGGCCCGGTGACATGGGCTTCGACATCGTCCACCTGAACGTGCACAAGACGTTCGCGACGCCCCACGGCGGGGGCGGCCCCGGCGCCGGCCCGGTCGCCGTCAACGCCGAGCTGGCTCCGTTCCTGCCCGGTCCGAGACCGACGCGTGACGGATCGGCGTACCGCCTCGCGATGCCCGAGCGCTCGATCGGCCGGGTGCACTCCTGGCACGGGAACGCGGTCGTTCTGCTCCGGGCGTGGATGTACCTCCGTCTGAACGGGGGCGACGGCCTGAAAGAGGTGTCGGAGGTCGCCGTGCTGAACGCGAACTGGCTCAAGGAGCGCCTCCGCGGCACCTACGACCTGCCCTATGACCGGACCGTGATGCACGAGTGCGTCGTCTCGGCCAAGTCGTTGCATCGCGACACCGGCCTCGGAGCCATCGACATCGCAAAACGCCTCATCGAGCTGGGCTTCCATCCCCCGACAGTGCACTTTCCCCTGATCGTGGACGACGCCCTCATGATCGAGCCCACCGAGACCGAGAGTCCCCAGACCGTGGCTGCCCTTGCCGAGGCCTTCCTTCAGATCGCCCGCGAGGCACGCGAGGCCGGGAACGCCGAGGACGCCAAGGCTGCCCCGCGCACGACACCGGTCGGACGGGTGGACGAAGCTCGGGCCGCTCGCAAGCTCGTGGTGACCTTCGACCAGCGCGAAGCGGGCTGATCGGGCCGTTCCGGCGGACGGGCCTCGGGCTACTAGGAAAGGCGCTCGGCGAGGTAGGCGAGCGAGAGCGGGTAGCGGTACTCGATCGCTGCGTGCGTGCCGTCGAAGAGCTCGAAGGCGACGTCGCTGACCCCGATCGCCGCCAATTCGGCGACGAAGGCCTCCGCTCCGATGTCGAGGCGGTAGTCGTCGGCCCGCCCGGCGTCAACCCAGATCGCCCGCTGAGAGCGCAGGGCCGGCGCGTGGAGCGGGACCATCCTGATCGGATCCCACGCCAGCCAACGCGCCCAGACCGCCTCGTCGAGGCGCCCGGTGCGCAGGTCGAACGGCACGTGAACCGTTCCGTCCTCGTCCGCCGAGAAACAGGCCCCGATCGCCCAGGCCATCAGCACCTCCCCGTCGGTGGGTCGGGAGAGAGCGGCCCTCGTGCCCATGTCCGCGAAGAAGACCTCGAAGCTCGAGTCGTAGTGGTCGCGCAGCGCCCGGTAAGCCTCGGCGAGCCCGGGCAGGTAGCAGTACTCGTAGAAGGCGTCGCCGGCGTGGGTGGCGAAGCCGCCGAACAGGTCCGGTCGCATCATGGCCGTGATCATCGCCCCGAAGCCGCCCGAGGACTTGCCCTGCACACCTCGGTGAGCCGGGTCGTCGAGCGTGCGGTAGGTCGCGTCGACGACCGAGACGACGTCCTCACAGAGATAGGTGTGATAGCGACCCGTGCCGGGCGAGTCCACGAACTGGCTGCCCCCGAGGGAGGTCCAGGCGTCGACGAAGACGACGATGCACGGGGGGGCGCCTCCGGAGGCGAACAGCTCGTCGGCGAGCTCCGGATAGGTCGGCCGAAAGTTGTTCGAGCGATGCGTCCATCCCGGCACCGCCCCGGTGAAACCCTGGAGCACGTACACGGAAGGGAAGCGGCGTTCCGGCTCGTCGTCGTAGCCCGGAGGGAGGTAGATATAGAGGGGGCGGCGGGCGGGGTCGCCGAGCGGGTTGCCCGCAAGGGCGCTGCTCGTGATCTCGAGCTCGTCCAGGCGGCCTTTGTACTCCGATGACCAGGGTCGCACCAGGCCGACCTTACCCGGACTGATCCCGCCCGAGGGGCGAGCGGGGGCAACCCGACCTCGACTCGTGGCCCCGTCGATGCCTGCCGCGCGGGCCGATCTCGTCTCGCGACCATCAGGCGCTTGGATCCTCCGACACGTGGATGACGACCTTGCCGAAACGATCCGGCGCGGCCAGCCGCTCGGCGGCGAGAGCGAGGTCCTCGAGAGCAAAGACGCTGTCGACGAGGGGTCGCCACGCGGCCGCTTCGACGTGCTGGAGCATTGCCGCGAAGTCCTCGGGGCTGCCCATCGAGGTGCCGACGATCGAGCGCCAGTTCCAGTACACGTCCGAGACCTCGATCTCCGCCGAAGTCCCTCCCGTGTCCCCGAAGGTGACGAAGATGCCACCGGTGCGCAAGAGGGGCAGTGCCGCGGACCAGGAGGGACCCCCGAAGCTGTCGACCACGACGTCGAGCGCCGAGCCTGCAGCCTCGACGACCGCAGCCGGCCAATCCGGCTCGTCGTGGAGGACCGCGGCGCTTGCGCCGAGAGCGAGCGCTCGATCGGCCTTGGCGGCGTTGCTCGTCGTCACCACGACGAAGGCGCCGGCTGCAGCAGCGAGTTGAACGAGAAACGACGAAACGCCGCCGCTCGCCCCGGTGATCAGCACGCGGGTCCCCGACGCCACCCGGCCACAGACGAACAGCGCACGCCAGGCGGTCAAACCCCCGAGCGGCAGCGCCCCGGACTCCTCCCAGCTCAGGCGGGTGGGACGCGCCGCGACGTTGCCGGCCGGAATCACGACCTTCTCCGCGAACGTGCCGTCGCTGGGCGCCCCGAGGATGTCGAAGTCCGGGCCCGGGACGTCGCAACCGCGATCCCAGTTGAGGGTCGGATTGATGACGACCTCGTCCCCCGGTTGCACTCCCGTCACGCCGACACCGACGCTCGAAACGATCCCGGCGCCATCGGAGCCGAGCGTGACCGGCAGGCGACAGTAGCCGGGTGCCGTCCAAACCCATGGGTCGCGCCGGTTCATCGCCGCGGTGGCGACCTTCACGACCACCTGGCCGGGCCCAGGCACCGGATCGTCGAGGTCGACCAGATCGAAGACGGGGCGCGCTCCGAATTCGACCAGGCGCATCGCTTTCATCGACGCTGGTCTAGCAGCGTGCCGCAGAGGACCGAGCCCCTGGCGCCGGTAACCTCTCCGCGTGCGTCCCGCGTGGTTCTCGCGCCGAGCGGTCCTCTTGCACCTGACGGCGCTCGTCGTCGTCCCGGGCTTTCTCGCCCTCGGCTGGTGGCAGCTGCATCGCGCGCTGTCCGGCAACTCGCTCAGCTGGGCGTACGCGTTCGAATGGCCGTTCTTCGCCGCCTACGGCGTCTATCTGTGGTGGAAGCTCGTCCACGAGCAGCAGGAAGATTCCGCAACGGTCGAAGCGGCGGCCCGTCCCGCTGAGGCGCAAGGTGCGCTGGTGGAGGACGAGGAGGAGGACGAGGAGCTCGCCGCCTACAACCGCTACCTGGCCGAGCTCAGCGCCTCGGACGACCGCAAGCCCCAATAGCAGGGGCTCATGGAACGCGCGCCGCGCTCGGCCCTGCTGCGGTACCGAGTCATGGCCTTCGTGGTCGGCGTCGGCCTCCTCGTGCTCGTTCTCGTCGGAATCCCGCTCCAGTACGCCGCCGGCAAGCCGGCCGTCGTCCAGGTCGTCGGCCCGATCCACGGGTTCTTGTACATCGTCTACCTCGCGACGGTGGCCGACCTCGCCCGCCGTTTCCGCCTCAGCCTCGCCCAACTGATCGCACTCGTGGCGGCGGGATTCGTGCCGTTTCTCGCCTTCATCGTGGAACGGCGGACGACGCGGCGCCTCGAGCGGGAGGAAGGAAGCGTCGCCGCCGGCGCGCGATGATCTCGCCGTGGCCGGATCCGCCGACGTGAGCCCGGCGGCCTGCGAGGAGTCGGGTGCATTGTCGCTGCCCGCGGTCGTGATCCACGGTGGGGCCGGCGACTTCACCAGAGCGATCTCCTCGGTCGGCCTTGCGCAGCTCGAAGACGGCCTGTCCGTCGCCCTCGGTGCCGCGTGGCGGCTCCTCGAGCGCGGTGGCCCCGCACTCGACGCCGCCGTGGCCGCGGTCGCCTCCCTGGAGACCTCCGGCCGCTTCAATGCCGGGAGAGGAGCGGTCGCAACCTCGGCTGGCACGGTCGAGACCGACGCCGCAGTCATGGACGGCGCGAGCGGGAGCGTCGGGGCGATTTGCGCCGCGACCTGGCCCGAGAGCCCGGTAGCAGCCGCCCGCGCCGTCGCCGCCCTGAACGGGCCGGGCGAGGGACCGGTGCTGCTCGCCGGCGCAGGAGCCGACCGGTTCTGCGAGCAGGCGGGGCTTGCGCGGCGGGATCCGTCCTCCCTTACCGGCGAGGGGGTGGCGCCGGGCTCACGCTCCGGCACCGTGGGGGCGGTCGCCGTTGATCGCGCCGGCCACCTCGCCGCCGCCACCTCGACCGGCGGCCGGCTTGGCAAGCTTCCCGGGCGAGTGGGGGACTCGCCGATCGCGGGGGCGGGAACGTGGGCCGACGACGGCGGCGTGGCCGTTTCGGCGACGGGAGAAGGCGAGTCGTTCCTGGTCGCCGGTTTCGCCCATCGCGTGGAGTGGGGTTTCGCGCGGGGTGCACCGCTCGCGGCGGCGCTCCTCGACGCCCTGGCGTCCGTGCGCGCCCGGGGCGGCCAGGGCGGTGGGGTCACGCTGGCGCCGGACGGCAGATTCGCGATCGCCTTCGACACCGTGGCGATGGCACGGGGCTGGCAGGACGCGAGAGGCCAAACGGTCCGGCTGCTCGGCCCCGGTGGCGACGAGGCTGCCGGGACTCGCCCTTGACATGACCCGCCCCGGCCGCCGTGACCCGGATCCGGCCGCCGGGCCGGTCGCTTGCTCGCTCGACGGGAGGGAGCCGGATCGGCCACACTCGGGCGTGGCTCGGGACCGGGTGGTGGTGGTCGGCGGCGGCATCCTCGGCACGATGCATGCGCGATCCGCCGTCCGCTCGGGCGCGTCGGTCGTCCAACTCGAACGCCACGAGCGACCGAGAGGGGCCTCGGTCAGGAACTTCGGGCTCGTCTGGGTGAGCGGCCGGTCACCGGGCGCCGAGCTCCGGCTCGCGCTGCGAAGCCGGGAATTGTGGCAAGAGGTGGGCCGCGACGTGCCGGGCACCGGGTTCCGGGCAAATGGGTCGATCACGGTGGCGTCGACCGACGCTGAGCTCAAGGTGCTCGAGAGCGCAGCCGCCCGGAGCGATGCATCCGCTCGTGGGCTGGCGCTTTTCGACGCCGAGGAGGTGCGGCGGGTGAATCCAGGTCTGCAGGGCGAGTTCATCGCCGGTCTGCACTGCTCGCTCGATGCCGCGGTCGAGCCCCGTCGCACACTTGGTGCGCTCCGCGAGTGGCTGCAGGGCTCCGGCCGCTACGAGTATGTGGCGCCCCGCGAGGTCGTCGAGGTCGCGGACCACGCCGTCACCGACCACACCGGGGCTCGCCACCAGGCCGATCTCGTGGTGCTCTGCGTCGGAGCCGCGGACACCGGTCCCATGGGCCGGCTCTTCGAGGGCACGCGGCTACAGCGGGTGCGCCTGCACATGGCCGAGACCGATCCGCTCGATCGCCCGCTCGCCACATCGGTGGCGGACGGGAACTCCCTGCGCTATTACCCCGCGTTCAAGGAGTTCGCGGCGGAGCTGCTCGGGCCCCAGAACGAGGCACTGTCGCGCTTCGGTATCCAGCTGCTCTGCCAGCAGCGCCTCGATGGGGGGCTGACGCTCGGTGACACCCATGAGTACGACGAACCGTTCCCGTTCGACCTGTCGGACGAGCCGTTGGCGCTCGTCGAGCAGCTCGCCCGCCGCGTGGTCGGGGCACCATTCCCGAGGATTAGCCGTCGCTGGGCCGGTGTCTACCACCAGCTGTCGAAGGTCACAGATGAAGAGTTGTACTTCCGGAGCGAGATCGCACCGGGTGTTGTGGCAGTGACCGGAGCCGGCGGTCGCGGTATGACGCTCGCACCGGCGATCGCAGAGGAGACGTTCTCATGAATTGGCCGATCGAACTCGTGTGCTTCGACATGGCGGGAACGACCATGCTCGATGGGGGGCTCGTTCTCGAGGCGTTCCGCCGGACGATCGTCGAGCTCGGTGCCGACGGTGAGGCAGCGGCGAAGATGGAGGCGTACGTCATCGAGACCATGGGCCAGTCGAAGATCGAGGTGTTCACCGCGCTATTCGACGATCGAGGAGCGCTCGCGAACGAGGCGTTCGAACGCAATTTCACCGACGCCGCCCATGACGTCGGCGTCCGGGAGGTCCCCGGTGCTCGTGACACCGTCGAGCGGCTGCGCGGACGCGGGTGCAAGGTCGCCCTGACGACTGGTTTCTCGCCCGCGACCCGAGAGGCGCTCATCGAGGAGCTGGGCTGGAAGGACCTCTTCGAGGTGAGGGTCTCGCCGGCCGATGCCGGTCGTGGACGACCGAGCCCCGACATGCTGCTGGCCTGTGCGCTGCGCACCGAGATCGCCGCTGTGGGCGCGATGGCGGTCGTAGGCGACACCTGGTCGGACATGGCGGCCGGGCGGAGGGCGGGGGCGGGCATCTGCGTCGGTGTCCGCACCGGAACCGATGACGACGGCCGTCTGCGCGACGGAGGGGCAGACGACGTCGTCGACTCGGTCGCCGACCTGCCCGAGGCGCTCGCTCTGCCCTCGAACTGAACCTTTTCGGACGGCGATCCGGTCGGCCGACCAGCCTTTCCTTCGGCTCTGTCGCGTGCCATCGGATGCGTGACAGATGAAGTTCACCTGCAGTTCATCTGTAGTTCATCCACTCGGTGCCAATCTCTCTTTCCCCCGTGCTGCCGCGTTCATATTCGGTTAACTTTCCTTGGTTACGTTTGGCGGGCCACCAGTTCGGTGGTTCGAGAACTCAGCGGAGGTAGGGGAGAGTGGCGTTAAAGAAACTGAAGGCGGTGCTGATAGCCGGGACGGCGACGGTTGGCTTGGTGGCCGTGGCGATTCCTGGTTCTTCAGCGACCGTCAAGCACCCGGAATCGGTCAACTGGGCGACCGTGACCCACTTGACGAAGACCGGTCCCGAGGACTTCGGCCATTTGAAGTCGGCTGCGGAGGCAGAGGGTCATCTGAACGTGATCACGCTGCCGACCAACTGGGCGAACTACGGGACGATCATGAAGGACTTTTCCAAGAAGTACCACATCTCGATCAACTCGGAGAACCCCGAGGGCTCCAGCGCGAACGAGCTGAGCGCGATCAAGGCCGACAAGGGCCGTCCCGACGACCCGGACGTCGTCGACGTCACACAAGGCTACGCGATAGAGGCGGCCACGGACGGCTACCTGGCTCCGTACAAGGTGCAGACGTGGGCGCACATTCCCACTGCGCAGAAGGTATCCAGCGGCGACTGGTACGGCGACTACGGTGGCTACGTGGCGATCGGCTGCAACACCAAGGCCGTCAAGCACTGCCCGACCTCCTACAAGCAGATGCTCCGCACTGGCCAGGGTTACAAGATCGGCATCAACAACAACCCAACCGAGGCCGGCGCGGCGTTCGCCGCCGTGTTTGCTGCGGCCCTCGCCAACGGCGGTTCGTTCAACAGCATCCTGCCCGGCATCAACTACTTCAAGCAACTGAACAACGAAGGCAACTTCGTGGCGACTATCGCCGGTCCCTCGACGGTGCAGAGCGGCGCGACGAACATCGTGATCTGGTGGGACTACCTCCAGGCCTCGGAGATCAGCTCGCTGCCCGACTTCCACAAGGACTGGAAGGTCGTGATCCCGAGCGACGCGTCGTACGCGGCCTACTACGACCAGGGCATCAACAAGGACTCCCCGAACCCTGCGGCGGCACGCCTTTGGGAGGAGTACCTCTACTCGACCACGGGGCAGAACCTGTGGCTCGAGGGTGAGGCCCGCCCGATCGAGCTGCCGTACCTCGTGTCGCACCACCTGGCGAACGGCCCGGCACTGAAGAAGCTGCCGGCCGCTCCGAAGGGCGTGACCAAGTTCCCGAGCCAAAAGCAGATCGCCAAGGCTCAGAAGGTAGTCGCGAAGTACTGGCCGATCGAGGTCACCTCCGGCCCGTAAGCCCTAAGTAATCCGTCCACATGTCCTCCGATGTGACGGTCGAGGATCTGGCAGCCTCCGGCCTGGGAATCTCAAACTCCCAGGCCGGAGGCTCCGGCCTGCCCGCCAACCGGCACCGACTGCGTCGTGCCGTCCGGCCCGTGCTCGCGATGGCACCGTTCACCATCTACACGCTGATCTTCCTCGCCATCCCGACTGCGACCGTCGTCGAACTCGCCTTTCGATCCCATTCCGGCAAGCTCACCCTCGCGAACCTGAACCTGATCGAACACGGCACCTTCCGCCTCGGATTCGAGAACAGCATCCTGCTCGCAACGGTCACCTCGATCGTCCCCGGCATCCTCGGCGTCTTCCTCGCCTACACGATCCACACCAGCCGCAGCGGTCTGCTGAAACGGCTGGTCGCGACCTCATCCGGCGTGCTCGCCAACTTCGGCGGCATCAATCTCACGTTCATCTTCATCGCGACGATCGGCTCGACCGGGATCCTCACCGCGTGGCTGACCGTCATCCGCCTCAACCCGTGGCACTACGGATTCAACCTTTACTCGTTCTGGGGCGTGGCGATCGTCTACATGTACTTCCAGATACCGCTCATGTTGCTCGTCATCACCCCGGCATTCGGCGGGCTCCGTCCCTCGTGGCGGGAGGCGGCGGAGAACCTGGGCGCCTCGAGCTTTCACTACTGGCGTACCGTCGGCGTCCCGGTCCTGCTCCCGTCGGTGCTCGGTGGCATCCTGCTGCTCTTCGGCAGCGGGTTCGCGGCCTACGCCACGGCTGACACGCTGACGGCCGGGACGGTCACCCTCGCACCGATCCAGATCGGCGCCTACCTGAACGGCAACGTCATCGCCGGGGAGGAGAACGTGGGCTACGCCATCGGCTTCGGCATGCTCGTGGTGCTCACGGTGACCATGATCCTCTATGCACTCGTCCGGAGAAGGGCGTCGAGATGGCTTCGATGATTCCCGCGATCGCCGTCGAGGAGGCGCTCTCCGTCCCCGACTCGGACGGGGAGGGGGCGGGGGACCCGCAGCGCCGGCGTGTCCCGCGGATCCGCTTCTGGCGGGGGATCGTCCTTCTCGTCGCCGGGGTGTACTTCCTCATTCCGCTCTATGCCGGCATGAAGTTCTCCGTGCAGAACGACGCCGGCCATTGGTCGCTGTACGCGATCAAGGACATCCCGTCCGAGACCGGGTTCGGCGCAGCTTTCTGGCTGTCCATGCGGATCGCCGGCTCCACCATGGTGCTGGCGATGGTGCTGCTCGTGCCCACAGCGGTCTACGTCCACCTCAAGTTGCCGAAGATGCGACGGATCCTCGAGTTCGTCACGATCCTGCCGATCGTCATCCCGCCGATCGTGCTCTCCCTCGGCATCCTCGACGTCATGCCCGAGTTTCTCAGAGCCTCCCCGTACCTGATGACCCTCGTCTATGTGATCTTCGTGTACCCGTTCGTCTACCGTTCGCTCGACGCCGGGCTCACGGCCATCGACCTCAAGACCCTCGTCGAGGCGTCGCGATCGCTCGGGGGCAAATGGATCAGCACGCTGTGGCACGTGATCGTCCCCAATCTCCGCTCGGCGCTGCTGTCGGCGGTCGTGCTCACGATCGCGCTGGTGCTGGGGGAGTTCACGTTCGCCAGCCTGGACCTGTGGACGACGATCCCGGTATGGATCTACCAGTTCTCCCAGCTCGACGGCCATGTCGCCACGGCAGTGTGCATGCTCACCCTGCTCGGCACGTGGGTGTTGCTCATCGCGGTCGTCTCGGTTGACCGGTCGCAGTCTCGACGCGCGCGCAGGAGGACGGGGGCACTTTGACCAGCACACAAGACGAGGGCAGTTTGACCAGCACACAAGCGGGACCTCTGATCGCCGACAGCTCGACCGACTTCGTCAGGGGCCAGGGTGCCCGGGTCGAGCTCGAGCAACTCGTGCGGGTCTTCGGCCGCACACGCGCCCTCGACGGCTTCTCGCTGTCGGTCGAGCCGGGGGAGTTCGTGGCCCTTCTCGGCCCGTCCGGTTGCGGCAAGACGACGGCGCTGCGGGTGGTGGCTGGCTTCGAGCGGCTCGACGGCGGCCGCGTGGTCGTCAACGCCGCCGACCTCGCCCGCGTCAGCGCGCAGAAGCGGGACATGGGGATGGTGTTCCAGAGCTACTCGCTGTTCCCGAACATGAATGCGGTCAACAACGTCGCCTACGGCCTTCGCATGCGGCGCCAGGGGTCTCGCCAGCGAAAGAAGAAGGCGTCCGACCTGCTCGAGCTGGTCGGCCTCGGTGACCAGGCCACGAAATACCCGCACCAGATGTCGGGAGGACAGCAGCAGCGCGTGGCACTTGCGAGAGCGCTCGCCATCGAGCCTCGGGTGTTGCTGCTCGACGAGCCCCTGTCGGCACTCGATGCCCGGGTCCGCGCCGAATTGCGCGAGGAGATCCGCAACCTCCAGCTGCGGCTCTCGATCACGACGCTGTTCGTCACCCACGACCAGGAAGAGGCACTCTCGATGGCAGACCGGGTCTGCGTGATGTCGTCGGGCCGCAACGAGCAGACCGCTGATCCCGCCACCTTGTACGCCCGTCCCGCGACCGCCTTCGTCGCTGAGTTCGTCGGCGTTTCGAGCAGGGTCCCCGTCGAGAGAACCGGCAACGAGGTTGTCATCTTCGGCCAGCGGTGCCCGGTACGCAGCGGCGGCACCTCGACCGCGTACGAGCTCGTCGACGCGCTCCTGCGTCCCGAGGACGTCGCCATCGAAGTCGACTCGGGCGCCAAGGGATTCGTGACCAACCGGAACTTCCTCGGAGCGACGACGAGGCTGACCGTGCAGGTCGGGGAGATTCCGATCCGGGTCGATGTCCGCAGCGAGGTCGCCGGCGACATCGACCCCGGCACGCACGTCCGAACGAAGATCATCTCCCGCGACGTGCTGGTTGCACCCCGCCTCGGCACCAATCCCACGCCCAGCTGACCCGCGCGCTGCGGTGACGCGGGCCAGCCGCGCCGCTCGGCAATCCCGGGACGGTGCAAACCTCAGTTCGTCGAGCTGACGCGGGAGGCCGCCGCGGGGTCAATCCTCGGCGGAAGGCTCAGTGTTCCGGAGCGGGCGCGAGGACGATGCGGTCTCGCCCTTCGGCTTTCGCCCTGTACATCGCCGCGTCGGCGATGTTCACGACCTCGTCGAGATCGAGGGCGTGACGTGGGAAGAACGCCACCCCGATCGAGGCGGTGACACGCGGCACGCCATTGCCGGGCGCGGGCAACTTTGTGAGGACCTCCCGCACCGCTTCGGCGACCCGCATCGCCCCGGCCTCGTCGCTGTCGTAGAGCATCAGGAGGAACTCCTCGCCGCCGTATCGGACGGCCGCGTCACCGGTGCGAAGCGTGGTCTGTAGTGCGCGTCCCACGTTGCGCAGCACCGCGTCGCCAGCCACGTGCCCGCAGCGGTCGTTCACGCGTTTGAAGTGATCGAGGTCGATGAGCAGAATGCCGATCTCCGCCCCGGCTCGTCCGCTACGGGCGGCTTCACGCGGCGCCAGCTCGTCCCACCAGCGGTGGTTGAGCAGGCCGGTCAGCGTGTCGGTCATCGCACGCAGTTCCAGCTCGGCGTACAGCTGCGCGTTCCGCCAGGCCGCGGCGGTGATGTAACCGAACAGCGCGCAGCGCTCCAACTCCTCGTCGGAGAACTTGGACAACCCGTTGCGCCAGACGTCCATGGCACCGAGCCGGTGGTCGCCGGCGATGAGCGGTACGACGATGAGGGACTCTTCGGAAGTGGACTCATCCTGGCCAGGGATCGACACGGCCTCGGTGTGGTCGCGGGTGTCCGGGCAGTTGTACGGGAGCCCGCGGAGGAAGGCCCAGCCTGTGATGCCGCGGTCCATGGAGATGTCCATGTCGTTGAGCCCATGCAGGTCGTCGCCGGCAAGGACCCGGGCGCGGAGCCGGTAGCGGTCCCAATCGGCCTCGAAGATGGCGAACCGGTCGGCAGGGACTGCGAGCGGCAGGTGCTCCGCCGCGACCTGGAGGATCTTCGTCGTGTCGTGCTCGGCCTGCATCAAGCGAACGGCAGCACCGAGCGAGCGCTCGAAGTTCTGTGGGTCGACTGGAGCGTCTCCGACGGTCGGCAGCTTGGCGAAGAGCGCCGGAGCGTCAAACTCGCGGCCCGTCGCGGAAAGGACCCGTACGCCTTGCTGGCGGAACCATGCGGGCGAGACGACCTCGTCGCCCGGCAACGCCGCCCTCGCGTCGAGCACCGCAGGCGAGCCCAGATGCGGGCCGATCCCGAGTCGCAGACCCAGCCCGATCATGCGGTCGGCAATGGTGTCGTCGACGATCCCGCGGGCAATGACGTGCGCGTTGAGGCGGGCGCAATAAGCAAGCAGGCCCGCAAGCTCGGCGCGTTGCAGGACGCCGCCCGTCACGACACTCTCGGCGAACGTCGTGTCCAGAATCACGAATCTCGGCATGAGGTGGCCGACGGGCCCTCGAGTCAGGATCCCCGGCGTCACGTCGCCGATGGCAATGTGAAAGCCCCAATCGTGCAGTTGCTCGACACGACGCCCGACCAGCTCCGGGAGTTCGAGCGCCGTCGACTCGGAGATGAGCCAGGCGATCTCCGCCACCGCGGCACCGATGTCGTCCGCTCTGGCGAACGGGTCGAACTGCTCGTCTTTGAGCAGGCTCACTACGAGCGGCAAGAAGAGGAGACCGGGGCTCGTGTACTGGACCGCGCGGAGCGCCCCGGAGATGAACTCGGCCGAGTCGTACCGCACCGACCCGCGGGGGAGGGCCTCGTAGCCGAAGACCGTCCGGTCCTGAATGTCCATCACCGGCTGCAACGCCACAAGCGCGGAAAGGACTGCGGGATCTTCGGACCCGTCATCCTCCAGCGCAGGAGCGCCCACGGATCAAGAGTAGAGCCAGCGTGAGCGGATGGCGCGCCATTGTGCCATGACTGCGACAGGACCTCAGGATCGAAGACGAGCCGAATTGCCCTCGCCGTTTAGTCCGGCACGGTCAGGAGGTAAGCGGAAATCAAGAAGTTCCGGTTCCGGACAGCATCAGTTCTTCGTAACCGGTGATGGTGTTGTCAGCGAACGTCAGGGTCGCCTGTCTCAGCACCGGCTCGAGGGGGGTGAACACGACCGTGAAGCTGCAGCTCTCGCCCGCCAGCAGCTGGTCTGTGGCACTCGTGCAGTTGCCAGGGACCCAGTTGAAATCGTTGGCGTTAGTACCACCGAACACGGCGGTTCCCATACGCAGGGTCACCGGAGGGTTGCTGTGGTTCGTAATCGTGACCGTCTCGGAAGTCGAATCACCCACCGTCGTTTCCCCTGGGAAGCTGAGCACCGACCCGGAGAGCGCCGACCCGGTGAGGGTGGTCTCTGCGAAGACACCAGTTCCGCTCAGCGGGATGGTGGTCGTGCTGCCTGCCGTGTTGTCGTCGATGACAACGTCGGAGGTCCGCAACCCCTCCCCGGTCGGCGTAAACGCGACGTAGAAGGTGCACGACTTTCCGATCGTGATCAGCGTGAACTCGCAGTTGTCACTTCCGACGGTGAAGTCGACTGAGTTTGCACTCTGCGTGAAGATCGTGCCGATGCTCAGGCTCACCGAGTGAACGTTGGTCAGCGTCACCTTCTTGACATTGCTCGCCACGAAGACGCCCTCATTTGCGAACGAGAGGCGTGTCGTGCTGAGCGAAGCCACGGCGAACACACCCGACCCGCCGACGTGCAGGACGGCGTTCGTACCCATTGGTCCCCAGCTTGAATCGAGCACGTAGACCTGAGCGGACCTCGCACCTGCACCCGTCGGATCGAACGAGATCGTGAACCGGCACTGTTGCCGGTGAGTCACTTGCGCTCCGGCGCAGTTGCCAGGAGTGACCTGGAAATCCCCGGTGTCGGTGCCGACGACCGGTGCGATGAAGACCGAGCCAAGCGTCTGAGTGGATGGGTTGTTGTTCGTGACCGTGACCGTGATCGGCGCGCTCGGGATACCGACCCCCTCAGAACCGAAGCTGATTGCCGCGGGACTGAAGGTGACAGGCGGAGGGGCTGCGCCGACGGTGATCACGACGCTCGGCGCGGTCACCGTCCCGCCCTTGCCCCTTACGTGCAGCAAGAACGTGTACGTGATGGGAGATCCGGTCGAGTGCTTCGGAAGCGCCACTTTCCTTGCGAACGACTGCGATTTGCAGCCGGCCGCGGCCGGGAGACCCTTGATTCCCGGCGATACCGATATGGTGCAGGTAGTCGCGTACTTCAGCTTCGCGCTGAAGCTGACCTTGCCGCCTTTATAAGGAAGCGACTGCGGGCGTCCTGTGAACGAGAAGATCACCGGCGCGGGACCGGAGCGTGGGACTGCCGCACCCGCCGCAGTTGACGAGAGCCCTATGAGTGTCGCTGCCAGGACCATGACGCTAGAGAGCGCCGCCCGGCTGCCGCCTCGACGAGGGAGGCGGGGACGGCGCGCCACGCGGCCGAGATCGTTGCCTATGACCGGCCTAATGACTTTCATACGAACGCGCTCCCATCCATCGGGGTCGTCCCTCGCGGCGACCGATGCAGCAAAAGGGTAGTACCGATCCGCAAGCACACTGATCCTTTGCGCGATTTGAACGAGCCAGGGCGACAAGACGCCCGGCGAAGCTCAGCGGATGCCGGAGCGGTCCGAGCAATTCGCGTAGCCGTTGTAGTACGCCACCGTGTTCGCCGTCGAAGTCCAATCGACAAGCCTCCACGCTCCCCCGTTGAGCCCAATCGTAAAGGTTCGCACCTGGCCTGCTTTCACCGTCTCGCTGTGCCGCGGCAAATGCGACTCGACGATTTCCATCGTGGCGCTCGCCCCGCTGAATGTGGAGCCGGCAACACCCATATGCACGACAACGCTATTGCACGTTGATCTGGGAACCTCAATCAGCACATTGTGGTGAGGTGCCTCTGTACCCGCCGCGTCAACAATCAGGTAAGTCAGGATGGCAAGGCCGATATGCAAGGTCTTGGTCTGGCAATAATTGGGAAGGAATCCTTGGACAACGAGGCCTTCGTTGCACAGTGCAACAAAGGATACGTGACCGAAGACGGTCAAGGTATGCACCGGAGTCTGATACCGCAACTTACCGGCATTCCACAGCTGGACGCGGAAGAAGTCAACGCCAGGAACCGGCTCACGGAATCGATACGTTGTACAGGCTTGCCCTCTAACCTTGAAACTGACAGTGAATCTCCAGGAGCGTGCGTTAGCAGCCTTCTGTTCCAGATAGGAGGTGTAACCCCGTGGCACACCATGAGCGCAGAGATGCATCACGGTCACGACATGCACCTCGGTACTCGATTGGAGAGTGAATGACACGAAAGGGCGCGACGTCAGTGGTGCAGGAGTCGCGGATGCCGACTCCTGGCCTGTGCCAAGGCTCGTAGCCAGAGCGAGAAGAGTGGCACACGCGGAGAGGACGAAGAACGATTGTCCTCGTACATCCCGATGTTCATTCATGGCTGCCCGCGCATTTCGCCCTTCCATTCCACCCTCGTCGATTTACATGATTTTCGCTGGGGAATACGGTCGGGTCAAAGATGGCCCGGTACGCTCACCGAAGTGTACGCTCAATTGACCGTATCAGCTCGCAGTGCTTGTCGTAGCGCGCACGTAAACCGTTTCACTGAAAATTGCGATGCCATTGCGAGTCGGGTTTTGACGGATTTGTCGAATGGCATTGTGAAACGAAGAGGCCTCCTCGAGCCGCCGATGGATTTGACATGGTCGTCGGAGACCCGAGTGGGGGAGCGGCCCAAGGTCGGAGCTAGCGTGCGTCGCCTTCGGCCTCACGATCAGGCACCCTAGGCTGAACGATCATGAAGCTCGGAATCCATTTCATCAACTTCACCCTTCCCGGGCGGCCGGAGTCGTTGGCTCCGGCCCTGGCGGCCACGGCTCGCTCCGCGGAAGATGGCGGCTGCTCGACCTTCACTCTGATGGACCACTGGTTCCAGATGGAAGGCTTCGCCACTTCCCAGGACCCGATGTTGGAGGGGTACACGTCACTCGGCCCCCCTGGTCACCGGAGTCACCTACCGGCATCCCGGCTTGCTCGCCAAGATCGTGACGACGCTCGATGTCCTGTCAGGCGGTCGGGCGCAACTTGGTATCGGGGCAGCCTGGTACGAGCGCGAGCATCGCGGCCTCGGCGTTCCGTTCCCGCCGATCGGCGAACGGTTCCAACGGCTGGAGGAGACACTGCAGATCTTCAATCAGATGTGGAGCGACGACGACGGGCCCTACGAGGGTCGGTACTACCAACTGGCAGAGACCATCTGCTCACCCCGCCCAATCCAACATCCGGCGCCCCGCATCCTGATCGGGGGCAGTGGCGAGCGCAAGACTCTTCGTCTCGTCGCGCGCTACGCCGACGCGTGCAACCTGTTCGCTCCTGACCTGGACTTCGTGGCCCACAAACTCGAGGTGCCGACTCGCCATTGCGAAGCCGAGGGCCGCGATCCCGCCCACATCCGAAAGACCATCATCAGCTCGACAAATCCGCTCGACGACGTCGACGCGTTTCTCGCCAGCATGGAGCAATACGGCAAGCTTGGAATCGACCTGGTCGAGGTGGCACCGGGGGGGCCCGACCCGGCGGCATGGGTCGCCCAGGTCACTGAGCAGGTGGCCCCTAGATTGCAGGACTTCTAGTCGCTCCACCCGCGGCGAGAATTCGAGAGTCGCCCGACGTACGTTGGAGGTATGAGCGGAACGTCTGGCGCCGCGGGGGGGTTACAGACTCGCCAGGTCGTCGTGTGTTTGGTAATCGGGCTCCTCGCGGCCGCGTGCAGTGCCGCGCAGATGACGCCTGCGACCACACTCGTGGGCGTGCCGCCTTCGACCGCCCCAGTGGTCATTCCGTCGACCACGCTGCCGAATACAGCGATCGTGACCGGCGTGGTCGTCCCCTGTACGGGACAGCCTCCGCCGTTGCCAGAAGCGATCTTCAACTCAGTCGACCTCGACACCCCCGGAGAGCAGGTGGTGGCTCCTGCGCCCGTCCTCAGCAACGGCAGCTACCGATTTTCCAACGTCGCCCCCGGCCACTATGAGCTAGCGGAAGGACCGAGCGCCTCTCCGGAGGTCATTCGGCACATATGGGTCCGCAATTCTCAGACCGTCCTCGTCGACCTCCCGGGATGCGTGCCGAGCGTTGGCGGTACCTACCAGCGTGCGAGCGCCTCGGCCCTGCGACATTTCCTCGCTGAGGCGCAAAGCAACAATCAGGCCTTTGCGGCGACGTACCGCACCCTGAACGGCGTCTCGGGACCTCGGACCTTTTCCTATGCACAGCAGCCTCAGGGTCGAGGGACCTGGTCGCCGCACGGGATCGGCGACTTCGTCTACGCCGCGAGCCGTGGCCAAGAGTCCTTCAAGTTCGTCCAGCGCGACCGTGGGGACTACGCATGCGTGCAGAAGCGGCGGCACGGACCCTGGACTTGCGACGGGCCGCACTACGTCGTCAGCAGCATCGGCGACTATCTACAGACGGCGCAATTCGACGAACAAGAATCCATCTCCACCCACATGGTGGGACACTTGTCGCCGATTCAAGCCTGGATATGGTCGGGGCCTTTGGGCGGAATGGCAGCGACCTGTCTCAGATACATCGACCCCGATGCGCTGGGCTCTCGCTCGACCTGGTGCATCACTGGGAACGGCATCACGGTCTTCGTCGTTGCACCAAGCGTTGCGAACGTCGAAGTCGCGAAACTCTCCACCTCGGTTCCCGTCAGCGACTTCTCGCTCCCTGCCCGGCCACGCCTGCCATGGCAAGGAGCGTGTCTGACGGACATCCCCCCGGACTGTTGAGGTGGGGCAAAGGTCCGTGGCAGCCCACCCCATTTACTACATAACGGACATTATCGGCGTTAGCACGAAAGGCGCCAGGTTCAGTCCGCCACCGCTTCTCAACCTCTTCCCGAGCGCCCTGACTGACGTCGGCTGACGTCGTCACATTTCATTGCAAGACGATGCGGTCCTGAACGTGGGTCGGAATCAGCAAAACCGGAGGTTGTGCCGGCCAGTGTGGGACGAACAACTGTTCGAAGGTGGGAGGACGGGGAACCACAACCGCCGCCACTGCGGCACCGGCGTCATAACCCCAGACCACTGCACTGATCACTGCCAGCAGAGCAGCCCGTCTTAGCGTTGACTTGCGCGAAGACGTTACTCGTCTTGCTTTCACCGTGTTCCCCCCTTCACCCGACCACTGGCTCTGCTGCGCGCCAAGGGTCAATGAGAACCTATCGCTATCGAGAGATCCCCGCATGGCGGGCGATCCCCCCGCTGCGTGTTCCGCTCCACGGGCGTCGTTCGAACCCGTGCGAGGAAGCGATACGGTGACGGGTCCTCGGTGATCCCAATGAAGGCTCCCAAATGCGCTGGACGAAGCTCGCCACCCTCTCCGCTGCCGGCTTGCTGTGCGCCATGGTGCCCGCCGCGACGGCGGCAGCAACTGCGCCACGATCGGTCGGCCGGGTGCTGGGCGCCGTAGACCGCCGGCCGCTCATCGCGTCCCCGATTGCCAATTTCGGGATCGGGAAGGCTGCGGCGTCGCCGGTCAGCTCGCTCGTCGCGCCCAACGGGACCTCTTACCTCGTCTACACCGCCGAGACGAAGGTCGGCTTCGCGTCGGCGTATGTCTGCACCCTGCCCCGAGGTGCGGCGGTCTGTTCACGCACAACGTTGCTCCCTCCGCTCGACTCGCACACGAGCGTGCGGGACTTACCGGACTCCGTGCTGTTCGGGCCGAACGGCACCGTCGACGTTCTCGTCACCACGTTCAGCGACGCGAACAACGACGACATGACAACCGACGGATTGCGCGCCGACACGCTCGAGTACGTTCTGAACCCTTCGGGCACGATCAACACCGGCGCCGGCCGCGTCGGCTCGCTCGACAATCAGGGCGACTCCATCAGCTACGACGGCCAGATCCTCTGGGTGACCGGCACGGCGTCGATGACCGACGGCCTGCAGGTGCAGGAGACACCCTCTGACGGTACCTTTCCCGACCTTTCTCCCCCGGTCACGATTCCACTCGCCGGCACGCCGGCCGCTCACGAGTTCTATTTCTATGGCGGCGACCTCGTCGCGCTCCCCAACGGCGACTTGTTGATCGCATGGGACGACGGTACGAACGCCTACGTCGTAGAGGTGAATCCGTCGAACAAGTTCAAGGTCGTCGGCGACTCCGAGTTCAAGAAGAAAGTCACGGTCTCGAGCGAGAATGACCCCACTGCGTGCCTCGCGAGCGGGAGGTCCGGCACGTATCTGCTGCTGCGGTCGACGACGGACGGCTTCAGCGGCGCGCTGTCGCTGTACAAGTACACGAGGTCGGGCCACTTCTCTGCAGCGCGCGCGGTCCCTTCGACCTCCTCCGACTATGGCGACACCAAGCTCCTCCAAGACGGTGACGGCCTCTTGTCGGTGTACTTCGCCACCTTTGCCGATGTGCTCGCCCAGGAGACGTCCAACAGCGACGGGAGGAGCTGGAGCACGTTCGACTATCCGAGCGCGACTCCAGAAGTGACCACCGACATTGCTCCTGCGCTCAACGCCTTCGGTGCGGGCGTCGTCTTCGAAGGGGCTGGAGGCACGGTTGGCGACGGCATAAGGCCCCGGCTGCAACCGGTCTGGGTGCACCAGTTCGTGAGCCTCGTGCTCGGTGCCGCGACGGTCAAGGTCGGTATGTCGGCGACCGCCACCGGCGCGGCGACGCCGCACGACTCCGGCCAGCTGATCGTGCTACAGGAGGAGACGCCACGCGGCTGGGCCACGGTGGCGACGACCTCGGCATCTTCGGCAGGAACCTTCTCATTCAAGATCCGAACGGGCGCCGTCGGCACGGAGGACTACCGCGCGGTCGCGGCCGACGTCAAGGGATGGTTCTTCACCGACGACTCCCCGACTCGGGCTCTCGAGGTCGACAAGGCATAGGGTCCGCCACGGTCGGAGAAGCCTCCGCCGGCGCCGAAGAGCGCTCGTGGTGGCTCGAGACGCTGCTCAACTTTCCCTTGCGGGGAGGAACGGCTCGCAACGCTCCGAGACGAATCGCTCGAAGGCGAGGAGCAGCTGTTCACTCTCGCCGAGAAGCCGGCCCTGATCGATGATCCCGTTTAGAAGTCCGATCTGCGCCGCCTCGACGAGAGCCTGGTCTTCCATCCCGACCTGAGCGTCGAATGCGATCAGGTCGTCCGCCCAGTCCGGGTCCACCCCCTCGGCGAAATAGGCATCCGTGATGCCGGAGGTTCGCAGCGGTCCGTCCGGAAACGAGTTGCTGATTGCGAGGTTGAGTCGTCCGGGGTTGATATCGACCGTCATGCTGGGCAGTACGACATAGTACGACCCGACGGTGATCTCCCCCTCGATGTCGTACGGAGTGGACCGCCTGCGCTCTTTGAGCGGGGTCCTGTGGCTCAGGATCGGTCCTGCCGCGGACAGCTCGTATCGGTCCGGTCCGACGTCCATGACCGACGAGAATCCCGGGTGGTTGATCTGGCAGTGATAGCACTCGAGGTAATTCTCGATGATGATCTTCCAGTTGGCGGCCGTGTCGTGCGGCATCCGTCGATAGAAGCGGAGCCGCGAGACGTCGACGCCAACCTCGGCCACCAGCTCAGGCAGCGTGCCGAGCGATTCGGCGAGCGGCGCCGCCTCGAGGTCGGTGTTCACGAAGACCATCGGCCCCCAGGTGTCGACTTGAACCGGACGCAGCCCGAGCGCGCTCGGGTCGAAGTCGGCTTCCCGATTCGAGCGCGGCGCCGAGCGGAGCCGTCCGTTGAGCTCGTAGGTCCAGGCGTGATACGGACACTGCAGCGTCCGCTGGTTTCCGGCCCCGAGACAGATGCGCGTGCCGCGGTGCCGGCAGACGTTGACGAATCCCCGCAGCTGATTGTCGTCATCGCGGACGAGGACGACCGGCACCTTCCCGTGCTCCCCCGCCAGGAAGTCACCGGGCTTCGTGAGCTGCTCGCCACTCGAGAAGTACTGCCAGGAAGAGGCGAAGAGCTGGCGCTGCTCGACTCCCGCCACGGCTGGATCGCTGTACCACGACCAGGGAATGGACTTGGTGGAAACTGGCGTGCTGAATTCGGTTGTAGTCATGACTTTCCGTTCTTCTTCACCACAAGGGTACTACCTGAACAGTCAGTCAGGAAAGTAGGGGCTTGCGTTCGGATCAGCCGCCTGCGCCGGCGGTGATCTGCTGGTACAGGGTCTCGTACTCGAGGGTCGTAGCCGGCGACAGCTCGAGCTCGGCCACTCCGAGCGGCACCATGTCCTCGGTGATGATGATGTTCTTCAGGCTGGCCGGGATCAGACCGCGGGCCACGATGCTGTCCGGATCGATGAATTTGAGCGGCGGCTGATAGCCCTCGTAGCCGTAGTTCGCCAAGGCGTACGTCGGCTCGAGCAGCAGGTCGACCAACTTGTGCGCCAGTACCGGGCTCGCGGCGCCTTTCGTGACGGCGAACACGTCGTTTTGCAGAATGCCCGGCTTCCTCGCGGTGCCCTGAGGCGGCCAGAGGTAGCTGAACCTTGTGATCGGGAGCCCTTTCGGAAGATATGACACGTAGTAGGCGACCTGACCCGACCACGTGTGATGGATGGCCCACTCCCCCGCCACGGTGAGCTCCTTGTAGTCGAGGTTGTCGAACTTCCAATTCATGCTCTTTGCACCCTTGAGCAACTTGGCCTTCGCAAGGGCGAGCGGCGACCTGGCGGCGGTGCTCACGTCACTTTCATCGTGGTCGAGGAGACCGAGCGCCATGACGTCTCGTGCGCCGTCGAGGACGCGGACCTTGTTCTTGTAGGACGTGTCCCAGAGGATCCCATATGGGTTCGGCATCGAAGCGATATCGACCGGCACCAGGTCGTTCCTCCATGCGATGCCGGTCGTGTACACGGTATAGGGGACCGTGTACCGATCGTTCCGGTCATAGAAGGGATCCTGGTAGATCGGCCAGATGTTCTCGAAATTGGTGAGATAACTGTGATTGAGCGGTTGGATCACCCCGCTCGCAATGAGCCTGCCGACATTGTCGAGGGTGACGGTGCAAATCAAGTCGAACCTCGAAGGATCGGCCTGGACATTGGCTACCATTTCCTCCGACGTGGAGAAGCTGAACCATTCGACCTTCGTCGAGTACCTCGTTTGAAATTCCTTCAAAATGTTCTGGTAGATGTAATCGGGATACCCGATCACTTTGAGCGTGCCCGTCTCCGGCGCGAGCCCGGACTTGATCGCAGGGTTGTCCGAGAGAAGCTTCCAGGTGACGGGCGCGCTCGGGCGCGCGAGCGGGTACGGCGTGTCCGGGACCGTGACCCCACCCGTACCGAACTTGCCGGGATGGGCAAGGGTGGTCGTATCGGCGGTCCCATGCGGGTTGCACGCCGCGAAGACAGCGGAGGCGACCGGCAGTCCGACACCAGCGATCCCGGCAAGGCGCAGGAACTCCCGCCTGGACATCGCGCGCCGATCGCTTCGAGACGCGGTCATCGCTCCTATCCTCCTGCACCCTACGGCGGTCGTCCAACGACCGCTTTCTCGGGAGTTGAGTTCATCTTGTTCCTGCGCCGGTCGAGGGACCGGGTCCTGATCGACGACGCGAGGGTAGATTCCAACTGTGCATCCATCGGGTCTCGTCGATCGGGCAACCCGGAAGCGCTCGTGCACGGCCGCTCCTTCAGAGGCGGCCCACTCTGGACCCTGAGGACGCATCAGCTGATCAAGGAGGTCCCGAGCCGGATCGCCGAGGCGGGGGCGAGCCGGACGTGATCGAGGTCGAGACGGGAGCGATCGCGGCCGGAGGCGGCTGCGTCGCGCGAGCCGACGACGGGCGCGTCGTCTTCGTCCGCCATGCGTTGCCCGGCGAGCGCGTGCGGGCCGCTATCACTGAGGAGACGAAGTCGTACTTCCGCGCCGATGCGGTCGAGATCATCCGCGCGTCGCCTGAACGCGTTTTGGCCCCCTGCCCGAACGCCGGTCCCGGCCGATGCGGGGGCTGCGACTGGCAGCACATCACGCTGCCGGCTCAGCGAAGCCTGAAGGCTGACCTCGTCGCCGAGCAGCTTCGACGGCTCGCCGGTATCGATCGCGTCGTCGAGATTGAGGAAGTGCCCGGAGCCCCCGATGGGCTCGGCTGGCGGAGCCGGGTTCGCTTCTCGGTCGACGACACCGGTCGCGTCGGGCTCCACAAGCACCGCTCCCACGATCTTCAGCTGCTGGACCGCTGCCTCATCGCCTCCGCGGCGGTCGAGGAGCTCGGCATCGAGGGACTCGAGTGGCCGGAGACCGCCGATCTCGAGGTGTTCGCATCGGACGCGGGCGGCGAGCGCGTCGTATCGCTCACTACCCGAAGCCGGCGGCACGCCCGGCTGCCAGCCTTCGACGCCGGTCTGGTCGTCAACGGGCGAGTCGTCCGCGAGCCCGAGCGGTTGACGTTTGAGGTCTTGAACCGGCACTTTGAAGTGAGCGCGGGGGTGTTCTGGCAGGTGCATCCCGGCGCCACCGACGCGCTCGCCCGGGCGGTGCTGAACGGGCTGGAAGCGGTGCCGGGAGATCGCGTCGCTGATCTCTACTCCGGTGCCGGTCTGTTCGCCGCGCTCGTGGGAGAGGTCGTCGGGCCGACCGGATCCGTGCTCGCTGTGGAGCGGGACCGCTGGGCGTGTGCCGACGCAGCGAGGAACACCGCCGATCAGCGACATGTCGAGGTGCGAAAGGCCGCGGTTGCGCCGCGCATCGTGGCCGACTGGCTCGGAGCCGCCGACCTCGTGGTGCTCGACCCCTCGCGCGAAGGCGCCGGTCGAGCGGTCATGGCCTCGCTCGCCGCGCTGGAGCCGGGCCCCCGGAGGCTCGTGTACGTCTCGTGCGATCCCGCCTCCTTCGCACGTGACCTCCGGGTGCTGCTGGACACAGGTTGGGAGCTCCGGGCGCTGCGGGGATTCGACCTGTTCCCGATGACCGAGCACGTCGAGCTCGTCGCGGTGATCGATCCGCCCCTGGTGACACAGCAACTAACGCCAAAGCCCCCGCGATCGCTTCACGAGGTCGCTTCCGCCGGCTCCCAGGGCTGCAGCCACGGGGTCGACGGCCAGCCCTCGGCTGCGGCCAGGAGTGGAAAGGCGGTGGCCCCGTCGGCGGATTCGCGGATGACATCCGCGTGGCCGGCGTGGCGGGAGGTCTCCGCGATGAGGTGGAGCAGCACCCATCGCACCGACCATGCCTCGACGTCGCTCGGGAACCAAGGCACGTCGCGTGGTACCGGAACGGCGCGTCCGAGGTCGTCGATCCCGCCGATGACCGCCTCGGTCTCTCGGGCAACCTCGTCGTAACGGTCCAGGACGCCCGCCAGGGTCTCTCCCGGCGCCAGCCGAAAGTTGGACTCATAGTCCCCGTCCGAGCCGTCCTGACGCTCCAGAACGAGCCCGATCCAGTAGCGCTCGACGGCGGCGACATGCTTGATGAGACCTCCCACGCTCAACACGCTTGCTGAAGGCACCTCGCCGGCTTGCTCGTCGGTCAGCCCGTAGGCCGTTAGACGCAGCCCGTAGCGCTGTTGGGCAAGGTAGCTGAGCAATCCGTCGCGCTCGTCGATCACGGGATGAACCAGGCCAGGCATGGGACCACCTCTTCGGGGACTGGAGTCCCTCGTGGGACGCGGGAACGAAAGCGCCGGGCTCACAGTTTGCTCCCTAAACCGGTCATCTTGTGACCGGTTTATCTGTCATCATTCTCCCCATGCGGGCGGATCGGCTGGTTGCCATTCTTCTCCTGCTTCAGCGGCGCGGACAGGTGACCGCCGCCGAGGTGGCCGACGAGCTGGAGGTCTCGGAGCGCACCGCCCGCCGAGACCTCGAGGCGCTCGGCATGGCCGGGCTCCCCATCTACTCGCGCCAGGGCCGGCACGGCGGATGGCAGCTGGCGGGCGGCGGCCGTAGCGACTTGAGCGGCCTGAGCGCGGCCGAGGCCCGGGCGTTGTTCCTCGTGGCCGGGCCGGCATCGACGATTACGCCCGAGGTGAAGACCGCGCTCCGCAAGCTCGTGCGGGCCATTCCCGAACCCTTCCGGACCGACGCTGAGGCCGCCGCGACCGCCGTGGTCGTCGACCCCGCCGGATGGGACCGCCCGGCGCGGACCACGCCGATTCCCGAACACCTCGAGGCGGTGCAGCGGGCCGTCATCGAGGGCGAGCAGATCTCGCTGGACTACGTCGCCCGCGACAGGGCACGTACCAGTCGCCTCGTGCACCCGCTCGGCCTGGCGGCCAAGGGCGCGGTCTGGTACCTGGTGGCGGGCACCGACGCCGGCTTGCGCACCTTCCGGGTCGACCGGATGGTCGCCGTTGCTTCGACCGGCCAGCGCGTCGTCCGGCCAGAGGGCTTCGACCTCGCCGAAGCGTGGCGCCTCATCTCCACCGAAGTCGAAGAACGCCGAGCACCGTTCCGGGCGACGGTCCTGGCAACACCGCCCGCCGTCGCGCAATGCCGCTGGGTCTTGGGCACCCGAGTCCGCATCGGCCCACCCAGCACCGATGGGCGGATCGAGCTCGAGATCCGCGGCCACAGCTTTCGCTCGCTTGCCGGAGAGCTTGCCGGATTCGGCCCGGAGCTCGAGATCGTCGATCCGCCCGAGGTTCGCGAGCACCTCGCCCGGATCGGCTCGGAGCTGACGGCGAGCTACGGCACGGTCGCGGGAAGCCAAACGCGGGCCAAGTGGGCAAGATCGACCCGGCCGGAGCGTTCGCGTGTCGCTGTCAGCTCGGCCGTCGGAGAAGTCCGCTCAGATGCGAAAGTGGTTCGTCCGACCGCATGACGGCATCGATGACCAGCCGCCCGACGAGGGCAACGCGGTTGGCGCGCTTGCTCGGCAACTCGCGTCACAGGAACCTCTTCGACCTTGCGGCGACCGCAACGTCACCGCTGCGCTTCCTGTCGAGTTCATTCCCCGATCTTGCCGAGTTGAACCGGCCCTTTTCGCCAGCTCGGGCGCTGCCGCTAGCTGCTAGCGGGTGTCGACGACTTGGAAGCTCTCGGCCAGGCGACCCTCGGGCAGGCCGAGACTGGCCGCAGTCGCCGCGGTCCAGGATCGGATGAGCTCCTCGAGCTTGTCGGGGTCGGCGAGCTGGCTGCGATGACAGCGCAGCGCCGCGATCTTGCGTTCGATGTTCGAAGTGATGTCGACCCCGCGTCCCGACCGGGGCGAGGCCATCAGCCAGACCTCCTCGACGGCGTGGGGCTCGAGCCCGTCCGCGAGCAGCTCCGGGTACGAGTGCGGGTTCCGAGCATCCGGGTACACCGCCTGCAAGGTCGCCTCGCCGGCGGCGAGGTGGTCCGGATGGCTCGCCCGGATGCGGTCCCAATTCCGTTCCGGCGACTGGCACACCACGCGCTCGGGCCTGACGATCCGGATCACGCGGGTGATGTCCCGGCGGAGCTGCAGGGAGACCTCGAGGGAGCCGTCGGGATAGCCCAGGAAATGCACGCAGAGGACTCCGACCTCGGCCGCAGCCTTGCGCTGCTCGTCCTGACGGATCTGCGCCAGCGTGCTGAGGTCGACGTTCGGGTCGGCGCTCCCCGCCGCACCGTCGGTGACGATGCAGTAGGTCACGTCGATTCCTTGTTCGGTCCAGGTCGCGACCGACCCCGCCGCGCCGAAGTCCACGTCATCGGGGTGGGCGGTGATGACGAGCACCCTCTCCGGAATGCTCGGCTCGGTCATGGCGCGACGCGTTTCAGGAGGACGACGGGGATCACCCGCGTCGTCATCGTCTCGTATTCCGCGAAGCCCGGATTGCGCTCGGACTGGACCGCGTACAGCCGATCCCGCTCCTCGCGGGTCGCGACCTCGGCATCGACCTCAAAGCTCTCCGCCCCGACTTCGACGGTCGCCCGCGGATTGGCGACGAGATTGTGGTACCAGGCGGGGTTGGTCGGGGCGCCAGCCTTGGTGGCGAACACGGCCAGGCGTTCCCCGTCGGCGAGATACATGATCGGCGTGGTGTGTTCGCGTCCGGTCTTGGCTCCCGTGCTCGTGAGCAGTAGCAACGGTGCTCCGGCGAGTTGGCCGCCCACCTTGCCTCCCGAGGCGCGGAACTCCCCGATGACCTTGTTGTTCCAATTGCCGACGTCTGTCATTGTTCCTTCTTCTCCAACGCAGAGGGTGGTCGCGCCTTGACCGCGACGGTACCGGCGGTTGACCCCGGACCGGTTCCTCCGGCCGCCTCAGCCGAGCGTGAGGCGGTCGATCAATAGCGACTGGACCGACCGCCCGATCGGCCCTTCCTCGTCCCAGAGCCGGCTCTCGGAGATCCCGATCCCCTGCGACTCGGCTGAGGTGTGCGATTCGAGGCCGACCCACTCCCCTACCGGCAAGCGGCTCAGGTGGATCGTGAGGTCGGGGTTGATGAACAGCCAGTCACCGAAGCTGAGCGGCGAGCTGACGCCGTTGCCGAAGTCGGCCGCCGCGGCCACGCGCTCGAGGGGCGAGGGAGTCTCGCCGGCGAGGACCGGGACCCGGAGGCGGACCCAGACCGTTGCCGGCCCAGGGGCCTCGAATGCCCCCTCGACGAAACGAAGCTCCGCGCCCTCACTATGGAACGCCCTCGGGACCCCGCTCGCCACCATGACGACGCCATGCTCGGGCGGGGGGATGGGGAGCTCAGTCGCCCGCGCCGTCTCGGGCAGGCCCATCTCGGCGGTCCGGATCCGCAGCGCACGCCCGAGCGCCACGTCGATCCCGTCCTGGCGGCCGATGACCTCGACGAGCTGGACCTTGTGCCCTGGGCGAATGAGACGCGCCTCGAACGCGATCGGGGCAAGGCTGACCGGCCGGATGAGCTCGACCGTCAGCCTCGCGACGCGCAGTCGGTCGTCCGGTTCGCATCGCTGGGCTTCCCGGGCGACGAGCGCTGCAACCGGGCCCCCGTGGAGGTGCTCGGGTGTCCAGGGCCCAAGGGCGAACGCGGTCGGCCGGAACCCGTTCGACTCGGCGACGAATAGCGCTTCGGCGACATCGAGATTCGGATCAGGCGTCACAGGCGTCCTCATTGTCGGGGGGTGAAAGGCGGACTCGTGGCCCTCGCGGATCGTACCGGCCGCTCGGGCGACACCTTGCCGAAGCACAGTTGTACCTCACGCGCTCGCGATCGCGAGCGGGGACGGGAGGAGGGGCTGCTACACTACGGAGGTCCGATCGATTGATCGGCTTCCGGCTGTCGCCGGTAAGGCCTCGAGACGATGTTCTGGTTGGCCTTCTTTTTCGAGCTGACTGGAGTCTCCCTTGTCCCCCACCTTCGCCGATCTCGGCGTGCCCGCCGACCTGGTCGCGCTTCTCGCCCGTGACGGGATCACCACTCCCTTCCCGATCCAGGAAGCGACGCTCTGCGACGCCCTCGCCGGCCGCGACGTCTGCGGCCGGGCGCCGACGGGCTCTGGCAAGACCCTCGCCTTCGGCATCGCCGTCGTCGAGGCGCTGGCACGAGGCCCGCGCTCCAAGGCCCGCCGTCCCCGAGGCCTGGTCCTCGTTCCGACGCGGGAGCTGGCAGCTCAGGTCTGCGGCGTGCTCACCTCCCTTGCCAAGGCCCGGAGCCTGACGGTCGCCGCTGTCTACGGTGGCACAGGCTACGGCCCCCAGCTTCGGGCGCTGCGGGAGGCCGTCGACATCCTCGTCGCCTGCCCTGGACGGCTCGAGGACCTCATTGAGCGGCGGGACGTGAACCTGCAAGAGGTCAGCACCGTCGTGGTCGACGAGGCCGACCGGATGGCGGACATGGGCTTTCTTCCCGCCGTTCGCCGCATCCTCGACCAGGCCTCGACCGATCGCCAGGTCCTTCTGTTCTCGGCGACGCTCGACGGTGAGGTGGATGTGCTCGTCCGCCGGTATCAGCAGAACCCCGCCCGGCACGAGGTCGAACTGGCAGAGGCGTCCTCGGGCGAAGTGCGCCACCTGTTCTGGAAGGTCGACCGCAACGACCGCGTCGCACTCGCCACGAAGGTCGTGGCCGGCCACGAGAGCTCGATCGTGTTCTGCCGCACCCGGCACGGCGCCGATCGGCTCACCCGTCAACTCGGCAGCGCGGGAGTCCAGGCAGTCGCGCTGCACGGTAGCCGCACGCAAGCACAGCGAGACCGAGCGCTACAGGCTTTCCATGCCGGCACCGCCCGGGTCCTCGTCGCCACCGACGTCGCGGCACGCGGCATCCACGTGGAGAACGTCGCCTGCGTGCTGCACTTCGACCCGCCGAGTGACCACAAGGACTACGTCCATCGTTCCGGGCGCACGGGCAGAGCCGGCGCCGACGGCACCGTGGTCTCGCTCGTGACGCCCGATCAGGCCGGTTCGGCACGCACCATGCAACGGGCGCTCGGCTTCCCGCAGATGCTCGAGCAGCCGCTGCACCTGCCACCGGTCTCGCAGCGCCAGCGCCCGGCACGCGCCGCGTCGCACGCCGCAGTGCCCGGTCTCAAGCCCTCGCCGCACCGGACAATCACGCCGGCTGGCGGGGAAGACGGCAAGCGACCGGGGCGGGGCCCTCGTCAGGTTCGGGCGGGCCACCTCGACGCGTCGAAGGGAGACTCGCGGAGCCGGCGGTCCCTCCGCCCGGCGACCGGGACGCTGAAATGGTTCGACCCGGTCCGGGGGTTCGGCTTCATCGCGCCCGACGCCGGCGGTCGTGACATCTTCGTACACCGCTCTGCGCTGAACGAGACCCAGCAGGTTCCTGCCGAAGGCGCGCGGGTCGAGTTCCTCTCCCGTCCCGGGCCGAAGGGCCTCGAGGCCGTAGAGCTGCGAGCCAGCTGAAGCAGCCCGTCCGCTCGCCCGGCGGCGCTGCTCAGCCCGCGCCCGGCTCGGGTGCCGGCTTGGTGCCGAGCACGAGCGAGATCGTCAGGAGCCTTCGGCCCCGGTACAGCTCGATCGTCACTCGCTCACCCGGATGAGCGGCTAGCACGGCCACGGTCAAGGACGCGTCGGTCGTGATGGCGTGTCCGCCAAACCTGACGATGACGTCGTCGGCACGGACGCCCGCCTCGGCTGCCGGCGCACCCGTGACCAC
>Ga0182015_10000816_pt1 | contig 43287 bp, 35 predicted proteins | sample 712P3MmetaG_FD_120478 | JGI IMG/M metagenome (GOLD analysis project Ga0182015, IMG submission 120478) | Permafrost microbial communities from Stordalen Mire, Sweden - 712P3M metaG | ecosystem: Environmental > Terrestrial > Soil > Wetlands > Permafrost | place: Sweden: Stordalen | collected...
CCAGCCAGAAAGGCTACACGCCGTCCGTGTTCGGCCTGCTTCCCAAGGTCTTCGAGCGCGCCGGCAAGTTTCAGCGCGGCTCCATCACCGGACTCTATACGGTGCTGGTCGAAGGCGACGATTTTAACGAACCAATCTCGGATGCGGTACGTTCGATTCTCGACGGCCACATCATCCTGTCACGCAAGCTCGGGGAAAAGGGACACTATCCCGCCATCGATCTGCTTCAATCCGTGAGCAGGCTTACGTCGAAGATCTCCACGCCGGAGGAGAAAGTTGTGACGCACAAGGTGCGTGAAGCCATGGCTCTCTATCACAACTCGGAAGATCTGATCCAGCTCGGCGCGTATGTCGCGGGGTCGAATCCGAAGCTGGATACCAGCCTGCGCTGCCTTTCCTCGATTGATCAGTTCCTGCGTCAGGAGCCGCATTACAAAGCGTCCTTTGACGAAACCACGGCGCAGATTTCCAGCGTCGCGCAGGCATTGACAGCCGGGGCAGTCGCCGAGAAGAAGTAGTTGGCCGGATCGTTCCGCATCCAGCGGCCCGCACAATAATCGCGCAGAATCTCCATGAAACCCTGTGCTATGGCGGAGGAAGAGGGATTCGAACCCCCGAGCGAGTTTCCCCGCTAACGGTTTTCAAGACCGCCGGTTTCAACCACTCACCCATTCCTCCATTTTCAGTCTACCCAATCCTGAGACAGCCACGCCCGAATTCGCACTAACCGGACATGTGCGGGATTGCGGGATTTGTGAGTATGGCGTCCGGGTCCGGGGACGCCGCCACTTTGGCGCGAATGGCCGAGGCGATCCGCCATCGCGGCCCCGACGATTTCGGGTTCCATCACGACGCCTGTGCTCACCTGGCCCAGCGGCGGCTCAGCATCATCGACCCCCACGGCGGCCACCAGCCGATGGCGAACGAGACCGGCTTGCTCTGGATCACCTTCAACGGTGAAATCTACAATCACGCCGCGCTCCGTCCGGCGCTCGAGCAGGCTGGACACCGCTATCAAACGCGCTCCGACACGGAAACCATCCTGCATGCGTTCGAGGAGTACGGACCCGAGTGCCTGCGGCTCTTTCAAGGCATGTTCGCCTTCGCGATCTGGGATGCACCGCGCCGGCGCCTGTTCTGCGCGCGCGACCGGCTGGGTATCAAGCCCTTCTACTATTACTGGGACGGCCGGCTGTTCGCGTTCGGCTCCGAGATCAAGGCGCTGCTGGAGCATCCGGCAATTTCCCCGGCGCTCGCCGAGGAGTTGCTGCCCGAAGTGCTGGCCTTCGGCTACACCAGCGGCAATCGCACGCTGTTTCGCGACATCCATAAGCTGATGCCGGGCCACCGGCTGGTGCTGGACGTGAGCGGAGACCGCGCGGAACTCAAGATCGAGCGCTACTGGGATCTGCCGGAGAATAACGCGGACAAGCTGCATCTCGACCCGCGCCACTGGATCGCCGAAACTCGCCGGCGCTTGGAACAATCCGTCGAGATGCACCTGATGAGCGACGTGCCGCTGGGCGTCTTCCTGAGCGGAGGCCTGGATTCGAGCGCCATTGCTGCCCTCGCGCAGCGCGCTGTTTCACGGCCCGCGCAAACCTTCGCGGTAGGTTATTCCGAGGCGCCATTCAGCGAGTTGAGCCACGCCCGGCGCGTGGCCCATGCGATCGGAACCAACCATCGCGAAGTCAGCATTGGCATCGACGATTTTTTCGGCGCGCTGCCCCGGCTAATCTGGCACGAAGACGAGCCGATCGCTTGGCCCTCCAGCGTCTCGCTCTACTTTCTTTCAAAGCTGGCGGCGCAGCATGTCAAGGTAGTACTGACGGGCGAAGGCAGCGACGAGTTATTCGGCGGCTACCAGCGCTACCGTTGGCAAAAGCTCAACCAGCGCTGGGCTCGGGCGTACGGCATCGTGCCCGAACCGCTCCGCCGCTGGGCTCGAGGTCAAATCGAGACGTCGCGGCTCCTCGGCGCGGGCTTGCGGCGCAAACTGCGGCACACGGTGCTCGGCCGGGATCTTGGTTTTGAGTCATTGTTCGTCCAGAATTTCTACTGCGCGTTCGATGCGGGCGTCCGCTGCGAGGATTACATGCGTTACTGGAACGCGCGCCGCGAAGATTCTCCACTGGCGCGCACGCTCTACGCCGACCAGAAAACTTACCTCGTCGAATTGCTCATGAAGCAGGATCAAATGAGCATGGCGGCGTCCATCGAAAGCCGTGTTCCATTCCTGGATCACACCTTAGTGGAGTTTGCCTCGCGCATCCCCGACGGCCTGAAAATTCGCGGACGCACGCAGAAGTACATCCTGAAGGCAGCCGTCCGCGACTTGCTCCCGCGCGATATCATTCACCGCAAGAAGATGGGTTTCCCTACGCCGCTCCGGCAGTGGCTACTCGATCCGCGCGCCGAGCCGCTCTACGCCGCGTTGCGTTCACGCCATGGATTGCTAGCTGCTTATCTTGACTCGCGCGAGGTGGAAGCGCTCATCCATCGGCATCGCGCCGGCCGCCTGGACGCCACCGATCGCATCTGGCGGTTGGTGAATTTGCAACTGTGGGGCGACTTGTTCTTGACCGGCCGGCGCGAGGTCGCGTGGAACAGGGCCGCGGCGCGAGCATGAAGATTCTGTGGGTCAACTCGGATTTTTTGCATCCCACCACGCGCGGCGGTCAGATTCGCACACTGGAAACTCTGAAGCGCCTGCACCAGCGCCACGAGATTCACTATGCGGCCCTGCACCGGCCTTCCGCGCGCGGCAGCCTCGAGCGCAGCGTTGAGTATTGCACAAGGGCATATCCAATCGCGCACCAGGCGCCACCAGAATTTACGCCGCGGTTCTATCGCCAGATCTGTGAAAGCCATTTTTCGAAACTCCCTATGGCGGTGCTGCGCTATCGTTCAAGCGCGCTCAGACGGCTGGTGGATGGTCTTACTCAGCGGGAGAAATTCGACGCGATCGTCTGCGATTTTCTGTTCTCGGCTGCAAACATGCCAGACCCTGGCGCGGCGGTTCTGTTCCAACACAATGTGGAATCGATCATCTGGAAGCGGCATGCCGAACACGCGCGCACGTTCCTCATCAAGATGTACTTTCAAGGCCAGTATGACCGCATGCAGCGGTACGAACGGCGCGTGTGCCAAACCGTGAAACGAATTGTGGCTGTCTCCGGGGCCGATGCGCATGCCATGCAGTCGCTCTACGGCGTCCGGGGCGTTGCGGCCGTACCCACCGGCGTTGATCTCGACTATTTTGCCGCGCGCCCGAGGATCACACAGCCCTCGACCGACCTCGTATTTCTCGGTTCCATGGACTGGCGGCCCAACATCGATGCTGTCCGCTGGTTCGCAACTGACATTCTCCCGCTGATTCGCCGGCGGCTTCCAGAGTGTTCGCTGACCGTCGTCGGCCGCCACCCCACCGCGGCAATCCTGCGCCTGGCCGAAGCTGACGACCGCATCCACGTCACCGGCACGGTTGACGATGTGCGTCCCTACCTATGGGACTCGGCGGTGTCCATCGTCCCACTCCGCATCGGCGGAGGCACGCGCCTCAAAATTTATGAATCGATGGCCGCCAAGATCCCCGTAGTTTCCACCACCACCGGAGCCGAGGGGCTCGACGTTCGCGACGGAGAGAACATCGCACTTGCGGATTCACCCCAGGCTTTCGCCGAGCGCTGCCTAGCTTTACTCCGCTGTGCGGATGCGCGCCGCAAGCAGTCCCAGGCAGCCTGGGAAATGGTCTCTGCATGTTATTCTTGGGAAGTAGTTGCTCGCAAATTTGAACTCCTCCTGACTTGATCCACCTTGCATGATCCGCCTCCTTGATCTTGCCGCCGAGTATCACGAACTCAAAACCGAGATTGACGCCGCGGTAGGGCGCGTGCTCGAAAGCGGGCATTTTGTCGGGGGCCACGAAGTCACTGCCCTCGAAGAGGAATTCGCAAGCTATTGCGGCGTCCAGCACGGCGTTGCTGTCAACTCCGGAACCAGCGCGTTGCATCTGGCGTTGCTCGCGGCCGGCATTCAACCGGGCGACGAAGTGATCACCGTTCCGTTCACTTTCTATGCGACGGTGGCAGCGATCGGTTACGCCGGCGCAATTCCGCTGTATGTCGATATCGACCCAGCCACGTTCAACATCGACGTCAGCAAGATCGAAGCGGCCATCACCGCCCGCACGCGCGCTATTCTCCCGGTGCATCTGTACGGCCAGTGCGCCGACATGGATCCGATTCTCGAAATTGCCCGGCGCCACAAGCTGATCGTCATTGAAGACGCGGCCCAGGCCCACGGCGCCGAATACCACGGGCGTCGCGCCGGCGGCATCGGTGATATCGGCTGCTTCAGTTTCTATCCCACCAAGAACCTCGGCGCGGCTGGTGAAGGCGGCATGCTCACCACCAATAATCCGGAATACGCGCGCACGGCCGCGCTGCTGCGTAGCTGGGGCGAGGAGCAACGTTATCGCCCGCGTCTCAAGGGCTACAACTACCGGCTGCCCGCTATCCAGGCGGCCATCTTGCGCGTGAAGCTGCGCAGTCTCGAGCATTGGATCGAAGCGCGCCGCGCCTTCGCTGCTGAATATGATCGTCTGCTCGAAGACTCTTCGGTCGCGCGGCCGCAAGCAACGCCGGATTCGCGGCACGTATATTGCCTGTACACGATTCGCGCCTCCAATCGCGACGGATTGCAGCGAAGCCTGGAAGCGGCGGGCATCCAGACCGCGGTCCACTATCCGCTGCCGATTCACTTGATGGCTGCTTACGCCGACGTGCGATATAAGGCGGGCGATTTTCCAGTGGCCGAGGACTCCGCGCGCACGGTGCTCAGCCTGCCGCTTTATCCCCAAATGACGACGTCGCACGTGGAGCAAGTCGCCTCGAACATTTCGAAGCTTGCACCCCGCGTGCTTAGCTATTCCAACCGATAATTAGGCGCTTCCTTGGTGATGATCACATCGTGTACGTGACCCTCCCGCAGCGCCGCCGACGTCACTCGCAGGAACTTCGCGTTCTCCTGCAGCTCGCGAATGTTGCGGCAGCCGCAGTAACCCATCCCAGCTTTCAAACCGCCCACCAGTTGATACACCAGCTCCGACAGCGGGCCTTTGTAGGGAACCCGACCCTCGATGCCTTCCGGCACCAGTTTTCCGCTGGTGTCCTGCGGGTACCGGTCCGATCCGGCGGTCATCGCGCCCATGGAACCCATGCCGCGATAACTCTTGAACGTTCGTCCCTGATAGAGAATCGTTTCGCCCGGGCTCTCCTCGGTGCCAGCCAACAGACCGCCGAGCATCACCGCATCGGCGCCGGCCGCGATGGCCTTGCTGATGTCACCGGAGTACTTGATGCCGCCGTCGGAAATCAGCGGGACGCCGGAACCACGCGTGGCGCGCGAGCACTCGGCAATCGCGGTGATTTGCGGCACGCCCGCGCCGCTGACCACACGCGTAGTGCAAATGGAACCCGGCCCGATACCAACCTTGATTCCATCGGCGCCCAGGCCGATCAAGTCCCGCGCGCCTTCGAATGTCGCGACGTTTCCGGCAATCAAATCCACGTCCGGGAACCGGTGCTTGATGGTGCGTACGGCTTCCATAACGCGGTCGCTGTGCCCGTGCGCCGAATCCACCACCAGCACGTCCACCTTCCTCGCCACCAGCTCCTGGGCGCGTTCCAGGAAGTCGGCGCCGGAGCCCACCGCCGCGCCAACGCGCAATCGCCCTTGCGGATCCTTCGCCGCGTTGGGGTACTTCAGTTTCTTCTGAATATCCTTGACCGTGATCAGGCCCTTCAGCGCGAAGTGTTCGTCCACCACCAGCAGCTTCTCCACGCGGTGATGGTGCAGAATCTTCTCGGCCTCTTCCAGCGTGGTGCCCACCGGTACGGTGATCAGGTTCTCTTTGGTCATCACGTCCGAAATGGGAAGATCGTGACGAGTCTCGAATCGCAAATCGCGATTCGTTAATATGCCAACCAGTTTGCCGTGCTTGGTCACCGGCACGCCGGAGATGCGGTAGCGCTTCATCAACTCCAAGGCGTCGGAAATCTTCAGCTCCGGCTCGATCGTGATCGGGTCCACGATCATGCCGCTTTCACTGCGCTTCACGCGGTCCACTTCCTCAGCCTGGCGCTCGACGGACATGTTGCGATGAATGATACCGATGCCGCCCTGCTGCGCCAAAGCAATGGCGAGATGCGATTCGGTGACCGTGTCCATCGCCGAACTGACGATCGGGATGTTCATCGCGATGTGTCGCGTCACGCAGGTGCGCGTGTCGGTGTCCGCCGGCACGATGCTGCTGTGCGCCGGCTGGAGAAGTATGTCGTCGAAGGTGAGACCTTCCAGAATCGTTTCTTGGATCATGCAGGAGTACTTCTATTATGCCGGAACCGATACGATAAGAAAGTCAAGGAGGAACAAGGAGGGAATTGTGGCGACCCTAGGATTGATCGATTACCCGGATGCCAGCCCTGAAGTTCGCGCGGTCTATGACGACATCATGGCCACGCGCAAAACCGATTGGATCAACAATTTTTGGAAGGCGTTGGCGCACCACCCCGCTACGCTCCGGCGCACCTGGGCGAGCGTCAAGGAGATTATGGCGCCGGGCGCTCTGGACGCCGTTACCAAGGAGATGATCTATCTCGCCGTGAGCGCGACCAATCAGTGCGGATATTGCATCGCTTCGCATACCGCCGCCGCGCGCAAAGCGGGAATGTCCGATGCCATGCTGGCCGAGCTGATGGCGGTAGTCGGCATGGCGAACGAAACTAATCGCCTCGCGAGCGGCTATCAAGTTGAAATCGACGAGAGATTCTTAACCAAGCGGCCCTAACTTTCAGCTTTCAGCAACCACTGGGTTGCGCAGCTCGCCGATGCCCTCAATGCTGACGATCACTTCGTCTCCCGGCTGCAAGTAGCGCGGCGGCGTGCGCGCGAATCCCACGCCGGCGGGGGTTCCGGTCGCCACCACGTCGCCCGGTTCCAGCGTCACCACGCTCGAAAGATACGCCAACAGGTCCGGAATCTTGAAGATCAGTTCGCGCGTATTGGAATGCTGCAACGTTTCACCGCCGATGCGCAGGCTAATGTCGAGCGCATGTGGATCGGCGATCTCGTCCGCGCTTACCAGGCACGGGCCCATGGGCGCGAACGTGTCGAACGTCTTGCCGATCATCCATTGCGAAGTGGCCCTTTGAAAATCGCGCGCGCTGACATCGTTGAACGCCGTGTACCCAAAGACGTGCTCTCTCCATGCATAGCCCGGAATATGCCGTCCGCCCGTTCCGATGACGAACGCAAATTCGGCCTCGTAGTCGGGCTGCCGCGAATTCTTCGGAAGCACGATGGGCTGTCCCGGACCGATCACGACGTTTGAAAACTTCGCGAAGATGTTCGGGATCTTGGGAATCTCCTGCCGGGCTTCGGCGGCGTGATCGCGATAATTCAGCCCCACGCAGATCAGCTTGGGCGGCCGCGGCACGGGTGCAAGAAGCTGGATGGAGGAAAGCGGGAACGTCGAATCCGCGGGCCGATGATGAACGAAGTTCTCGATCTTGGCGCGCCCTTCAGCCCCGCTGGCCAGCACCGAGAGCATGTTGGAAAACCCAGCGCCCGCCAAACCCACCGCTTGATCGCCCAGCAACACGCCTGCCTCGGGACGACCACTCGCACGCCGGAAGGTCACGAACTTCATCGGGAGTCCGTCAGTGGGACGGAGGGCGGCGGAGAGATCTTACGCGGCCACAGGCTTCGCAACTTTGCCGGCCTTTAGAACCTTGCCGCTGCGGATGCAGGAGGTGCAAACTCGGATGCGCTTGGCCGCGCCGTTCACAAGCGCGCGAACGCTCTGCAGGTTTATATTCCAGCGGCGCTTGCTGACGTTGTGCGCATGGCTGATCCGATTGCCGAACTGCGGCCCGCGTCCGCACACATCACATACTTTCGCCATTGTCCTATCGCTCCTTGGGGTTACAATCCAGTCTATCAATATGGGAATTGCCGCCGCAACCGATCTGATATTCTGACAAAGTATCTTGACCGATTTCAACCATATTCATTCCCGCGACGGCGACGACTGGGTTTGCGGGCGCAGCATGGCCGTCCGCGACGAGCAGTTGCTGCACTGCGAAGGGCGCGATCCTGATGAACTGGAGGCCTGTCGGCTGTGCGCCGAGCGGATCATCGGCTACTTTGGCGATCCCATGCACGTGCACTAATCTGGAACCGCGGCCATCACCCGGTCATGGATAACGCCCACTTCCTCGGAGGTTAACGTGCGATCCCACGCCCCCACACTGAGGCGGTACGAGACGCTCTTTCGCTCTCCCCTCACGTACTCGCCCAGGAACTTGATTTCCACCAGATCGCTTCCCGCGGCCCCAGCCAGCTTCTGTTCAATATCGCCCGCAAGCGCCCGCAGCGGCGCCTCTACCGTGATATCGAAGGAACTCACGGGAAAGCGCCGTATCGCCTCATAGCGTCGTTCCCGCTGGTCGAGCTTCTCCATCCTGCCGAGATCGAGATCCAAAATCGAGGCGCGACCCTTGGACACCAGCGACGGGTGCAGCTCAAACAAGCGGCCGATCTCTTCGCTACGCCACGCGATGATCGCCGCTCGCTCGGGATGTTCAAAAGCTCGCGCCGTGGCTGGCCGCAATTGACATCCATCCATCAGGCACTCCGCCAGGCGCTTCAACTCAAACAGCGACTCGCGGCCATCACCCTCACGCGCGTACATCGCGGCTGCGAAATGCGGGACTTCTTCCGGCAGCGCCCCGTCGCGCGCATGAATCTCGCGCCCAATTTCGAACAGCCTGAATGTCCCCAAGTGACGGCTGTTGTCGAGTATGTTCTTAAGAATCGCCGGCAGCAGGCTGGCGCGCAAAAGCGTTTGACCGGAGGCGATCGGGTTCGCGACTCCCACGTGCTCCTCCAAATTCATGTGGAACGCCCGCGCCATTTCTTCCGTGACGAACGAGTAATTGTAGACTTCGGTGAATCCCTGCGCCGTGGCCATATTGCGTACGCGGCGCAAATACTTGCGCGAGGCGTCCTCGGGCGGCACAACGGATTCGATCAGCGGCGCCTGCGGTGTGATGGACTCGTACCCCACCATGCGTCCGACTTCCTCCAACAGATCATCCTTGATCGAAATGTCTTTGGTCGCCCGCCAGCTCGGCACTGTGACTAGGAAACGGCCGGGCGCGCTTTCCCGCACGCCAAATTCGAGCGACTCGAGAATCGATCGTACCTCGCGCGCATCCAGCTCGCGCCCCAGCTTGGCCTTCAACCAATCGACACTCAATTCGATGGGAGCGGGCGTTTTCAGCTCGCCATGCGAGTCGGCCAGGCCACCAACCAGCCGAATCCCCGGCGAGACCTCCGCCAGCAATTCCACCGCTCGCGCCAAGCCTCGCACCGTACTCAACGGGTCTTGGGACTTTTCGAATCGCATGGATGCATCCGTGCGCAGCTTCAATGCAACCGAGGTTTTCCGCACGCTCGCCGCTTGGAAATTCGCGCTCTCCAACACAATGCGTTTGGTGTCCGACCCAATCGCGCTATGCAATCCGCCGATCACTCCCGCCAGCGCGATGGGCGCTTCCGCATCGGCGATCACCAGATTCGCCGGGCTCAGATTGTAGCTCTCCTCGTTCAACGCAACAATCTGCTCGCCTGCGCGCGCGCCGCGCACGAAAATCGTGGGGCCATGGAGCTTCGCGGCATCGAACGCATGCATCGGCTGCGCCAGTTCCGACATAACGTAGTTGGTCACATCGACGATGTTGTTGATCGCGTTTAGCCCGATTGATTTCAAGCGATCCTGCAGCCACATCGGCGACGGCCGCACCGTGACGTTCTCGAAAACCAGCGCGCTATACCGCGGACACAGAGCAAAATCCTCAATCGCGATCTCCACCGGCGCTTTGCCCTTTGGCAACAAATCCAGTTTCACCGGATCGCGCAGTTTCCCATGCATGATCGCGGCCGCTTCGCGCGCCATTCCATAATGCCCCCACAAATCCGGCCGATGCGTCAGCGACTTGTTGTCCACCTCGATCACGGTGTCCGCGCCCACCCGTTCCAACCCCTCGCATTCGGCCGTCTTCATCGTGATCAGCCGCATCAACTCCGCGGGCTCCGCGTCCAGGCCCGGAACCAGCTCACGAATCCAGTTGTAGGAAAATCTCATCGCTGTCTATCGGCGCTCAAAACTGCCGCAAGAACCTCAAATCGCCGCTCGCAAACAGGCGAATGTCGTCGATGCCGTAGCGCATCATCGCCAGCCGCGTCAGTCCCAGGCCGAACGCAAAACCGCCCCACTCATCTGGATCGATCCCGCTCATGCGCAGCACGTTAGGATGCACCAAGCCGCACGGCAGCAACTCCACCCATCCGCTCTGCTTGCACACCGGACAACCAACTCCGGCGCAAATCAGGCAGCCGATGTCCAGCTCGAAGCCAGGCTCCACGAACGGAAAATAGCCCGGACGCAACCGCACCACCGCCTCGCGATGAAAGATCGCGCTCAGCAGCGTCTTCATGAAATAGATCAGGTGCGCCACCGAGACCTTGCGGTCCACCATCATGCCTTCCAGTTGATAAAACGTGTGCTCGTGCGACGCGTCCACTTCCTCGTTGCGGAACACGCGGCCGGGCGCGATCATGCGCAGCGGCGGCCCCAGCCTTTCCATGCCGCGCACTTGCACCGGCGACGTATGCGTGCGCAGCAAATGGCCGTTAGAGAGCCAGAACGTGTCCTGCATATCGCGCGCCGGATGCTCGGGCGGAATGTTGAGCGCGTCGAAGTTGTGATATTCGGTTTCCACTTCCGGACCATCCAGCACCGCGAACCCGAGCGAAGTGAACAGATCTTCAATCTCGTTCTGGATGATGGTTACTGGGTGCAGGCTTCCCGGCCGGGGGCCCGGCGCGGGCAGCGTCAAATCCAGCCATTCCTGCTTCAGCCGGGAGTTGAGCGCCTCCGCCGCAAAGGTCTGATCTTTTGTTTCAAACGCGCTTGCCAGTACTTGTTTTGCAGCGTTTAGCGCCTTGCCCGCAATTTTCCGCTCTTCGGAGGGTAGCTTGCCCAGGTCGAACTGCGCCAGCGATCCCTTGCGCCCCAGCACGTCCACGCGCACTTGCTCGAGCGCGTCCCGATCCCTCGCTTCTTCGATCCGCGCCAGCGCGGCCGCCTGTAATTGTTGGATTTGATCTTCGACCACTGTTGTCTGATTATTGGGCGTACGCTTCCAACACTTCCACTACGGCCGGATGGCCCTTAGTCAAGGCCATATCCAGCGCGTTCTGCTGGTTTTCAGCTCGAGCCTGCACATCCGCGCCGCCCGCGATGAGCAGCCGAACCATCTCCACGTCCCCATTTTGCGACGCGGCGTGCAGCGCCCTCCATCCGCCCTCCTGCCGCGCGTTGACATCGGCGCCGTGTTCCAGAAGCACGCGCACGGCGTCCCGATTCCGTCCCGCGGCTGCGGCGTGAAGCGGAGTGTTCTGCATTCCGTTGCGCGATCGCGCGTTCACCTCCGCCCCCTGCGCGATGAGCATTTCCGCAAGCGTTGCATGCCCAAAGAAGCACGCCAAATGCAGCGGCGTCCAGCCGTCATGGCTGTATGTTTTGACCAGCTCGGGCTCCTGGCCAATCAATTCAACCGCGCGTTCCCGCGCTCCCGCCATGCAAGCGGCGAACACGTCCAGCTCCACGCCCCTTTCGAGCAACAGCGCCGCAATCTCGTTGCGCCCGGAATATTTCGCCGCAGTGTACGGACCCAGATCTTTCTCGTCCTTCGCGCCCAGCAGCCCCGCGTTCGCGTTAAGCAGCTCCTCCACCTTGCCGCGATCGCCCGCGCGGATCGCCTCGAAGAATTGTTGGCTCATGCGGGAACCTGAAACACCTGTTCGCTCTTCGCCAACTCCCACGCCAGATGGTTGATGTAAAACAGCAGCACTTGCGGCGGATAGACGTCTTTGAATTTTTCATAGGACCGCGTCTGCCAACCGTCGGTAAAATATTTCGAGCCGTCGATGTCTTTGTCGAAAAAGCCGTCTTGGTTGGGAATCCCGAGATCGTCGATCACCGCCTTGATCATGTCCAGATGCGAGACCAGGATGGCCTGCGCCAGTTCGCTGGCAAATTCCTCGTCCCTCTCGCTGAGTCTTGCCCAAAACTTCGGCGCCGCCTTGCGAAGGTTCTCGGAGTTTAGCTTCGCCAGGTGCAGACGGACTTTCATGCGGTCGTAGAGCTGATACGTCTTCAGCTTGCCGATCGAGATGCCGCGCAACAAATCCGTGAACTTCGGCTCGCCCTGGCCGAGAAAAATGTCGGACAACTGCATAAACAGCCAGCGTAGCACTGTGAGCTAGCGGCCGGGGTCCGGCTTTACCAAATGGTGAGCCGGGCTCTTTTCATCCAGTCCTTCCGCCAATTCGTCCCGGTGATAGCCATCCGGATCGCCGAATGGACAATTAGCATGATTCGCATTTAGTGAATTCTCTCCGGCCTTACTGGGATCTCCGAAGGCTTAGATTTTGGCTCGATTGTATCCTTTGGCACCGGCGGGACTAAACTCATAAGGGGCTTGTTTTTGACCTGATCGTATTCCCTCTCACCAACGATGGCGATGACGCTCTGGGCGGACTGTGGCGAGGAATTCCTGACCAAGGAGTCGACCTGCGCGCGGCAGCTGTCGAGGAGTTCGCTTATGAGTGCCAAACGCGTTTGATCTGGTTTCCGAAGTGCGATCTCAACTAAAGCGTCCGTGAGCCCTGCAGAGGCAATCGATTCATCGTCCCCGAATTCGCGGAGCCTTCGAAGCTCTTCGCGCTTCTTGCGCAGCTTATCGATCGCGAGAGTCTTCTGCACAGGATTATCCATTGGAGGGTTTGGCCCAATGATCGGAGGCGATACCCAGGTCCGTTCTTGGGCCTTAAGGATCCCCTGGATGTCCGTCGAGGCCAATTCAAGCGGCTTCGCCGCGATCAGCGACGCTGCCTCTTCGGTCTTGCCATCTATCTCGATGGGATTTTCCGTACGCAACATTTCATCACGGAGTTCGCGCGACGACTGCTCAAGACGCTCCAAGATGTCACCGGTGATGCTCTTGCTGACCGCCTCGACGAACTTCCGCAGCACCGGACGATCCCCCGCTAGAATCTCCAGGAACGCCTTCGTCGGCATTTCGAGGATTTTATTTGCAGTCTCGTGGCCAAATTCAGACGCTAGCCATTCTGGTGGAACCTTGGCTACTAGTTTGTTAACAGCCTCCCGGCATTTTCTCAAACGCGAGAGGCTTATCGTATCGGCGCGTTCGAGCGCCTCCTTCCGGGCCGGCATATCGAGCGCCGACTCTGCCCGAACGCGCTCCCTCGGTTCGCTTATGCGTTGTTCAAATTTCAAAGATCTATCGCTGGACTCATTCTTGATGGCGCGGACGATTTCCGGCGGTGGACTGCTGTAGAGTTGATACCGGACTCGCTCTTCGATGCGATTCTGGATTTGGACCCGGAGGTCTCGATATTCGCGCGCATCCGAGTCCAAGCGCGCTTCCAGCTTCGCCGCTGGCCCGTCGGCCCGTGCGTCCAGGAAAGTAAAAGAGACTACGAAGAACATGACCAGATTGGCTCGTTGAACCCACTTCTGTCCCGCCTTGTACCACTTCCAGGCGCTTTCGGTTCGCCTCCCAGCGCGTTCGCCAAACTTCTTCTGAATGTGAGCCTCGAGCCAGTAAACAAGGCCGACGATTAAGAAGCCTAGTCTAGGACCTGGAGAGAGCCTTGCCAGATGATTCACCAGCCACAAATTCCTGTCTTTCCACTGAAGGAGTACCTTATGAAGGGTATCAGGCGGGATGTGGTCGACCGCAAAGGATGCCATAACCATGCCCAGAGACACGCACATGAAAACCAGGATCAGCTCGAAGCTGTTCTTGATCAGAAAGCCCCCGAAGGTCTTCGCTGTTCCGGCGCTCCGGCTGGCGATCTTGGCAAGCAACAGGACTATGAACCAGGATGCTGCCGCCCTGAAGCACGTGTACGCTGTGCGACTGCCAAAGGCGAGCATCAGAACGAAGATCACCCCGAATAAACCCGCACCGATCTGGGTGAAAACTCGAAGCGCAGTGGTCGAGTCGCTTGAGTCACCGCTGTCAAGCACTGCTCGAATCCATCCTCCTGGACGGATGCCGTAGAGCAAAATCAAGACCACTCCGGCCGCCGCACACAGCGGGATTATCTTCACAACCAGCGCTGACAAGCGCACCAACTGCGGCCACAAAGGCGGCAGCAAGAGCCGAAGGATGGCCCATCCGGCAATGGCCGCGAACAGCCCTACAAATCGTCCTATAGCCCAGCCAATCTGAAGCGAGATAGCGTAAGCGCCCAATACTGCTAACACACAGAGGGCAGCCAGTGTCGGATGAGAAGAGCTATCCATCCAGCCATTCAGCGGGCTGAGTATCCAGATGAGGGGAGTGAAGGTAATGATATTGCCAATCCACTCCGTATACCAAGCCCATTTGGGCTCCTGATCACCGTCTTGGGGCAAACTGCCTGGCATTGCGCGCTCCCCCTTCTCCCGGTTTTTGCCTCTAAGCTCCCGGGCCACAACGAGTATATTTCAGACTGACCCCGCTCCTCTTTATAACGGCGCGAGCGAGTCTACAGTGCGTGCAACCCGCTTTGCGAGAACGCCTCCAGATGTACCAAGCCAGGGCGCTGCCTTTTGGAGCAAAACACTGTGCCTATGATCAGAGCTTCCTGTTTCATTTGGTTATATAGTAGAGATACACACCGTCAGCTCCCAGGAGGCCCCGATGCCAGTCACGTTCACTCTCAATGGAAAGCCACAAACCGTCGACGTCTCGCCGCAAATGCCGCTGCTATGGGTTTTGCGCGACTCGCTCGGAATGACCGGCACCAAGTTCGGCTGCGGCATGGCGTTGTGCGGCTGCTGCACCGTACACATCAACGGGCAGCCCATCCGCTCCTGCGTTACGCCGATTTCAACGGTCGCCGGCAAGAGCGTCACCACCATCGAAGGCCTTTCGTCAGACAACAGCCATCCCGTACAGCGCGCGTGGATCGAAGTCGACGTGCCGCAGTGCGGCTACTGCCAATCCGGCCAGATCATGACCGCCGTGGGCCTGCTCAAGAAGACCGCGCACCCCACCGACGCCGACATCGACGAGGCCATGCACGGCAACATCTGCCGCTGCGGAACCTACCAGGCCATCCGCCATGCCGTTCACCTCGCCGCGCAGTATCAGGCCGCTGCCAATCGCAATGCGACGGTTGCGCAGAACGTAGCGGAAGGAGACGCAGCATGAGCGCCACTCTTTCCCATGTAAAACGCGCCCACCTAAATCGCCGAGGTTTCCTGAAAGCCGGCGTAGCCACCGCGGGCGGCCTCTTTATCGGATTCCATTTGCCCGAAAGCAGCAAGCTCGAAGCCGCCACTACCTCGACGAAACTGAACGCGTTCATCCATGTCGGTGGCGACGACATCGTCAGCTTCTCGATCCACAAATCGGAAATGGGCCAGGGCCCGATGACTTCGCTCTCGCAGTTGCTGGCCGAAGAGCTGGACTGCGATTGGAAACAGGTCCGCACCGAATTTGCACCAGTCGACCCCGCCTACGGTCCGCTGCAAGGCACCTTCGGCAGCATGAGCATCCGCACTTGCTGGGATCCTCTGCGCAAAGCCGGCGCGTCCGCCCGCGACATGTTGCTCGATGCCGCCGCGCAAAAGTGGGGCGTCGCAAAATCGCAGCTTCGCACTGAGAATGGACAGATCATCAACACCGCCACCAACGCGCGCTTGAGCTATGGCAGTCTCGCGGACGCCGCGGGAAAGCTGCCGGCGCCTGCCAAAGTCGCGGTGAAGGATCCGAGCCAATTCCACCTGATCGGGACATCGCCCAAGCGCCTGGACACTCCAGGCAAGGTGAACGGCACTGCTGCCTTTGGTCTCGATGCACGCCGTCCCGGCATGCTTTACGCCGTGGTCGCGCGCTGCCCCGTCTTCGGCGGAAAAGTAGCCAGCTTCGACGATACGAAAACCAAGGCCGTCCCCGGCGTCAAGCAAGTTGTCCAGATCTCGCGCGGCGTGGCTGTCATCGCCGACAACACCTGGTCCGCCATGGAAGGCCGGCGCGCGCTGCAGGTTCAGTTTGACGAGGGCAAGAACGCCAATCTCAGCAGCGCCAGCATTCGCGAGCTGTTCGTGAATCTCGCCGAAAAGCCCGGCGCGGTGGCCCGCAATGATGGCGACGTTAACGCCGCGCTCGCCAGCGGCGCAAAGAAACTCGAGGCCGTTTATGAAGTGCCGTACTTGTCGCACGCTCCCATGGAGCCGATGAATTGCACCGCCGATGTGCGCGCCGCCAGCTGCGAAGTTTGGGTTTCCACGCAAATCCAGACCGCGGCCATGGGGACCACGGCCAAAATCACCGGTCTTCCTCCCGATAAGATCCAGATCCACACCATGTACCTCGGCGGCGGATTTGGCCGTCGCGGCGGAGACGATTTCGTCGGCGAAGCGGTTGAGATTTCCAAGGCTATTGGCAATCCAGTAAAGCTCACCTGGTCGCGCGAGGACGATATGCAGCACGATCTGTATCGCCCCGCGTCCTACGCCAAGTTCGCTGGCGCCCTGGACAAAGACGGCTGGCCCGTTGCTTGGAACACGCGCGTGGTCTGCCCGTCCTTTGGCGGATTGCGCAACGGCGTGGATCGCACCAGCGTGGAAGGCATCATCGATCTCGAATACGCCATCCCGAATTTCCATGTCGATTATCATCCGCCCGACGTCGACATTCCCACAACCTATTGGCGTTCCGTAGGATTCTCGCAGAACACGTTCTTCTCCGAAAGCTTCCTGGACGAACTGGCCGTCGCCGCCGGCAAAGATCCATTCGAGTTTCGCCGTCACTTGCTCGCTAAATCTCCGCGCCTGCTTGCCGTGCTCGAATTGGCGGCCGAGAAAGCCGGTTGGGGCAAGCCGCTTCCGGCCGGCCATGGACGCGGCATCGCGGTGGTCAACAACATCGGCAGTTACAACGCCCAGGTGGCCGAAGTATCGGTGGAGCAAGGCAAGCTGCGCGTGCATCACGTGGTCTGCGCCGTCGATTGCGGGCACGTCATCAATCCGGCCGGCGTCGAGCAGCAGATCCAAAGCGGCATCGTTTATGGATTGAGCGCCGCGCTGAAAGGCGCCATCACCATCGACCATGGCCGCGTGGTGCAAGGGAACTTCAACCACTACGACGTGCTGCGCATCGACGAAATGCCGGTGGTGGAAGTGCACATCGTGCCCAGCCAGGCCGCGCCCGGCGGCATCGGCGAAGCCAGCACGCCGACCATTATTCCGGCCGTCGCCAACGCCATCTTCGCCGCGACCGGCAAGCGCCTGCGCAAGCTCCCCATTCGTCCCGAGGACCTGGCTTAGCCTCCCCGTGGAGCAGTCGTGCTTGCCGCATCGACACTCGTGTCGATGCTTGGCGGGCCTCGGGGGCGCTGTCGAAATCACCGCGAACCGCTCCTCCTGCTTCCGGGCTTGGTCTGCGATCCAACCGCCTGGCAGCAGCACGCTCGTGATCGTGCCCGGCTGCGGTCACACGTCGATGATGGAACGTCCCGCCGAAGTCAACGCCGCCCTCCATGCCTGGCTATATACTTGTTGAGTATGGAAACCCGGCGCACCCATTTGATGAAATTAGCAGGCCTGGCAGCCATGCCCCTCGCCGCTCAAACTGCCGACGAGCTGTTCCGGCGCAACATCGGCACGCCCGATCAATTCAACAAACAGTTTCCCCCACACAAAGTGATCGGCAACATCTACTACGTCGGCTCCGAATCACTTTCTTCCTTTCTTGTCGTTACTCCGCAAGGAAACATTCTGATCAATAGTTGTTTCGAAGCTACGGTTCCGGTGATCCGAGCCTCGGTGGAAAAGCTGGGCTTCAAGTTCACCGACGTCAAGATCCTGCTCGGCAGCCACGCGCACGCGGACCACATGGAAGGCGATGCCCTGGTGAAAAAGCTCACCGGCGCGCAAGTCATGGCCATGGCCGAGGACGTGCCCGCTTTAATGAAGATCAGACCGGCCGACAAGCCGCATCCACTCGACAAAACTCTCCACGATGGCGACCAGGTGAAACTTGGCGGCACAACCCTGGTGGCTCATCTCACCGCCGGCCACACGCGCGGCTGCACCACCTGGACCACCCAGGCCACCGAAGACGGCAAGACCTACGACGTCGTCATCATCGGCAGCGTCGGCGTCAATCCTGGCTACAAATTAGTGAACAACGACGAAGTCCCCGGCATGGCCGGCGAATACATGCGCAGCTTCAAGCTGCTGCGCTCCCTGCCCTGCGATGTCCCTCTCGGCTCCCATCCATCGATGTACAACCTGGCCGCGAAATATCCGCTGCTCGGCAAAGGCCCCAACCCGTTCATCGATCCCGCAGGCTACAAACACGAGCTCGACATCCAGGAACACGCCTTCCTTCAGAGGCTGGACGAGCAGAAGAAAGCCGCCGGTCTTTAGTGTGTAGCTTCGGCTGCAGCATGCCGCACGTTCACCGTCAACAGCACCAGCAGGCCCGCGGCAAAGAACGTGATCAACGACAGAATCGCGAGCCGATAGTTCCCCGTGAATTGCAGCGTCAGCCCGAACAGCAGCGGGCACATCCAACTGGTTCCCTTATCGCTGATCTCATAGACTCCGAAATACTCAGCCTCGCGACCCTTCGGAATCATCAGCGAGAATAGCGAGCGGCTCAGCGCCTGCGTGCCGCCCAGCACAATCGCAACGATCGCCGCCACCACGAAGAACTGCTTCTCGGTGCGGACCGACACATACATCGACACCAGCACGCCGGTCCAGATCACCAGGCTCACTATCACCGCCGGCTTCGCTCCAATCGCCTTCGCGATCCAATCAAACAGGAACGATCCGAAGAAGGCGACGAACTGGACCATCAGAATCACCTCAGTCAGATCGGCCATCGGCATCTTCAGCTCGTCGCTGCCGAACTGCGCAGCCAGCGCGATCACGGCCTGCACGGCATCGTTGTACAACAAGTAGGCCAGCAAAAATCGCAGCGTCTGCGGATAGTGGCGCATGTCGCGCAGCGTGACCGCGAATTCCCGAAAGCTGTCCAGCAGCCCTTCGTTCGCTTCGCGCCTCCGGCCCGGCGGACGATTGCGGATCGCCGCTAACGGAATCAGACTGAACAGCGCCCACCAAACGCCCGCCGACGAAAGATTGATCCGCACTGCCATGGATTCCGACAGCCCCAGGGCCTTGGCTTTCATGAAGAGCACCAGGTTTAGCGCCAGCAGTAATCCGCCGCCCAGATACCCGATGCCCCAGCCTGCCGACGACACGGCGTCACGCTGCTCCGGTGGCGCGATGTCCGGAAGGAACGAGTTGTACACCACGATGGAAGCGCCGAACATTAGATTTGCGACGAGAAACAGCACGCCTCCAAAAAGATACTCGTCGCCGTGCAGAAAGAACATGGCGGCCGTTGCCAGCGCGCCCGTGTAGGCGAATAGCGCCATCAGCCGTTTCTTGTTGGGGCTGAAGTCTGCGATGGCCCCGGCAATCGGCAGCGTGAAAATCTGAGTCACCACCGATACCGAAATCAGATAGCCCCACCACGACCGCGGATCCACCGGAATGCCCAAGGGATGCACGCGTCCATCCGCGCCGGCCGCCGCCTTCGCGAGCGCTGTCAGGTAAGGCCCCAGAAACAGAGTCACCACGGTGCTTGCGAACGTAGAGTTCGCCCAGTCGTACATGTACCAGCCGCGCTGCTCGCGCTTGCTATATGGAAGGGCCAGGTTCATACTCCGCGGGATCTCCCGCCAAGCCATTAGAGCACACGGTACAATGAGAACGTTTTGGGTCCTCTCCACATGGGAAACATCGGCAACATCGTCGTACTGGGTGCGCAATGGGGTGACGAGGGCAAGGGAAAAGTCGTCGACCTGTTCTCGGAAAAGTTTTCAATCGTGGCCCGCTATCAGGGCGGCCACAACGCTGGACACACCGTATTCATCGGCCCCAGGAAGTTCGTTCTCAAACTGATTCCGAGCGGCATTTTGAGGCCCGGCATCCGAGCCGTCATCGGCAATGGAGTGGTCATCGATCCCGCGGCGCTGATCGAGGAGATGGAAAAGCTGGAGCAGGCGGGCATCGACGTCCGCGCCCAGCTCGCCATCAGCGATCGCGCGCACGTCATCTTTCCGTTTCACCGCATTGTCGAAAAGATGTCCGAGGGCCGCCAGGATCGGGTGCCCATCGGAACCACTTCGCGTGGCATCGGGCCTTGCTATGAAGACAAAATCGGGCGGCGCGGCATCCGCATCGCCGACCTTTATGAACATGACAGCTTCTGCGCGATGTACACCGCGCTGGCCGAAGACAAGCAACTGCTGGCCCAGACGTTCGACATCCAGGAAACCATCGACTACGAATTGATCCGCGATCAGTATCTCGGATTCGCCGAACGCCTCCGGCCGCTGGTCTGCGACACCGCCCAGTTGCTCAACGACGCCATCCGCGCGGGCCAGCGCGTGTTGTTCGAGGGAGCGCAGGGAACCATGCTGGATGTCGATCATGGAACCTATCCTTTCGTGACATCCTCGAGCGCTACCGCGGGCGGAGCCTGCACCGGCGCCGGCGTGCCGCCCACCGCGATCCACGGGATCATCGGCGTTTCAAAGGCCTATACCACGCGCGTTGGCAGCGGACCGTTTCCCACCGAGCTCCTCGGCGACGACGGTGAGCGAATCCGCAAAGCCGGCAACGAATTCGGCGCAGTCACCGGCCGCCCTCGCCGCTGCGGCTGGTTCGATGTGCCGCTGCTGCGCTACACCGCCATGATCAACGGATTCACCAGCCTGGTGATCACCAAGCTCGATGTGCTCGACCAATTCGATGAGATCCTGGTCTGCACCGGCTACAAGAACGTCACTGCCATGCCCGCCACGTTCCGCGGCCTGGAAGCCGTCGAGCCGGTCTATGAAAAGCTGCCGGGGTGGAAATCCGAAACGCGCGGCCTCTCGCGCGAACGCGATCTCCCGCCACGCGCCCGCGATTATCTTCACTTCTTGAGCGAGCGTGTTGGCGTCGAAATCGGCTGTATCTCCACCGGCCCCGAGCGCGACGAGACCATCCTCATCGAGAATTCCCGCCTGGCCGGTCTGTTGTAGCAACACTTCCTGAGAGTTTTCCTTCGGCAAGACACACTATTCCTGGTAGGAATACCTGTGGTTAGACTATTTCGACTCATTTTCCTCTTTCTGTCAGGGATAGCGTGTTTTGCCGCTACCTACACCATCCAAACCGTGGCCGGCGCGGACAATGCGGGCGACGGCGGATCGGCTCTCTCGGCTGCGCTGGGCCAGCCCGAGGGAATCGCGATCGACAAGGCGGGAAACATCTATGTGGCCGATGCCGCCGCCAATCGCGTGCGCATAATCGCACCCGATGGAACCATTCAAACATTCGCCGGAACCGGCGTGGCGGGCTTCGCGGGCGACGGCGGACCAGCCACTGCCGCTCAGCTCAATCAACCCTATGGGCTCGCACTGGACCCCGCCGGCAATCTCTACATTGCTGATTTGGGAAACGGACGCGTGCGCAAAGTCTCCATCACTGGCGTCATTCAGACCGTCGCCGGCGGAGGCGCCTTCCCTGCCACGAACCAGGGACAAGGCGGCCCAGCCACCAGCGCGCAGTTGATGCAGCCCCGCAACGTGACGCTCGATGCCGCTGGCTCTTTGTACATTTCCGATTTCGGCGCGAACCAGGTCTACAGCGTCGGTTTCGATGGCACGCTCACGCTCATGGCTGGGACCGGCGTGGCCGCCTTCTCGGGCGACGGAACTTCTGCCCTGCTGGCGCAACTCAGCGCGCCCGCTGGTCTTGCCGTCGACTTCTACGGACAGCTCTACATCGCCGACAGCGGCAACAACCGCGTTCGGAAAGTCTACAACGGCGTCATCATTACCGTGTTCAATACCCCAGGACCGACCGGCCTCGCACTCGGCTCCACGGGTACGCTATACGTCGCCGCCTCCAGCTACTTCGGAACCCTTTCTCAACAGATTCCCGCCATCTCCTCGGCCGTCGACGTAGCCGTGGATCTCGCTGGTGATCAGTTCGCCAGCAGCGGAGCTTTCGTCCTGGAGCTTCCGGCCGGCGGCATCGGGGGCATTGCCACAACCATCGCCGGAAGCGGCGCATCGCCAAACTTCGGCGGCGACAATGGCCCCGCCACCGCCGCCCAGCTCTATGCGCCATCCAGCGTTGTCATGGATTCCAGCGGCAATTGGTACATCGCCGACACCTCCAACAATCGCATCCGCATGGTGACGCCCGCGGGCGTGATCAGCACCATCGCCGGAACCGCCACGGCCGGTTCCACGGGCGACAACGGCCCCGCGTCGGCGGCCCAACTGAACGCTCCCCGTGCGCTGGCTTTCGACATTTTCGGAAATCTGTGTGTCGCCGACTCGGGCAACAACGAAGTCCGCAAGATCACACCGGCCGGATTGATTCTACCGGCCATCACCCAACCTAACAGCTCCATAGCACTGAACAACCCGGTGTCCGTCGCCACCGACGCCCTGGGCTCCGTCTACATCGCCGATGCCGGCAACAACCGCATCGTCAAGGTGACGGCTGCGGGAGCGACCAGCATCTTGGCGCCGATCGTTCAGCCGCAAGCCGTGGCGGTCGATTCCTCGGGCAACGTCTGGGTTGCGGATCCCACCCAGGTCTGGACCATCACGCCCGCGGGCGTCGCCAGCACCATGATCACGGGGCTGAACTCGCCCACTGCTATCGCCTTTGCTTCTGATGGCAGCCTCCTGATCGCGGAACCCGGCGCGAATCTGATTCAACAGTGGACATCCGGCTCGCTCGCGACTATTGCCGGAACCGGCACGGCCGGATTTTCCGGCGACGGAGGCCCAGCGCTCTCCGCGCAATTGAACGGCCCGGCCGGCATCGGCATTGGCGCGAATGGCGTGTTCTGGATCGCCGACTCCGGCAACAACCGCGTCCGATCCCTCACGCCGCTCGCCGTCACTTCCGAAACACCGCCCACGGTAACCATCACAGTAGTCAACGCAGCGAGCCTCGCCGCTGGACCCATAGCGCCTGGCGAAATCATCACCGTATTTGGTTCGGGCTTCAGCGCCACCCAGACCCAGCTTTTGTTCGATGGCACGGCGGCCACGCTGTTCTACACCAGCGGAACGCAAATCAATGCGCTGGCACCCGCTACTTTGTCCGCAAACTCCATCAGCAGGATGAGCGTCGTTGTGAACGGGACTACCTTGGCCGAATCCCCGACGCCGGTGGCCAGCGCAGCGCCGGGCATTTTCACCACCGCGAGCGGAACCGGCCAAGCGGCCGCCATCAATTACCCGGAAGGCAGCATGAATTCGGCCTCGAACCCGGCGCCTCGCGGGACCATCGTGTCCTTCTACGCAACCGGCCAAGGTACCAGCTCCGGCACGGTCACTTTGACCGTCGGCGGTTATCAGGCTCAGCTTTTGTACGCCGGACCAGCGCCCGGTTTCCCCGGATTGATGCAGATCAATGCGCAAATCCCTGGCGGTTTCCTGGCCCCCGGCATTCAGCCGGTGGTGCTGTCCATCGGCGGCGCGGCCAGCCAGGCCGGCGTCACCATCGCGATCGATTGACCGGCTGTCCTCGCACGGTGATCATCCAATTGATAATGGCACGCCCATCGCCGATGACGGCGGTAGCGTTGACACAGGAAATAGCTGCATCACCAACAACTCGAATGGACTCTTCACGAAAGTCAACCTCGCGATTCTTGGCGGACTGGTGAATGGCCGGAGCGCCTCTACCGATCTATTCAATGTGGCCGTCGCGCATGCGCACGATGCGGTGTCCATAGCTGGCAGCTTCGGGATTGTGCGTGATCATTAGTATCGTTTGGCCGAGGCGCTCGTTCAGATCGCGCAGCAATGCAAGCACGGCGTTCGAATTTTCCGTGTCGAGATTTCCGGTGGGTTCATCGGCCAGCAAAATGGCCGGACGATTGACGATCGCCCGGGCAATGGCGACACGCTGCTGCTCGCCGCCGGAAAGCGCGCGCGGCTTGTGATCCAGACGGCTTTCGATTCCGAGCAATTTCAACACTTCGAGAAATTCGGGGTCGAGGGGGCCGATCTTATGTGCAATGTCGCGCGCGATTTCGATGTTGTCGCGAGCGGTCAAGGTCGGCAGCAAATTGTATTTTTGGAAAACGAAGCCGACCGAGTTCTTGCGCAGCTCGGTGCGCTCGGCTTCGGACATGCCGAGCAAATCGCGCCCGCCGATGTCGATGGTCCCCGAGGTCGGTGGCGTCAGCCCGCCCACGATGTGAAACAGGGTCGACTTGCCGGACCCCGATGGCCCGACGATCGCCACGAATTCGCCCGGCTGAACGTCCAGATCCACGCCGCGCAGCGCGTGCACATCCACTTCGCCGACACGGTAGGTTTTTCGGAGGCCGCGAATGGAGATGATCGGTTCGCCATCATTCATAGGCCAGAGCCTCGATTGCATCTTGACGCGCCGCCTTGAGTCCTGGACCCAGCGCGCCCAACAAAGCGCCGCCGATGGCGATGGCCGCGGCGATGGGCCACCACACCGGAACAATCGCTTGGATCAGCGATGCGGGCACCACGTTGTGAATCAGGAACCGCGTTACGTAAGAGAGCAGGATGCCGAAAATCGCCCCGGCTATTGCGATGAGGATTGCCTCGCGCAACAGGATGTTCAAAATATATGCCGGTGACGCGCCCAGCGCCTTCAGCACGCCAATCTCGCGCGTGCGTTCGAGCACCGCTGTGTACATGGATAAAAGGATCGCGAGGAACCCGACCACCACGCCGAGCCCAATTACGACCCAAATGAACCCATTCAACAGCGGGATGTTGCTCACCGAGAGCAGCGACGTGAATTCTTCCATGGAGTAAATGCGGTAGTCCTTCAAAGCGCCCTGCAAAGAGGACTTGACCTGTTCTATTTTCGAAGGGTCGTCCAGCTTGACGTAGATCATGGTCACCTTACCGGTGCTGGCGGTGAGTTCCTGCAGCGTGGCCAGCGGCACCACCACACGGGTCAGCATTCCGGACTGGTAGATACCGGACACGTGCCAAGGCCGGTTCAGCAGCATGATGGTGTCCCCGACGCGAACCCTGTGTTGCTTGGCGTAAAAATCGTCGACCACGACATCGTTCGGACCCTGGAACGTTGCGCCCGAGAGGAAACGAAATCCGCCGCTGACCTTATTGAACTCCGCCAGATCCACTCCGGTGACGTAATTGAACAAGTCGGTTCCTTGCTGGAGCACACCGGTGGAGAACTTTACGCCCGGCTGCTGGTCAATCTTCGAGGCGATGCGGGCATCCATACTGACGCTCATGGTGACGACGTTACTGGTGGGCGGGCGGACCATGATATCCGCACCCACGCCGCTCGCGCGGGCGGCTTGATCGCTCAACGTCCCTTCCTTCAAGCCCACCAGCGTCAGTATCAGCGTCACCTGAATGCCGATGACGACGATCCCGATCAGCGTCCGCACGGGACGGTGCTTCAGGTTTTCGAAAACCAATTTGTTCGTCAAGTTATTTGTAAGAGACCACGAGTCGTTGCGGGAAGGGCGCGAGCTCGCGCATTTCGTTGCGCGCGAATCCCGCGTTGCGGAACATTTTTTCGAGCTCGGAATAGGTGTAGGCGTCGCCGGCCGGTGTGCCGAGCATTTGCATGCTGAACATGGCGTCGCGCGGCGGCGATATGCGATCTTCGTTCGGAATGAAGTCGGGCGTGACGGCGATGCCTCCCGGCACGAGCGCGGCGTGGACTTTGCGCAGCAGCTTCTCGTTGGTGGCCGGATCAAAATGATGCAGAAAGTTCGGGATCAGGATGATATCGTAGCCGGAGCCCAGATCCACCTCAAACGCGCTGCCGGCGATGGTGACATAGCGATCCGAGACGCCCGCCTTGCTTGCGTTTTCTTGGGCCACTTCGAGCACGTTGGCCCAGTCCAGTCCGACAACCTTCGCGCCGGGGTTGTGCTTGGCGAAAGCAATTCCGTACAAGCCGTGACCGGCCGAGATATCGAGGACCTTGATGGGCTTCGAGCCAGCGAACATCTGGGCGATCAATTCGGCCGGCATCTGCATCATGGGAGCCATGGAGCGCGCGAACTCCACCCAGATGGCATGATCCGGCTCCAAGACTCCGTGATCGCTCGGCAGCGCTCCGCCGTGGCGGATGACGCCGGTGATGTCTTCGAGCATTCCAGCGATTTGCGGACTCATCAGGAACTTTGCCATGGTGCCCATGTAGGCGGGCGAATGGCGATTCAGGAAAGCAGCGGAGTCCGGCGTCAGCGAGTACTCGCCGCTTTGCTTCACCAGGAATCCCATCATAGTCAGAAAATCGCAGAGCACGCGCGTGCCCTTTTCGGAGGCCTTAATACGCGCGGCAATCGCGCTCAGGGACTTGTTGCCATCGGCTATGGCGGTGAACAAATCCAGGTCGATGGCGCCACGCAGAGCGACGCTGCGCTGATACGCTTGCAACGTGTCAAATACTATGCCAGGCGATGGAGGAACGATACCAGGCGACGAGGCCTGCGGTTGTGGAGATGATGACATACGACCATCATCTCACCCCACCGCATCACCAGTGTATCCGCACGCCGCCAATGATGCCCCGCGACAGCGCCTGGTAACCGAGCACTTCCTCGTAGCGTTCGTTAAGAAGATTATCGATCCGGAGTATCGGCGTGAAGTGCTTGGCGAGATCGTAAGACGCACTGGCGTATATGTTTTGGTAACCGGGATTGCGTGTGACTCCGAAGGTAAAGTCGGCGTCCTGCCGCTCACCGACGAAGCTGCCACCGGCAACCAGCGACCAACGCTTCGGCGTGACCGCGATAGCGAGCGATCCGGAATTGCGCGGCCGGCGAACCAGCGGCTCGCCGATGCCGGTGTCGGACGACTCGGGCGTAGTGGATGCCGTGATGTCCGTGTACAAGCGCATATACGAGCCGGTGATGCGAATGTTGCTCGTGACGCGCGCCTGCGCGGATGTTTGGATGCCGCGCGCCCAGCTCGCTTCGATGTTCTCCCAGGTATCGCCAACGAAAGCGATGAGATCGTAGAAGGAGCTGCGAAACAGATCGACTTCGGTCCGCACGCGGCGGCCCCACCATTCCGACACCACTCCGGCTTCGTAGGTGGTGGTCACTTCCGGACGCAGCGCGGGATTGCCGAAGTAGTAGGGCAGCGCCTGTGCGTAATTCTCGAGCAGGCTGGGCTCGGTGACGCCACGCCCCGCGCTCACCCGGAGCAACGTCGAGGACAGCGCGCCATGTTCGCCCGCCAGACGCAAGCTTGCGCCGCCGCGGCCCGAAAAGATAGTTCCGAACGCGCTGCTGTGCTCCACTCGCGCGCCGCCGCTGAGGAAGATTCGCTTTCCGAGGCTCTGCTGGAGGTTCGTGAAGAAGCCGTTATTGGTGCGCCTGGCAGCCACCCCGGATAAGTTGCCGCTCTGATCCTGATAGCCGTACCCGAAGACGATGGCGCCGCCGCGATGCGAGAGCGTGCCCTGATAGCCGGCAGTTTTTCGTTCGGTGATATTGAGCGAACTGTTGGGCCCGAAGTACGCATCGGTTTGAACCAGTGTCAGGCCTGGAGGAATCACGGTGGGCGGCGCGTACGGATTCACCAACGTAACGAAGTACACCGCTGGTGGAGGCCCGGCGACATTCTGCACCAGGGCGGCGAGCGGCTGTTCGCTGTATGGCTCGTTATCGTTGTAGGTATCGTTCAAGCGTTGAAAGCCGAACGTAAACTGCTGTTGATAGTTGGAACCGCGGCTATCGTCCAGGCGTACAGACACAGTGTTGTCGCGGGTGTGTTCGTTCGCAATCTGATCATCCACGCCGTAAGCGATCTGGCCCGGAGTGCCGACGATTGCGTCGTAAACGTGGTAGACGGCGCGCAGTTGAGTGGAGTCCGAAAACTTGTAACCGAGATTGGCGATGCCGCTGTTGTTGCGGTAGAAAGTGTTGGGCCACTCGCCGACGGTGTGCAGTTCGGACCCGCTCAGCGAATAATCGAAGCGCGATGGCAGGCCGCCGGTGAGATTGGCGATCCAGTGGTCGGTTTGAAAGCTGCCGCGCTCGTAGGAAACAGAGCCGTGCGGAACTTTGTCTTCAGGATTGCCGTGCTTGGTGAACAGTTGGATCACGCCGGCTGCGGCTTCGGCGCCGAAGAGCGCGCTTTCGGGCCCGAGCACCACTTCCACGCGATCCAGGCCTTCCGTGGAGAAATTCTCGAGGTGCAGCTCACCGCCCGGATCGTTCAAGGGGACGCCGTCGAGCAGGACCAATGTGCCGGTGTAATCGGCGCCGCGCGTGAAGACCTCGGCTAGCGTTCCAATGGGCCCATACTCGTCGATTTGCAGGCCGGGAATCTCGCGCAGCACATCGAAGAGCATCGGAAATTGGCGCGCTTCGAGATCTTGTTGGGTGATGACGCTGGCGCTGACCACGGCCTGTTCGGGCGTGGTTTCGGTGCGGTTCGCCGAGACCACGACGGTCTCCACCGGGCCTGCGATGGCGAGCGTGATCTTGGCTTCGGAGGCGTCGGTGAGATCGGCGGTGCGGGGCTCGAAACCGGTCTTTTCCACATTGACCGCGCATCTATCGACACCGTTGAGTGCGAATCGGCCTTCGGCGTTGCTGTAGGCGGATTGGTTTTGGCACGTGACTCGCGCGGCTTCGACCGGGCGGCCGGACGGATCGAGTATGGTGCCGCGAATGGAGGTTTCGCCCGCGCAAAGCCCGAGCGACAGAGACAGAAGAAAGATGGTTCGCATCGTACGTTTCTCCCTCGAAAACGTGATTGAGATTCGAAGCGAAGGACCGGTCTCCTGACTTGCGGTTGGCTACGTCGGAAGCGATCTTCCCACTTGCGCAGTGATCGCCTCAGCCAAATTTCGGCCGCTTACAGTTGCGGGGCAGTGGCGGATTTACACCGCCTTCCCGAGCATCCCTCGCGGGTTGAGTTGTAAAAGATCTTTCGCGAGTATAGCAGAGCCTTGTTATTTCAGAAAGCCGGAAGCGATTTCCTTGCCCGCGTCGAAGACGGAGTATTGAGCGTCGTCAAATTCGCTTTTGGTCAGCAGCACGGTTTCAAGCGCGCTGTTCCCGGCCAGGACCAAAACCATGTGGCGGCGATCGAGCGGATTCGAGGCTGTGAACGCGAGCCCTTCGGTTTCGGAGGCGTGATCCTGGCCCGCGATGCGGAACAAGCCGCCCGCGGAATCGAGGCCGAGCTCGACATGGAAGGCGGCAAGAGCCGAATTGGTTTCGGGCCGTCCGACGAAGATGACATCGTGGGTGCGGAGATCGGCATCGGTGAGCTCGAAATCCTTGCGGATGGGTACGGCCGTTTCGAGCGAACGGTAAAAATGCTTCTGCAATTCCTCGGCGGCGTAGCGGTTGGCGCCAGCCTCGGCCATGGTGCCGTAAACCAGCATGGCGGACGAGAGCCGCTCGCGGATATCCGACGCCAGATATGTTGCGCCGCCATGGTCCGCAGGCATAACGAACTTCACGCCTGCGGTGTCCAGGAACGATTGTGCGGTGACGGCTTTGGTCTTGTGATCCGCGAAGAAATCGGACATCAGCTTGAAGAAACGATCGTCGCCGATGTCGCGCCGCAACTGGTCGAGGAAGAGCGCGCCTTTTTGCGTCTCCAGCTCAAACTGCTGCTTCGAATTCGGCGCGGAAATACTCAGCGAACGATACCTAGCCCAGTGCCCGGCCATGGCTTTGGAGAGATCCTTGGAATCCAGATCCTGGTAGTAAGCCGCCGAGCCGGAGGCGAACCAGCTATCGGCGTCGGATGCCGGCAGAACCCAGCCTTTCCACAACCGATCGCTGTACTGTTGCTTGGGAGGGTCCGCGGCCCAGGTTTTGGTTGCCGATTCGGACTTCGAGGCAGGCGCCGGCTGAGTGTAAATCAGCCGGTAGCCGGAAGGGTACAGGCCGTCGTTGCCCGCGTATTCGTTCTGATCCGCGTTGGTCGGCAGGCGCTCGGTCTGATTCGGACGGCCGATCTCGGCCCACACCATCATGCGCGAAGCCATGTCGGCTGTCACTACTTTGGCGTCCATCGCGGTGGCGCTAACCAGCGGCGCGGTGTGATAGGCCATGAATCCGAACTGTTCGTCGATTTTGCCTTTGTACTCGCGGTAGAGATCCTGCCACTTCAGATCGCGATCGGTGGGCACGTAGGGGAGGTAGGCCGGTGGGGCGTTCGGGTCGGGAGTTTCTTCCAGGCGAACGCTGAGATCCTTGGCATTGTTGTCGCCCCAATAGAAGCCTTCGGTGCCGCCGAACCAATCGTTCTTGGAACTGCGATAAAGCCGGGTTTTGTAGGTGCCCAACTCGAACAGAGCGATCTCGTTGGTCTTGGCATCGCCCAAGATCCACTCGTTGGTGTAGAGGCCGTTGTTCTTGGTGCTGAGAATTTGTACCACTTGATCGATGTCGCCTCCATACTGGATGGCTTTGCGCGCGCGATAGGCGATGGGAGTGCCGTTGATGTTGAACGGGCTTTGATCGATGGTGGTTTCGGTGAGCACGATGCCGGCATCGTTCTGGTACCAATCGGTTCCGCTCTCGATGCCGCCGGCATAGCTTTGCATCAGCACGCGATGGCCGGTGGTGGGCTGGATGTCGATCATCACGTTGGTCTGTTCGGCGAGCGTGAGCGGCCACCAGGTGGTGTGCCCGATGACCATGCGGCCATCGCGAGTGGCGGACCCGGTGGCGGCGAAGGAGCTGCAATGGTCCAGAGCCTGGCGCTTGCGATTGCCATAATCGGGAACCGAGAGATGCAAGCCTTCGAGCCCATTGGGTGTGACGGGCAGCGCTTCCTTGAGGTCGCCGAGCTCGACAGTGGTGTTGACGACGACGATATCGGTGAGATCTATCGGGCGGCCTTCCCAGCGGGCGCCGGCGTCGGAAGCTCCGTCGGCGATGCCCTTCATCTCTTGAAGAATTTCCTGATCGAAACCGCGCAGGAACAGCGCGCTGGCAGTGGTGCGGGCGAGATCCCAACTTTTGTTCTTGCCCCGGGGATCGAGTTCGGCGGCGCAGCGCTCCATGTACTGTGGAATTTCCTTGGCCATGAGGCGGCCGTGCTGGTAGCCGCGCTCGTACGGATTTCCTTCGATGTGGAGGTAGATCCATCCGCCGACCGGATAGCGATAGGCCGGGCCATAGGTTGTGACGGCGGACGGCGCGGGCCAAGGATCGATACCGATGTTTGCCGGCGCTTCGTTCAGCGTGACGCCAGAAAACCAAGCTTTGCCGTCGAATGTGCCGCCATAGGCGACGGTGAGCACAATGTTATCCTGCGCGCGCGTGGCGATGAAGCGGAGATGCAAGCGGGTCCAATCGCGCGAACCGGCGAGCGATTCCGACTGCACATCGAAGGGCATGGAAGCCATGCTGAGGGCGGCGCCGGTGGCGATGGGCGAGCGGTCGAGATCGCGGACGGTGAGTTTTTCGGTGCGGATCCAGCCGGAGAGCTCGTAAGGCTTGCCAATGGCGAGCGCAATGGGCGCGGATTGGACGCGAGCGTCGCGGGCAGAGTTGCCAGATTCGAGGCGCATCGACATTTTGCCATCGTGGGTGACGGCCGGATCGGCGGCGGCGGTGCCGCGCAGTGTCGTCCAGGAGGGGCTGGAGCTATCGAAGGAGGCGTTGAACAATGGTGTCCCGGCACGTAATGAAGCCAGGACCGTGAGAGCAAGTAGGAGCTGCCGCATATCTCTATGAGATCACATGTGGCTGGTTGTTGGTTGGTGGTTGTTGGTGGCTGGTGGTTGGTGGGAAGGGACGATTTGAGCATCGGCGGGGTGTTCAGAAATGGGATTCGCTGCGTTTGGTAATTTCGCTTCACGGGCCTGAGCCGATTGCATTTGCACGAGCGTTTTCAAGAGGCGGTGGTACTCGTGATTTAGCCGTGATTGATAGCGGTTGAGCAGCGCGAGCGAGCTGTTGGCGCCGGAGAGCGCGTCGAAGGCGATGGCGAGGCGGTGATTGTCGGGCATGTCATCGTAATCGCGACTGAGGCGCTCTTCCTGATCCTGCATGCGGTGTTCGAGGAGTCCGGATTCGACGCCCGCATAGCGCGCGACACGCCAATGGGCGGCGGCGAGTTGATGGACGAGATCGATTTCGGGTTTGGTTTGCGGACGGAAGTGGTCGAGATAATCGTGGAGCTGGCCCTGGTATTGGTCGGCGGATTCATTGAAGAGGACGACGGTGCGGGCGGTGAGTCCGTGAGCGAGGGCGTTGAGGGCGGGGGATGGTTGGGCGGGGCTTCGGGATTTGGCGGCGTTGGCGCGGGCGGATTTGATTTTGCGGTGAGAGGAAGGCATGGTTTGTCAGTCCGAGTATGAGGGCGTCCCTCGCAGCTGGCGGACGCCGACGGCCACTAAGTGTTTGACGAGAAACGAAACGAGCGAGCGGGTAGACTGGTGAACGCGGAGTCCGGTTTAGGCGAGGCCGAGCTTCTTGGCGTGGCGAATTCCCAACTCTACGGGGTGGACGGAGCTGACGCCGGTTCGTTTCATTTCGTCGACGGCATCCTCGATTGAGCCCGATCTCAGATGCAGATCGTGCGCCAGGAACGACTTTAGGTCGTCGAGAGTGGGGAATCGCCGAGCGGGCAGTGCACCGCCGGGGCCTGCGATCGGGGCGAATATCAAGGAATATTGATCGCCATTATTCGGGCGCGCTTGCTTCAGAATGTGCACAACGCCATCTCGTTGTTGCCGAAATTGTTGCTGCAGGGCCTTGACTAGCGGATCGTCAGGACTCATAACGCGAACTCTCCGGATTGGTACCTTTTTGTAGATGCCGGCTCGTTCGAGTGCGTCGGTGACTGCGCCGAAGGTTTTGAACGGACCTTTCGTGTCATACCAGGGACTTGCAACAACCAGGTGCCATTCTTCGAGCTCCGGCAAGTAGATCCACTTGCACAGGGTGATGGGAATCCTGGTGCGGCTAAGCGCCTCCATGATCCTGGCTCCGACATTCAGATCACGATTCACCAATGTAGTTTGATCCATTGCAGCACTCCATCCGCCGAGTTCACGGCGAGAGTCATGTTTCTGCCGCCCAGCTTGGATGTTTCGTATCGGCTGTCCACTTTCCCGCCTCTCACAAGATCCCAGTTGTTGGCGAGCAGCGGCCGGGCCTTCATGTCGCTTTCAAGCTGAGCATCGAGGTGCGCCAGCTTGAGCAGTTGATCGAGGTTGTGGGTGTAGACTTTGGCGGCGTACTCCTTGTCAGCTGGGAAGTCGTGACGGCGGGTCTTTTTGGCGATGCAAGCCTTTAAGGCGCACTCGACAGCAAATCCTGCGAGATAATAGGCGCCTTGCTGGTTACCTGTCTTGGAGAGGGTGGCAGCCTCTTTGGCACGGAGTTCCGCTAGACGCTGGAAATCCTTGCGCGTTTTTCGCGAGGGGAGTGTGGCGGGAGCCATGTGTTTGTGGCGACATTCCTACTCTGCATTCGTCGTCCTATGATACCCGGTTGGGCGTTTTGGGGAGGGTGCAAATTACTTCCATCACTCGGATTTAGTGGGTATTATGCCGTTGAAATCGTAGAGTGTTTTTATAACGCCGAGATTGCGCGCTTCAAGCGTGGCGGCGCGCAGACAGCCTTGCTCGGCCCAAGCCAGTCGCCTGCGATCCCAATCGGCCCACTCCCAGGGTGGGAATTCCAGGATGACGCCGTGTTCGGGTTGCTCCAACTCGTATTGATGGTTGAGAAAGTTTTGCCTCAGGCGAAGAGTCCATCCTTCGGGAAGATGTTTTTCGTACGAAAAGAACGCCTTTGTTTTGCGGCCTGTTTCTCTTCGGACCCACCCGTCCCGCTCCATCCGCGAAGGTGCCGGGCGGATGAATACGCGCTTCAGGTTTGTGTCGTCCCGAAGTGCTTGTTCGTGATAGGGGTCCAGCCAATAAGAGTTGTTCGAAGCGAACAATCCGCCTCCATCCCGCGTGTCGCCGCCTTCTGGCCAAAGGGCGAGCGCGGTCAGCGAAGGCACGCGCGAGATCGCGGTCCATGTTCCGCCGGTCTTTGGAATCGCCCAAGCGACGCCGCCCATCGCGAAATAGATCAGATAGCGGCCGTCGGGCGAAAGGTCGGAGCGATCCGGATAGATCTTGCCCTTGAACCATTGGCCTGGTGTGAATTTGTCGGTGTCGCGATCCCATAGAATGGTGCGCACCAGTCTGCTGGGCCTCGCGCCGGAACACAATTCCTACTGGCGCGTCCGATGCCAGCAAGACGCTCAGGCGCGGCGGGGGTGGAAGCTTAGCTGGCGACACTGGCGAGGAAGGCCGGTTTGCGGCGGGCGTTCATTTGCTGTTCCCAGGCGTAGGCGAGCTTGATCAGCGTGGGCTCGCTCCAGGCGGCGCCGAAGAACGACAGGCCGATGGGCAGGCCGCTATAGAATCCGGCGGGGACGGTGATGTGCGGGTAGCCGGCGACGGCCGCGGGCGTGGTGCAGCCGCCGGTGTCGCGATCGCCGTTGATGTGATCGGTGAACCAGGCGGGGCCGGACGTTAGAGTCACGATCGCACCCAGCTTGTGCTTGGCGAGCAGAGCATCGATGCCGTCCTGGCGCGAGAGGCGCACGCAATCGGCACGGGCTTTCAGGTACGCGGCGTCGGTCAGCGGGCCTTTGGCTTCCGCTTGAATGAACAGCTCCTGCGCGAAGAAGGGCATCTCGCGGCTGCGATTCTTTTCGTTGTAAGCGATCAGGTCCTTGAGACTGCGAGCGGGGCTGGAGGCGGGCAGGCGCGTGAGATAGCGATTGATGCCGTCCTTGAATTCGTAGAACAGCACCTCTTGTTCGGGCGCGTCCATTTGACCATGCGTCGCGAGATCGGCGGGATCGATCACCTCAGCGCCCGCTTTTTTGAGCGCGTCGACGCAGCCGTTGAGGAACGCATCGAGCGGCGCGTTGCTCTCGAAAAATTTGCGGGCGATGCCGAGGCGCGCGCCACGCAGGCCCTGGGGATCGAGGAAGCGTGTGTAGTCGGGCGCGGCTTTGTCTGCATCGGCCATCGCGCTCAGCAAAATCGCGACGTCGCGAACCGTGCGCGCCATGGGGCCGGCGGTGTCCTGGCTGGCCGAGATCGGGATGATACCGGAGCGGCTGACGAGTCCGACGGTGGGCTTGATGCCGGCGAGACCGTTGATGGATGAGGGACTGGTGACCGATCCATCGGTTTCGCTACCGATAGCCGCGGCACAGAGATTGGCGCTGGTGGCAGCACCCGAGCCCGAGCTGGAGCCGGAGGGATTGCGATCCAGCGCATACGGGTTTTTGGTTTGACCGCCACGTCCGCTCCATCCGCTGGTGGAGTGCGTGGAGCGGAAGTTGGCCCATTCGCTGAGATTAGTTTTGCCGAGAATGATGGCGCCCGCGGCACGCAGGCGAGCGGCGACGACGGCGTCTTGGGGGGCGCGCCAATCGGAGAGGGCGAGCGAACCGGCGGTGGTGCTGATAGGGTCGCGCGTTTCGATGTTGCCCTTGATCAGGATCGGGATGCCGTGGAGCGGGCCGCGCACGCGGTTGTCTTTGCGTTCGCGATCGAGTTGGGCGGCGATAGCGGCGGCATCGGGATTGAGCGCGAGCACCGCGCCGAGTTGGGGGCCGCGTCGGGCATCGTTGCGATCGATGGCCTCGATGCGGCCTAAGTAGAGCTGGACCAGATGCTCGGAGGTCCACTTGCCTTGCTGGAGTCCGGAGGCGAGATCGGCGAGGCTGACTTCGTCCAATTCGAAGGCTGCGGGAGCGGCTGAGGCCGGGGTTGCGGGCACGTATTGACAAGCTATTTGCGAGGCTGCCGCGCCGGTGATTGCCGTGGCGAGAAACGCACGCCGTTTCATGCGGAGTATGGTAGCATTGGCGGCGCTATGTCACTTTCGAAACGATCTTTCGCGGAGTTCATTGGAACATTCTGGCTGGTCTTCGGTGGTTGCGGCGCCGCTGTACTCGCGGCTTCTTTTCCAGGCCTAGGAATAGGATTTGCCGGCGTTGCGCTGGCGTTCGGCCTGACGGTGCTGACGATGGCGTTCGCGATCGGCCACATTTCGGGATGCCATTTGAATCCCGCGGTATCGGTGGGGCTGGTGGTGGGGAAGCGCTTTCCGGTTTCGGAACTCCCGGCGTATGTGATCGCGCAGGTGCTGGGAGGGATAGCCGGATCGGCGGTGCTGTATTTGATCGCCAGCGGCAAGGAGGGGTTCAGCGTGGCCAACGGTTTCGCCGCTAACGGCTACGACGCGCATTCGCCGGGCGGATATACGTTGGGCGCGTGCCTGGCGGCCGAAATCGTGCTGACGTTCATGTTCCTGATGATCATTCTGGGCGCGACGGATCGGCGGGCGCCGAAAGGCTTTGCGCCGATTGCGATTGGGCTGGGGCTGACGCTGATCCACTTGATCGGCATTCCAGTGACCAACCTTTCTGTGAATCCGGCGCGCAGTACGGCTCCGGCGATCTTCGTGGGCGGGTGGGCGCTCGAACAGCTTTGGCTGTTTTGGGTGGCTCCGATCGTAGGTGCGGCGCTGGCGGGCGCGGTGTACACCGTGTTCGAGACGAAACCCGAGCCAATGATGAGGGAAGCTTTGACTGGACGCTGAGTGTTCACGCCGCGATCTTCATTTCCTGGAGAAACGCCAGATCCTCGGCGGTCAACTGGACGTCGCCGGTGGACGCGGACACATTGGACGGCACATTGGAAAACAAGCGGGTCTCGGGAACGAAGTCCGTGAGCTGCGTGTCTTCTATGGGGCTAATGGCTTCGATAGGGCTAATGGCGGCGCTGGTTTCCACGATCAGGCACAGGTCGTGACCAGACCTTTTCATTTCGTCCACGATGCCAGCGATGCGGCCGGAGTCCGAGATTGCTTCGTCGATAGCTTCCTGGAGCTGGTTAAGCAGGTCGTTTATTTCGGATGTCATGCCCCATCTAATGCAGGTGGGTTGCCAATGAAGAGGCGTAGTAGTTTCAATCGATTACGGTGAGCCTGGGACAGGATGTCTCGCGCAATTTTGCGCGCGCACGGGACAACATGACCTAATGGGCTAACCGCCCACAACGAAGGCGCGGGCGAGCCGACATTTGTGCAAGGAGGTGCTCCCGCGCCTCTGTGGGCTAATGAGCGGCGGGGGGCTGGCTTTGGCGCGCCTTGGGCCGCCGCATGATGAACGGCAGCGGGCTCAAGCAGGCGACGACCAGCGACATCACGAAGAAGCTGTTCTTGAAGCTGAGGGCGGTGGCCTGGCTTTGCACGGTGAAGTAGGCCAGGGCGAGCGCCTTCTTGGCGGCGGTGGCGGCGTCGTAGCCTTGCCCAACGAACATCGCGGTGAGGCCGTTCAGATACCGGCTGAAATTGGGGTCGCCCATGCTGGTGTGCGATGCGAAGGCGACTTGGTGGGTCTGGTTCTGGCGCGTCAGAAAGACACTGAGTCCAGAAGTTCCGATGCTGCCCCCGATGTTGCGCATGAAGCTGGAAATGCCCGAGACCTGATTGTTCTTTTCGCGCGGCACTCCGACGTAGTTGAGCGTGCTGATGGGAATAAAGATCAGCGGCATGAAGATCACCTGGAACATGCGCAGCAGGACGATGGTATAGAAGTCGATCTGGAGATAGATGTTGGTCATCAGGCGCAGAGCGAATGCGGTACCCAAAAAGCCAATACAGATGAGCAGACGCGGATCGATTTTGGTGGCTACCAGGCGGCCGGCCACAATCATCATGACCATCAGCACCAGGCCCCCTGGCGAGAGCGCCATGCCAGCGCGTTCAGCCGTATAACCGAGGCTGCTTTGCAGAAACTCGGGAATCAAGACGGTGGAACCGAACAAGACCATGCCCAAGACGAACGAGAACGAGACGGCCGTTCCGAAATTGCGGTTCTTGAGCAGACGCACGTCGACGATGGGGTGCGGGTGGTGCCACTCCCAGAGGAAAAACGCGGCAAGGGCCGGAATGCCGACGATGCAGAGCGCGGTAATCACGTGATTGGCGAACCAATCCGCTTCCTCACCTTTGTCGAGTACGAACTGGAGGCAGCCTACGCCAGTGACCAGCAGGGCGAGACCGATGTAATCGATCTTGATGCCGGCGCCCTTGCGCTTCCTGAGCCATGGCGGATCCTCGACCAGACGGCTGGTGAAGAAGAGCGAGAGCAGGCCGACCGGCAGGTTGATGAAGAAGATCCAGTGCCAGTTCATGTTGTCGGTAATCCAGCCGCCCAGCGTGGGGCCGATGGCGGGCGCGGCCACCACGGCCATGCCATAGACCGCGAAAGCCTGGCCGCGTTTTTCGATGGGGAAGGTGTCGGCCAGGATGGCTTGTTCGGAAGGTTGCAGGCCGCCGCCGCCCGCGCCTTGCAATATACGCGCGATGATGAGAAACGGCAAATTGGGCGCGATGCCGCACAGGAACGACGACACGGTGAAGAGCACCACGCAGGTCATGTAAAATCGTTTGCGTCCGAAGATGGTGGAGAGCCAGGCGGAGGCGGGCAGCACGATGGCGGCGGAGACGAGATAGCTGGTGAGGACCCAGATGGCTTCGGGGTAAGTGGCGCCGAGGGAGCCGGCGATGTGCGGAAGCGAGACGTTGGCGATGGAGGAATCGAGCACTTCCATGAAGGTGGCCATGGTGACCGTCATCGCGACCGCCCAGGGATTATGCGACGGTTTCCAATCTTGATGCGGTTGAGCGGGGCCCATGTTAGCTCTTGATGCGGACTTCCGGTTCCACAGACATGCCGGGGCGCAAGCGATCGAGCCCGTTCTGATTGGGTTTGAAGCGCAGGCGGACGGGGATGCGTTGCACGACCTTGACGTAGTTGCCGGTGGCGTTTTCGGGAGGCAGGACGCTCGAAATCGCGCCGGTGCTGCCGCCGATAGTTTCGACGTAGCCTTCGAAATCCTGCCGCAATGCATCGACGTGGATGCGGACCGATTGACCAGGATGAATGTTGTGCATCTGCGTCTCTTTGAAGTCCGCCGTCACCCAGAGGTCGGCGATCTGGGCGATCATCAGCAACTGCTGGCCGGCGTTGATGCGTTCGCCGACTTCGGCGGAACGCTTGAGAACGATGCCAGGGGCCGGGGCGGTGATTTTCGTATAGCTGAGCTTTAGTTCGGCCTGCTCCAGCATGGCTTGCGCGGTCTGCTGATTGGCTTGCTGCGATTGGACGTTGGCCTGGCGGATGGCGAGTTGCGCGGGCGCGTTGCTCTGGTATTGAGACAAGCGGGATTTCACTTGCGCAAGCTGGGCCTGCCGCTGTTCGACGGTGCGAGCCGCAGATTCGACGGTGGCGCGGTTGGCGGCCACGGCGGCGTCCTGAGCTTTCGCGGTAGCGGCTACTTGATCGAACTCCTGCTGCGAAACTTCTTCATTCTTGATGAGCAGCGTGTAGCGCGCCAAGTCGGCCTGCGCCTTGGCGGCGTTGGCCTGGGCTTCGGCGAGACGCGCGGCGGCGGATTCGCGATCGCGCTCGGCAACTCCGACCACCGCTGCCGCGTTGGCGACATCGGCTTCGGCGCCCGTGATGTTGGTGCTGCTTTCGACCTCCGTGATGGGGACATTGGGCTGCTGCGCGGAGACCTGGCTGCGGGCTTGGGTCACCTGGGCGCGCGTTTGATCGATGGTGACCTGAAAATCGCGCGGATCGAGATCCACCAGAGGATCGCCCGCCTTGACGATTTGATTGTTGTCCACGTAAACGCGTGTGATGGAACCGTCCACGCGCGAGCTGATGGAGTTCAAGTGAGCTTCCACTTCGGCATCGTCGGTGGTTTCGAATTGCCGCGACTGGAGCCAGAAGTAGACGCCGACACCGGCGGCGATCAGAAGCACCAGGAAGAAGATGGTGAACGTTCGGCCGCGACCGCGAGTGGGCTCGGGCGCGGCGGGCGAACTCATGGTTGAGCTCCGGGGCGAACTCCGCTCAATAGAGTGGGAAGATCGGTCTCGGCCTCTCCCATGGCGCGGGACAAAGAGACCCGGGCCAAGTCGAAAGCAAACAGCCCGGAGATGTAATCGCTTTCGGCGCTGGCGACTTGTTCCTGCGCTTGGACGACTTCCACGGTGGTTGTGACCCCGGCGTTGAATCGATCCCGCGCCTCGCGCAGAGTTTCATTCGCGAAGCCGCGATTGTTTTCGGCGAGGCGAACTTCGCCAATCGCGGTTTCCAGCTCGATCAGCGCGGTTCGCACGTCCTGTTCCACGCGGCCGCGTTGGTCGGCGAGTTCCGCCTGGCGCTGGTGGAGCGTGGCCTCGGCCTGTGCGACGTCGGCCTTGACGCGGCCACCTTGGTACACCGGCACATTGATGGCGCCGGTGACCGTGTAAACGCCGTGATTGTTTGTGGGGCTGCCGAGTAATCCGTAATCCGCGTTCAGCGAGGCGGAGGGAAGGCGTTCGGCGTGGGCGGCGGACACCACGATTTCGGCGGCGCGGACCTGGCTCGCGGCCGCTTGCAGATCCCAGCGTTTCTGGAAGGCTTGTTGCACGGCGCCGGAGGCTTCGGGTACGGCGGGCGGATTGAACGCGAGTTGATCGCTCAGTATCAATTCGCGATCGAGCGGAAGGCCGATCAGACGAGCCAGAGCGAGCTTTTGCTTGCGCAGATCGGAGTCGAGGGCGTTGAGCCGCTGCTGCTGGCCTTGCAATTCGACCAGGGTGCGCGTGACATCGATGCGAGCGTTGGTGCCAGCTTCCTTACGAACTTCGGCTTGATGATAGACGGCTTGCGCGTTCTCCACTTGAGCGCGCTGCGATCCGGCGCGGGCAGCGGTGGCGATGGTTTGCAAATACGCGCCGGCGACGGCCAAGACCACCACTTCCCGCGCATCGCGAGCGGATAAAGTGGAAGCGCGTTCGCTTTCCTGGCTGGCGTGCCAGTTGCGGCGCTGCACCGGGTCCCAGACGGACTGGCTCAAATTGCCGAGCAGTTGCGAGTATTGGAATGGGCCCACTACGGTTGGGATCGAGAATCCGGAGCCGGGAGGCAAGTTGAACTTGAATCCGAATGCCGCGAGATTGATCTGCGTGCTGGTTTCGCTGGCGTCGACCGAGATGGAGGGCAGAAGATTGCTGAGAGCGCTCAAGCGCTGGGCTCGCGAGGCGCGGGCGGTATCGTCGGCGGTGAGCACGCCGAGATTCGCTGTAAGGCCCAGCTTCACGGCGTCTTGGAGCGTGAGATGGACCGGGCCGGGCGGGACTTTGTCGGCCAGCACGCTACCCTGAAAATCGCCGCCGATCTGGATGGAGCTGTTGACCACATTCGCGCCGGGGTTGGGCGCGGCCTGCTGCTGGGTGGTGACCGAACCGGGCGCGAGGCGTCCAGACTCCGGCAATTGGGCCGCTGGAGTGGACCGCTGCGCTCCCCCGCCCCCGAATTGGGCCCAGGTCAGGGAGGGGGCCAACACGATGGTCAACCAGGCAGTGAGACAGACGAGAAATATCGCACGATTGGAGCGAAACACGTCTTTTAATTTATCATATACATACCTGCATGTATATAATATAGGAGGCATGCGCGTTGGCATAGGCGTTAGAGGGGCGAAGACCGGCGAACAGACCAAGCACCAGCAACGAACCGAGGCCACGCGGAGCGCGCTTCTGGACGCGGCCAAGCGGATTTTTGCCCGTGACGGATTCGAGGCTGCGCGAATCGAGGACATCGCGGGCGCCACCGGCCACACACGCGGGGCTTTTTACGCTCACTTCAACAGTAAGGTGGATCTTTTTTTTGCGCTGTTTGAGCAGGAAACCGGCGAGCGCTTAAGAGGCTTGCGATCCATCATGGAACAATACCCCAGCTCCGACGGCCGCCTGCGGGCACTGCGCAAGTTTTATGTGGGGCGCGCGTCGGATCGGCAGTGGGCGATGCTGGCGCTGGAATTCAAGCTATTCGCCTGGCGGCATCCCAAGTTGAGGGCGCGGCTAGCGCGCACGCACCGCCGCATCCGGGAGGCGCTCAAATTGGAGACGATCAGCCAGCTGATTCCGGAGCTGATGAAGGTTGGCCGGCAATCGCGCGAGGTGCGCAGAGTGGCGCTGGAGGCGGTGCTCAACGGTTTGGTGCTGGAACACGCCTACGATCCAGAGGCCATTTCCCAAACGCAGGCCATCGCCGTGCTCGGCCGCATGTTCGATGTTCTGATGGCGGCGAAGCAGCACGCGGCCAACGGATCATTTTAGTATTGCAGCGGAGCGAGTTGGGAAAGATGGGCGGGAGCGATGAAACACGATCTGACGTATGCATTGCGGCAGATGCGGCGGAAGCCTACGTTCGCCGCGGTCGTCATCTTGACGCTTGCACTGGGCCTGGGAGCGAGCACGGCGGTGTTCTCCGAACTGTACTCGGCGGTGCTGAAGCCACTGCCTTACCGCGCTCCCGATCAACTCGTCGTGGTTCACAATCGATTTCCGCAGCTTCATCTCGCGCGGCTGGGGACTTCGCCCTTCGATTACCTGGATCTGCGCCAACATCGTGACCTGTTCAGCGACGTTGGCTTGTACTATTTCCTGGATCTGAATCACACCGGCCTGGAGCGCCCGGGGAAGGTGAATGCGGTGGCGATGACATCCAGCCTGTTCCGCACTCTGGATGTGAAGCCGCTGATCGGGCGCGTGTTTGCTCCGGAAGAAGAACGCTCCGGTGGACCGCATGCCGTTATGTTGAGCGAACCCTATTGGCGAAGCGCGTTCGGGGGCGACCGTCAAATTCTGCTGCGTTCCATGCAGCTCAACGGCGAGGAATATCGGATCGCCGGCGTGATGCCAGCGTCATTCCGGTTCCCAAACGACGTGACCGAAATGTGGACGCCGGTGGCGTTTCAGCCCAAGGAACTGGCGTCGCGAGCCGATGCGGGTTATTACCTGCGCATGGTGGCGCGTCTGGCGACAGGCGTCAGCTTCGAGCAGGCTGCGGTGCGTCTCGAAGAAATGAGCCACGCCATGGCCGCGCAGCATGACGGCTCGCCACGCGAACGCCTGGGTTGGCAGTTCTTCCTGCTGCCGATGGCTCGCGACGACGACGGATCGGTGCGGCGTTGGATGACGATGCTGTTCGCGG
>Ga0182015_10000817_pt1 | contig 43281 bp, 48 predicted proteins | sample 712P3MmetaG_FD_120478 | JGI IMG/M metagenome (GOLD analysis project Ga0182015, IMG submission 120478) | Permafrost microbial communities from Stordalen Mire, Sweden - 712P3M metaG | ecosystem: Environmental > Terrestrial > Soil > Wetlands > Permafrost | place: Sweden: Stordalen | collected...
CGCGGCGCTCTCGCTCGCTGCCGGCGTGATCCCGCGCGACCTCGACGCGCACGCCTTGCGCGAGCGGTTGATTGCCGACGGCGTCGACCTGCGCCGTCCCACCTTCGCGCGTGCTTGATCCGCGCGCGGCGGCGCGCGCCGGCGGCATCGCGATCGAACTTGCCGACCTCGGTTCGTGGGGCGATGCGACGCTCGTTTCAGAATACGATCCCGACGGTCCGGTGATCCGCATCAATACGCGTGCGATTCCGGCCGGCTCGTCGTGCGATGTGCGCGAGCATATCGATCGCGCCGTGGCGCACGAACTCTATCACCACGGTGAAGCGCTCGGCGCGATCGCCCGATTGCCGGACCGTAAAGCGCGCGAACGCGCGGCCGGCGAACATAACCCCTGATGCCAGCACTCTTTGCCGGAATCGACGGCGGGCAATCGTCGACGATCGCCGTGGTCCTCGACGAGCGCGGCAGCTTGCTCGGCCGCGGGACGGCCGGCCCGAGCGATCACGTGGACGAGCCGGCGACGACGCAGCGCGCAGCCGAGGCCTGTGAGTCGGCGCTGAAAGCGGCGCTGGCGGCGGCCGGGTTGCCGGCGGGTACGGCGCCGACGGCGGTCGTCGTCGGGTTGAGCGGATATGACGGCGACTGGCACGGGCGCGAGCCGGCCTTCGGCACGGCGACCGTGCGCTATAAGCACGACACGGTGATCGCCCTCGCGGGAGCCATCCGCGAGCGGCCGGCAGCGGTCGTGATTGCCGGGACCGGCTCCGTCGGCTATGGAGAATCGGCGCACCGCGGCGCGATTCGCGTCGGCGGGTTCGGCTATCTCTTCGGCGATGAAGGCAGCTGCTTTGCGATCGCCCGGACGGCTCTGGCCGCTGCCATGCGCGTGACCGACCGCGGCGTCTTGACCGATTTGGGTTCGGCGGCGCTGGCGTTCTTTGACTGTCCCGATCTGCGCGGCGTGGCCCGGGCGGTCGCACTGCGCCAGATCGGCCGTCCGCAACTGGCCGGCTTCGCGCGGGTCGTGTTCGACGCGGCGCGGCTCGGCGATCCCGAGGCGGCGGCCATCGTCGATGACGCGGCGGCGGCCTTGGCCGGACTCGCGCAACTCGTCGTCGAGCAACTCGGAGATGCCGACGTGCCGGCCGTGCCGGTGGCGTTCGTCGGCGGCGCGATGGACAACGCCGAACTGCGGATTGCCGTCGCCCGCCGGCTCGAAGCGGCGACGCCCCTGGCCCGGGTGGTAGCGCCGGCCTTCGAACCGGCGGTCGGCGCGGCGTTCCTCGCCTTCGACGCCGCCGGGATTGCGCGGCCGGCATGATTCCCCCGGGCCTGCGCGGCCTGATCGTCTCCATTCAACCGGAGGCCGAGTCGGTGCTCAACACGCCCGAAACGGTCGCCCTCCTCGCGCGCTGTGCGGTGGCCAACGGCGCGGCCGGCGTGCGCATCGAAGGTGCTGCCCGGATCGCGGCGGTCCGGCGCGCCGTCGCCGTTCCGATCGTCGGACTCGTGAAGCGCGTCTATGTGGGCTTCGGACCCTATATCACTCCGACAGAAGACGAGGTCGAGGCCGTGACCGGTGCCGGCGCGCAGATCGTGGCCTTCGATGCCACCGGTCGCACGCGCCCGCATGGACACGATGTGGCGGCGCTGATCGCGGCGATCCACGGCCGGGGCGCGCTCGCTATGGCCGATTGTGCGACGGGCGCCGAGGCCCGCGCTGCCGCCGCAGCCGGAGCGGAGATCGTCGGCACGACGCTGTGCGGCTACACGGACGAGACCCGCGGGCACGCGTTGCCCGCGCTCGACGTGCTGCGCGAGGCCGTCGCGAGCGGAGCGTTCGCGATCCTCGAAGGGGGCGTCGCCGACCCCGAGCAGGTGCGCGCGGGCTTTGCTGCCGGCGCGTCGGCCGTGGTCGTCGGCACCGCGCTCACCAACCTGGATGCGCGCATCCGTACGTTCGCGGAACTTCCTGCGCGACAGAAGTCCGCGCCGGAAAATCTTTCGCCACGTACAGTTTGAAAAAGTGGTCCGCGCCTCGATGGAGAACGGCGCGATTGGATCGTAGCGCCGTTGTGGACGGTGGCGTGTTGAGAGGATGTTCGTGGCACATCAGGTCACCAAGACCAAAGTAAGTCTGGGCCCGTATTTCTGGCTCGTCACCGCCTTCATCTTGGTGGCTTCGGCGATCATGAGCTACTTCGTGTACGCCAGCGGCTGGCCCATCGGGTTGCCGGAGATCGCGGAGCCCGCACCGGAGATCGACGCCCTCTTCAAATTCCTCGGGGCGATGGGCGGCACGATCTTCAATATCGTCACCGGCTACATCATCTACTTCGCGATCGTCTTCCGGCGTAAGAAGAGCGATCCGCCGGACGCGATCGGCGTACAGATCCACGACAACCCGGTGCTCGAGTTCTGGTGGACGGTCATCCCGACGATCCTGGTCGTCATCCTGGCGATCTTCTCGACCGTGATCTGGTCGAGTTTGCAGAACACCGCCGGCGACGTGCTCACGATGGAGGCCATCGGGCACCAGTACTACTTCAGTTTCCGCTATCCGAAGCTCGCCAACCCGGTGAATAACGAGATGCACGTACCGGTGAACGTGCCGGTCACGCTGCACGTCACCTCGGCCGAGCCCGGTGAGCCGCCGGTCAATCACGGCTTCTGGGTTCCCGAAGTCCGGCTCAAAGCCGACATGGTGCCGGGGCTGATCAACACCTTACGCTTCACGCCGACGCAAATCGGCGGACCCTACCGCATCATCTGTACCGAGTTCTGCGGCGCGCTGCACGGGACGATGCGCGCGACGTTCTACATCGACTCGCAAAAAGATTTCGATAAATGGTTTGCCAAGCAAGGCGGCAGCGGCGGCAGTCCGGGGGCGGGCGGCGCGGCCGGCGGCGGCGCCGGGATCGCACTCGCGAACGGCAACGCCGATCAGGGAGCGACGCTCTTTGCCGCAAAATGCAGCGCGTGTCACTCGGTCAACGCCTTCTCGGATAAGAAAGTCGGACCGGGTCTCGGGAAAATCTTCAGCGATCCCGGACATCCGAAGCTCGTGAACGGTACGGCACCGACGCCGGCAGACGCGGCGGCGATCATGAAGAACGGCTACACCGGAGACATCGGGCAGATGCCCGACGCCTCGACCAATCAAATCACCGACGGGGACATTGCGAACCTCGTCGCTTATCTCGCCAGCCTCTCGAAGAAGTAACGGAGCCGATAGTTCGATGGCAGTTGCAGCACCAACAACGACACCGACGATCCCGCGCCCGGTTTTGGATCATATCCATCCCGAACCAACGGGGTTTATCCGGAAGTACATCTTCTCGATCGATCACAAGATCATCGCGTTCCAGTACTTCATAACGGCCGGCTTGTTCTTCATCATCGCGGGCCTGCTGGCCGAGATGATCCGCATCGACTTGCTCAAGCACACCGGCGTGTTGACGCCTAACGTTTACAATCAGGTGTACTCGGTTCACGGCTCGATGATGGTGTGGCTCGTGATCATCCCGTTCGTCTCGGGTGCGTTCGGAAACTTCGTGATGCCGTTGCAGATCGGTGCGCGCGACGTCGCTTTCCCATGGCTCAACCTAGCGGCATTCTGGATGTTCCCGCCGGCCGGGTTGATTCTGCTCGCATCGTTTGCCTTCGGTGCGCCCGACGCCGGCTGGACGGAATACCCGCCGATCTCGCTGCAGGCGCCGTTCGGAACGTCGATGTGGTGCATCGCGATCTTCTTGATCGGCATCAGCTCGACGCTCACCGGAATCAACTTCCTCGTCACGATTTTCAAGATGCGCGCGCCCGGCATGACCTTCACCCGCATGCCGCTGTTCGTTTGGGCCTCGGCCGCAACGGCCGGCCTGAACATGGTTGCGACGACCGCGCTCGCCGCCGCGCTGCTGGCGCTCTTCCTCGAGCGCCAGTTCGGCGTGCCGTTCTACAATCCGACCAAGGGCGGCTCGCCGATTCTGTGGCAGCACATGTTCTGGTTCTACTCGCACCCGGCGGTGTACATCATGATCTTGCCGGCGTTCGGGATCATCTCCGAAGTGCTGCCGACATTCTCGCGCAAGCCCATTTTCGGTTACAAGATGATCGCGTTCTCATCGGTCGCGATCGCGCTGCTCGGATTCATGGTCTGGGCCCACCACATGTTCACCTCGGGCATGGCGCCGTGGCTGCAACTGCCGTTCATGATCATCACGATGCTCATCGCGATCCCGACCGGCATCAAGATCTTCTCGTGGATGGCGACGCTCTGGGGCGGTTCGATCGAGTTCTCCGCAGCGTGCTTGTTCGCGCTGGGCTTCCTGATCACGTTCACCCTCGGCGGCGTCACGGGCTTTTTCCTCGCCGCCGTACCGGCCGATTTGCACGAGCACGGCACCTACTTCGTCGTCGGGCACATCCACTACGTGCTCTACGGCGGCTCGGTGTTCGGCATCTACGCCGGCCTCTATTACTGGTGGCCGAAGATGACCGGGCGCATGATGAACGAGCGCCTCGGGCAGTGGCACGCGTGGATCACGTTCGTCGCGTTCAACTGCACGTTCTTGCCGATGCACTGGCTCGGACTGCTCGGCATGCCGCGGCGCGTCGCGATGTACGACCCGGAGTTCGAAGGCTGGAACATCGTCGTTTCGGTCTGCTCGTTCTTCCTCGCGGCCTCGACGCTACTGATCATGGGCAACATGCTCTGGAGCTTCAAGAACGGCAAGAAAGCGGGACCGAATCCGTGGGGTGCCCGCACGCTCGAGTGGATGATCAGCTCGCCGCCGCCGTACTACAACTTCAAGACGGTCCCGGCCGTGCTGGCGGCGCCGTACGACTTCGGTAACCCGCTCCCGTACATCGGCCTCGATGCCGAACCGGGCGCGATGGAAGCCACGCCGCAATCCACCACCGGGCTCGTGCACGCGCACTAAAAGGACGTAGACCTTGACGACAGCAGCCGTCGAACACGGCCACGGACACGGTGACGGGCCCGATCACGACGACGGTCACGAAGAAGTGATCTACCAGGAGACGCGCGACATGCGTCTGCTGGGGTTCGTCCTCTTCCTCTGCTCCGACGTCGTGCTCTTCTCGGCGTTCATCTTCGCGTATCTCTACTTGCGCGGCACGATCGACGAGTGGCCGCCGATCCTCAACGGGCACCAGTTGCCGCGCCTCGACCTGCCGTTCGCCGAATTCAACTCGATCGTGCTGTTCGGTTCCGGCGTGACGATGCATCACGCGCTCGAGAATTGGAAGCACGGCAAAGTGGGCCGCTTCGACTTCTTTATGGGGTTCACGATCGTCCTCGGCGTGATGTTCCTGTGCGGTCAGGGCTACGAATACTCACACGCCGCGATCGGCGGCTGGAGCGGTTCGATCTTCGGCGCGTCGTTCTTCACGCTGACCGGGATGCACGGTTTCCACGTCTTCTGCGGCGTCGCGTACTTGGCGATCCTCTGGTGGCAGACCAAAAAAGGCCACTACGATCAAACCCACTACTTCGGACTGACGGCCGGAACGCTCTACTGGCATTTCGTCGACGTCATCTGGGTAGCACTCTTCTTTCTCTTCTATATTTTCTAGGGGCACGAGCAAACGATGGATTTAGCAGTTATCGAGCGCAGCGTCGCGCTGATCGGGGCAATCATCGTCGGCGTGTTCGCGTCGATCGCACTCAAAGAGGACTGGCACGCAGAAGGCCTCGACAACAACACCACCAAGTTGCTGTTGGGACTGATGGCCTTTGGCTGCATCATGGTGTTCTTCGCCGCGATCGGCGTCATCGGACCGAAAGGCTAGCCGCATGTACGATCCCAATCCCTATAAGCACGGCATCCCGGTCTCGCAGGGCATCACGCCGGTCGTCCGGTGGTGCGGGATCATCGGCCTCATCGCGATCTTCTGCGTCGTCGGAATCGTCATCGCGGCCTCACGCTACGGCCACGTATGGCCGGCGATCGACTCCACCCACATCAAGCTCTAGGGAATAATTTCTCGCCGTTTGATGATGCCGACGCCGAAGCGGGCGATGCGGTCGGGGAGCACGCCGGTCGGACGGCCGTCGATGCGGTGGATGCCGCCGTATTCGCTGAACTCGGATAGCGCCGGGATCGTCATCGCGCGCAAGGGCACGTCGCCGACCGTGGGCCACTCACAGGCAACGCTGCTATCCTCGGTGAGCACGGCGACGTAGCCATTCGAATCGACCTGCGATTCCGCATCCGGAGCGCGATAGCGAACGTAACCGTCCACGATGTAAATCGGTCGAAAGGTCTGGAGCAGCGCGCGCGTCGGCGCGAGCAGGAGTGCGAGCGCGTAGAAAATGCACGCGACGACGCCGAGTCCGAAGATCGGTGAGAGAATCACCATGTTGTGGTCGGCGGGGTGCGCGGGGTCGGTGCGCACGATCCACATTCCAATGGTAAGGGCGAGGAACATCGTGCCGCAAAGGATAGGTTCAATCGCAATGCAGAGCCGGCCGAGGAATCCGTGCAGGACCACCAATCGCTCGCTGCGCCGCCACGGGCGGCGAATCAGCGCGGTGCTGCGCTCGTCCGCCGTCATGCGGCCGGCCTTGTATCCCTGGATGATCTGCGTCTTCGTCGCGTTCGTCATGCTCGTCGGTCCCGGGATGGCGGTGGCAAAGGCGGAGCGGGTACACGGCCTCGTCCTGGCAGTGACGCCGAACGACGGGCAGGCGATCGTTCGCCATGACGCCTTCGGTTCGATGCCGGCCATGACGATGCCGTTTCGGGTCGTTCCCCGCGCTCAGCTCGGCACACTGCAGGCCGGCAACACGATCGACGGCATCGTCGACACCTCGACCGAGCCCTGGACGCTGCGCGACGTTCGGGTCAGCACCACGCAAGCGGTGACGTCCGACTCGCCGTTGCGGCGCGTCGTGCCCGTGAGCGTCGGCGACCTCGTTCCCGACACGCCGTTCGTCGACCAGACGGGCCGGCCGTTCCGCTTCTCGCAATTGCGCGGCGAGGACGCCCTGCTCGCGTTCGTCTATACGCGCTGCCGGGACCCGCGCATGTGCCCGCTGATCTCGGCGAAGTTCCACGCCTTAGCGGAGCGCATCGGCGCGCGCCGGATGCATCTGGTCGAGGTAACGCTCGATCCGTCCTACGATCGCCCGCCCGTGCTGGCGCGCTACGGCAAGATGTTCGGGGCGGATCCGCGCGTGTGGACCTTGGCCGTCGGTGATGCGGAACCGACGCTCGACTTTGCGGCGCGCTTCGGCATCACCGCCTTCCCTGATCAAGACGCCGGCATCATCCACGCCGAAAACACGGTCGAGATCGGGCCCGACGGACGCATCCGTTCGATGATCACGGAGACGTCGTGGCAGCCCGACGAGATCATCGCCGACGTGGACAACAGTCACGGCACGGCATCGAATCCGTTTGCCCGCTTGGATCTCTGGCTCTCGCGCACCGCGGTCGCGGTGTGCGGAAACAACGTTGCGGCGTTCAGCGGACTCGGCGATCTGGCCGTCGTGCTGCTGATCGTTGCGGCCTTCGGCTACCTGCTCTTCCGCGTGGCTCGCGGCATCGCGAAGAGCGCCTGACCTGTATCGGTTGATCGTCGCCGTTGCCATACTGCTGGTAGCGGTCGGCTTGCGCGCGCCCATTATCGCCGCGTCTCCGCTGCTGCACGAGATCCAGGGCAGCCTCCATCTCAGTAGCGCCGAGGCAGGTTTGCTCACGACGCTGCCGGTGTTGTGCTTCGGTGCGTTCAGTCCGCTCGCGCCGCTCTTGGCGCGGCGCTGGAGCATGGAGCTCATCGTCTTTTGCTCGACCATCGTGTTGCTGGCGGCGATCGCGCTGCGGCTCGTGCCGTCGACACCGCTGCTGTACTGCGGCATGCTGCTCGCCGGCATCGCGATCGCAATCGGCAACGTGCTTTTGCCGGCGCTGATCAAACGCGACTTTCCGCAGAACGGCGGTACGATGACCGGCGCCTACGTCACCGCGCTCACGCTCGGCGCGGCGTTGCCGGCCGGCTTGACCGTTCCGCTGGAGCGCGCGGGGGGACTCGACTGGCGCGGCGCCCTCGCGATGTGGGGAGTCGTCCCGTTGCTCGCGCTGCTGGCGTGGATTCCGCAACTGCGCGCGGACCACCGGGTCGCCGACGCTGCGGCGCGCGTCTCGCTGCGCGCGTTGTTGCGCGACCGGGTGGCGTGGTACGTTACGGCCTTCATGGGCCTGCAGTCGCTGGGGTTCTATACGACGACCGCGTGGCTGCCGACGCTTTTCGTCAGCCACGGCATGGACTCGCGCAACGCCGGCTGGCTGTTGTCGCTCGCCAATACCATCGGTATCCCGGTCGTGCTGCTCGTTCCGGTCCTGTGCGCGAAGATGCGCGATCAAACGCCGGTCGTGTTGGCGATGGCGGCGCTCTATTCGATTGCGCTGGCCGGGCTGATCGTCGATCCGATTCCGCTCGCGGTGTTGTGGATCGCGCTACTGGGCATCGCGCAGAGCATGACGATCACGCTCGCGTTCACGTTCATGATGCTGCGTTCGCCCGACGCCGCGCACGCCGCGCAGCTCTCGAGCATGTCGCAGTTCGGCGGCTATATGCTCGCCGCGGCCGGTCCGTTTCTCTTCGGTGCGTTGCGCGACGCGACGTCCGGATGGACGGTTCCGCTTCTCGCCGTCGTGGCCGGCGTCGTCGTGCCGATCACACTGAGCGGCATTGCCGCCGCGCGCCCGCGCTTCGTCGGTGCGGCCGCCGCCGGCTGATGCAGTACGTCGGCGAGATACGCGGCGACGTGCTGGTGCGATCCCTCTCACGTTTGCGGTAGCGTCATTTCGCCGCGAGCGATCGGTACGACCGAACCGCCGACCTCGATGCGGGGAGCGCCGGTTCCGTCGGTGTGCACGAGCACGTGCAGCAGGCTGCGGCGACCCATCTTCGTGCCTTGTTCGCTCACCATCCGTAGACCGTTCATGAGCGGAAGCAATCCGTGCCGAATCATGTACGCGGCGAGGGGACCGGTGGCGCTGCCGGTGGCCGGATCTTCGGCGATCCCGGCCTCCGGTGCGAACATGCGCGAATAGACGGCGTACGTGTCGCCGGGCTCGTTGTCGCTCTCTTCGAGCGTCGCGAAGACGAAGACTTCGGTCGGGGCGTTCGGCGCGGCGGCGCGCAGCGCGCGATAATCGAGCAGCTCGATGCGGTCGACGGCTTCGCGGTTGCGAAGTCCGACGAACAAAAACGTCGGGCCGGCTCCGGCCACCTCCGGCGGCGTATCGGGGCGAATGTCGTTCGGCCGCAGGCCCAGCGCGCGAATCACCGCAGCCGGGTCGATCTTCTCGCCGAACGCGATCGGCGGCGTGGTCAACCAGAACTGCACCGCACCGTCATCGGCGCGCGCGACGCGCACCGGAACCGGGCCGATGCCTTCCTCGAGCACGAGGTGGTCCGTCTCCGCGTCGCCGCGCACGACGAACGCCGTGCCGAGCGTCGGATGTCCGGCGAACGGCAACTCGCTGCGCGGCGTAAAGATGCGCACGCTCGCGGCGTTTTTCGGATCGGCGGGCGGAAAGACGAACGTCGTTTCGGAGAGGTTCAGCTCGCACGCGATGCGTTGCATCGATGCGGCGTCGAGGCCCGTTGCGTCGGTGAACACCGCCAACGGATTGCCCTCAAAGGGCACCGTCGTAAAGACGTCGACTTTCACGAAGCCATAGGAACGCGGCGGCATCTACTTCGCTTTCGGTGTGTAGGCGAACGAGACCGACGACCACTCGCACACGCTGGCGTCGTTCATCACGAACGTTTCGCAGCCGTCAACCTCGGGGTTGAAGTCCTCGTTGCGCCCTTTGGTCGCGGCCCAATCGACGTTCCCGTCCTGGCGCGCCGTCGCGCGGGCCTTGGAGTGGTTGAACTGCGGGGACTTCGCGAGCGCATTGAGCGCGCGCGTGAGCGTCTGGGCTTGCGTCATCTTACGGGCGTGCCTCCGCGCGTTCGCGCGCTTTTGCATGAAGTCCGAAGGTCACGAGCGCCGCAACGACCGCGATTGCCGTGAACCACAGGTAGGCAATATGATAGCCCGTGACCGCATCGGCCTGCGAACCGATGACGCCGCCGGCCAGCGAACCGCCGAGGATCTGTCCGAGGATCAAGCATACCGAAAGCAGGCCGACGGCTGCCGAGCGCTGTTTCGAGCCCGCGCGGTTGGTGACGATGTAGCGCGTCGGCGCGCCGAGCAATGCACCGAAGCCGCTGCCGGCGACGATCATCGCGCCGATCGCGATCCAGACGTCGGCGAAACCGAATGCGAAGATGGCGAGCCCCGCTGCCGTCAGCGTCGTGCCGGCGGCGAGGACGACGCGGCTGCCGGCGGCGTCGAGCGCGCGTCCGGCGCCGGGAATCACGACCACGAACATCACGGCGCCGATCGCCGCAATTGCGCCGGCCGCCGCGTAGCTCAGATGTTCGGCGGCGATGAGCGCGGCCGGAATGAAGAACAACGCGCCCTCCAAGATGCCGATGAGAATCTCGAGGCCGTAGACGAGCGCAAGCTGGCCGTCGGTGAAGAAGCGCGGCGGAATGACCGGTTCCTTTGCGTGCCGTTCGGCGAACACAAAACCGATCAACGCGGCAATTCCGGCGCTCAACCACAGACGCGCGTTCATGTTGCTCGTCGCACCGGTGACGTCGTACTGCGTGAGCCCAAGCATCAACCCGAGCAATCCGAGCGCGAGCAGTGCGATCCCCGGCACGTCGAGCGGTCCGCGCACGTTGGCCACCGTCACAGGCATCGTCGTGCGCGCCATCGCGATCACGACGACGGCCAGCGGTACGTTGGCCGCGAAGATCCAGTGCCATGACAAGAAGTGCGTAACGGCGCCGCCGAAGAGCGGCCCGACGATCGCCGCAACCCCCCAGGTCGCGGCGACGAGGCCCAGCGCTGCTCCGCGGCGTTCGGGCGGAATGCGGTCGGCGATGGCGGCGGTGGCGACCGGGAAGATGCCGCCGGCCCCAAAGGCTTGGATCGCGCGCGCCGTGAGAAACATCGGCCAGTTCTGCGCTGCGATTGCGATCACCGAACCCACGGCAAAAATTGCGACGCACGCGATGTAGACCGGCCGGCGGCCATTGCGGTCGGCCAGCTTCGTCATGATCGGAATGCTGACCACGTTGGCCAGCAAGTACAGCGTGAAGATCCAGGGCAGGTCGCGCGCGCCCACGCCGAACGCGATGCCGAGTGCCGGCAGCGCCGGCGAGAGCACGCCCAGATCGAGCGCGCCCGCAAAGACGCCCAGGCCCAGCGTGAGCAGCAACGGGATCGTGGTCGGATCGAGACGGTGGCCGGCGAGGGACGTCGTCGCAGGCTCGGCGGGAGTCGTTGCTTGCATGACTACGGCGTCACGCAAAAACCACGCGATCGAGAACGGCGGCCAAGCACATCAGGGCAAGATAGACCAGCGAAAACTTGAACATCCCGCGGGCCAAAAGTTGCGAGTCACCGCGCAGCACGCGGATCGCATCGGAGAGGAACCAGCCGCCGACGACCAGTGCCGCCGCGAGGAAGATCGGTCCGAAAACGTGCAGCGGCACGAGCGCGATGCAGAAGACAAACAGCACGATCGTGTAGACGAGCATCTCGCGCTTGGTGCGGGCCACGCCGTGCACGTTCGGGAACATCGGAATGCCCGCTTTGTGGTAGTCGGTCTCCGTCATCAGCGAGAGTGCCCAAAAGTGCGGCGGCGTCCAGAGGAAGATCAGCACCGCTAGCGCGATCGCCGGCGCGCCGAGGCTGCCCGTCACGGCAGCCCAGCCGACGAGCGGCGGGATCGAGCCCGCCGCGCCGCCGATCACGATGTTCTGCGGCGTCGTCCGTTTGAGCCACATCGTGTACACGAACACGTAGTAGGCGTTACCGCCGAGCGACAGCCACGCCGCCAACGGGTTGACCAAATAGTTCAGCAGCAAAAACGAACCGGCGCCGAGGACCATCGCAAACGCCAGGGCGTGATTCGGCGCGATCGCGCCGCGCGGCAGCGGGCGCCCCATCGTGCGCTTCATCTTGCCGTCGATGTCGGTGTCGTAGACGCAGTTGAACGCACCGGCCGACGCGGCTGCGAGCGCACCGCCGACGAGCGTCCAGAACGTCAGCGCCAAGGGCGGAATCCCGCGCGCGGCCATGATCATCGCCGCGAGCGTCGTGATCAGCAGCAGCACGATGATGCGCGGCTTCGTCAGTTCGAGATAGTCATCGAACGTTGCGCGCCAGCCCGTTCGGGCGAGCGCGCGGGCCGCGCCTTCCACGCGCGAGAGCGTGGAGCTCATCGGGCGCGCGCCGTTTGGGTTTGCGATTGGGACTGCGTTTGCGCGGGGATGCGGGCGGTCGCCGTGGCGCGCACCGTTCCGTCGATCGCGGCGAACACGATCGCGCAGATGAAGGCGATGAACGTCGCAGCAGCGTTGGCGGCGTGCGCTTCACGCAAACCCAGCGGCAACCCCCAGACGACGTTCGCCATGCCCAGCATCACTTGCAGCACGATCAAGGCATAGGCGCAGAGGGCAGCGTTCCGCACGCGCGGCGTGGTTCCGAGCGCCGCCCAGTACGCGCCGACGGTTGCGACGAGGAAGAAGACGCCGGCCAGCACGCGGTGCGCCATTTGCGCGCCTTCGGCGGCCGTCGTTCCGTTCCACGAACCGGACTCGCACCCCGGCAGCGACGAACAAGCAAGACCCGCGCCGCTCGAACTGACGTATGCACCGGCGCACATCGCGACGAACGCGCCGCCGGCCGTAATGACGAGCAGCGCGAAGAGCCCGTTCTGGGCCGGAACCGGTGCGGGTCGCGGCTGCACCACCGCGACGATGGCGAGCGCGGTGAGGACGCCGAGGAACAGCATCGCCATCCCCCAGTGCGCGACCACGGACCAGGGGCTGTTTGCAACCGCGACCGTCCCGGCGCCGAGCGCAACCTGCACTACGAAGATGCCGCCCAAGGACATGAGCAGCGGGGTAACTCCGGCGATCTCGCGCCGCGCGCGCCAGCCGGTGACGATGGCGCCGAGCAGCAACATTCCCTCGAGCAAGGCGACCATGCGGTGCGACCACTCGAGGATCACGCCGCCGGCGAGAACGGGAACGACGGCGCCGTGGCAGAGCGGCCAATCCGGGCAGGTCATCCCTGCGCCGTTGATCCGGATCCAACTGCCGAGGACGGCCAGCGCGAAGGCAGCGATCGCAGCAGCAAGCGAGAACGCGCGGAACATCCGTACGAGCGTACCCCCTGACGATTCCCGCCACAACGACATTCGTGGTGATTTTGGACCCCGGTCCGGCCCCACCTCGGGGAATCGGCGGGTTATCTCGAAGAGTCGCACTCGATGCGGCGCGTACTGCTGGTCCTCGTGGCGTTTGTCGCGCTCGCCGGTTGCCGCGAAGTGCGCGTGAATCAGGTCCGTACCGGGACGACGACGTTCGCCGGCCCGACGCAAGTCGTGGTCCTGCGCGACAAACATAGCCTCGACGTTTTGGGGATTTCAGCGGCGGTCAACTTCCGCAAGGAGTTCGCCGTCATTTTGCTGATGGGCCCGCATCGAGAGACCGGCTACGTGCAGATCACCGAGGACATTCGCGCCAACGCCGACCGGGTGCGCATCGTGGCCTTCGAAAAGGCGCCGATTGACGGCGGCGAGCCCACCGCACCCTATCGGACCTATACGATGTGGTACGTCCCCAACATCGCCTACCGCCCGGGCTCGCGCGTCGACGTGGTCACACCTTCGGGCGATCCCATTGCAGCGACCACGTTACGCTAAAGAATCCACCGGCTTCACCGATAGAATTGCGGTGGCCGCAATGACGACGCTCGCGCGATTCGATGCCACCGTGCGCCGTTTGGGCACGGTGCTGGAACCGGACGGGGACCCCCGCGAAGCCGAAGGGGTACTCAACCCGGCGTGCGTGCGTGCGCCCGGCGGCGAGTTGATGCTCTATCCGCGCTGCGTTGCCGCGGGCAACGTCTCGCGCGTCGGCCTCTTGCGCAACGTGGGCGCCGGCGACGCGGTGCGCTTCGAGCGGCTGGGCTACGCGATCGAGCCCAGCGAGCCCTACGAATTTCGTCCGCCGGGAGGCGGCGGCATGGGCTGCGAGGATCCGCGCGTCACGTTCGTGCCCGTGCTCGAACGCTTCGTGATGGCGTACACCGCGTTCGGCCCGCTGGGACCCCGCATGGTGTTCGCGCTCTCGACCGACGCCTACCACTGGGAACGCCTTGGGCTCGTCGATTTCGCAACGCACGGGTTGCCCAGCGGCGACGACAAGGACGGCGTGTTCTTTCCCGAACCCGTGCGCTCGCCGGCGGGCGTGCTCTCGCTTGCGTTCTATCACCGGCCGATGAAGCATCTCTCGACGCTCGACGGGCATGCGGCGATCCCGGCGATCCTCCAGTTGCCGCCCACCGAACGCGAGTGTACCCGCATCGCGTACGTGCCGCTCGATGCTGCGCGCGCCGACGTGCGCAACCTGCTCGTGCCGTTCGAGAGCACGCTCGTGATGGCGCCCGACGGCCCGTGGGGCCGGCTCAAGACGGGTGGCGGGACGCCGCCCGTGCGCATCGCCGAGGGCTGGTTCTCGCTCTATCACGCCGTCGACGCGGTCGAGGTCGACGGCCGCTACGCGATGACGTACAGCGCCGGCATCGTCGTCCACGACGCCGAGCAACCGCACATCGTGCGCTATCGTTCGCCCGCGCCGGTGCTGACGCCCGAACACCCCGACGAGATGCACGGCGTCGTGAACAACGTCGTCTTCCCAACCGGCATCGACGTCAAGGGCGCGCGCGAATTCGACGTCTACTACGGCATGGCCGACGCGCGCATCGGCCGCGCAGCGGTGTCGCTCCCGCCTGCGGTCGCGGCCGGAAACACCGCCGCCGCTTAAACGCGGTCGCGGATGAGGTCGCCCAGTTCGCGGGCTTCGGCGAGGAAGGCGTCGTGACCGTGATCGCTGTGCATCAAGCGGAATGCGGCGTCCCAGCCGGCGTCCGCCCAGCGTTCGCACACGGCGCGAATATGATCGGCGAAGAACAGCTGGTCGCCGGTGACGCCGACGAACGTCAGCCGCGTGCGTTCCGGCCCGCCTTCGGCGCCGCGCAGATCGAAGAGGTCCATCGCGCGCGTGAGAATGCGATAGGTGTTCGCGTCCATGCGTGCGGCGAAGCGCACGCCCTGATACGCGAGATACCCATCGACATCGAAGCGGTCGTCGAGAACCAGCTTCGGGTTTCCACCGGCGCGATCGGGACGATTGGCGAAGCGCCGCTCGAAGAGGTCTTCGCTCTTATACGTGAGCGTCGCGATCGCGCGCGCGAGTTTGAGGCCGGCGGCCGGCTGCTCCTCATACCAGCCGCCGTGGAAGTTCGGATCGAGCCGGATCGCCTCGCGCGCCAAGCCGTTTTGCGCGATCGCTTGCGCGCGCAAATGATCGTGTGCTGCGACGACGATTGCATGCTCGACGAACTCACCATAACGGCGGGCCCACGAGAGCGCCTGAAAGCCGCCCAGCGAACCGCCGATCACGACGCCGAGGCGTTCGATGCCGAGTCGCTGTAGCGCCGCGCGCTGCACGTCAACCATGTCTTCGACGGTCACGATGGGGAAGCGCGGTCCCCACTTGCGGCCATCCGGCGCGATCGCCGGCGGCCCGGTCGAGCCATAACACCCGCCGAGCGTGTTGATGCCGACGATGCACCAGTGCGCGTCCTCGAAGAGCGCGCCGGGCCCGACGAGTCCGCCCCACCACTCCGCGATGCGCGACGAACCCGTCAACGCGTGCGGCGCGAAGACGACGTTCGCACCGTCGTCCCGCGGTTGTCCGTAGATCGTCACGCGCGCGACGACGTCCGGTAACGTCGTTCCGCCGCTGAGCGCAACCTCACCGAGCCGCACGTCGTGGTCGACGACCGAATCGAGCATCAAGTGGCCGCGAGCGCGCGTTCGAGATCGCCGATGATGTCGGCGATCGATTCGATGCCGACCGACAACCGTACGGTGTTTTCCGTGATGCCGCTGAGCGCTTGTTCGGCCGGCGAGAGTTGCTGGTGCGTCGTCGATGCCGGGTGGATCACGAGCGACTTCGAGTCGCCGACGTTGGCCAACAGCGAGAAGAGCTCGAGTTTGTCGATGAACGCGCGCGCGTTCGGCAATTCGAACGTCACGATCGCGCCGGCGCCCTTGGGCAAATATTTGCGCGCGCGCTCGTAGGTCGGATCTTCGCGCAAACCGGGGTAGCGCACCGAGGTGACCTTGGCGTGCTTTTCGAGGAACTCGGCGACCGTCTGCGCGTTCGAGCAATGCCGCTCGATGCGTAAGCCCAGCGTTTCCATGCCTTGCAGCAAGAGCCAGGCGTTGAACGGCGAGAGTGCCGCGCCGACGTCGCGCAGCAATTGCACGCGCGCTTTGAGAATATAGGCCAGCGGTCCGAACGACGCGACGTACTGCGCGCCGTGATACGACGGATCGGGCTCGATCAGCTCGGGAAACTTGCCGTTACTCCAATCGAATCTACCGGCATCGACGATCAAGCCGCCGATCGAGGTTCCATGGCCGCCGATGAACTTCGTCGCCGAATGGACGACGATATCGGCGCCGTATTCGATCGGGCGCAGCAGCATGGGCGTCGCCAGCGTGTTGTCGACGATCAGGGGCACGCCGGCGTCTTTCGCTGCGTCGGCAACGGCCCGCACGTCGAGCACGTCGACCCTCGGGTTGCCGATCGTTTCGGCGAAGAATGCTTTGGTGTTGGGCCGCACGGCCGCTTTCCAGGCCGCGATGTCATCCGGCTCGACGAACGTCGTCGTGATGCCGAACTTCGGCAGCGTGTGGAAGAACGCGTTGTAGGTGCCGCCGTAGAGCGATCCCGAGCTGACGATATGGTCGCCGGCGCGCGCGATGTTGAGGATCGAGTACACGACCGCGGCTTGGCCGCTGGCGACCGCCAGTGCGCCGGCGCCGCCTTCGAGCGCGGCGATCCGCTGCTCGAGCACGTCGGTCGTCGGGTTCATGATACGCGTATAGATGTTGCCGAACTCTTCGAGGGCGAAGAGCCGCGCGGCGTGGGCGCTATCGTCGAAGACGTAGGACGTGGTCTGGTAAATCGGAACGGCGCGCGCCTTCGTCGTCGGATCGACGGTCTGCCCGCCGTGCAGGGCGACGGTATCGAGCCCGGGCTTGGGCTGATCGTGGGTCGTGCTCATCGTGTCTTCTCCTGGAGGCAAAGGGCCGCATTCGTTCGGCACAGGGCCGAGAACCTACGGCGGCGACAAAAAGTGCCAAGTGATCCGCTACTATATCATCGCGACGGCGATCGTCGTCGTCCTCGGAGGCATCGTGTTCGCGCACCGGCTGGCGCCGCCCGACCTGCGCATCTCGGCCCAGCCCTCGGGTACACCCAGCGTGGAAACGCACGTCTCCGAGGCGCCGGCAACGGCACGTCCCTTCACCGGCCAAGGTCCCTGGGTACTCTCGGCGCTCCCGGGCTGCTTTGACGAGCAGTCGCGCGTTCGCGGCCCGCTCGCCGAGGTGGAAGCGAAATTACCGCCGGCTGCCGACCGGATCGCGCCGGGCACCACGCTGCAGGTCGCTGGGTGTACCCTCGTCGTGCGCGCCCGGGATATCTGGGTCGAGCGCGGCTCCGACCACCTGCGCGTACCGCCCGACGCCACGCTCTACCGGGTCGACGGGCGCCTGACGCTGGCCGTCCGCTCCGGGCGCGAACTCGAGATCCGGCGCTATTGAGCGCAGGGTTCGGTCCATGTGAAAGAAAGCTGCGGTCGGTGAGACTTGCGCCGGCCGAGCGGCAGCGATGAGCCGCGTCGGCGTAACCCGCGCCGCCATCGTCATCGGCGCGATCGGCGTCATCGAGGTGTGCTGCCGTACCGGGGTCATCAATCACCTGACGATGATTCCCCCCAGCGCCATGTTCGTGGCTGCGTGGCATTTGCTCGGGATGGGTGCGATCCAGCGCGATCTGCTGTTCACCGTCACCAACACGGCGGCAGCCATCGTCATCGCCGTCATCGCCGGGTTTGTCGCCGGCGTCATCCTCAACGCCGTGCCGCGTTTGCGGCGCATCGTCGACCCGTTGCTCGCCGCGTACTACGCCGTCCCCACATTCATTTTCTACCCGCTGCTGGTCGCGATGCTGGGGCTCAATCGCGCGCCGCTGATCGCCATCGGCGCGGTACTCGGTGTGGTCGCGATGACGGTAAACACGTTGGCCGGACTCGACCGCATTCCGCGCGTCTATTTGCGAACGGCCGCGGCCATGCGCATGTCGCGCATCGCAACGGCGCTGCTCGTGCAGTTGCCTGCCGCGACGCCGCATCTCGTCACGGGGGTGAAGCTCGCGGTGAGCTATTCGATCGTCGGCACGATCGCCGGCGAGTTCATCCTGTCGGTCGCGGGACTCGGCCGCGCGATGTCGCTCGCGTACAACAACCTCGACAACGCCACGATGTACGGGTTGATGCTGATCCTCATTGTCACCGTGACGCTGATCAACTTGGGCATTTATGAATGGGAACGCGCGGTTCACCGGCGCTGGGGACTGCGATGAACCGGCGTTTCGACGGCGCGCTCTTCACGTTGGCGGTGCTGCTGCTCTGGGAGTTACTCTATCGGGTGGTCGGTTCGGCCGGGCTCTCCTCGCCGCTCACGACGTTCGCTGCGGTGGTGCATTTGCTATCCAGCGGCGCGTTCTGGAAAAACGTCTCGGCGACGGCCGACGCGTTCGCGCTCGCGGTCGTGTTTTCGCTCGCGGGCGGCCTCGCGATCGGCCTCTTGCTCGGGCTCTCGCGTTTCGCCGGTGACGTATTCGACCCGATTCTCAACGCGTTGACGGCGATTCCGAAAATTACGCTTTACCCGGTTATTTTGCTGTTCTTCGGTCTCGGCATGGAAGCGAAAGTGGCGTTTGGTACGATCCACGGCATCTTTCCGGTCATCATCCTCACCATGAACGGCGTGCGCAACATCAGTCCGGTCGTGCGCAAAGCGGCCCGCGCGATGCGGTTGACCCCGGCGCAGACGATTCGTACCGTCCTACTTCCGGCGGCGCTGCCCGAGATCGTCTCCGGCATGCGCATCGGCGTTTCGCTCGCGCTGTTGGGCACGCTGATCGGCGAATTGTTTGCCTCGGATCGCGGCATCGGCTTCATGCTGATCCAAAGCGTCGAACACAGCGACGTACCGACCACGATGGCCATCACGGTCTTGTTGTTCGCGGTCGCGGTCGTCGGCGGTATGGCGATGCTGCGGGTCGACCGCCGTCTGCATCAGGGCGGCTGAACGTTGGACGTACGATCGCAAGCGCCGCCGATTGACGCCCCGGTTGCGCTCGATGTCAGCGGCGTCTCCCATACGTTCGTCGCGCAAGGCAGCGGGGCGCAGGTGTGCGCGCTCGACGGGATCGACCTGCGGCTCGCGCCGGGCGAGTTCTTCAGCGTCATCGGTCCCTCGGGCTGCGGCAAGTCGACGTTGCTGGAAATCGTTGCCGGTTTGACGCGCCCGACCGAAGGGCGCGTGGTCTTCGACGGCCGTGAGGTTCTCGGCGAGGTGCCGGACGGCGTCGGCATGGTGTTCCAAGAAGACGCGAGCTTCCCGTGGCTCTCCGTATGGGACAACGTCGCCTTCGGCCTGCGCCGGCGCGGCGCCGATGCCGCCGAGATCAAACGGCGCGTCGACTATGCGCTGCGCTTCGTCGGCCTTGCCGATTTTGCGCGACATCATCCACGCCAGCTCTCAGGCGGCATGCGTCAGCGGGTTTGCATCGCGCGCACGCTCGTACTCGAGCCGCGCTTGATCTTGCTCGACGAACCGTTCGGTGCGCTCGACCAGCAAACGCGGCTCGTCATGGGTGAGGAATTACTGCGGCTGTGGCGCGAAACCGGCGCGACCGTTTTGCTGATCACGCACGGTCTGGACGAAGCGGCGATGCTCTCCGATCGCATCGGCGTCATGTCGGCACGTCCGGGACGCTTTATCGCGACCCTGGCCACCGGCTGGCCCCGCGAGCGGGACTCGCAAGTCGTCAACGAGCCGCACTTCGGTGCGTTGACCGGCGAGATGTGGACCCACTTGCGAGCGGAATCGATGCGCTCGATCGGAATACCGCCCTGAACGCGCCGGCCGGCAGCGTTCAGCCGGAATCGGGGTACACACCGGTCATGCAATCAACGGTTCCCACGCGCCGGCTCGGCCGGACGAATGAGACCGTCTCGATGGTGGCGTTGGGCGGCGCCCATGTCGGTGCTGCCGCAGTGAGTGAGGTCGAGGCCGTCCATCTCATGCATTCGGCGATCGATGCCGGGATCACGTTCTTCGACAACTGTTGGGATTACAACGGCGGGCGCAGCGAGGAGCGGATGGGTCAAGCACTCGGAGTCCTCGGCTATCGCAAGCGCGTTTTCCTGATGACGAAGTTCGACGGTCGCGACCGCCGGACCGCGACGGCGCAACTCGATGAATCGCTGCGCCGGCTGCAAACCGATCACGTCGACCTCTGGCAGATGCACGAGAACATCCGGCCCGACGATGCGGACCATCTGTTTGCATCCGGCGGCGCGATCGAAGCGATGCTGGCCGCGCAGCAGGCCGGCAAGGTGCGGTTCCTCGGGTTCACCGGCCACAAGAACCCCGCATACCACGTGCACATGTTCGAGGTTGCCGCGCAGAACGGGTTCGTTTTCGATACCGTGCAGATGCCGCTCAATGTCATGGACGCGCACTTCCAAAGTTTCGAGAAGCACGTCATTCCGGTCGCGCAACAGACCGACACCGCGGTCCTCGCAATGAAGACGTTCGGCGATCACCACATTCTCGACGCGCGCGTCGTCGCGCCGCTGCAGATGCTGCACTACAGCATGAACTTACCGGTCGCGACCGTGGTGACGGGGATCGACTCGATGGCGACGCTCCATCAAGCGGTGACCGCGGCCGTCTCGTTCCGGCCCCTCTCCGAGGCGCAGGTGGCGTCGATGCTCGCGCGCAGCGCCCCGCTCTCGATCGACGGCGTGACCGAACGCTACAAGACGACGCACGAGTTCGACGGCACGATCGCCAATCCCGAGTGGCTCGGGGCTCCGCTTTAGCAGGGTGTTCGGTGCGTGCCAACGACCATCCGGGAGCGATTATCGATCCCGCCGGTACCGGTGATGTGCGATTTTTGGATATGCGCGGCGTCGTCGGCGGCCGTGCTCCGAACTGACGACGTTTCTGTTCGACCACGAGCGTCTCGTCGTCATGGACTTCGACGAGGAGTGTTGACGCGGGTCGCTAGCCGATTTCGTCGAGGATTGCGGGTTTGCCGCGCACCGGGATGAACGCGAGCGCAAGCGCGATGGTGAGCAGCGCGCCCGCGACGTAGCCGGTCGGCGCGATCTCTTCGTGCAGGAGCACGATCGCGCCGATGACGCCGACGACCAGCGTGCCGTACGAACTGATGAGGCTCGTCGTGCCGGCGGCTAGATAACGCAGCGCGAACGCCTGCGCGGTTTGGCCGTAGATCGATAGCCCGATGACGATCTCGCCGAAGAACCACCACACGATCGTGCTGCTCGGCACGAGCGTTTGCGCGACCGCGCCGCCGAGTCGCCCCGATGCGAGCCCGAACAGCACGAGCAAACCCATGCCGATCGTGCCGTAGGTTCCGCTGACGAAGAACGGCGAGAAGCGTTTCCCGAGCGCCCGCGTGAGCACGAACATCAGCGCGTACGACGCGACTTGCACGAGTTCGAGCAGGTCGCCGAAGACCGTCGATCCGCTCGCCGAGCGGGTCACCGTGAGCAGGACGGCGCCGGCAATTCCAACCGAAAGCGCGGCGATGCGAATCGCGTCGATGCGCTCGCGCAGGACCAGCGCAGCGATCACCGCCGTTACCGGCGGCGTGAGGCTCATCAGCAAGACGACGTGCGCGCCGCTGGTGTATTGCGCTGCGAGGGCGAGGAAGCCGCAGGCGCCCGGGCCGAACGCGAGGCCGGTTCCGGCCAGGAGCCGCCAATCCGCCCGGCTCGGCGGCCGTTTCGGGCGCGCCAGGACGGCCATGAGGAAGAAGAGCGGCAGCGACCAGGCCGCGCGGGCGACGAAGAGCCCCGGCCCGTCGAAATGAGCGCCCGCCGGCTGGTAGAGGATTTTCGAGGCGATTGCGTTGCCGCCCCAAAAGACGGCCGCCGAGAAGATCGCAAGCAAAGCAAAGGTCGTGCGCAGTGCCGTCGAATTTCGCGCGGTCATGGATTTACGCGCCGAAGTCGAGAATCGCCGGACGTTCGCGATCATCTCGCACCCCGACGCCGGCAAGACGACGCTCACCGAGAAGCTGTTGCTGTACGGCGGCGCGATCGTTACGGCCGGTCAAGTTGCGGCGCGCAAGCGTGCCCGCTCGGCGACCTCCGACTGGATGGAACTGGAACGGGAACGGGGCATTTCGATCACGTCAACGGTCCTCCAATTCCCCTATCATGGCCGGACGATCAATCTCCTCGATACGCCGGGCCATCAAGATTTCGGCGAGGACACGTACCGCACGTTGCTGGCGGCCGATAGTGCCGTCATGCTGATCGACGCGGCCAAGGGCGTAGAACCGCAGACCCGCAAATTGTTTGCGATCTGCCGGGCCCGGCGCATCCCGCTCTTCACGTTCATCAACAAGATGGACCGCCCGACGCGCGATCCGCTCGAACTCCTCGACGAACTCGAGAACGTGCTCGGCATCGGCGCCTATCCGGTGAACTGGCCGCTCGGTGGCGGCGAGACGTTCCGCGGCGTCTACGACCGCGAAACGCGCGAACTGCATACGTTCGAACGAACCGAACATGGTGCCAAGCGCGCGCCGGTCTCCGTCGCCGGCGTGCACGACGAACGCATTCGCGCGCTGGCCGATGAGGGTACGTATCGCGAGTTTCTCGACGGCATCGAGCTGCTCGAAGGTGCCGGCGCCCCGTTCGAACGCGATGCGATGCTGCGCGGCGATGTGACCCCCGTGTTCTTCGGCAGCGCGATGACGAACTTCGGCGTCGAATTATTTCTCGATCGTTTCGTGCAGATGGGCCCGGCCCCGAGCGCGCGTCTCGACGCATCGGAAACGCTGGTCGAACCGGATGACGAGCACTTCTCGGCGTTTATCTTCAAGATTCAAGCCAACATGGATCCGCGTCATCGCGACCGGGTCGCGTTCGCGCGCATTTGCTCCGGAAAATTCGAGCGCGACATGACCGTGAAGAACGCGCGCACCGGCAAGGAAGTGCGCCTCACGCGGGCGATGAAATTGTTCGCGAACGACCGCGAGTCGATCGAGGTTGCGTTCGCGGGCGATGTCGTGGGCCTGGCAAATCCGGGTTCGTTTGCGATCGGGGATACGCTCACCGATTCGACCGACGTGCGCTTTCCGCCGATTCCGGCATTCGAACCGGAACATTTCGCGCTCGTGCGCAGTACCGATACCGCAAGCTATAAGTCGTTCCAGAAGGGGATCGCTCAATTGCGCGAAGAGGGTGCGATTCAAGTGCTCTATCCGTTCGGCCAGACGCGGATCGAGCCGATCCTCGCCGCCGTCGGAGCGCTCCAGTTCGAGGTCGTGAAGTTTCGCCTGGAGTCGGAGTACAACGTGAAGACGCAGATGACGAACTTGCCGTTCACGCTAGCGCGTAATGTCAGCGGTGACGCCGAGGCGATCGCGGGGGCGCAACTGCCCTCGAACGCGCGACTCGTTGAGGATTGGGACGGTGCGCCGCTCGGGCTCTTCGAGAGCGAGTGGAGCATGCGGCTCGCGGCCGAATGGAATCCACGCTTGACGTTCGAGCCGTTCGGCACGCGCGGGCTCGCGCCGGCAGTGGCGTCATGACCCCGGCGCTTCCCGGCAAGCCGGCGGCCCGGCCGGTGAACAACACCACACGTCTGCTGCTGATCGCGGTGGTGGCGGTCATTGCGTTCGGGCTGCTGCGCGGAGTCTTCAGCCACCACGACACGGCCTACGAGAAGATCGCGGGCGAGATGACCGTGGACCTGCAGAACAACGATTTGCCCGGGGTCGAGACGTTTCAGAATGCCGAGACCGCTACGCACGTGACGCATGGAGTCGTCGGCCACGCCGCCGACGTTTTCGCGCCGCTCGGCAAGCTCGTGCGCGTTCGTGAGACGTCGGCCGACGGGGAGGTCCATCAGTTCGTTGCGACGTTCGGCAGCGGCACCGTGCACGAGACGATCCAATTCGATCCGGACAACAAGGTCGTCCACTTCAAGTTCGATCCGCCCACCCAGCAGAAGTAGATGCAGCCGTTCGCGGTGACGTTCGACGACGTCGTCGGCGCGGCGGCGCGTTTGCGCGGCATCGCCCATCGCACGCCCGCGATCACCTCGTCCACGCTCGATGCGCGAACGGGTGCGCGCGCGTTCGTCAAAGCCGAGAACTTGCAGCGGATGGGAGCGTTCAAGTTTCGCGGCGCCTACAATCGCCTCGCGCAACTAAACGAACGCGAACGCGCGGCCGGCGTCGTCGCGTTCTCGAGCGGGAACCACGCGCAGGGTGTTGCCCTGGCTGCGCAGTTGCTCGGCATTCCCGCCGCGATCGTGATGCCCACCGACGCTCCGCTCTCGAAGCTCGCCGCAACGCGCGGCTACGGCGCCGAGGTCGTGCTCTACGACCGTAAGACGATGAATCGGACCGAGATCGCGAACGCGCTGGTCACCGCGCGCGGCGCGACGCTGGTGCCACCCTATGACGATCCGGCGATCATCGCCGGTGCCGGTACGACGGCGCTGGAGTTGATCGAAGACGTGGGCCCGCTCGACGTGCTCCTCGTCTGCACGGGCGGAGGCGGGTTTCTCTCCGGCTGTGCGCTCGCGGCGACGGCGCTCGCACCGGGAATTGCGGTGTACGGCGTCGAGCCGGCGGCCGGCGACGATTGGGTGCAGTCGCTCGCGCGCAACGAACGCGTGACGATTCCGGTCCCCGACACGATCGCCGACGGCTTGCAAACGACGTCGCCGGGCGCGCTGACCTTTCCGATCGTGCGCGCGTTGTGTGCCGGGGTGGTGACGGTGACGGATGAGGAACTGCGCGACGCCATGCGCTTCGCGTTCGAACGGCTCAAACTCGTGATCGAACCGAGCGGCGCCGCGGCGCTGGCCGCCTTGCTGACGGGGCGCGTCGACGTGCGCGGGAAACGCGTCGGGGTCACGATTAGCGGCGGCAACGTCGACGCCGCGACGTTCGCGCGCTTGATCGCGTGATCGCGACGGCCACGACGAATGAACGTTGACGCGCTCGAAGCCGGCGCCTACATCGAGGCCGGCGGTCATCGCACGCACTACCATGAGGGCGGTAGCGGCGACACGCTGCTCTTCATCCACGGTTCGGGCCCCGGCGTGACCGCGTGGGCGAATTGGCGACTTGCCCTGCCCGTGTTCGCGCGCAGCTTTCACGTGCTCGCTCCCGACGTACTCGGGTTCGGCTATTCGGATCGTCCGGCCGGCGTCACCTACGGTAAGGACGTGTGGGTCGAGCACCTGATCGCGTTCCTCGACGCGAAAGGCGTGCGCTCGTGCCACATCGTCGGTAACTCGATGGGCGGGGGACTCGCGATCGCGCTCGCCGTGCGCCGCCCCGACCTCGTCGGCCGGCTGGTGTTGATGGGCTCGTCGGGTTTGCGGTTCCCCATCACGCCGGGATTGGAAGCGGTGTGGGGCTACGAACCGGGTCGCGAAGCGATGCGCTCGCTCATCGCCGAGTATTTCGCGTTCGATCGTTCGATCGCAACGGACAACCTGGTGGAACTGCGCTACGCGGCGAGCATCCAGCCGGGATTTCAGGAGTCCTACAGCCGGATGTTTCCGTCACCGCGTCAGAACGGCGTCGACGATCTCGCGACGCCGGCCGACGACATCCGGCGAATCGCTTCGCCGGCGCTGCTGATCCACGGTCGCGAGGATAAGGTGATTCCGCTCGCGGTCAGCTACGAGTTGCTGGCGCTGATCCCGAACGCACAGTTGCACGTCTTCGGGCACTGCGGCCATTGGACGCAGATCGAGCGGATGGCCGAATTCAACGCGATCGTGGACGCGTTCCTCACTGCTACTTGTACGGCTTAGGGATGTTTCCGCAGGCGTAGTAGGTCGGGACGTCGCTCGTCGAGTGGTGAATGTTGATCGCGAAAGCGCCGGTCTGCAGTTGAGCGAGCGTCATGTTTTTGAGGGTCGTCGTCGACGTATCGCCCTGCAACGTCACGAGCGGGTAGTGCGGCTTCGGATTGAGCTTATCGCAGGTGCCGTCGTGGATGTGAATCGGCTGAGCGGTATTTGCCGGAGCGCCTTTGGTCGTCACGACGACCACGACGTTGTCGCCGTCTTGGGTCATCTTGACATAGCCGGTCTCGCCGGACGAGTTCTGTGGGTTGAGCATGAACCGCAACGGCACATCGGCGAGGGCCAACGTCGAGGTCGCGAGGATGAGGGCGGCGGTTGCGGCCGCGATGCGAAGAGACATAGAGCTACCTCCGGAACGGGTGGGAGAGCGCCTTCGGAAGACGATGTCTCCTTACCTTACCGGCCGAGTCTGAAGAATTCCCCATTCGGGCGGAGGTCCATCGCCCCGGCCATCCGGTTGGAAAAACCGAAGAACGCGGCTACCGCGGCAACGTCCCAAACATCGTTTTCGGCGAGCCCGGCAGCGCGCAGCGCGGCGATCTCGTGATCGTCGGCCGCGAATCCGCGCTCGTTGACGCGCGAGGCAAAGGTCAGGATCGCGCGCAGTCGCGGCGCGAGGTCGGCGGTGCGCCAGTTGGTCGCGATCTGATCGGCCACGATCGCGTCCTTGCCGAGCAGGCGCAGGGCGGCGCCGTGCGCGGTCACGCAGTAGAGGCAACTGTTCTCGGCCGAGACGGCGACGACGATGGCCTCCCGCTCCGCTCGCGAGAGCCCGCTCCGCCCCTTCATGAGCAGGTCGTGGTACTGCATGAATGCGCGGAAGTGCTCGGGGCGCTTGGCGTAGGCGAGAAAGACGTTCGGAATGAAGCCCAGCTTTTCGCGCGACTCCTCGACGATCGCGCGGATGTCGTCGGGCAGATCGGCGAGCTCCGGGACGCCGAACCGGGACGCGGCGGTGGTGGGCTGCGCTCCCTCGTTGAACGGCGGCCGGTGCTCCCGGGCGGTCACCGGGTCCCCACCATGCGGCGGGCATCGGCAATGGCGGCCTGCGCCGCGCGCCGGCCCGGAAAGCCGCTCACGCAGCCGCCCGGATGCGTGCCCGAACCGCAGAGGTAGAGTCCGTCGATCCCCGGCCGGACGCCGAAGCGTTGCTCGTAAATCTGGCCGGGCAGCAGCTCGCCGTGAAAGATGTGTCCGCCGGCAAGACCGAACGTCGCTTCGAGATCGGGCGGCGCGAGCACCTGACGATGTTCGATTGCGGCGGGCAGATTCGGTGCGTATGCGGCGAGCTGCGCGACGATGCGGTCGGCGATCGCGTCGCGATCGGCCGGCTCCCACGGACGGTCGATCCGGTCGTACGGGAAGTACTGTGCGAAGATCGAGAGGATGTGTTTCCCCGGCGGTGCCAGCGACGAATCGGTCGGCGTTTGCATGAAACATTCGAGCATGGGTTCGCGGGAGATTCCGAGCTGCTGCGCATCGTCGTAGGCCTGCTGCAGGAACGCGATCGAGGGTGCGACGTGGATCGTCGCGCGATGGTGCGGCTGTTCGCGTGTGCCGGGCCGGGCCGAGAAATCGGGCAGCTCGCCCAGCGCCAAGTTGATTTTGAGCGAAACGCCGTCGGAGCGCCATGCTGCGGCACGCGCGTGCAGTTCGGGCGGCACGTCGTTCGTTGCGAGCAGCCGCAAGAAGAGCGTCTTCGGATCGGCGTTGACGAGGATTGCAGCAGCGGAAACCGTGGTGCCGTCGCGCAGTTCGATGCGCGCGGCGCGGCCGTCGCTAACGGCGATGCGCTCGACGGCGCAACCGGTGCGGAGCGTCGCGCCGGCGGCGCGTGCCGCCGATGCGGCCGCTGCCGAGACGGCGCCCATGCCGCCGCGCACGAAGCCCCATGCGCCTTGCACGCCCAGCGCGCGCCCGGCGTAGTGGTGCGCGAGAACGTAGGCCGTTCCCGCCGCGCGTGGTCCGGCGCCGGTGCCGATCAAGCCGTCGGTTGCGAGTGTGGCTTGCAGCACCGGCGCGCGCACGTAGCGCTCGACGAGATCCGCGACGGAGCTTGCCAGCGTCGCGCGCGTCGCGGCGTCGAAGCGCGCGAACGACGGCTCTTCATCGGCGAACGAATCAAAAAGCGCCGCGCCGAGCCGTTGCGCCTCCGCTTCGAACGCGGCGAATCCGGCGACATCGCCCGGCTCGAAGCCCGCGATCTCGCGTGCGTTGGCAGCGTCGTCCGAGCCGAGCAACAGCGAGCGGCCATCCGCGAGCGGCGTGAACGACGCCGGATCTTTGCGATACGCGTGGTAGCCGTGGGCGGTGAGGTCGAGGTCGGCGACGACCTGCGGGTCGAGTAAGCTGCAGACGTACGACGCGAGCGACACGCGATAGCCCGGCCAAACGGGCTCCGTGACGGCCGCGCCGCCCAGGACGTCGCGCCGTTCCAGCACGAGCGTCCGCAAGCCGGCGCGCGCGCAATACGCGGCGGCGATCAGCCCGTTATGGCCGCCGCCGACGATCGCAACATCGACGTCTATCGCTTGGGTCTCCGTTTCGGTTTGAACGGATCGCCGACGACGTACTTACCCCGCTTGGGCAGGTCGTTGTCGACGTCTTGGCAGCCGATCGGCGTGAACGCACCGCAATCGTGCGGCCGCGCTTTGTAGATGCCGCAGTAGTAGTGCCCCGAACCGTTACCTTTGAGGAACACGCACTTGTCCTCGACGTTCTCGGTTACTTTTCGCAACCAGCCGACGTTGAATCCGTCGGCGGATTCGCGTGCGATCACATACTCTTTCATCACTTCGTCGTACGTCCAGCCGAAGTGGTCGGCGATCCGCTGCACGTCGGCTTTATTGACGAAGGGTTCGTAGCCGCCGCAGCATTCCGCACAACCCGGCGGGCACGCGACGTTCTCCGGAAGATCCGTAAGATGCTTGCGCGCGAGTTCGATCACACCGCGTACGGCGAGGACCATTTCGGGGTCGTCGTTGTACTTGAACACCCACTCGCGATGCGTGATCGTGTTGGCGTTGTAGTTGCGCTCGACTTTCTCGTTGTACTTGATCGTGATGTGTTCTTCGTCGATCTCGATGTTTTGAACCATGGTCATCGGTTCGAGATCGAGTTGGTCCATGGAGGTCGGTTGCCCGGTGTCGCGCGTGAACCGCTTAAGGTTGCGCAGTTCACGGTGGGCGATCAGATCGATCGTCTCTTGCATGGACCGTCCTTTCGCGAGTTACGGCGGATCGCCCCGGCCCCTGGGCGAAAGGGCCGCCGCATGGGGCAAGCAATCGGTGTAGATCTAGGCGGCTCGCACGTGATGGCGACCGTCGTCGACGAGAGCGGCGAGACCAAGGCAAAGCACGAACGCGACATCGTCGATCACTCGCCGGCCGCGGTGTTCGCCAGCGTCGAGAAAGTGGTGGGCGAAGCGCTCGCCGATGCCAAGGAAAAGCAGGTCGTCGGGATCGGCATCGGCGCCCCCGGCAACATCGACCTCGAGACCGGCACGATCCTCTACTCGCCCAACTTCGGCTGGAAGGACGTCGCGCTCGGCGACCACATCCGCGGCGCGTTCAAGTTCCCCGTCTTCGTCGGCAACGACGCACGCTGTGCGACGCTCGGCGAGCATACGTTCGGGGCCGGCAAGGGCATCCCCGACTTCGTGCTGCTCACGCTCGGCACGGGGATCGGCGGCGGGATCGTCTCGGGTGGCCGGCTGCTGGTCGGCGGGCGGGCCAGTGCCGGCGAAATCGGCCACCATCAGATTCGCCCGCACGACGGTTTCGTCTGCGGCTGCACGAAGATCGGCTGCTTCGAGGCCCAGTGCTCGGGGACGGGCTTGATCCGGCACGCGCTTGCGCTCGCGGCATCCTTTCCGCGCAGTACGCTCCTCGACGTCCCGAAAGAAAAGCTGGGCTCGAAGGCCATCCGCCGCGCGGCCCAAGCCGGCGACGGTCATGGCCTCGCGGCCTGGCGCAACTGGATCGACGATTTGGGCTACGGGCTCGCCAACATCGTCGCGTTCGTGAACCCGAGCATCATCGCGCTCGGCGGCGGCGTTGCGAGCGCCGGCGCGTTCATCACGGATCAAGTGAGCCCGCTCGTGGAAGCGCGCTCGACGATGGTCCCGCCCGGCTCGACCAAGATCGTCACGGCGATGCTCGGCAACGATGCCGGCGCAATCGGCGCAGCAACGATGGCGCTGCGCGGCGGTCTTACCGCTTAGCCGAGAAGCGGCCCTATTCGTCGACCGGCATGCCGTCCAGGGGTGCGGCGTAGATCGTGTCGATGTCGACCAGCGGTATCTTTTCTTCTTCGACTTTCAACCCGAGCCGGGTCACGGCTTCGCCCGGCTTCGACGCGAGCGACATCGGCGAGAGCCCGAACGGCTGCAGGTAGAGGTACGTTTCGTCGACGCGCAGGGCGCGACCGCCGCTGTTGGTCGGCCGCTTCGGGCGCCCCTCGCCGATTGCGACGTTCCAATCCAAGACGATGAACGTCCCGACCCAGCGCTGGGCTTCATCTGGAAAAATCATGGCCTACGGCGCCCTTTCCGGAGCATCGAGTGCGAGAGCGGTCATCATGCGAACGCCCGTTTCGAGCGCGCGTTCGTCGATGTCGAATTTTGCGTGATGGTGGGGAAATGCCGTTGCGGGGCCGCCGTTGCAGCCGATCGCGTAGAAACACGCCGGCACCCGTTCGGCGAAGAACGAGAAGTCTTCGGCACCCATGAGCTTCGGTGCTTCCAGCACGCGTGACGCGCCGATCTCGCGCTCGGCGAGCGCGCGCACGTAGCGCGCCTGGCCGGCATCGTTGGACGTGACGGGATAGCGCCGGACGTACTCGAACGCGTAGGTCGCACCGGAACTCTCGCAGACGCCGCGCAACACGCGCTCGATGCGTTCGGCCATCTTGGCGCGCACGTCGGCATCGAACGCGCGGACGGTCCCGAGCAACGTCGCGCGTGACGGTATCACGTTGTGAATCGTGCCCGCGTGCACGGCGCCGATCGTAACGACGGCCGGCGCAAGCGGATCGATCTGCCGCGCGACGATCTGCTGCACCGCAACGATGAACGCGCCGGCAACGTAGATCGGATCGACGGAGAGGTGCGGAGCGGCGCCGTGACCGCCCGCGCCTTCGATGGTGATTTCGATCGAATCGCTCGAAGCGTAAAACGGGCCTTCGCGCAGGCCGACGATGCCGGTTGGGAACGCGGTCGCGAGATGCAGTCCGTACGCGCGCTCGACGCCGAACCGCTCCAGCACGCCGGCGTCGACCATCGCCTTGGCGCCTCCGCGTCCTTCCTCAGCCGGTTGAAAGCACAGCACGATCGCGCCTGCGAGCTCGTCGCGCCGGCGGGCGATCAGCGTCGCCGTGCCGAGCAACATCGCAACGTGGCCGTCGTGTCCGCAGGCGTGCATCGTACCGCGCGTTTGCGAAGCGTAGTCGACGTCGTTTTCTTCTTCGATCGGCAGCGCGTCCATGTCGGCGCGCAGCATGATCGTTTTGCCCGGCCGCGTGCCGCGCATCACGCCGACGACGCCGGTGACGCCGATCCCCTCCGTGACCTCGTAGCCGAGCTCGCGCAAACGGGTCGCGACGAGAGCTGCGGTGCGGCGTTCCTCGAAACCAAGTTCGGGATGCTGATGCAGGTCACGCCGGATGGCGATGACGTCGGCAACGACGTCAGCGGGGCACTCGGCGAGGGCGGTCACACTGCGGCGGAAACGGGGACGCGCGGCGTCGGCTTGCGACCGTCCTGCGCGACTTGCGCGATCAGTTCGGCGATCCGGCGCGACGAGCCGCGCGGTGCGATGCCGGTGAGTTGCGCGCGCATCGTCGCGAGGCGCTCGCTGTTCTCAACGATGCGCTTCACCGACTGCACGACCTCGGCAGTCGTGAGCGCGACGACGCCGATGCCGTTGGTTCGGACCCAATCGAGGTTGCCGCGTTCTTGTCCCGGCACGTAATCGTACACGACGACCGGTACTTCGGCGACGCTGGCTTCGGCGAGCGTCCCCGGTCCCGCTTTGGTGACGAGCAGATCGGCGGCGCGCATCAACTCGGGCACGTCGTTGCGGAAGCCCAGCACGGTCATCGACGTCGGCAGCGACGGTGCGAGTTCTTCGAGCTTCGCCTTGAGCGCGGCGTTACGGCCGGTGACGACGACGAGGTGGAACGGCAAGTGCGTCTTCGCGAGCGCGAGCGTCGTGGGCAGCAATTTTCCGCCGCCTTCGCCGCCGGCCATCAGCAGTGCGATGGTCTGTTCTTGCGGCAATCCGAGCTTGCTGCGAATCTCGCTTTTGGTCGCCGAAACGTCTTCGAACTTCGGATGGATCGGGTGACCGATTAAACGCAGACGGCTGGGCGGCACGCCGCGCTCGATCGCGCGGTTGTAGACTTCGCGCGCCGGCACGATCGTGAGGTCTGCCTCGGGCAACAGCCAGCCTTCGTGCACGCGGCCGAGGTCGGTGATCACCGTGACGATCGGCACGTGATCCATGCCCGCATCCGCCCGGGCGCGCAGCGCCGCGTGGTTGAGCAGCGGGTGGACCGAGACGATTACGTCGGGGCTGTACTGCGTGAACACGTCCTTGAGCCGTTCGCGGTAGAGCGGTTCGCAGAAGCGCACGATCGTGCGATACCGGCGGCGGCCGTTGGTCGCGTGATAGAGCGCGCCGTAAATCGGGGGGGCAAAGCGGAGGGCCGCGCTGTAGGCCGGCCCCAGTTTGGATAGCGGAAACGTGCAGTGGGCGGCGATGTCGTCGATGCGCCACTCGAGCCGCGTCCCCTTATCGATCTCGTCGAGCGCGGCGCCGATGGCCATCGCTCCGGCGCGATGCCCGCCGCCGGTGTCCGAGATGAGGAAGAGGACGCGTTTGGTCATCCGGTGGGTGACTTTCGTTGCTTCAAGGCACGTAGGGCAGCGGCGCCACGGCGATTGCGGGTACGCATCACGCGCAGGGCCACAGCGCGTCGGCGCCGAGGCGAGATCGCGCGTAGCCACGCGATCGTATTTCGAGCCGGTGCATCATAGAAGCGGAAGATGTCGCCGAACTCGATCTCTGGGTTAACGTGGTGACCGTTATGGTCCTCCGGCAACACGAGGCCGGTCACTCGAGCAACGCTGACGAGCCACGCCGGGCTCTTCCAGCCCAATTCCGAAGTGTGGCGCCACCAAACGTGCATCTGGCCGAGAAACAGACCGAGAATTGCGCCCGGCACGGAAAGCGTCGTGCAGGCAAGTCCGATCGCGATGTATGGCAGCGCTCCGAGCAGGCCGTCGAGCAGCACTTCCGGGCTGCGCGAAAGAACGGCATGATCCCAATAGGAGCGCCGGCGATCGTGGTGCGTTCGCAGGTGCAACTTGCCCCACATATGCTGTGGAACGTGATAAAAGAAGGTGGAAGCGAAATCTCCAACCACGAGGACGACGAGCATCGCCACGACACCTGAAATCAGCGGCGAGCCCAGCACGATCGAATTCACGCGTTTCCTTCGTTTGACGTACGGCTAACGGAGCGTTGGTTTTGCAGGCACGAAAACCTCTCCGGGCAACCTTGTTGGCCGCCTCGTTGGTGTTCAACCCGGCCTGGGTCCGGATCGACGTCCTGCGCGACGCCGCGCTGTCGTGGCATATACCCGCTGCGGCGCCGCTCACTCGGGGCGCTCGGATGTATATGGACGCTCCGCTCCGGAGCGGCCAGCTGAGCGCGACCGTGCGCAGCATCATGCGCACCAACCCCCGGCTCTCAGGGTTCGATGCCCTGGTCCTCGCCGAGCATACCTTGCACGCGGCCCGGGCGAACGGGATCGATCCCGGCTTCCTCGCCGCCACCCTGCTCGAGGAGTCCGCCTACGATCCCGACGCCGTCTCGTGGGCCGGCGCGATCGGCATCGGCCAGTTCATGATCGGGACGGCCGACGATTACGGCATCAACCCGTTCGAGCCGGAGGCGGCGATCGACGCCACGGCGCGCCTCCTCGCCGGTTACCTCGAGCGCTACCGGGGGGCGCCCGATCCGTTCGCGCTCGCGCTGGCCGCCTACAATGCCGGTCCGGCTGCGGTCGAGAAATACGACGGCGTCCCGCCGTACGCAGAGACGATCGAATACATCGCCGATATCCGGGAACGCTGGTCCCGGATCGTCCGCGACCGCTGAGAAGACGGTCGGGGTTTAAGGCCGACCGCTCGTCGGGTATGCAGCCTGAGCCGATGCTTGAAAACATTCCCCGCCGCCGCGTGGTCGGGGGCGACATGAGTTCCGCGAAACCCGTTGCCGATGCGGCCAGATTTGCTCTGCACCGCGATCCGCACCCGGCCCGGGTGGCGTCGTTTGCCGAAGACGTGGGCCGGGGCTTGAGCATGCGGCCCTACACGCTGATGCCTAAATATTTTTACGACGATTTAGGTTCGGCGCTCTTCGAAGCGATCACGCACGTACCGGAATATTATTTGACCCGCGTCGAGCGCGATCTGCTCGCAACGCATGCTCCGCAAATCGTGGCGACGTTCGACGAACCGCTCGAACTGGTCGAACTGGGCAGCGGTAGCGCGACGAAAACGCGGCTGATCATCGACGCCATTCTTGCCGTGCAGGACACGCTGACCTTTCATCCGATCGACATCTCGCCCGATGCGCTGATCGAATCGTCCGCGGCACTCGTCGGCGCGCTCGACGCGCTCCACGTGCGCGCGTATGCGGGCGATTACTTTGCGCTCTTGCGCGCGAAGCGGATCGACACGCGCGAGCGCGTACTGGCCCTCTACCTCGGATCCAACGTCGGCAACTTCGAACCGGTGCAAGCGCGCGAACTCTTCGGATTGCTCGGCGAAATGCTCAAACCGGGCGACGGCCTCTTGATCGGCTACGATCTCAAGAAGGACGCCGCGGTGCTCGAGTTGGCCTACAACGATCCCGCCGGTGTGACCGCGGCGTTCAACAAGAATTTGCTCGCGCGGATCAACCGCGAACTCGGCGGCGACTTCGATCTGCGTGCGTTCTCGTTCTTCGCGCGCTACGACGAGCGCGACGGCGTCGTGCGCTCGCACTTGCGCGCCGACCGGCCCCTGACCGTGCACATTCCCGGTGCCGGGATCGACGTCGCATTCGAGGCCGGCGAGACGATCCACACCGAGTCGTCATACAAGTTCCAGCGCGACGAGATGATCGCGCTCGTGATGCCGTTCGGCTTCGTCGAACGCCGGACGTTCACCGATAGCGGCGGGCGTTACGCGCTCTCGCTGCTCGTGCGGTCGTAGTCGCGCCGGAAGGCGCGGATGCGGGTAAGGACCTCGTCGCGCGCGTGGCGGGCGAGCATCCCCGCCGGCGCACGTTCGCGCGACGCACTCGGACGGACGTACACGTAGGCCGGCGCGCTGCCCCCGTCCGCGGTGCGCGCCTGGATCCCTAACCGCTCGTAGAGCGGAACCTCTTCCCAGGCATCGGCAAGCGCGAGCGCGTCGTCGTCGACCGTCACGAGATCGCCGGTCACGGTTTCGCCGGGGGCGCGGACGAGCGTGAGAAAGCCACCGTCGGCGACGACGGCGAGCCAACCCGGCAGCTTCGCCGGGCGCGCCGGCAGCACGCGGTCGAACAGCGCTTGCTGATACTCGGCGTCGCGCAACGTCCCATAGGCAAAGATTTCCATTACGCCCGCGCAGTCCACCGTTCGGCAACGCGCAGCACGGCGTCGGCGGCCAGCGCGAGCACGACCGCGGCCAGGCTGCCGGCAACGATCTTATCGGGGTCGTCCTGGTGCAGGCCCTCGAACACGATCGCCCCGAGCCCCCCGGCGTCAATCCAGGCGGCAACGGTCGCGATGCCGATGAGCGAGACGGTGGCGATGCGGATGCCCCCGACGATCGCCGGCAGGGCCAACGGAATCTCGACCTGCACGAGCCGCGCGAACGGCGTGAAGCCGAGGCCGTCAGCCGCGTCGAGTACCGCCGGCGACACGCCGCGCAAGCCCTCAGCGACGTTGCGCACCAGGATCATCTGCGCGTAGGCAACGAGCGCGATCACCGCCGTCGGCATCCCCAAACCGAAGATTGCGACCAGAATCGCCAGCAGCGCGAGGCTCGGAATCGTGTAGATCACGTTCAGGATGCCGAGCGTGATCGCGCCGGCGCGCGGACGGCGTGCGGCCAGCACGCCGAGCGGAAACGCTATGATCAATGCGATCGCTAGCGACACGAGCGTGAGCAGCACGTGTTCGCCGAAACGCATCGCGATGATTTCCGGATGCCGCAGGATGAAGGTCATGGCGTTTCGCGCTCGAGCAGCGGGCGCTCCAGCGCGAACTGGCGGCTTTCGGCGTCGATGCCGACCAGCGAGCGAACGGTCTCGTCTGCCGGCGCTTCGAGCACGCGTTGCGGCACATCGGCCTGAGCGACCGCTCCGGCGGCGATAACGACGACGCGATCGGCAAGCCGTAGCGCCTCGTCGACGTCGTGCGTCACGAAGACGATCGTCGTCCCGAGTTCGCGGTGAATGCGCCGGATCTCGTCCTGCAACGATGCGCGCACGATCGCGTCGACCGCACCGAACGGTTCGTCCATCAAGAGCACGCGCGGTTGCGCGGCCAGTGCGCGCGCGACGCCGGCGCGCTGCTGCTCGCCGCCCGAAAGCTGGCGCGGATAGCGGTCGCGATAGATGGCGGGGTCGAGGCGCACGAGTGCGAGCAGGTCGTCGACGCGGCGCGCGATGCGTGCGCGGTCCCAGCCCACCAACGCCGGTACGACGCCGACGTTGGCGCCGATCGTAAGATGCGGGAACAGGCCGACCGCTTGGATCACGTAGCCGATTCCGCGGCGCAGCACGACGGGATCGAGCGTGCGCACGTCGACGTCGTCGATAAACACGGCACCGCTCGTCGGCTCGATCAAGCGGTTGATCGTGCGCAGAAGCGTGCTCTTTCCCGATCCCGATGGCCCGAGGAAGACGGCGAACTCGCCCGCCGCAATCGTCAGGTCGACGTCGCGTACGGCGACGGAGCCGCCGGCGTACGTGACGCCGACGCCGCGCAGTTCGATGCGCGCGCCGCTAGGTGCTGATGAGTCCATGCGACTTGATGAAGTCTTGGGCGACGTCGGAGGGTTCGCGCTTTAGCGGGCCGTCGATTTGATTGTTCAGCGTGCGCATCACCGTATCGGTCAAGAGCGGCGCGACGCGGTTGAGGATCGTGGCGAGTTCGGGCCGCGCTTTGAGTGCATCGATGCGGATGACCGGCGCGACTTGATAGGGCGGAAAGAGATGCTTGTCGTCCTGCATGACGACGAGGTTATCGGCGATGATCGCGCCGTCGGTGCCGAACGCGACCACGATATCGACGTCGCCGTCGAGCAGCGCCTTGTACTTCAGACCGAAATCGATCAATCGGATCGACTTGAAGTTGAAGCCGCCGTAGACGCGCTGCAATCCGGGCAACCCGTCGGCGCGTTTGATGAATTCCGGCACCGTGCCGAGCCGCAACTGCGGCGCCCGCGCCGCGACGTCGCTGAGAGTGCGCAGACCGAAACGTGCGCCCAGGACGCGCGTCGTCGCGAGCGCCTGCGTGTTGTTCATCGGCGCGGGATCGAGCCACGTAAGATCGTAGAGCCGTTCGTATTCGCTCTTCACGAAGTCGAAGGTCTGCACGGCGTCGCCGCGGGGCTGCGCTTTGAGCACCACCAGCAGCGCGGTGCCGGTGTATTCGGGATAGAGGTCGATCTCGCCGCGGCGAATTGCCGCCATCGCGACGTCCACGCTGCCGAGGTCGAGGCGGCGCCGTACGGGGTGCCCGTTGTCCTCGATCAACTGCGCGTAGAGTTCGCCGAGCAGCAGCGCTTCGGTGAAGTTCTTCGAGCCGATGGCGGTGGCGTCGCGATGATTGCTGCACGCCGGGAGCACGAGACCGGCGGCGAGGAGTCCGAGGGCGTGCGAGCGAGTTGACACCTAAGCGAGTCCTTTCGGGCGAATGCGCCGGCCGAGCGTTCCGAGACCGGCGTCGATGACGAGTGCGAGGAGCGCGACCGAGACCGCGCCGAGGAAGAGTTCGCCGACGTCGCCCGTACCCAGGCCGTCGACGATGAAGTCGCCCAGGCCCCCGCCGCCGATGAAGGCGGCGAGCGTGGCGCTGGCAACGACCTCGATCGAGGCGGTGCGGAACCCGGCGAAAAGCAGCGGAACGGCGAGCGGCCATTCCACGCGGTAGCGGATCTGGCGCGCGGTCATTCCCATCCCGCGGGCGGCATCGAGCGCCGCCGGCGCGGCGGCTCGCAGGCCGAGTTCGGCGTTGATGACGATCGGGGGCAGCGCCAAAGCGATCAGCGCCAAGAGCGCCGGCCGGAAGCCGAGGCCGAGATACGGCAGCGCTAAGGTGAGGACGGCGATACTCGGAACGACGCGCAGCGCGCCGGCCCCGAAGAGGGTCAGGCCGCGCGCGAGCGGCCGCCCGGCGGCGAATCCCGCCAGTGGCACGCCGATCGCGACCGCCGAAGCGATCGCCGCTAGCGAGAGGCCGACGTGCGTGCCGAGGTGAGCGAAGAAGGTTGCGATCATTCGCCGAAGTCAGGCACGATGATCACCGATTCGGAGGCCGGCGAGGAGCTCCGCCCCGAAACGACCGCCCCGCCGCTGGACGATCCCGCGCTCTACATCAACCGCGAGCTGTCGTGGATTGAGTTCAACGACCGGGTCCTCGAAGAGGCCCTCGACGAGCGTAACCCGCTGCTCGAGCGGCTCAAGTTCATCGCGATCTACGGTACGAACCTCGATGAATTTTTCATGATTCGCATTGCAGGGCTCAAACAGCAGATCGAGGCCGAGGTCCACAAACGCTCCGATGACGGCCTGCTGCCCGAGGAGCAGCTGGCGGCCGTGGCGGCCCGGCTGCGCCCCTCGCTCGCGGTGATGGCTAGCTGCCTCGACGACGAACTGCTGCCCGCCCTCGCGCGGCAGGGGATCAAGATCCTCGAGTTCGAGCGGCTCGAATCCGATACGCGCGTTGCGATGAAGCAGTACTTCCACGAACGCGTGTTTCCGGTGCTCACGCCGCTTGCGATCGATGCCGGCCATCCGTTCCCGTACATCTCCACGCTCTCGCTTTCGCTTGCGGTCGAGTTGCGCGAAGCGCGGGCCGGCGCCAACGTCGACTACGTCGCCCGGGTGAAGGTACCGCCGAGCCTGCCGCGCTTCATTCCGGTCGATGCCCCGCCGGGCCAGCGCTGGTTCGTGCTGCTCGAAGATTTGATCGCGCATAACCTGCAGTCGCTCTTTCCCGGAATGGCGATCGTCGGCTCGTATGCCTTCCGCGTGACGCGCGACGCCGACCTCGATCTGCAGGAAGACGAAGCCGACGATCTGCTGCGCGCGATCGAATCGGAATTGCGCAAGCGCCGCTTCGGCGAACCGGTCCGGCTCGAATGCGAGAGCGGGATGCCGGCCGGATTGCGCGCGATGCTGCGCGATGCGCTCGCGTTGACCGACTTCGATGTGTACGACATCGACGGCATGATGGCCACGTCGGCGTTGTGGTCGCTGGTCGGCATCGACGACGCAGCGTTGCACGATCCGCCGTTTACGCCGTCGATCCCCAAGCGCTTGCGCGGTGCGACCGACCTTTTCGCGGTGATCCGCGAAGGCGACTTGATGCTGCACCATCCGTATCAGTCGTTCGATCCGGTCGTGCAGTTCGTGCGTCAAGCCGCTGCCGATCCCGACGTGCTCGCGATCAAGCAAACGCTCTACCGCACGTCCGGCAATTCGCCCGTCGTCGGCGCGCTCATCGACGCGGCCGAAGCGGGTAAGCAAGTCGCTACGCTCATCGAACTCAAGGCCCGGTTCGACGAAGAGAACAACATCCTGTGGGCGCGAAACCTCGAACGCGTCGGCGCGCACGTCGTCTACGGTCTAGCCGGGCTCAAAACGCACGCCAAGGTCACCCTGATCGTGCGCAACGAGCCCGAAGGCATCCGGCGTTACATGCATTTCGGCACCGGCAATTACAACGATAAAACGGCCAAGCTCTACACCGACTTGAGCCTCTTCACGTGCCGCACCGATCTGGGCTCCGACGTGACCCAGTTGTTCAATTCGCTGACCGGGTTCTCGAAGGCCGAAACCTACGAGCGGCTGCTGGTCGCGCCGACGGGTCTGCGCACCGGGTTTATGAACCTGATCGAGCGCGAGACCGAACACGCGCGCGCGGGCCGTCCGAGCGGCATCACCGCCAAACTCAATGCGGTCAACGATCAGCGCCTCGCCGCGGCGCTCTATCGCGCCTCGCAAGCCGGCGTTCCGATCGAGTTGATCGTGCGCGGCATGTGCGTGTTGCGGCCGGGCTTGCCGGGCGTGAGCGAAACGATCCGCGTGAGCAGCATCGTGAGCAGCTTTCTCGAACACTCGCGCATCTTCGTGTTCGCGAACGCCGGCGAACGCGAGGTCTATATCGGCAGCGCCGACTGGATGGGCCGGAACCTCGATCGCCGGGTGGAGACCGTCGTGCCCGTCCTCGATCCGGTGCTGCAGGACGTCATCTGCGACGACATTCTCGACGTCTACGTTCGCGATAACGTCAAAGCGCGAGTCCTGCACGCGGATGGGACCTACGAGTTGCGCGTGCCGCGCGGCGGCGAACCGCGGATCGACGCGCAGCAGATTTTCCTCAGCCGCTACCGCGCCGTATAAAGGATGGCTTTCCAGTAGCGCTCTTCGACCGGTTGCACGCTCAGGCGGCCGCGGCGCAATAGCGTCATCCCCTCGAGTTCGGGCCGCGTCTTGAGATCGTCGAGCGTTATGATGCGCGGGAACGCCTCGACGAACCCCACGTCGACCATCTTCCATTTGGGACGCTCGGGATCGGACGTCGGATCGTAGTAGTCGCTCTTCGGATCGAACTGCGTGAAATCCGGATAGGCCTCGCGCAGCACCGCGCATATCCCGACAATGCCTGCCGGCTTGGTACTGGAATGGTAGAAGAATCCACGATCGCCGACATGCATTGCAATCATGTTGTTGCGCGCCTGAAAGTTACGCACGCCCGACCACTCGGTGCGGCCTTCGCGTTCGAGCCGGTCGATGCCGTATGCGTCGGGTTCGCTCTTGAAGAGCCAGTATTGCATGCGCCGTTCCTTCGCCGCTGCGGGCCGCCGTGGCCCGCCAAGCTTAACGTTGCTTTAACCCCGCCAGATGGCCATAAACGCACCTGAACTTCTTAACAAAGCTTGAGAATTGGTAGCAGGCGCTCTCAGACTTCTTTAATAAGTCTTCCGCAGTGGTACCGGTCGTCCGGGCCACTTTGGATAGCTCTTTAGCTATCCAATTTTTCACACTTTTTAGGAGAATAACGTGCGCACACTCATTCGTGCGGCGCTCGCCTCTCTAGTGTCGTTGACTTTGCTCGTCGGACCCGTTAGCGCGGCGACGAATCAGGCCACGACGGTAGCGCAGGCGACCCAAACGGGAACCATCACGGGTCAAGTGATCGGCGATAGCGGTACCGGTCTCTCCGGGGTCGCCGTCTTGATCGAGGGCGCCGGACAGCGCCAGTCGACAACGACCGACGATTCAGGAAATTTCAGCGCGACCTTGCCGCCGGGGCTCTACACGGTCACCGTTAACAAGGCCGGCTATCAAACCGGCTCGACCGAAGTCACGGTTGCCCCGAATGCCTCCGTCAACGTCAACGTCGCGTTGACGGCGGCGACCCTCAACAACCTCAACGTCATCGGTCGTACGACCTCGAACACCACCGGCAACGCGGCGAAGTTCAACATATCGTCGACTCCGACGCAGTCGGTTTCGCAGACCCAGCTCGTAGAACGCAATACGCCGGATCTGACCTCGGTGCTTCAAGAGCTGCCGGGCGTCACGATCCCGCGCGCGACGTCGAACCCCAACCAAAGCTTCATCATTCGCGGCCTGCGCTATGAAACGAAGACGGAACTCGACGGTCATCCGGTCTCGTCCGGAACCGGCGGAACGTTTTTGACCAACTATACCGCCGGCCCGATTTTCGGCGACGTGGACGTACTCAAAGGTGCCGGTCTGAACGGTCCGACGGCCGCCGAAGCGGGCGCCGGCATCGTCAACTTGCGCACGCCGGATTACACGGCGAAAGATTCGGGCTTCTTTCAGGCCGGCGTCGATAATTACGGGGGGACGCTCTACACGGCGATCCTCGACATGAATTTTCTCAAGGATAACAAGCTCTCGTTCATCCTCGGACGGACGTTCAGCGGATATCGCGGACCCACATACGGTCTGCAGGAGCCCGATTATACCGGTGCGACTCCAGGCTATGGTACCGGAGTGCCGGCGAGCCTCAGCAACGGGATCATTCAATACATCGCGGACTTTAGCAATACGTACAGCCTCAATGCCGAGCTTGCGAAGATGCGCTACAAGTTCTCCGATTCAACGTCGCTCTCGCTCGAGTACCTCGGTCTGCAAGGCCGATTCGACCCGCAGGGCGGCGCCTATGGGCAATTCGTCGGTTACGCGACGATCCCGCAATGTATCAACAGCAACAAAGCCGGCAACGGGGCCGCTTGTACCGTGACCTCGGAATATAACAGTCCGGCGGCGCAAGGCATGATCGGTCAGACGGGCGTCCCGATCTACGGCTTCTATCCCGGCTCGGACGTTCGGCAAAACCAGCCGAATTTCAGCGCCGACTTCAAAACGACGCTCGGCAACGATACGATCCTGTTCCGGCCGTATACGGCCGCGATCAACCGTCTGATCGACGGCACGCAAGAGAATCAAGTGCCGGGCGATAACGGCGGCGGCTGGGCCCAGGTAACGAACTCGGCGAATTGCCAAGCCACCTACGTTGCTCCGTCGGTTGCGAACGGCGGCGCCAAAGGTCCGTGTTTTGCAGCCAATGCCGCGCCGATTGCCGCCTACATCGGCGGCAGCGGCGTCGCTCAGCCACCGGTCGTGTTCGCGACCACGGCGGCGCCCCTCGTCTGCACGGCTACGACGCCCTGCTACACGACCAGCACCGGCATCAACAACTCAGGGCAAGTGGGTTACGGTTCGCCGTACACCACCCTCGAACTCGATAAGCTGGGCGGCTATACGTTCAGTTACATCCACCCCGTCGGCAACAA
>Ga0182015_10000818_pt1 | contig 43278 bp, 33 predicted proteins | sample 712P3MmetaG_FD_120478 | JGI IMG/M metagenome (GOLD analysis project Ga0182015, IMG submission 120478) | Permafrost microbial communities from Stordalen Mire, Sweden - 712P3M metaG | ecosystem: Environmental > Terrestrial > Soil > Wetlands > Permafrost | place: Sweden: Stordalen | collected...
AGATCTCTGAGAATGGACGCTTGAGAAGCGTGCCGTCGGTGGAGAGCGAGTTCACGAGGTCGTAGATGTCGGAGGCATCGTGGAGCCGGGCCTTACGCACCAGCATGGATGGCCTCCGGGGTGGTAGAGGTGAGGGCGGCGATGCGGGCTGCGGCGTCGGCAAGGGCCTGATGGACGCGCGCACGGGCGGTGCCGCCGACAACATCGTGACAGTCAAGAGTTGAATCAAGGTCGACGGCGGAGAAGAAGTCGGAGTCGAACTCAGGACCGAACTGGCGCAGCTCGTCGAGGGTAAGGCCGTTGAGCTCAATGCCTTTGCCGAGGGCGAAGCGGACTGCGTTACCGATCTTCTCGTGCGCGGTGCGGAAGGGCACGCCCTTATGAACGAGGTAAGTTGCCGCGGCCATGGCGTTCAAGTAGCCGGTTTGCGCGGCTTCTTTCATGCGAGGGAAATTGAATTGAAGCGCGGCGGTGAAGCGCGCCACGAGTGAGAGAAGGTCCGGCACAAACTCGACTGAAAAGGCCGGCTCCTGAGTTTCCTGCATGTCTTTATTGTAGGCCAAGGGCAGGCCTTTGAGCAGGAGGGTGACGGCCTGGGCTGCGCCGTGGATGCGGCCGACTTTGGCGCGCAGAAGCTCGGTGAGGTCGGGGTTCTTCTTCTGCGGCATGGCGCTGGAGCCGGTGGAAAAGGCCTCGGGCAGAAGTACGAAGCCGAACTCGGCGGTAGCGAAGAGGGTGATCTCCTCGGCGAAGCGGCTGAGGTGGAGGCCGACGTAGGTGAGCGCGTGGAGATAGTCGAGGATGAAGTCGCGATCGCTGGTCGCGTCGATGGAGTTGGCGGTGGGCGCGGTGAAGCCGAGTTCGTTTGCGGCGATGGAGCGGTCGAGGGCGAGCGTTGCACCGGCAACTGCACCGGAGCCGAGGGGGCAAAAGTTGAGGCGGGCGGCGCAATCCTGTAGGCGCGCAGCATCGCGGAGGGCCATCTCAACATAGGCGAGAAGCCAGTGGGCGACGAGGACGGGCTCGGCACGTTGCAAGTGGGTGTAGCTGGGCATGACGGCTTCGCCGGCGCTGGTGGCCTGGGCGACGAGGGCGTTGGCCCACTCGGCGAGGGATGCGATGACGCGGGCGATCTCTGCGCGAACGTAGAGGCGGAGGTCGGTGGCGATCTGTTCGTTGCGGCTGCGGCCGGTGTGGAGCTTGAGGCCAAGCGAGCCGACACGGGCAACAAGGGCGAGTTCGACGAAGTGGTGGATGTCTTCGGCGGTAGGGTGATTACGCACGAGGGCCTGGCCGGCTTCAGAGGCGTGATCGGCGGCGATGGAGTCGAGGGCCGTGCGGATTTGCGCGCCTTCAGCAGCGGTGAGTATGCCGGCGGCGATGAGGGCGGAGGCATGGGCCTTGCTGGCGGCGACTTCCTGAGGGAGCAGACGCCAGTCGAAAACGATGGAGCGCTGCCACCGTTCGAAGTCAGGATCGAGCGGTTCGCGGAAGCGGCCGGACCACATCTTTACGGATTGGTGTTCGTTCGACATTGTTTCAGGGGCACCTCAGGCTAATCCTTTTCATTATGGGCATCGCGTACGTTTCGTTCCGGCAGGTTATTACTGCACTGAAGAGTGTGTTCATCGATCTGGAGAAACGTTGAAAACGACTATCGCAGTCGTTCGTCGCCCGGTTTCATCCACTTTCATGCCGCACATGATTCCCGACATCTTCCGATTCTTGAGAAAGAGTTTGCACGACCCGTCACTGACTGTTGTCGCTTGCCCAGGAGTCAAATAAACGTGGTCAACCTGCATCATGGTTCCAACGTCTCCAGGCTGGCTGGCCTCGATACGGCCACCAAAACCGAGGATTGAGGAGTGGTGGGATTCCTTCTGCGAAAACTGAATCAGCACATGGCCCGGATAGTCATCAAGAAAAGTGATGACAGCCGAATCGCAATAGAATTGTGACTGGCGCTTTGTCAGGTCGCTGTCTATCGGCCCTTCGGCGGTGTGACTGGAGGAATCGCATGTGCCATTAACAGTCTGCACATTGCCCGCCTGCGCATGCGCCGAGATTGTGAATCCAACACCCGCCAGCGAGATGGTACATACGAGGATGAACTTCCGCATTTGATAGTCTCCAGAGCTGAATTCGGTAAGCACCCATCCCATTGCGACTGCACCTTATAGCAGTGACGAGATAGCCTGAACGACGAAACTGAGGCAGAGAAATCCCAGCCCTATCCGTTGCCACCTGTGACGGCTGCGGTTTTCGTCCATGATGCGGTTGTTGTATTCGGTCAGTGCGGGACTTCCGAGTATTCCACCTTCCAATGGTCTAAAGGCATAGCTGCTTCGAAACAGAATTACTGTGCCTACGGCCCCAAAGACCGCTGCGCTCAGCCCCGTGCCTTGTGCGTAAGTCATTTTTCAATTCCTCCAGAGCTGTCACGATTATCGTCGTCGGTTGCGCTGTTCAATCGGGGCATTTCGCTGCCTTTGCTTAGGGTGAGGAGACCGGCCGCGGCGTAGGTAAGGAGCTTGTCGCGGGTGTCGGTGATGTCGAGGTTACGCATGGTGAGCTGGCCGATGCGGTCGCGCGGGGAAAAGGTGGATTCGGTCTTCTCCATGCTGAGGCGCTCGGGGTGGAAGGTGAGGTTGGGCGACTCAGTGTTGAGGATGGAGTAGTCGTTGCCACGGCGCAGCTCGATTGTGACTTCGCCGGTGATGGGCTTGGCGACCCAGCGTTGGGCGGATTCACGGAGCATGATGGCCTGGGAGTCAAACCAGCGGCCCTGGTAGAGGAGGCGGCCAAGCCTGCGGCCACTTTCGCGATATTGCTCGATGGTGTCTTCGTTGTGAATGCCGGTGATGAGGCGCTCGTAGGCGATGAAGAGAAGGGCGAGGCCGGGGGCTTCGTAGATGCCGCGGGATTTGGCTTCGATGATTCTGTTCTCAATTTGATCGGACATGCCGAGGCCGTGGCGGCCACCGATGCGATTGGCTTCGAGAAGAAGGCCAACGGCGTCATCGTAAAAGCCGCCATTGAGTGCGACGGGGAAGCCTTCTTCAAAGCGGATGACGACTTGTTCGCGCTGGATTTCGACATCGTCGCGCCAGAAAGCTGTGCCCATGATGGGATCGACGATCTTGATGGAAGTGGAAAGGTGCTCGAGGTCTTTTGCTTCGTGGGTTGCGCCGAGGATGTTGGAGTCAGTGGAGTAGGCCTTCTCTGCGGACATCTTGTAGGCGAAGCCGTGGTGCTTCATGAAGGCGGACATTTCGGCGCGACCGCCGAGCTCGTCGATGAAAGCGGAATCGAGCCAGGGTTTGTAGACCTTCAGGTCAGGATTGACGAGTAGGCCATAGCGATAGAAGCGCTCGATGTCGTTGCCCTTGAAGGTGAAGCCGTCGCCCCAGATGTGGACGTCGTCCTCCTGCATGGCGAGGACGAGCATGGTGCCTGTGACGGCGCGGCCGATGGGCGTGGTATTGAAGTAGGGAACCCCGGCAGTCGTGATGTGGAATGCGCCGGCCTGCAAGGCGGCGATACCCTCGCGGACCAGAGAGCCGCGGCAGTCAATGAGGCGAGCTTTTTCGGCGCCGTATTCGAGGGCCTTGCGGGGAATTTCGTCGTAGTCGGATTCGTCAGGCTGGCCCAGGTTGGCCGTGTAGGAGTAAGGGATGGCTCCCTTCAGCCGCATCCAATGGAGGGCGGCGGAGGTGTCGAGCCCGCCGGAGAAAGCAATGCCAACTTTTTGGCCGACGGGCAGGGATTCGAGAATTACGGACATGCTTGGAGACCTCAATGCAGTGAACAGTGAACAGTGGACAGTGAACAGCGTGTCCCTGCATCTTCGCGCCACTGCGGCTCTAGTGAATTTTCATCGCCCACCAGGAGCGATGCTCAAAAGCTTTCTTAGAACAACCGCAGATCCTTCGACTCACCACCCCCAGGCTGAAAGGCGCCTGGGGCCCCTTTCGCTCAGGATGACAGCGTTGTTGGGACGATGCAGTGTTGTTCACTGGAAACTCGCAGTGTTTGCCAGGCCGCCGAGCAGGAGCAGGAGCAGGGCTTTCTGCGCGTGCATGCGGTTTTCGGCCTGGTCGAAGACGATGGACTGCGGACCGTCGAGCACCTGGTCGGTGACTTCGGCGTTGCGGCGCGCGGGCAGGCAGTGCATGAACACCGCGTGCGGCTGCGCTTTCTGCATCAAGGCTTCGTTGACCTGGAAGGGGCGGAAGATGGGCGCGCGCTTGGTGGATTCATGCTCCATGCCCATGGAGACGCAGACATCGGTATAGACAGCATCGGCGCCTTCGACGGAGGCCTGTGCGTCTTGCGTCAAACGCACTTCGCAGCCGTTGGACGCGGCGATTTCGCGAGCCTTAGTGACGATCTCGATGTCGGGCGAGTAGCCGCGGGGCGTGGCGATGGTGACGTTAGCCCCGAGTTGCGCGCCCGTGAGCATGAGGGAATGGCAGACGTTGTTGCCGTCGCCGAGGTAAGTGAAGTTGAGGCCCTTGGCGGTGCCGAAGTGCTCCTGCAGGGTCATGAAGTCGGCGAGAGCCTGACAGGGGTGCTCAAAGTCGGAGAGCGCATTGACCACGGGGACGCGCGAGTTGGCGGCCATCTCGGTGATGGTGTCGTGGGCGTAGGTGCGCAGGACGATGATGTCGACCCAGCGCTCGACATTCTTTGCGACGTCGGAGACAGATTCGCGTTCGCCGAGAGGCGAGCTGGTGTGGTCGACGAAGATGGCGTTGCCGCCCAAAGTGTTTATGCCGGTCTCAAAGCTGAGGCGGGTGCGCAGGCTGACCTTCTCAAACATGAGGACCATCTGCTTGGCGTCGAGAGCGTGGCGATACTCGCGGGGATTGCGCTTAACGTCGTGGCCGAGCTTGAGGAGCGCACGCAGTTCGGCGCTGGAGAGATCGGCAATCGAGCAGAGATCTTCTCCGGCGAGACGCGCGGCGGCGGCGAGGACTTCGGGATCTTTCTGGACCGGAATAACGGCCTCCTGGGGTTCAACGGTCATTTTGCTAGACATGGGTCGGACCTCCTGCGGTTTGCGCGTTGGATTGCGATGCGGTGACGGCGCCGGCGTGTTCGGCAAGGATTTCATCCAACGCCGCGATGGCAGTGTCCACGTGGGAGCGCTCGAGGATGTAGGGCGGCAGGAAGCGCAGCACGGTGTCGCTGGTGCAGTTGATGATGATTTGCCGCTTGAGCATTTGATTGACGACCTCTTTGGCGAGGTCGGCGGAGTCAAGCTCAGCGGCTAGCATGAGGCCTTTGCCACGAACGTCGACAATCGCACTGTGGCGCGTGGCGAGCGAGCGGAGTTGAGCCTGGAAGTAATCGCCAACTTCGGTGGCGTGGGCGAGCAGATTCGTCTTCTCGATGTGGTCGATGACCGCAATGGCGACGGCACAGGCAAGCGGGCCTCCGCCAAAGGTGGTGCCGTGCATGCCGGCGTGAATGGCGCGCGCGGCTTCATCGGTGCAGAGAACTGCTCCAAGAGGAATGCCGCCTGCGATGGGTTTGGCGACCGTGATGACGTCGGGGAGAATGCCGTAGTGCTGGAAGGCAAACCACTTGCCGGTGCGGCCCAGGCCAGCCTGGATCTCGTCGACGATGAGCAACGCGCCGGTGGAGCTGGCCAGGGCGCGGGCTTCATCGAAGAATTCCTGGGTGAGCGAGCGGATGCCGCCTTCGCCCTGGATGGCTTCGACGAGAATGCCGCAGACGTCGGTGGAGAACTTGGCGCGCAGGTCGGCAACGTCGTTGAAGCGAATAAACTCCACGCCGGGCATAACGGGCCCGAACGGCTCGCGATACTTGGCCTTGTGTGTGGTGGAGACGGAGCCAATGGTGCGGCCGTGGAAGCTCTGCTCGAGGGCGAGGAACTTTGTGCCGATTGTCTTGCCTTCAGAGCGGAGCAGGCCGGCGTGAGCGCGGGCGAGCTTGAGCGCACCCTCCCAGGCTTCAGTGCCGGTGTTGGCGAAGAAGACGCGATCGAGGCCGGAGCGCTCGGTGAGGCGCAGAGCAAGCTCGGCCTGACCCTCATGGTAGAAGAGGTTCGAGGTGTGGATGAGCTTGCGGCTTTGCTCGGCGATGGCGTTTTCGATGACCGGGCTGGAATAGCCGAGAGCGTTGACGCCGATGCCGCTGAGGAGATCGAGGTAGCGATCGCCGTTCTCATCGATGATATGGACGCCTTCGCCGTGGGTGAAGAGGACGGGGAAGCGCTCGTACGTGGTGAGCAGGAGCGTGGACTCCGCTGCGCGAATCTGGTCGAGTTTCGTCAATTCAATTTCTCCTGCTGTTCGAAATGGGGTGCCTTGTCTCTGATGCCCGGCATTCCTTACAGTGCCTCCTCAGGGGCTAGAGCCCAGAGGATTCTTGATCTGTCTTCGGCACGACTGAAGTCGTGCCCTGTTACAAAGCCGGTTGATGAAAAACACGAATTCATAAGACACACACGTCACGCCACCATGACTTCGGTGCCGTGGGATACGCGAGAGCTGCAGAGGTCGGGAAGCGAACCGGCAGCTTCAGCGGGAAGAATTCTTACGCGCTTGACACCGTTCAAGAGAGCTTCACGGCAGGCGCTGAGCTTGGGCAACATTCCGCCGGTAATGATGGCGGATTTGGCCATCTCGGCGATTTGATCGATTGAGAGCCATCGGAGTACCTCGCCGTTCGCGCCCTTAACGCCGGGAACGTCGGTGAGAAAGACGAGCGCATCGGCGCGGCAGGCAATGGCGCAGGCTGAGGCCATCTCGTCGGCATTGATGTTGTAGTATTCGCCGTCGAAACCGAGAGCCATGGAACTGAGGACGGGCACGGCGTTGAGCTTCCAGACAGCGTCGAGCAAGCGCGTATCGCTGGCGGCAATTTCGCCGACAAAGCCGAGATCGGGAGCGGTGCGCTTTTTACGGGCACGGAAAAGCAGGCCGTCGCCACCGGAGAGCCCGACCGCAGGCTGGCCGAGGGAGCCGAGCGCGGCGACGAGAGTCTTGTTTACCTTGCCAGCAAGGACCATGAGCGCTGTGTCGCGAGTTTCGGCGTCGGTGACGCGGAAGCCCGCGATGAATTCGCTCTGCTTGCCCAAGGCCTTCAGCGTGCGCGTGAGTTGCACGCCGCCTCCGTGAACGACGGCGACTTGATTTCCGTCGCGAACGAGATCGGCGATGGCGCGAGTGCAGCCTTCGAGGAGTGCAGGATTCTCAAGACCTGCGCCGCCGAGTTTAACGACAAACTTCATTCCTGGCCCTCCACTTCGGGCATCATTCGAGGCCTTCGGCTTCGCCAAAGCCGAGCATGAGGTTCATATTCTGCACGGCCTGAGAGGACGCGCCCTTGAGCAAGTTATCGAGACAACTGACGATGACGGCACGGCGGCCATCGGGGGCCAGCTGAAAGCCGATGTCGCAGTAGTTGGTGCGCACCGAGTACTGAATCTGCGGCAGCGCGTGGTCGTAGAGACGGACCATGGGCGAAGTCGCAAAGAATTCATGGTAAATGCGGGAAACGGACTCCGGCGATTGCGGCTGAGAAAAATGCACGTAGATGGTGGAGAGAATCCCGCGCGGAATAGGAAGCAGATGAGGCGTGAAGATGATTTGACCGGCGCCGAGGCCGATCTGCTCGAGCAGTTCGCCCGTGTGGCGATGGGTGAAGACGCTGTAGGCGGAGAGGTTGTCGGCAGCATACATGAAGTGGGTTTTCGCTGTTGCCGCTTTGCCTGCGCCACTGACGCCGCTCTTGGAGTCCGCAACGATGCCGTGGTCGAGATCGACAAGACCGGCAGCGACGAGAGGCCGCAGTGGAAGAATGACTGAAGTGGCGTAGCAGCCGGGATTGGCGACGAGGTGCGCATCGGCAATGGCTGGGCGGTGAAGCTCGGGCATGCCGTAGACGGCCTGCGACTGAATGGCTGCGGCCTGAGGTGTGCCCTCGTCAGTAAAGGCGTAGATGTAGCGGTTGGCCGGATCGGTGAGCCGCCATGCGCCGCTGAGATCGATTACGCGGATGCCGCGGGCAAGGGCTTCGGGGACCCACTCGCGGGATTGTTCATGGGGCGTGGCGAGAAAGAGGATCTGCACGCCGCGACCAGCGAGAAGCTGCCAGGAAAAGGGCTCCTGTTTGAGTTTGGCGGCACCGTTGTTGTTGCCAAGCTCGGGGTGGATTTCGATGAGAGGCACACCGCCGCGGGCCGCATCCTTTTCGTCCACACGACCGGCAAAGACCGGGGGCGCGCCCTGGAGGCGTGGGTGGTGGAGCAGGAGCCGGGCGAGTTCGCCGCCGGCGTAGCCTGTGACACCAATGACCGCGGTTTGGATAGGGGTGGTCATGATTCGAGCAAGTTCCTCAGACGGGCTTCGACTACACCTGCATGGCGAACGTCAGGGCAGATGATGAGCACAGTGTCGTCGCCGGCGATGGTGCCGACCACCTCAGACCATCCGGCATGATCGAGCGAGGCGGCGACCGGCTGGGCTCCGCCCATGACAGTGCCGACGACTACCTGGTTCATGGCCTGGCGGACGCGCAGACAGAAGCTCTCGATCATCTCCTCGACGGAGGGCGGGCCGTCGACTTCTTGCGTGGCGGCGTGACCGTTGGAGCCATTGCCGTTGGGGAATGAGTAGCCGCCAGGGCCTTTGGAGAGGCGCAGCTCGTGAATGTCGCGCGAAAGCGTGGCCTGTGTGACGGCGAAGCCACGACGGCGCAGCTTACGGCGCAGCTCGTCCTGGTTGGTGACCAGGGAACTCGATAGCAGGTCGCGAATCGCATTGTGGCGTTGCAGCTTCATGGACATTTCCGCAGCGATTTGGCGGGATTCCAGTGCAAATGGCCTGTTCGGGACAGTTTGCCGGATTGCGAGCAAATCGAAAGCGCGGCTCGCTGGTTCGCGGCCGCGCTTGAATAAATATACAACGAAAATGAATAACTATGCAACACGGATTCCGAGTGTCAATGCATGAAAAACAGAGAAGCGGGAATCAAGAGGGTAATGGCACGCGAAAAAGCGCGGGCTGAATCGGGAATCAAGAAGTGGTGGACTTCTTCAGGCGCTTTTCGTCGTACATGGCGAAGTCTGCCTTATCGAGCAGGTCATCGAGGGTTTCTACGGCGTCGGGCTCGCATGTGACATGGCCGAGGCTGAGGCTGAGGGACGGTTCCTGCGCGACCCGGCCATTGCGCTGAGCGACGGCTTCGCGCAGGCGGTGAACGGCAACGGTGATGGCCGCGTGGCTGAACTGACCTGCCACGGCGAACTCGTCTCCGCCGACACGACCGAGGACATCGGATTCACGAAAAGTGGCACTGAGGATTTTGCCGGTGTCGGAAAGGATGCTGGAACCGATGGTGTGGCCGAAGGAGTCGTTGATTTCTTTGAGCTTGTCGAGATCGATGAAGAGCAGAGAAAAGGGCACATGAGAGCGGCGGGCCATGCGCAGGGCCTGCTCGGCGAGAAGACGGAAGCCGCGCAGGTTGTTGAGGTGGGTGAGTTCGTCGCGGAGGGAGAGCGCGTGAATCTCCGACTCCATGCTGCTGATGCGCCTGGCGATGTAGAGAAGCAGGCAAAGCGAGAGCAGCGAAGCGAGTGAGGCAAGAATGGCGCAGAAGAAGCTTGGCGGGATGCGTCCTGAGCCGATGAAGAGGACCCTTGTTCCTTCGCAAAGGAAGGGGAGGAATACGAGGACGGGCGCGGCGAAGCGGGCTATGCGTCCCGCGATGCCGCGGCCGATAAAGACGGCGTAAACGCTGGACTGCGCGTGGCGCAGTATTGCGATGAGAGAGAGAATAGCTATGCAGAAGAGGGTTTCGGGTGCGGCGGTGTTGCGGGAGAGAGGCCGAGGAACTTCAAGCAAGCGGAACAGATGTTCTGAGACCAGGACAAATGCGAGGAAAGAGAGAAGGGTGACGAGGATGTCGGCGATGCGGGAACCGAGACGGGCCCGGGATTGGGTGAGGACCATTACGACGCCCAGCAGCGTGAAGGCCAGCGCAACATAGGCGGCCATGGAGTAGGCGGGCAACGGAAGGGCGAATGCGGGCGATACTGTGCGCGGGCCAAGATAGGTCTGGACGTAGTGGGCAATGCAGATGGAGGCGCCGAGGAGGGTGACGCAACAAGCGAAGATGAATGCAAGACGGCGCGAACGGGGCCCGCGGTAAGGCGAGGAAAGTTGGAATCCGATGGCAGCGAAGAGGGCGCAGAGTGCCTCCAACGGGCTCATGAGATCGCCGCTTGACTGCAGGAGGCGGCCAAGGCTTGCGATCAGCCAGCCACTGGCGGACAGGAGGGCTACCACTTCGACGGCGGAGAGACAGATGCGCTCGAAGAGATCCAGAAGTTCCAGAAGGGCTGGGTCGGGTTCGTTAGGGGATAAAGCCGGCTTGAATTTGGGCATCGTGTCGAAAATGAAAGGAGCTTTGAACAGGGGGCCCGGGAGATTTCTCCTGGAGACCATCCTATATTGAGGCAAGAGGCCTAAGGAACGGAGAATCGAATGGGTAGTCAGGAGTAACCACTTGCGTTGAGGTATATGGGTACTTCGGGACAAACGGGGTCGGGCAAGTGAAAACGGATTGGGAGCCCAGGGGATGTTTTCTGTCGGCGTGTGGCGCTGATACACTCTCGACTGGCCTCAGGTGTACTGCGGACGGCCTCTCAACGAAGAGCGATGACAAGAATCTCACCAATATCGACAATTAACGACCTTTTTTTGCGCGTGGCCGGGGCAGGAAGTCCTCGCGCAGTTCTCTGGCAGGATGAGTTCGGGCAGTGGCAGCCGATCTCGTCGGACCAGATTTACCAGCGTGTGCGCGCGCTGGCCGAGGCGTTTTTGAGGTGGGGAGCGCGCAAGGGCGATCGGATAGGACTGGTGGGAGAAAACCGGTGGGAGTGGATGGTTACGGATTTCGCTTCGCTGGCGATTGGCGCGGCGAATGTGCCGATTTACCCGACCCTCACGGGCGAACAGGTGGCGGAACTGCTGAAGGATGCGGGCTGCCGGATCGCGGTAGTGTCGACCCGGGCCCAGTTTGACAAGCTGTGTGCGGTACGGCATAAGACGGATCTGGAAAAGATTGTCCTGATGGACTCAGGCACCCCGCCTGAAGGAGCGATTTCGCTGAACAGTCTGCTGGAAGGGGCGGATGCCAAGGGAAACAGCCGGGATGGGGTGTTCGATGAGTTGGTGCGGCGCGTGGAGCCGAAGGACCTGGCGACGCTGATTTACACGTCAGGGACGACCGGCGAGCCGAAGGGCGTGATGCTGACGCACGGCAATGTTGCGGCAAACCAGAACACAACTGCGGTGGAGTTCGGTTTCAATGAGACGGATTCGTGTATTTCGTTCCTGCCGCTATCGCACATTACTGCCCGCGCTCTGGACTACGTGATGTACAACCACGGGTCGCAGGTGGCGTACTGCTCGCAGTTCGACAAGTTGCCGCAGGCGATGAAAGAGGTTCGGCCGACTGTGATTGTGGGCGTGCCGCGTGTGTACGAGAAGATTCGGCAGGCGGTGGAGCAGAAGTCGGCAGCTTCGCCGGTGAAGAAACGGGTGCTTGCGTGGGCGTTGGGTTTGGGCGGCGGGCACGTAGATACGGTGTATGACAGGCGCAAACCGAACTCCATGATGTGGAAACTGGCGAATAAGCTTTGCTACTCAAAGGTTATGGAGGCCTTTGGAGGGCGCGTGCGGGTGTTTGTGTCGGGTGGTGCGCCGCTCGGAATGGATACGGCGAGGTGGTTTGCTTCTGTAGGGGTTGCGCTGTACGAGGGATATGGACTGACGGAGACTTCGCCGGTAATTGCGCTGAATAACCCTGTGAATCATAGGATGGGAACGGTGGGCAAGATTCTGCCGAACGTCGAGGTGAAGCTTGCCGACGATGGAGAGCTGCTGACGCGCGGGCCCGCGGTATTCCCGGGATATTGGCAGAAGCCGCAGGAAACGGCGGCATGCTTTGACGAGGAAGGGTGGTTCCGGACCGGGGATATTGCGGCGATCGACACGGATGGTTTTCTTTCGATCACCGACCGAAAGAAGGAGCTGCTGAAGACTTCAGGCGGGAAGCTGGTAGCGCCCCAGCCTATTGAGAACAAGCTGAAGAACAATGTGCTGGTGGCCCAGGCGGCCCTTGTGGGCGACAAGCACAAGTTTATTTCGGTGTTGCTGGCGCCGAATTTTTTGGCGCTGGAAGCTTGGGCGCAACAGCAGGGAATTACAGCGAAGACACGGGCGGAATTAGTAGCCGATCTGCAGGTGGTTGCGGTCTACGGGGGGATTGTTCGCGAAGTAAACGGGGTGCTGGCGAACTTCGAGACGATGAAACGATTCCGCGTGGTGGCCGACGAGTGGACGCAGGAATCTGGGGAGCTGACACCGTCGATGAAGTTGAAGCGGCGTGTAATTACGGCTCAATACTCGGCGGTGATTGCTGAGCTTTACGCGGACGAAGCAACCGCACGAGGCGAATCGGGCTCTTGAGCTTGCCATCGAGCGCGGAGCGCAGTTCCCAGAGACGTTTGAGGCCGCGGAAGAAGGGCGCACCCCACGCGCCGGCAGCCAGCAGACCTGCGAAGAGGATGACTGCGTCGATGCTGACGCGGCCCTGGCGTGTCCAGTAGGCCTCCGGGTCGAGGTTGAGCCAGAGAGCGAACTCGTCGAGGGTGAGGGCGGCGCCAGCGCCATAGCTGACGGCCATCAAGCGGCTGAAAAAGATGGAAAGCGGCGTGTGTTTGCGGCCCAGATCGAGAAGCCATCCATAGCCGATAAAAAGCAGAATGAGGATTCCCCATACAAGGTGGTGGATGTGACGTCCGCCGACCATGACCCAGTGGAATGGGCCAATGTGGTGCGTGATCAGACTGACAAGGATTCGAACGCCGAGAAAGGTTACAAGAAAGGCGAAAGAGGAGATGAAAAGGCGGCGGCGCGGGCGGTCGGGAATGGTGGCGCGGATCAAAAAGCCGATGCGGGTGAGATGAAGGAGAAGGAGAAATGCGGCGACAACAAGGGCGGCAAAGAGGAGAAGAATCAATGCGCCGGGTCCGATGTCCATTTGTCCATTGAAACATCTTTGAGAGAGGGAGTCGAAGTGGGAAAGTCGGCCAGAAAGAGAAGTGTGGAGGGTTTTTGGAGGTGCGTGAGCGCGATCACGATTTTGCTGTACAGAGGCAGGTTAAACTGTATAAGGCGTCGAGACCGGCGTTGCGACCGGTGGATGCGTCTGGCCCAGGACTCGGGACGAGTTGAGGGAGAATGATCTCGGCCGAGCCGGCCAGGAACTCAAGAACAGGAGACATTGACGATGCGAGTTGCACTCTTGACTGGCGGCGGCGACTGCCCCGGATTGAACGCTGTAATCTATGCGACCGTGCGTAAGGGCATTAACCACTACGGCGACGAGTTCATCGGATTCCTGAACGGATGGCGGGGCGTGCTGGATAACAACTTTATCCCTCTTACGCTGGAGAATACGGATGGGATTCAGCTGAAGGGCGGGACGATTCTGCACTCGTCGCGCACCAATGTGAAGAAGATTCCTGGCGGGATCGAAAAAGTGCAGGAGGTTTTGAAGGCGAACAAAATCGATGCGTTGATCGCGCTGGGCGGCGACGATACGCAGTCTGTGACGCTGTTCCTGAGCGAGCATGGCGTGCCGAGCGTTGGAGTGCCGAAGACGATCGACAACGACATCAGCGGAACCGACCAGACCTTTGGGTTTGACACGGCGGTGATGATTGCGACCGAGGCGATCGACCGCATTCACACGACGGCGGACTCGCACAATCGCGTGATCGTGGTGGAAGTGATGGGCCGCGATGCTGGCTGGATTGCTTATGCGTCGGGCGTGGCCGGCGGCGCGCATGTGGTGCTCGTGCCCGAGCAGGAGATCGATATCGATCATGTATGCGCGCTGCTGAAGCACAACTACGACAACGGGAAACATTATGGCGTGGTGGTGGTGGCCGAGGGCGCCCATCTGCCAGAGGTTGGCCAGGTGATCGACGAGGGTGCGAAGCTGGACTCATTCGGGCACGCGCGGCTTTCGGGGATTGGCGAAGCGCTGGCGGAGCTGATCGAGAAAAAGACGGGCTACGAGACCCGCTCAGTGAACCTGGGCCACACGCAGCGCGGCGGTGTGCCAACGGCGTATGACCGTGTGCTGGGGCAGCGCTACGGACTGCATGCGATCGATATGGTGCACGAGGGCAAGTGGGGCCGGATTGCGGTGCTGAATGGCCTCGACATCACAGACATCACGATCAAGGAAGCGATTGCGAAGAATCGGAAGCTGGATCAGAGGTTCTTCGATGTGATCAAGGATTTGGAAGCGAAGGTGTAGCCGCGGGTCGACGGGAGTGAGGACAGGGGGCCATCTCCGATTGGGGATGGCCTTTTGCCTTTTGGGGCGCCGCAGGCGTGAGTGGCGTAGATTTGGGCTGTGCAGTATCGACACTACAAGACGGGGGACTTTGCAGCGCTATACGAGCTGGAGGAGGCATGCTTTCAGCCGCCGTTTCGATTTGGGCGAAGGTATATGCGCGGCGTGGTGGGGCGCAAAGACTCGGCGACTTGGATTGCGGAGGATGAGGACGGCGCAATTGCGGGGTTTGCAATTGTGCATTGGGAGCAGAGGCGGGGTGGAGTCGTGGCATATCTCGAAACGCTGGAGGTAAGGCCGAAGTTGCGCGGCCGGAGGACAGGTGGGGAGCTGCTGCGGCGGTGCGAAGATTCGGCGCGGGCGGCGGGCGCCGAGGTGTTAGATCTCCATGTCGACGCTGACAATGGGGCGGCGATCGGACTGTATCGAGCGCACGGATTTGAGCGACAAGGAAGAGTGGAGAATTACTATCCCGAGGGGCGCGCGGCAGAGGTGTACATAAAGAGGCTTACTGAAGATTAGTGCGCTTGGTTGAATGGGACGGTGGGGAGCGGGAAAACGGTAAACTTGAAGTCAACCTCATGTCCATAAGCAATCCGAACATCCCCAAGTCGATTCAGGCCTTACGGCACTACAACCTGACAATGTTGCAACACGATCTGGTTGCGGGCGTGACCGTGGGGCTGGTGGCTCTGCCGCTGGCCATGGCGTTTGGGATTGCGTCGGGTGTGACTCCGCAGGCGGGCCTGTATACGGCGGTGGTGGCGGGATTTCTGATCTCGGCGCTGGGTGGGTCAAGAACGCAGATCGGCGGGCCGACCGGGGCGTTTGTCGTAATTGTGGCCGGGATTGTGGCGCGGTTCGGCATGAGCGGACTGGCCATGGTGACTGCGATGGCCGGAGTCCTGCTGCTGTTGATGGGGTTCACCGGGCTGGGCGCTGCGGTGAAGTTCATTCCGCGGATGGTGGTGATCGGGTTCACGAATGGAATCGCCATCCTGATTGCGTCGACGCAGATCAAGGATTTCTTCGGCCTGAAAACGGGCGCGGTACCGAGCGAGTTTCTGGCCCGGATGAGGTTGCTGGCGGCGGCTGCGGAGACTGTGAATTGGCCTGCGCTTGGGTTGGGAGTGGGAACGCTGGCGATTCTGCTGCTGCTGCCGAAGGTGACCAGGCGCGTACCGGCGTCGATTGTGGCGTTACTGCTGTGTACGGGCGTGGCGGTGGTGTTTCATCTGCCGGTGGAGACGATTGGCACAAAATTTGGCGGGATTCCGCGGGGGCTGCCGCCGTTTGCATTTCCTGATTTTCACTCCGAGCACATACTGCCGCTGATTCCGTCGGCGTTTACGGTGGCGCTGCTGGCGGCGCTCGAAAGCATGCTGTCTGCGGTTGTAGCGGACGGGATGACGGGCGACCGGCACAATTCCAATGTTGAGTTGGTGGCGCAGGGGATTGCCAACATTGTCTCCCCGCTGTTTGGCGGGGTTCCAGCGACGGGGGCGATTGCGCGAACGGCGACCAACATTCGTTCCGGTGCTCGCTCGCCTGTGGCGGGGATTGTGCACGCGTTGACGCTGCTCGCGATTCTGCTGGTGGCTGCGCCGCTGGCGAGCTACATTCCGCTGGCGGCGCTGGCGGCGATTCTGTTTATGGTTGCCTACAACATGGGCGAGTGGAAGGAGATTGGCGGGATACTGCAACTCGACTTTACGGCGATCTCAGTGTGGCTGGTGACGTTCGGGCTGACGGTGTTTGCGGACCTGACGGTAGCGGTGGCAGTGGGGATGAGTTTAGCGGCACTACTGTATATCTATCGGATCGCGGATACAACGACCGTTTCGCCGGTGACCGAGGACTACATTCGCGACGGCGCGCCGCATGTGCTGCAGGGGCGAATTGTGCCGGACTACGTTTCAATGTTGCGGATTCATGGGCCGTTTTTGTGGGGAACGACCGAGAAACTGGTGGAGGCGACGGTCAACATCGAGTCGTTTCAGCCGGTGGTGATTTTGCGGTTGCGGAACATGACGGCGATCGATGCGACGGGAATCCACGCGATTGAGACGTTTGCCAAACGGTTGCATGCGTCGGGGCGGACGCTGATTTTGTGCGGGGCGATGGAGCAGCCGTCGAAACTGCTGAGCGGGGCGCGGTTTGTGGAGCGGATTGGCAGGGAAAACATTATGCCGAATGTGCAGGCGGCGCTGGACCGGGCAAGCGATGTGCGTGAGGCGGAGAAGCAGCCGCTCGCCATTAGCTTCTAGCTTCTAGCTTGCTCGCCCCTAAGCGAGGCTTGCGGGGAACCGGTCAAGGTGGCATTCTCGTTGCATGTTCTTCTTTTACCTTGATTCCTGTCTCTATTTTGGCTTTGGCGCGGTGTGCATTTTGCTTGGGATCTGGGCCTTCCGGGCGGTTAGGACGCGGAGGCCTCTGATCCGGCTGCCCGTGTGCTTTGTATCTGTACTTGTTGTGATCTTTGGCTTGGTTGCTGGACTGTTCTTTGGCCTGGGGTCGTTGTCCAATTTGAAATCAGCTCCAATTTACTCGCCCGATCACAAGCATGCTATCCAAGTCGAGGACTTAGATTATGGTGCAACCGGTGGGGACACACTTGTTGTCCTCTATTCGGCACAGGGCCTTCTCACGGATGTGATCTTCAGTGGCGAATGGAAGGTCGTAGACGCGAAGGACGTTCGTTGGTTCGGGAACACGGCGGTCCGCATTACGTATCGCGCGTCTCCTTACAGTGCCACCTGCCAGGGCGCTCGGGGAATAGCTGTGAAGTGCGAGCAAGTCCCGGATCCTGCTGATTGACCGTTGTTCTCAGTACCGCCAACTGGTGAGGTCGGCGCCGGGCGGGGCGGTCTTCTGGATCTGGTCGAGGATTTTGGGCAGGTACTGGAAGTCGTAGTGGAGGCGCGAGTAGGCGTTGGGCAGGTTGGGATCGCCGTTCCAGCAGTGCTCGGCGCGGGGGCCGTAGGTGACTTCGCCGCCATAGGGTGGGTTCTTGGTGGAGTCGAGAAAGTCCTGCATGCGATAGACGGCGTCGTTGAGGAAGTAAGTGTCGTCGGAACCGACATAGATGTGGATCTTGCCTGCGAGTTGCGGGCCGAGCGTGGCCCAGTCGCGCTCAAGGATGGCTTCGAGATCGTAGTGTTGATGCCAGTACTCAGCAATGGTGTGGTCGATGTCACCGGTTTGTTTATCGAAGATTTGCGCAGGGTATCCATCGGGGCCGACTGGGCCATAGACCGCCTGCCAGATATCGAATTGTTCGCCTGACCGTCCGTGATCGCCGAGGGCGAGTTCGTAGGCGTTGTTGTCTTCCCAAGTGATGAAAGTGTGGCCCAGATAGTCGCGCATGGCGGGCTGGGGTACGCGCTTGTGTGCGCCTTCGAGGTAGAAAGCGTTCTTGTCGTGGTAGAGATCGACGTTCATGAATTCGTGAAAGTCGACGGGGTCGGGGCAGGCGACAAATGCGCCGTTGTAGTGGGTGGGATAGAAGACCTGAACGGCGAGGGCCTCCCAGCCGCCGGTCGATCCGCCGTAGGTGAAGCGCGCCCAACCCTGGCCGATGGCGCGGAACTGCTTTTCTACGGCGGGGATCAGCTCGGTTTCGATGGCGGTGCCGTAGGGGCCGACGTTGGCGGAGTCGACAGCGTAGGAGTCGTCGTAGAAGGGGTTGGCGTGCTGAATCTGGAGGACGAGATAGCGAGGGAAGCCAGGTGAGATCCACTTCTGGTAGAAGTTGTAGGCCTCCTGCTGCTGGATGCGGTTGTAACCGGCGAGGTGGAATCGCTCGCTGTAGTCGGGCTTGAGGTTGGGGTCGGGCGGGGTGGTGCGGAAATCGTCGAAGCCGTCGGGGAAGTGGCCGTGGTTGATCATGAGCGGGAAATGCGCGTTGGGATGATCGTCAAAACCCTCGGGGACGAGGACGATGGCGGAGAGGAAGATGGGGCGGCCCCAGAAGCGGGTGAGCACTTCGCTCTGAATGCGGAGATGGCGAACGTACTTTGTGTCGGCGGGCGTGGGGATGGGGGGGATGATCTCGGTGAGTGAAATCGGGATGGGTGCGCCGGCGGCAACGTGAACCTTGAGGACTTTGGAATAGAGGTTGCCGGGCGAAGAGTTCCAGTGCTGGCCCTCGCCTTGATCCATGTGAAGCTTTACGACCTTTCCATCTGCTCGGTGGAAGGTCTCGTACCGGTTGAGAACGGCTTGAACGAAATAGTCACCGGCGGGGACTTGGGCGAGGCTGCGGATGGGGTAGCCGAAGGCAGAGTTGTCGACGGTGACCGGCTGGCCAGGCTGCCATCCGTCGACGTTCATGCCAAAGACGATTTGGGTGCGTGGCGAGTCGTCGATCTGGTTGCGTGGCTCGTCGCTGGGGTCGGTGGAGAGGACGAGCAGGAGACGGCCATCGATTGGCGCTGCGCTGGCCTCCTTAGGAAACGAGACGGAGAAAGACTGACTTCGGGTGGCGAGGGGAAAGAGCAGAAGGAGGGCCAGGACTGTGCGCTTCATGCTGGCTACTATACAAGCGCAGGGCCCTCCTTATGCAGAGGTGTGGCCTGGTCGTCTTCGCGACGAATGGGGGCAGGGACAAGCTTGGGCGTGGGCGCAGGGCGGAACAGGGCAGCGACGACCATAGCGAGGAACAGCAGAAGACCAAGCGTGACGGCGCCAGAAGTATCGAGCAGGACATCGCTGAAGGAACCGTAACGATTGGGCAGGAAGGTCTGGTGAAATTCGTCGGCGCTGGCGACGAGGAAGGTGGCAGCGATGGCAAGGCCGTGAGCGGCGAGACGGTCGCCGAGGCGGCGGGCGGGTTTGCGCTGGATCATGCGGAAGGCGCGGAAGCAGACGAGCGAGAAGAGGCCATAGCCCATGAAGTGGCCGGTTTTGCGGATCATGAAGTGGATTGGCTCCCAGTATGCGAACTGATCGAAGCCGAAGACCGTTTCCGCAACGCGCCGAAGCGGAGCGCTGGTGTGATCCGCACCGCCCCATGGGGTGGATTCAAGAGCGAAGACGAGGAGGCACGCGAAGACCGGGAGCCAGGCGCGCAGCAAGAGCGCGGTTGAGCGAGAAGCTTGATGGACGGGGGAATGCAAAGTGAGAGGGGAAGAGGACATGGATCTCGGCTCCTGAATGTGAGTTCGAAGGCCTGTGGATGCGCTTCGACTGGAACCGAACACACTTCGGGCCAGATAGGAGCCTTTTCGGATGAGAAGGGGCTAACCTTGAGGATTTGCGGAAGAGATTGAAGGGAAGGGAGTTAGGTTGTACGGGAATGGGGCAGGGGAGGGACTAAGGGACTAGGGACTTAGGGACTAGGATTATGCTCCGCAAGGAGAGCGACGGTCTCTCACCCATCTCGCGAAGAGCGCGAAATGGATGGGGCACAGGGATTCAGCACTCTGTGGTGGGATCGAACGTGGGCTACTTGTTGTCGGCGAGGGTGCTCTTGATGAAGGCGGCGACGCGGTCGTGGAGTTGCTTGAGCGATTCATCGCGGACGTAAACCATGTGTCCGGACTCATACCAGTCGTACTCGATGTTTTTGGCGAGAGACTGAGGAATGGGCAGGTGCTTGTCCTCGTACTGGGCGGCGAAGAAGGGCGTGGCGAGGTCGTAGTAGCCGCCATTGACCATCACCTTGAGGCGGGGATTAGTCTTGAGGGCCTCGGCGAGATCATTGGTCACATTGGTGCTGGCGGTCCTGCCATTGTGCTTTTCGTCCCAGCGCGTGCCGCTGAAGAGAGCGTGATCAAGGTAGGTCTGGCCTTCGCCATACTTGAGCTCGCCGCGGACGTAATCATTGAAGAGCGAGACATAGGCCGAAGCGATGGCGGAGGATTGCGGATCATATTCGGCGCCCTGGCTAAGAGGATCGAGAGTGGGACCGGAGAAGCGTGTGTCGAGACGGCCGGTGGTGAGGTTTTCGTCGTCCTGGAGGGTTTTGGTGAATTCGCCTCCCGATACGCGGAGGTTTGCCTTGATCCAATAGGCGACTGGAAGGCCAGCGTATTGGTGGAGCTTCTCGGCAACGGACTGCTTCTCGGATTCGGAGAGGTCGGTGCCGAGAGCGAGAGCGTGCGAATAGGGGCCCATGGCGTACTCTTCCACTTCTTTCAAAAAGGAATCGAGGGCCGCGGGCTGATTGGGCAGCTTTTTGTGGTACCAGGCAGTGGCAGCGTAGGTGGGAAGGGCCAGAATGTATGGGAGGTCGACACCGGGGTTTCCGGCGGGGTCGTCGATATCGGTTGTGAAGTTGAAGATTTGAGAAAGCAGGATGACACCGTTCAGATCGAGGTTCTTGTTGTTCTGGAGGATGTCAGCGAGGACGGCTGAACGGGTGGTTCCGTAGCTCTCGCCGAAGATGAATTTGGGCGAGTTCCAACGGTTGAACTTGGTGGTGAACCGAACAATGAATCGAGCGAAGGCGTTGGCGTCTTCGTCGATACCCCAGAAGGCTTTGCCGGCGTCCTTGCCGAGGAGTCGGCCAAAGCCGGTGCCGGGCATGTCAATAAAAACCAGATCACTGGTATCGAGCAGGGATTGGTCGTTGTCGGTCAACTTATAGGGCGCAGCGGGCAAGTGCTGATCGCCCTCGGTGACCACATGTTTTGGTCCGAGCGAACCCATGTGAAGCCAGACTGTGGCGGCGCCAGGGCCGCCGTTGTAGAAGAAGGTGATGGGGCGGTCTTCAGCCTTCGCGTCTTTCTTAAAGTAAGCGACATAAGACATTCGCGCCGTTGGAATTGCGTCCTTGGGCTCTTTGGGCTCATCGAGGGCGAGCTGGCTGCCGGGGAGGGGTTTGCCGTCGGGACCGAGTTGGGAGTCGTCGTTATCGTTTGAGGCGACGGTGAGGACGCCGACGACGGCGGTGTAGGCGATGTGCTGGCCTGCGACGTCTACGGTGCCCTGGGTGGTGGAGTCGGCGTAGATTGCCTTCTCCTTCTCGGCCGCAGTGGCGGTCTTCTCTTCCTTTTTGTCGTCCTTCTTGTCATCGGCGAGGGCGCGGGAGATGGTGGGCGCGAGCATGAGGAACGCCGTGGCAAAGGCGACTGCAAGGCGGGGAGTGAGGCGCATGGGGGTGGTCTCCTGAAAATAAAAACTGTGAAAAGAAAGTATAGAACCGGCGGCCGGTTCGATTAGTTGACCCCTTTCAGTTTCCTTGGTTTATGTCGGCCTTGATGGCTCTTCTCGGGGTTCATTATCTCGACGCTGCGAAACGCGAGATAGCAAAATCCATTGTCGGTGGGGAATCTATAAGCGCCGGGCGCGTCGAGCACGTGTTCGGTCACGGCTGTCATCTCCCATCCTGTGTACTCATCCGCAACAAGGAAAGGGTTTGTCAGCTTCTCGTACCCCTGCTTCTCACCAAACTCTCGAACTTTTTCCATATTGGCTTTTTCGTGTGGGGAGATGTTCTTGTTTGCCCAAGACCACTGCCACGAGTCGCCCTCTGTGGTGCCAACCACCGAGCAGTGCACGCGCACAGTGGGTAGCTTTGGGTCCGAAAAGGTAAGAGTGGATAACGAGTCGTCCCAGTCCCAACGCTTATGCCGTCCGTATTTGAGAAAGAATGCATCGTTCTTCTCCATCCCAGCATGAACGAGAGGATGGACGAAGTCTTCGAAACAATCGTCACAAGTAGTCATTTCTGCCTTTTTACTTCCGCGCCTTCTCGCCGGGCTGTTTTTCGGTGATGCGGGGGCGATCCTGGGCCTGGAGTTCTTTTGCGACCTGCTCGACTTCGCGGAAGACGCGAAGGAGGTTGCCGCCGAGGATCTTGCGGCAGTCGTCAGCCGAGTAACCGCGGGCCATGAGAGCGGCGGTGATCTTGGGGAGATCGGCGGGTGAGTCGAGTCCCTCGGGAAGTTGTCCGTTGACGCCGTCGAAGTCGGAGCCGAGACCGACATGGTCGACTCCGGCGATCTTGGCGATATGGTCGATGTGGTCAATGAGCATGGAGAGTGGCGGGCGGGGAATCTTGCCGGCGAAGGCGCGCTGAATCTTGTCTTCGTCGGCATACTTGAACTCGCGGCCTTCGGCTTTGGCCATTTCTTTGGCGTCGGCGATGGCCTTGTCGATTTCAGGCTGCTGGGCTTTCATCGCGTCCCAGTAGGCCTGGGAGACGAAGCCGGAAAAGAAGTTGACCTGAACAACGCCGCCTTTGGAGTTGGGGCCGCCGTAGTTGGCCACGGCGCGAATCATGTCGTCGGTCAAGTTGCGCGGTGCATCGCACAAGGCGCGAGCGCCGGAGTGGGAGGCGATGACGGGAGCGCGGCTGATTCTGAGCGTGCGATAAAACGTCGCGTCGGCGACGTGAGAGATGTCGACCATCATGCCGAGGCGGTTCATCTCGTAGACAACGTCTTTGCCGAACTCGGTGAGGCCTTCCTTGGTATGGGGGATGGAGGTGTCGTTTATGTCGCCGGAACTGTCGGCCCAGTCGTTGGAGTTGGACCAGGTGAGCGTCATGTAGCGGACGCCGAGCGCGTAGTACTGGCGGAGCAGAGGGATGGAATTCTCGATGGAGTGGCCACCCTCGATCCCCATGAGAGCGGCGAACTTGTGATTGCGATGAGCTTCTTCAATGCCCTCGGGACTTGTGACGAATTGAATCTGGTCGGGGTGGCGTGCGACCTGCTGCTTGACGGAGTCGATGAGCTCGAGAGTGCGGCGGGCGTATTGGCCTTTGTAGAGCTTAGGCTCGACCCAGATGGAAAAGAACTCAGCACCGAGGTTACCGTTGTGGATGGAGTCGAGGTTGAGGTCGCCGCCGTTGAGCGGGTCGGCGAGATCGAAGTGCTCGTCAAGGAAGCGCTGAGGCGTGTCGGCATGGGTGTCGATGACGAGAGCGGAGCGATGTACGGCTGCGGGGTCTTGCGTTGTGGAGGGCATTTTTGGCCGATTCGCAGAAGGGGTTTGGGCAATGAGCACAGGAGACGCAAGCAGCAAAAGAGTGGCGACGACGCGGGCGGTCATAGGCTTGGGGAAAGTGTATAACGCGGGGCAGTGAGGCAGTGAAAGAGTGAAGGAGTGAAGGGACTGAGGGACTAGGTGTGAGAGCGCTCCTTGCGCCCCTAGATCCGACCGGGGAACCGCAGGCGGAGGGTGTCGACGAACTCGGACGCAAACTTGCAGAATCCTTCGGGGATAGGATGGAGCTCGTTGGCCCATTCAGCGGGCGCAAGCGTGCCTTGCGTATTGATCAGGATGAAGTTGTTGGCCGGATCAGCCGCGAGCTCTACGAGCATTTGCCTGAAGTCGCTGAGGGCGTGATAGAGGATGGCGGTGCCGTCGGCCTGGTTGCGGGTGAACTCGAGCGAGGGCTGGAGCCAGGGACCGGCACATGGAGGATGGCTGCCGTTGGGGATGGGGAAGTCGTAACAGTGGCCGATGATGGGAACGCCGGGGGCGTGGGCGTCGCGAAAAGCGAAGAGGTCGAGGTAAGACGCCGGACCATGTCGAGAACCCCGAGAAAGCGTGGGGTGTTGAGGCCTCGGTCGTAGTCGAGAAAGATGCAGAACTGGGTTCCGGGGATGTCGTTGCCACCGCCGGAGAAGAGAATGGCGTCTGGGGCGGATTCGTTGGCCCAGTTTGCCTTGTCGTCGATGGCCTTGATGAGGCGTTGCTGGCGCGTGAGCGACATCTCTTCGGAGGTGGCGTCGCCATAGTGAGAGAGGTTGAGGATGAGTGGGTGCGTGTCGCCCAGCGATTGGAGTTGAGTGATAATGTCGGTGGAATGGAGGGCGAGGTCGTTGCCGTTGAGGGGGTAGTCGAACCATGAATCGCCATGAGCGAGGAGGACAAGAGGGCCGCCGACGCCGCTATCCGGCTGGCTGGAGGGATGGACGCGGGCGGATTTGAGCTTTGCCACGCGCGCCTGGTGAGCGTGGGTGCGGCTCGCGATGTCGGAGTCGATGGAGTTTTTAATGAGGGGGCGGAGAGCTAGAGTTGCGCGCATTTCGTAATCCTCTTGGATTGATCGGGATTCCAGTGGGGCCGTGCTACGGTGTTTTCGGGAATATTGTGAACTTTCTGAGGGCTTTGGAAGTGGATTTTCTTGAGGAAAATCCACTCTGCAGCTGTGGCTTCGGCCCACACCGTTCCCGAAAATGCTTTTGCCCGGGTCTGGCCCCGTGTCGGGCGGAATTGGGCGCATGGCGGGTGGCTGACTTGGATGTTTTACGGATTCAGTCGCTCTGCATTGCGGACGCTTGAGTCGCGCATTCGATCGGCTGCGATAAGGTTCGGCCGGTCTTGGTGTAGTCGAAAGAGTGTGAGGCAATTCGAGCGGCATAGAGAAGTCTGGAGCTTTTCGTTTCGTCGATGACGCCGATCAGCAGGCCATGAGTAATGCAGGCGATTAAAACGCGGATGCTATCGCTGTTGAAGAGCGGCGGCATGGCGTTGCGATAGGCTTCGGCAGCGATGCGGAAAGCGACGGTTTTGCTTTTGGAGAGGGCGAATTCGGCTTTGTAGGCGGCAGCCCACGCACGGTGGCATCGGTCAATGGCTAAATCGCCAGGGGATGGTTTGGTGGCTGCGGTCGGACTAAAAGAAACGTTGAGCATAGGTCTCTTCCATCAAGTGAAATTGGGAAGAACAGCATTAAAGAATTGTGCGCCAGTGAGGGCTAATTATGTGCAAATGGGTTTGAGAGGCGTGTAAATTGCGGGAATGCAGGGGTTGGCCTATGCTGGGAGGCTATGAGAATTCGTGGTTGTGCTTTGACGATCTTGACGGTGGCGGGGCTTTGGGCTGGGCGGCAGGCAGTGGCGCAGGATCAGCCGAGGGTGCAGAATTTCCTGCTCGAAGAGACGACGATTCGGTCGGGAATGGGCGGCCAGTTTGAGGCGGCTCAGAAGGACTATTGCGCGGCGGTGGTGCGGGGCGGAGCGCCGGCGTGCCTGGTGTTTTCGACCGCGACGTTTGGCAAGTCTGGCCTCTACTGGACGTTGCTGCCGTTTTCGTCGTTCATCCACTATGACCAGGGCAAATACACCGACAAGGGGCTGACACCGGAGCAGGCCAAGGAGTTGGATGCGCGGCGCGTGCCAACGATTGAGTCGAATCATGAGTCGGCGATTGCGCTCCAGGTGGACAGTTCGCTGGCGCCGACAGGTTCGAATGCGGACTATCCGCTGAACCTTGTGACGGAGTACCAGTTGAAGCCGGGTATGACGAGCTCGTTTCTTGGGACGATCAAGAAGACGTTGCTGCCGGGGGCGAAGAAGTCAGGGGCCGTGGCGCTCGAGGTGTTTACGACAACACTGGGGGAGAGCCCGGAGCGGGTGTTTGTGGTGACGCGGCTCAAGAAGTTTGTGGAGCTGGATGGGCCAGATCCGATTCTGGCGGGGATGAGCAAGATTCAGCAGAACACCTGGGAGAGCCTGTTCGCGACCTATTTTCAGCATCGGGAGATGTACGTGATGCGGTATCGGGCGGATCTCAGCGATGATCCGAGGGTGGCGGAGAAGGAGAAGTAGGGTGCTGGTCTATCGACGGCTTTGAATCCTCAGTTCGTGTTACTTGGATGGGCGGAAGAGGCCACGACTGTAAAGGGAAAGATAGCTATGTTCTGAGTGCCCAACATCAGGGCATACTCGCCGGGCTCGAGGGGAGACTGAGGACGAATGAGCCAAACCTGCGGATCGGGATGGGAGACATCGGCGGAGATTAGATCGGTCTTGTTCGCATCGACCATCTTGGAGCCACCAACGACTGGATACACGAACATTCTGCCGCCATCGAGTTCTCTCGCATCCTTTTTGGGATGTAGTCTCACGATCACGGGAACGCCGGGGAGCGACACGAAGTGACAGAGACACAAAATGGGCCGGCCGGTCCCTACCTGAGCGGAAGCGTGATCGCCCTCGTACTCCGCTACGACTTTGGCAGGAACGATTCCGTAGGAAAGCGACGCTGCGAGTCCATGGGCGGCTCTGGTTTTTGAGGGCATCTGACTGGTAACGGCTGTCCACTGAACGCCCTGGATGAAGACACCGGCTCGATCCAATGGGTAATCTGCGGTCAACTCCGAATCGGTTCCCGGCGCCGGCAATTTCTCCTTCACGTCGTTTGCGGGGGGCGGTTGATTCGGCTCCGCTGCCCTGCCCTGTGCCGGCTGATTTTGAGCGTGAACGATGGAAAAAAGAGAGGTAGCAATCAGGAGGAGGCATGAAACCAGAATAGCTCTCCGCATATCTTTCCTCGACGGTGAACAACGTCCTGAAAATGGCCTTCATCTGCACAAAGAACACGCAGTGCAGAGCGGTTACGGACGAACGCCGACAACAACGGATGCCCGGTTTGTTTCCCTTTTCAGGTTGGAGAAAGCGTACTACTGGGACCGAGGAAGATCAAGATAAGGGGAAGATCCGAAACTCCGGTTCGTGCGCACCAACACTTTGCTCTATGGAACGACAGTCCCAGTGCAGTTGATGCCACCGGCGGGGTCGAACTTGATGATGCCGGACTGGTCACTGCAGAAGCCTCGATCGCCGGTTTTGCCAACGGTTTGAGGAACGGCGTTGATGGAGTAGGTGTTGAATCGGTCGACCCCACTGACCGTGACCTTGTCGTTGCAGGTGAGTGTGAAGATGTAGCCGTTCTTAGAACCAGAGGCCAGGTCGCCCTGGAGAATCTGAGCGGAGGCAGCAGATGGTGCGCCGGAGTTCGGATCGCCGCCTAGGGCTGCCAGCGTGCAGGCGAAGCCGTTAGCCGGATAGGTGACGGAGTATTGGAGTTCGGCCTGCTGGACGGTGCGGATCGATTGAAGAGCCGACAGGTCGTTTGCTCTCTTCTTTAGGCTTCCCACGGTGGGAATGGCAATCAGCATGAGGATGGGGACGCAAACGAAGAAGAACGCGACCGCTCCTACCAGGATCCAAATGTAGGTGGGAGTGGACCGCGAAGCGCTTGCCGGGAGCGGAGAAATCGTGGGCGGGAACTGACCGGATCCGGGCTGAACGGGCGGTATTCCAGACTGAGAGTATTGGGGCATATAGGGCCCGCCGGGCCCTGCAGTTGGTGTCTGGTCCAGATTCCGCGAGAAGCCAGATATCTTTGCCCAATAGATGATCAGAAGAACCAGGTAGGCTGGCAATGCGAGAAGATTCACAAGAGGAACGACCCCGCACGCAGAGCAAATACACATCGCGATGCCGACGGATTGTCCCGGCTCCGGTTCGGCATTTGAGATACCTCTCGCCCGAAACTCATTTCCTAAGGACCTAGCCACCGCGATAACAACCAAGAACTGCACAACGAGGTTGACGAGCGGCACAAGCATGAGCCAGACAAGCCCTGGCTCCATCGTCCTCGACGCTCTGGAACATTTGCTCAGCGCTCCGGAAAGAGAGACAAGGAAAAAGATGTACGCAACAAACATCCCGAGGAACATCATCCCCGCGACGATGCGGATAAGTGTTGTATTGTCCACTACTTCCTCAATTCAGGTTGAGAATTGGCAGCAATGCTAGCATGCACCGGAGTTGATTACAACCGCGTTTGGGCCATAAAGAGCCGCGATTTCAACGCATCTCCAGACGGAAAGGCTTTTCCTCAGATGGGCTCGATTTCAACCGATGGTTAGAAGGCATTAGCTGGTGGACAAACGGCTAGAATCGTAATTAATCATGGCTGAATTTACGCATTTGCATTTGCATACGGAGTACTCGCTGCTGGACGGGGCTTGTGACATAACCAAGCTGGTGGATCGGGTGGCGGCGCTGGGGCAGAAGTCCGTGGCGATGACCGACCACGGGAACATCTACGGTGCGGTGCACTTTTTCGATGCGGCGAAGGCGAAGGGCATGAAGCCGATTCTGGGCTGCGAGCTCTACATCTCGAAGAACGAGGATCATCGCGCGCCGGGCGAAGGCGACGACAACAATCATTTGCTGGTGCTGGCGGAGAACGAAGAGGGGTACAGAAACCTGATCCGGATCACTTCGGAGGCTTCGCTGCACGGGTTCTACAGGAAGCCGCGCGTGAGCAAGAAGTACATGGCGGAGCATGCGGAGGGACTGATCGGTTTTTCGGGCTGCCTGAGCGGGGAGCTGTGCGAGGCGCTGCTGGGGCAGAGCGCGTACAAGGGCCTTGACGCAGATGCCCGGTACGCGGCGGCACGGCGTGTGGCTGGGCAGTACGAGGAGATCTTCGGCAAAGGGAATTTCTTTCTGGAGATTCAGGACCAGGGGCTTGACGACGAGAAGAAGATTCACGAGGCGCTGTTCCGGCTGGAGCGGGAGCTGGGCATTCCGATGGTGGCGACGAATGACTCGCATTACCTGTGCGGGGACGACTGGCATGCGCACGACGTGATGCTGTGTGTGCAGACGGGTGCGAAGGTGCACGAGAAGGAGCGGTTCCGGTTCGATAGCGATCAGTTTTTTGTGAAGAGCGCCGACGAGATGGGAGTGCTCTTCAAGGATGCGCCGGAGGTGGTGATGCGCACGCAGGCAATTGCCGAGCGATGCAACCTGAAACTGCACAAGGTGGAGAATCCGTTTCCGGAGTTTGCTGTGCCGGAGGGGCACACGATCGATAGCTACTTTGAGGAGATGTGCCGAGCGGGGATGAAGAAGCGGATGGAGACGGCGGTGCGGCAACTGGAGTTGCGCGGGGTGCGGCGGGCGGAACCGCATGAATACGAGGCGCGGCTGAACTACGAGATCGGCATCATCAAACAGATGACGTACTCCGGGTACTTCCTGATCGTGTGGGACTTTATCAAATATGCGCGGGACCATGGGATTCCGGTGGGGCCGGGGCGTGGATCGGCGGCAGGATCGCTGGTGGCGTATGCGCTGGAGATTATCAACATTGATCCCCTGCAGAACGGACTGCTGTTTGAGCGGTTTTTGAATCCTGAGCGCGTGAGCATGCCCGACGTGGACGTGGACTTCTGCATGAACCGTCGCGGCGAGGTGATCGACTATGTGACGCGCAAGTATGGGCGCGAGCAGGTGGCGCAGATCATCACGTTCAACACCATGGCGGCCAAGGCTTCGATCAAAGATTGCGGGCGCGCGCTGGATATGCCCTATGGAGACGTGGACCGGATTGCGAAGCTGGTTCCGGCGACGGTGGGCATGACGCTGGACAAGGCGCTGGAGGAGTCGACGGAACTGAAGAAAGCCTACGACACCGACAAGACCGTGAAGGAACTGATCGACACGGCGAAGAAGCTGGAAGGGCTGGTGCGGGGACAGGGCGTTCATGCGTCGGCAGTGGTGATTGCGCCGCGGCCGCTGACGGAGCTGGTGCCGCTGGCGAAGACGAAGAACGACGAAATCGTGACGGCGTACGACATGAAGGCCATCGAAAAGATGGGCCTACTGAAGATGGACTTCCTGGGGCTGACGACGCTAACGGTGATCGACGACTGCCTGAAGCTGATTGAGCAGAGCCGCGGCGAGAAGGTGGACATTGAGACGATTCCGCCGAACGACGATAAGACGTTCAAGAAGGTGTTTCACACTGCGCTGACGTCGGGAGTTTTTCAGTTTGAATCGAGCGGGATGCGGGATATTCTGCGGCGGTACAAGCCGGATCGTGTGGAGGAACTGACGGCACTGAACGCGCTCTATCGGCCGGGACCGATGGACATGATCGACGACTTCATCGACCGCAAGCTGGGGCGGCGGAAGGTGGAGTACATGCTGCCGGAGATTGAAGGAATCCTGAAAGAGACGCTGGGGGTGATGGTCTATCAGGAACAGGTGATGCAGATTGCGAACACCGTGGCGAGCTATTCGCTGGGCGAAGCGGACCTGCTGCGGCGCGCGATGGGAAAGAAGATTGCGTCGGAGATGGCGATGCAGCGCGATCGTTTTCTGAGCGGCGCGGCCAAGCTGGGACATCCGAAGGCGGTGGCGGAGCAGTTGTTCGACTACATGGAAAAGTTTGCGGGGTATGGGTTCAACAAGTCGCACTCTGCGGCGTATGCGCTGGTGGCGTACCAGACGGCATATTTGAAAACGCATTATCCAGTGGAGTTCATGGCGGCGCTGCTGACTTCGGAAACGTCGAAGCCGGACAGTGTGGTGAAGTACATCGCCGAGTGCCGTGAGATGGGGATCAAGGTAGAGCCGCCGGATGTGCAGAGCTCCGGAGCACAATTTACGCCGATGGTGACGCCGGAGGGTGAGTCGATCCGGTTTGGTCTGGCGGCGGTGAAGAATGTGGGCGGCAATGCGATTGAGTCGATTCTGAAGGCGCGGACGGAGGTGGGTGGGCGGTTCAAGAGCTTGTGGGAGTTCTGCGAGAAGGTCGACCTGCGCGTGATGAACAAGCGCGTGATTGAGTCGCTGATCAAGGCGGGCGCACTGGATTCGCTGGGAAGGCGCGGACAGCTGATGGCCGGGGTGGACAAAGCGATGGAACGCGCGCAGAAGTCGCAGAAGGACGCGGCACAAGGGCAGGTTGGGCTGTTCGGGATATTTGACGATGGTCCGGCGAAGACACACGCGGCTGACGATTTGCCGAAAGTGGCAGATTGGGAGGAGGGCGAGCGGCTGGCGAATGAGAAGGAAGTACTTGGGTTCTTTGTGTCGGGGCATCCGCTGGACAAATATGCGGAGAAGTTGAGGAACCTTGCAGGAGTGATCTCAGCAGCGGAGGCATTGGAGCGCAAGCCGCCGGAGAGACGGTGGGGTGGGCAGTCGGATCCGGCGGATGAGATTCAACTCGCAGGAATGCTTGTGGGCGTGCAGGTTAAGAAGAGCAAGAAGGATCAGAAGCAGTATGCGCAGGGATTCCTTGAGGATGCGACCGGGAGGATCGATCTGATCTGCTTCTCGCGGGACTATGAGAAGCTGGCCGAGCAACTGAAGATGGAAGCTGCGGTGCTGGTGCGCGGCGTGCTGATGGGCGGAGACGATGCAGCGCCGAAGATTTCGGTGAGCCAGATCAAGGCGCTCGATGAAGTCGAGGTGAAGTTGCCGACGGGCGTGCGTATCCGGCTGAACCTGGACAGTGCGTCGGAGGACACGCTAACTGGGCTCAAGGTCGCGGCAGATGCGGCGCCGGGGCCGGGCAAGGTGATGCTGCATCTGGAGAAGAATGGTGAATTTGCGGTGGTGCTTGAGCCTGCGGGCATGAACGTGGCGGCGGACCGTGGATGGGTGGAGCGCGTAGAAGAGCTGACGGGCAAGGGGACTGTGCAGGCGCTGGGATAGTGTGGTGGGCTGCGCCGTGAATTGTACGATGGAGCACATCATCTAGATGTGGAGCCAGAGAGCCCAGGGGTGCGACGACCTCATCAACATTGGGGTTTCGTGACGGGCTCAGTGTTGATACCTAAAGAATCAACAGACTCAGTTACCTAAGCTCTTTTGATGCGAAAGCGTCAAAAATGTCTTGACATCGCATGAGAGTGCGATCAAGATTGCGGCTGTCTGCGATCAACGCAGATCGTATTGTGTTGCTGCAGGACTGACCAGCGGCGCGGTCATCGTTGCTTCCCCCCCACATATCTCACCAGCAACGGTGGCGCCAAACAGAGGCAATGAACAATAGCCCACCCAGGCGTAGTGTGCGCCGAGGGAGCGGGGCTGCGTCTTGAGAACGGGGTGCTGCGATGTGCGAACTTCGCGGCCACGGGAGAGCCTGCCTGGCAAAGTCCGGCGAGGGTTTCGGTGAATAGAGAAAGGGAAAGAAGATGAGACAGATGATGAAAGATCAAGTTTTCGTTTGGGCTCCGCGCTCGCGGAATCTAGCAGTTGCGGGTTGCACAGTTGCGCTGTTGATTGGGTTGTCCGCTCTCGCACAAGGCGTTCAAACCAACTCAAATGACAGCAATTCTCCCCAACTTCTCGCACAGGCTTCCGCACAAGCGGCGCCAGCGCAGGCAGCGCCAGCGCCGATAAGACTACCAATAGCCAAGCTGCCGGTACTAGGTACGCCTGCGGCTCGCCTGGCATGGGCAAAGACCATGCATCACACACCCGCACCGAAGGAAGGATGCTTCAATGTTTCGTATCCCAGCACTCAATGGCAGGAAGTTGAATGCGCTCCACCGAACGGCTACCGGTCAGCTCGGCCTCTGAAACTCATCAAGAAGGCGGGCGTCGACCTTCAAGTCGGTGGCGATACCTATCCGAGCACTGACATTGTTGTCCAAGCTCCCACGGGACATTTTTTCAGTAAGGTTATTGGCAGTTTCCCTGCGGTGAATGGCGTGACAAGTGAGACAGGCGTCGGCGTTGCCAGGTACAGCGATAATGGCATTCTGGGCGCAAATGAATATTCGTTGCAGCTCAACACCAATATCTCTCACTCCGGCGCTTGCGGCACTTATTCGTACTGTACCGCCTGGGTGCAATACTTGATGTCGACGAACGTGCCGATATCCGCATCAAGTAACACTTTAACAAACGAAACGGAAGTCTTTATTGAATATTGGCTGTTCAACTACGGCGTGGATCAACAATGGCCGAACGCGGGCGGCCCCGACATCTGCCCGAGCGCTTTCATTGATGCAGGCCCGGATAACACGGGTCCCGGGGACGATTGTGTGCAGAACACCCCGGCAAACGTTATCGATTGGAATCCCCCAACTAACAAGGGCCAGTTACCGATGACCAGTGCCAATCTTGCCGATCTGGAATTGTCGGGCTCAGCAACGGCCGGTGGAAACGATGTGGCCACGGTGACATATGGCGGTAGGGGCTATCAGGCAAGCGTCGCAGACAGCACTACAGATATCTCAAGCGTCTGGAACCAGGCAGAATTCAACGTTGTAGGAAATGGTGGCGGCTCGGCGGCCCAATTTAACGACGGTACTTCCGTTATCGTGGAGCTCGCAGTGACTGATGGTTCTTCAAGTCAGCCAACTTGCGTATTCAACGGTGGTACGACAGGCGAATCAAACAATCTCAACTTCGTGCCGTCGACAGCCTCGCCTGTTTGCTGCCCGTACTCCGGGACCGATCCGTCGATCCAGTTCATGGAAGTGTACGATACAGCTCACACTCACAGTGCAAGCTGCGGTAGTTCGAGCATAACGGGCGAACCGCACATAACCACAATTGATGGAACTTATTACAATTTCCAGGCCGCGGGAGAGTTTGTGGCTTTGCAGGATCCCGACGGAACAGAGATTCAAACGCGGCAAACGCCCATTCCAACCCTGGCTCCGGGGAACTATGACCCAGGAAATCTGGATAATGACGGGCTGGTTAGTTGCCTGGCTATGAATACGGCCGTAGCCGCCAAGGTGGGCACACATCGAGTTACCTATGAGCCCAGCTTCAGCGGCGCGTACGCAAGTGGCCCTTTCCAGCTTCGCATCGATGGCAAACTTACCACGCTCGGCGCCGGGGGAGTGAACCTGGCAGGCGGAGGTCAGGTTAAAGACTCATCTGCCGGGGGCGGCATAGAAGTTGATTTCCCCGACGGCAAGATCATGACCGCAATTCCTGCGGGTTCGTATGATTCGATGAATCTTCTCAATGTATCCACTGAGAATCTTGGGCTGGTAAGTGGGGCTGCTGGGGCTACTGCGAGTGGGCTTTCGGGCACTGTTCCAAAGGGCAGTTGGCTGCCAGCGCTCCCGAACGGCAAATCCGTGGGGGCAATGCCGTCTAGCTTGCACGACCGCTACGTGACTCTCTACAGCAAGTTCGGCAATGCCTGGCGCGTCACAAAGAGCAGCAGCCTTTTCGACTATGCGCCGGGGACGACAACGGCAACCTACACAAACACGAAGTGGCCGGTGGAGAACGCCAAAACGTGCACGATTCCAAATCAAAAAGCAGTAGAGCCGGTCAGCGCGGCTGTGGCCGAAGATGCGTGCAAGTCGGTTACGGCAAAAACCTTGCACGCGAGCTGCGTCTTTGACGTGCAAGTCACCGGTAACACTGGCTTCGCCGACACTTACCTTCTCACCGAGCGCGTCCACACCGCGTTCAAGATCGAGCCTATCGATCTGGGAAAGCTGGTTGACACCGTGAAGTAGCGGCGCGAGCCGGACGAAGCGGCCTTCGTAGGTGCTTGTGAAGCTGTCAGCGCCGGACGATGAGTTTAGGCCGGTGTTCAAGGCAGCCTTAGCGATGAAGTAAAGAACTACGGTGCGGCGGTTGCTCTCGGGCGGCCGCCGTCTTTTTATGCGCGGAGGGAGGCGGGGACCGTTGTCAGTGGCGGCCGGCTTGTCAATTCGCTTTGGCGAGCGGGGCGCGAACGAGTACGACCTGCTGCTGGTCAGCTACCGCTAATTTCTGGTAGAACCCGCGCAGGCTGTCGTACTCCTTCGCGTCGAGCATGGCATAACCGCAGGCCAGAGCCCAGGTCACTTCAACGCTGTCAGCCTCGATGGATGTGGAGATGGAAAGGTTCGCGCGGTCGGGCCAGTCGATCTTGTTGGTCTGAGGGTTGCTTTCCACCTTGTAGCCGAGTGGCAGTTTGTATGTGACATCATCCTTGGTGGTCCGGGCATATTGAACCTCCACTGGGACCGTACGCTTTTCCTGCTCAACAAAGGGATGCCTGGATTTGGACTCAAAGAAAAGTCCGGGCAGAATAATTCGGTTGCCGGTGACAGCGCCGAGACTCCCGCTAACCCGAACGAATCCCAGAAGATCTGTGTCGTATTGGTCGAGTGCAAGGAAGTGATCAAAATCGCTTCGAATGCCTTCGGGAAGGGAGGTATTCATCCATTCATTGAAGGCTTTCTTTACCTCTTCCTCGTCATTCTCGATGGCGAATTGACGCCACCGAAGCGCGTCCTGGCCGGAGAGGATCACCCGGACTGTACCTTGAACATTGCCGGAGCCATCGATAGTGAGAAACGCAACGCGCTGCACAAGTGCCCAACTGGAACCCCCGGCTGGTGAACGAGCGATCACCGCTGATTTATCGGTGAGCAGGAAGCCGCAGGTGAGCGCGTGCCTCCAATCCAGCATGCCAAACGGGCACAACTTCTCGCCGGGGTCGAGATAGACAGTTTTGCCATCGAGTTGACCGACTGCAATGTAGTCGTCAAGTTGTCGAGAAGAGAGATACGCTTCATCGAACAGGGCTCTGCTTCGGTCTACCACCTTCATGGGCTCGACGTTGAGCCCGCCCGCCCGGCAGAGTGCCACATACAGCAAGGCCAGTTCATCGGACGATCCACTTTGCTCTTTCCATACATCCTGCGCAATTCGGATGTCCTTGATTTTCTCTTTCTTCCGTTCCGCAACGGATTTGTGGCGAGTGAAGTCGGTGTTTTCGAGCTTCATTACGGTGGCGTAGATTTCTTGCGCCTTCAAGGTTTCAGAGTCGCCGGGCGCGATCATTCCCTTCACGGCGCTTTTTAACGTGCCTGTGGTTCTTGTAAATTCGTTGACAAAAGTCGCCCAATCCTTTTCGGCCACGTCCCAGAACTGTTGGGTGGAGGAGAAACGCGACCTAAAGAATGAGAGCCGCCATTGGATCGTGTTGATTGGCGGCATCCAGTCGTCATCCGGGAGGGCGGGGATATCGGCAAGGTCAAGCGTGTAGCTGCCATGCATGTCGTCCACCAGCTTCGCTCCTCCGCCAAGACGGGATACATAGCCAAACTTCGCAAAGTTAAGGGTTTTGAAGGCGTAATGGGCTTTGTGGACGAAGTATGGCTGCTGAATCATCCACACCGGGTCTTCAGGAAAAAAGGTAGTTCGAATGGTGACACGGCATTCCAGAATGCTTCCGACTTCAACGCTGGGCAGCGAGAAGACAAGGACGCTTCGCTCGAATCCCTTGGTTTGGACATCTGCCAGATCAGTGGGTTTATCTGTAAGAGGAACGATTGTCCCGTCCGCGTGAATTGTGCGGCCATCGATAACCACTCGCTCGATTCCAGTCACGTATGGGACATTAATGGTCGCCATCTCCTTCCCCTTGTCGGTGAGAACCTTGATCCGTTCGTAGTAGCTTCTCGAACGGCTTACCTGATCGGTCACATCCTCGCGATAGAGACACACTGTGCTGGCACCGGGCGCTTTCGCGTCGGCCGTCATTGCGAGTTCGTCCTTGGTGGGGTCCTGGAATTGCGCCGGTAGCGCCGATGAAAAACAAGCCATTGCGAACAATACAGAACAAGAGCCTACAAAAATGAAGGGTCGCATCGCAAGGTTCACTAACTCCCTCTGGGATCGGATGCACTCATGTATATCACCAGTCGGACAGTTCCGCTTTGCGACCATGCTGGGATGGCGGGGATCATTTCGGTTGGCGAGGGTTGGGCGGATTACTTTGGTCAGGCGGTTGGACTAAGAATTCTTAATTGGGGACTCAGGAGTTGGGCCTTGGGGCCGATGGGATGAGGGAATGCTAATGCGGTGGTGGGTTGAGCCGTGTCACCGTTCAAACTTCTTATTCGGAGAGCCCAATATGGCTGCAGCAGTGAGAGTCCACTCATGGATAGGGTTGGCGTGTGCGCTGTCACTCGTGAGTTTGGCAGGCGCGGAGCAGCCACAGAACAGAATTGTTGGGCAAATTGACGAGTCGCAGGTGGTGACGCTTCAAGGGAATGTTCATCCCATGGCGCGGGGAGAGTTTGACAGAGGCACAGTGAGCGGAGAGATGCGGCTGGAACAGTTGGTGCTGCAACTTGAGCCCTCGGCGGCTCAGCAGGCTGAGTTGGATGCACTGGTGGAGGCACAGCATGATCCTGCGTCCCCGCTTTATCAGCAGTGGTTGACTCCGCAGGAGTATGGCGCGCGCTTTGGAGTGAGCGTGAGCGATTTGCAGAGAATTGCCGGCTGGTTACAAAGGCATGGGTTCAGGATTGACGAGATTCCGGTGGGCAACCGGATGGTGATCTTCTCGGGAACAGCAGCACAGGCGGAAGAGGCATTTCACCCTGCAATGCACATCTATGAAGTGGATGGGGTGCAGCACGTGGCGAACGCGCTTGATCCACAGATTCCCGCGGCGCTGGCCAGTGTGGTGGGCGGCGTGGTATCGCTGCACGACTTCCGCAGGGAGGGCCAGAGGACAGCGCGGAAGGCCCTGACGGCAGCATCCCCTGAGTACTCTTCGGGTGCGACGAACTACTTGTTTCCGGCTGACTGGGCGACAATTTACGACCTGAATTCCCTTTATGCCGCGGGTGTAACGGGGAAGGGCTCGACGATTGCGATTGTGGGCCGCAGCAACATTGTGCTGTCGGATGTGTCGCTGTTTCGCTCTACATCGGGATTGCCGGCGAACCAACCATCGGTAGTGCTGGTGAGTGCAAATCCGGGTCTTTTGAACGCCGACCAGGACGAGTCGACGCTGGATGTGGAGTGGAGCGGGGCAACAGCGCCGGGGGCGACGGTGAAGTTTGTGGTTGGCGCGTCGACGGCGACGACGGATGGAGTCGACTTGTCAGCGCAGTACATTGTGAACCACGACACGGCAACCGTGATGAGCACGAGCTACGGAAGTTGCGAACAGGACATGGGCACGACGGAGCTGGCGTTCTATAACGGGCTCTGGCAGCAGGCAGCGGCAGAGGGGATCTCGGCATTTGTGTCGTCGGGCGATGCGGGCGCGGCCGGTTGCTACGGCGGCTCGTCAACGACGGCAGCAGGTACAGGCGTGAACGGGTTGTGCAGCTCGCAGTATGCCACATGCGTGGGCGGAACGGAGTTCAACGAGGGATCCAGCGGTTCCAAGTACTGGGCAACTACAAACAACGCAAGCACCGAGGAGTCTGCGCTGGGGTATATCCCGGAGAAGGTGTGGAACGAAAGTGCATTAGAAGGTGGCTCGGGGCTGTGGTCATCGGGCGGCGGAGCGAGCGTGGTGTATCCGCAACCTGCGTGGCAGAAGGGTGTGAGCGGAACCGCGCCGGCAAACGGGATGCGCGCTGTGCCGGACATCGCGATGAGTGCAGCGGGGCATGACGGATACATCATTGTTGAGGACGGCAATTTCTATACCATCGCGGGGACTTCGGCGGCGTCCCCATCCTTTGCGGGGCTGATGGCGCTGCTTGTGCAGTCACGAGGCGGCAAGGGACAGGGAGATGCGAACCCGGGCCTGTACGCGTTGGCAGGCAAATCGACAGGGCCGTTCCATGCGACGCCTTCAGGAAACAACGGCGTTCCTGGCGTCGCTGGGTTCACGGCGAGTGGAGGAACGTACAATCTGGCGACGGGGCTGGGATCGGTAGACGGCGCGGCGCTTGTGAACGAGTGGGGCAGCCCGCTGACGACGACAAGCGTTGATTTCGCATTGAGCGCGTCGGCGAGCAGCGGCACAGCGCAGACGAGCGGCACCGCCAAGTTCACCGTGAGCGTGACGGAAAGCGGCGGTGGGAAGAGCACGGTTGCGCTCACGGCGAAGAGCGCGTCGGGAGTGTCGGTTTCGATTTCGCCGACGTCGATCGTTCCGGGAACGACGGCGACGGTGACGCTGTCGGTAGGTTCGACAGTCGCAGCCGGCGTGCAAACCGTTACGGTGACAGGAACGGATGCAACGGGAACGCAGAGCGTGAGCTACACGCTGACGGTGAGCGCTCCGCCGACGCTGACATTGAGCGCGGGAGCGAGCGCGGTGACGGTGGCGCAGGGTGCAAGCGCGCCGGTCAGCTTCGCGGTGGGCATAGGCGGGTCGTTCATGGGGAATGTGAGCCTGAGTCTGAGCGGGTTGCCAAGCGGTGTGACGGCAAGCTGGTCGTCGAATCCGGTGAGCCCGGCATCGGGATCGGCGAGCGCAACATTGACGCTGGCGGCCGGCGCTTCAGCATTGGTGGGCGCTTCAACTCTGACTGTGACGGCGAGCGGCGACGGACTGACAGCGACGAGCAAGGCGACGCTGCAGGTAACGCAAGGACCAAACTTCATTTTGGCGGCTTCTCCGGCGTCGGCATCAATGCAGTCGCTGGGCTCGACGACAGTGACGGTGACAGCAACACCAGTCAGCGGTGCCGCTGTGGCAAGCGGAGCTGGTGGATCGAGCATCAGCATTGCATCCGGGTTGCCGAAAGGAGTTACGGCGAGCTGGAGTTCTGCGTCGGTGACCTCGTCCGCCGCCGTGGTGTGGACACTGACGCTGACGGGAAGCACGACGGCTTTGGCTGGGACGGCAACTCTCGCGCTCACCGCGAAGGTTGCGCTGAAGAGCGGCTCGGTGGTGACGGCGAGCGCCAATCTGCCGCTTACCGTTTCATTGACGCCGCCGACGCTTTCCCTGGCGACGGCTTCGAGCACAGTCGGCTTAGTGCAGGGAAAGACGGCGACGAATGTTATCACTCTTACTGGAAACGCGACGTTCAGTGGGACAGTAACGATGAGCGTGAGCGGTTTGCCGAGCGGGGTGACGGCGACGTGGAGCGCGAATGCGAAATCGCTGACAGTTGGGAGCGGAAGCACGACGTTGACGCTTTCGGCGATAGCGACAGCGACGGTGAGTTCAACGCCGGTGACGGTAACAGCGACTGGCGATGGTGTGACGGCAACGAAAACGGTGACGGTGCAGGTGCAGCAGGCGCCGGGAATAACAATTGGAATAGGCGCAACGACGCTGTCGATGACGCACGCGGGCACCGGACAGATAAATGTGAATGTGACGCCTGTGGGTGGGCTGAAGTTGACGGGCGTGAACCTTGTGGTGAGTGGGTTGCCGACAGGGGTAACTGCGTCGTTTGGGCGGGGAAGCCTGTCGAGTACAGGGGTCTTCAGCGCATCAATGACTCTAACGGGCGGTTCGTCGGCAAAAACGGGAAACTGGAGTGTGAGCGTGGCAGCTTCAACAGGCAGCAACGGGAGCCCCGGCGGAGCAGCGGCGTTTACGGCGTCGCAGGGATTCACCTTAACTTTGAGATGAACCAGGAAAGGGAGCATGGGTTCTTCCCCTGGCCTGCGGGCCAGGGGTCTTTTTTTGTAAGAGGGATTATTTAACGAGAAGCGCGGTTCACGGGGATGGGGAGCGGGGGGTACGATGCTGGAATATACCCCGAGAGGTGAAGACAGCATGGAGATTGATCGAAGAGCAGTGGTGATGGTTCTTGTGGCGGCGCTGGTGGGATGCAAGAGCGCGCAGCCGACTGTGTCAGGGGCACATGGCGGGGGCGACGGTGGGGCAGCGGCAGGCGGCGCCGTGACCAAGGCCTCCTATGCAATGGGGACGCAGAAATCGTTTATCACCGACCCAACACTGAACGGGATGAATGCGGTAGAGGTTACGATCCCGGGGAACTGGCATTTCCAGGGAGTGCTCTATCAGGGAGGAAACTGCGTGAGCATACCTTCGCCGGTTTTCCGGACGACGAGTCCCGATGGTTTGAGCTTTGTGGAGCGTTTGCCGCCGCTTGGTTGGTTCTGGGGAACGGGGCCGTTTGTGCAGTACATTCCCAAGAGCGATTGCCTGCCAATGAAGGGCCCGATGAGCGCGCAAGAGTTTGTGAAGTACCTGGCTGCGACCATGAAGCTGGACTTCGTGGCAGATGAGCCGGTACCGGAGGAGGTCAACGCGCGGGCACAGAAGAACCTGGCGGATGCTGAGGCAGTGTATGCGCCGAAGTATGCGGCGATGAACACCCAGCCTCCGAAGGAGACGGTTGAGTTGGCGCGGGCGGTGGTGAGCTCGAAGAACGGGACATTTGCGATGAAGGGCCGGTTAATGGTGACAGTGGACTGCATGGAGACGTATTACCCAGGGATGAAGTCAATGTTGCGGGGAATGCCGGATCGACTGCCATCGACGATGGATAAGTGTACGGCTAACGTGAACTATGCCGCTGCGCCAGAGAGTCAATATGCCGCGCTTGTAAAGAGCTGGGACACGAACGGGATGGGGGCGAAGTTGCTTGATGCGTGGCAGCAGGCGTGGATCCAGAGAAACAATCAACAATCGCAGCAGATGATCAACAACATGATCCGGCAGTCGCAAGCGCAGATGGCGGCGCAGCAGGCGCAGTTCAATCACGATCAGGCCGTGCGGCAACAGATGCACGAGCAGTTCATGCAGACGATGCAGCGAGGCACCGATATGTCGATGGCCCGCACGCAGGCGAATATGAATGCGCGGAGCACGTCAACGTCGGACTGGGTGGACTTTGCGCTGGACAGGCAGACAGTAATGGACCCGGGGACCGGGCAGGTGAGCAAGGTTTCGAGCTCATACACACACACGTGGGTGGACGAGACGGGGAAGACCTCTTACCAGACCAATGACGTGAATGCAAACCCCAACGGTGTATTGCCCGGAACCTGGACGCAGCAGACGAAGACGCACGGGGATGGGAGTTCGTACTGAGGGGAGTTCGTGCGAAGCGTGTGGAAAGCTCTGGCTGGCGCTGGTTTGCGAGCGGGCGGCCTCAGTCAGCTTTGGCAGAGGACAGCGGCCCAACTGCGAATGGACCCGGCCTTCAGGGGTTGGCAGTTTGATTCGGCAGCGGCTAGCTGAACGGCAAAATTGCCGATGGTGGTGCTCTCAGGGTGGCCGATGGAGACGGGCAGGCCGGTGCGCTGCTCGGTTAGTGCGACGAGGAACTTGTTGCGACTGGCGCCGCCGAGGATGTGAATGCGCTGGAGCTTTCGGCCAAGCATTTGCTCGAGGCTGACAAGGGCTGAGGCGTAGCGGGCCGCGAGACTCTCAAAGATCAGACGGGCAATGCTGGGTTCGTTGCCGGGCGTGTCGGCAATGGGCGAGCCGCCGAGGCGCTCGAGTTCGTCATTGATGCGCTGGGTCATGCCGGAGTCGAGCAGGAGCGAAGGAGCGTCCATGTCCAGCAGGCATTGGGGCGTTGGCGTGTCGCTGGCCTCGCGGATGAGGTCTTCGATGAACCAGGGTCGGCCTTCGGCAGCCCAGGCGTCCATGCACTGCTTGAGAACCCACATGCTGTTGACGAGCGAATGAAAGAGGAGATCGCCGGTAGCTGCGCCGAGGTTGGTATAGGAAGCGTCGAAGGCGGCTTCAGTGGTGACCGGGACGGCGGTGAGCGTGCCGACGAGAGACCAAGTGCCCGAGCTGATATAGAGAGTTGTGTCGAGGCTGGTTGGGATGCCCGCGATGGCGGAGGCGGTGTCGTGACAGGCGGGCGCGATGAGGAGGGTTTCGCGAAATGCGTCGAAGGCAGCGAGTGGACCTTGCACGCGACCGACGATGGAGCCGGGGGGCACGATGGGCGGTGCGGCTTCGATAGGGATTTGAAGAAGCTTGAAAAGGTCGCGGTCCCAGTTGCGCGTTTGAAGATTGACGAGACCGGTGTGCGTGGCGTGGGTGTATTCCGAGACGCGCCGCGCGCCCAGATGATGGAGGATGAACTCGGGCATCATGAGCCAGGGGGCGTGGGGATCTATGACGGCGGCGGGGTCTGCGAGAAGCTGGCAGATGGTGTTAATACGATGGGGCAGGACACCGGTTCGGGCAAAGAGCTCGAGTGGCGGGATGAGTGCGTCTACGTCGGATTTGGTGGCGATGGTGCGCTCGTCGCGGTAGCAGAAGGGTTCTGAGAAGGGGGAGCCGTCGGGATTGAGGCGGACGTAATCGACGCCCCAGGAATCGACGGCGATGGAGGCGATGCCCTCGGGGGCTGCGTGGGCGGCTTTGCGGAGGCCTTCGTCGAGGCCGGCGAGGATGGCGTCGAGGGGCCAGCGCAGCGTTGATCCGTGATGAACGGGGCCATTGGGGATGCGGTGGACGACGTCAATGACAGGCTTGCCGTCGATCCAGCGAAGAAGCGAAACGCGGCAGCTTTCCGCGCCGAGATCGATGGCGACGCGGGCGGGTTGTTGCGCGGAAGGGCTTACTGTCGACATCGAATTGGATTCTAGCCCGGATTTCTCACAGGCTCATTGCTGATTGCGGTGACGCTGGATAGAAAAAGTGTTGGAAAGGCCGTCTTTTCATGGCATAACTGCGTTGTCGAAGCGTGGTTATGGCCGTGCGGAG
>Ga0182015_10000820_pt1 | contig 43242 bp, 39 predicted proteins | sample 712P3MmetaG_FD_120478 | JGI IMG/M metagenome (GOLD analysis project Ga0182015, IMG submission 120478) | Permafrost microbial communities from Stordalen Mire, Sweden - 712P3M metaG | ecosystem: Environmental > Terrestrial > Soil > Wetlands > Permafrost | place: Sweden: Stordalen | collected...
AGTCCGGCGGCGGCGATCACCCCGACCTGGCGCATGCCCCCACCGAGACGTTTCCGCCAACGCCGAACCGTCTCGATCGTCGGCGTGTCGCCGGAGACAACCGATCCCACCGGAGCGCCGAGGCCCTTGCTGATGCAGACCGTCACTGTGTCGCACTCGTCGACGAGCTGATCCGGCGACACGCCGAGTGCGACTGCGGCGTTGAACAGCCGTGCTCCGTCGCAGTGCACCCGGAGCCCCAGCCGGTGGGCGGTCCGCGCAGCGGCGCGGACTCGGTCCGGGTCGACAGCTCCGCCGCCTCTGCGGTTGTGCGTGTTCTCGATGCACAGCAGCGTGGAGACTGGCTGATGGATGTCGGCCCCACGCACCGCGGCGGTGACCGCCTCTGGGTCAGGGACCCCGTCGACGCTGTCGAGGACGCGGAGCTGGATGCCCGCCACGATCGCGGTGCCGCCGACCTCGTAGACGACGACATGCGCCTGCGCGTCCGCGAGCACCTCGTCGCCTGGGCGCGTCTGCGCAGCGACGCATGTCAGGTTTCCCATCGTGCCGCTTGGGACGAACACAGCCGTTTCCTTGCCAAGGCGGCGGGCAATCTCTTCCTCGAGCCGGTGGACCGTCGGGTCCTCCCCCCAGACGTCATCGCCGACCTCTGCGCGCGCCATCGCCACGCGCATTCCCTCGTCAGGAACGGTCAGCGTGTCACTCCGGAGATCGACGATGCCCGGGGACGACATTGCTCTCACTGATTGTCATCCGTGCATCGTGGACCATCGACCGCCCGGCTCGCGACGCCAGACGCGTCTGGTCGCGGCCCATGCGCTTCGCCTCATAGAGGGCGTCGTCCGCAAGACCGAACAGGTCATCCGCGCTGTCGGTGTCCTCGGGGTACGCCGCGACACCGACACTCACGGTCAAACGCACACCGACGCGATCGCGAAGCTCGACCTCGGTCGCCGCAACGGCGGCACGGATCTTCTCCGCGACCACGGACGCCTCCTGCGCGGTGGTATTCGGCATGAGCACGACGAACTCTTCACCGCCGTATCGAGCGGCCAGGTCGGCGCGCCGGATGTTGCTGAGCACCGTCTGAGCGAAAGTGATCAGGGCCAGGTCTCCGGCGTGGTGACCGTGGGTGTCGTTCAGCGCCTTGAAGTGGTCGATGTCGAGCATGAGGATGGCCAGCGGCGCACCCAACCGTTCGGCGAGCGCCACCTGCTGACCGAGCGAGTCGATCAGGAAACGATGGTTGTAGAGACCGGTGAGGTCGTCAACGCTCGCCTGGCGCTGCACTACGGCGAGGAATCGGTAGCGCTCGAGCGCGAGCGAGATCTGGTCGGCCGTTGATCCGACGACGTCCGCCTCGCCGGTGGTGAATGCCCGGTCCTGACCGGCAACCGCAAGCACACCGTGGACGTGGGTGCCGAGGCGGAGTGGAGCGACGCAGAACTCGCGCACTCCGAGCCGGGACTCGGGAGCGGCGGCCGTTGCGCCGAGCAGCAATGCCCCGAGACCGGCGTGGCGGTAGCCCTCGCCGAGTGGTCCGCGACCCCCGAGAAAACCGTCGACGGTGATCCCGCGGATGCCGTCGGCGACAGCGAACGAGTCACTCATCTCGGAGCCGCTCACCACGATCATCGAGATCTCCACGCCGATCGCGCGCCGCAATTCAGCGCAGACGTTGGCAAGCGCGCTCTCCAGCGGTTGCGCGAGGCTGAGCTCCATGGCGACCGAGGCGCGAGTCGCGGTCACGCGCATGGTGGAGCGGATCTGCGTGCGCATCGCCTCGAAGCTCGCACCGAGCCTGCCGACCTCGTCCACCGAGTCGACATGAACGGGCTGGTCGAAGTCACCGCGCCCGAGCGCCGCGACTGCGGCATCGAGTCGCTGGAGCGGCCGGCGCAGATCGATCTGCACCACGACCACGATGAAGAGCATCGCGACGAGGATCACCGCGAGCAGGAGCAGGATCGACTGCCATCCGACCGGCGGCCCCATGAACGGCGCCGCCACGACGAGGGTGAGACCCGCGCCCACCGGCGTCGATGCGACGGCCAGTTCGCGGGACTGGAGGGAAACAAGCTGGGGCGCAGACGTCGCAATCGCGCTGCTGAGCGCCGGCGTCAGCGACGTCACGCTGCCGGTCGTCGCGACGGTCCGGTCGCCGTCGATCAGCAGGATGCCGATCGGATCCGCCGGCGTTGCGATGTTGTGCGCGATGGCGTTGATGAGTCCTGCGGTGAGCGGGCGAGCGACGAATGCGGTGGCGTTGGTTCCGGGGATGCTCGACGCCGCTACCAGCCACGCCTGGCCTCCGGACTGCACGGTGGTCGTTCCGGCCGACACCGCAGCGACGATTGGGCTCGTCAGCGTCGCGGGGAGTGGAGTCGATCCCTGCACCGCGACCACGTCACTGTCCGTGTGGGTCACTCCGAGCACGTCGTCGGTTCCGATCACGGAGGTGTCCTCGACGAGCGTGTCGCTGAGATCTTGCGAGTTACCCAGGTCGCGGTCCGTCGACAGCTGCCGCCCAACTCCCGCGATGAAGCTCGCGAGCGACGCACGCTGCCCGTCGATGAGATTCGCCGCGATGGACGCCCGCTGTGCCGCGCTGTTCTCAGCCTGGGTGCGCGCGCTGTTTTCGGCGAGCATCAGCGGTACCACGGCGATGGTCACGCCGGCAACGAGAATCACCGTCGCGAACTTCAACGAGAACGACGCGCCTCGCCAGACGCCGCTCACTCGCCGCACCCCTCGCATCGCTGGCCCTCAGCTGGATCGACGGATCAGCACGAGGGATGCGACTGCGACGGTCGCCGCCACAAGAACCGTGGAGAGCGCGATCACCGACACGACTCCCAGTCCGGGAGCTCCTGCGGTCATAGGGTTGACAGCGGGCATCGTGAGTGCAGGCGGCGCGAGAACGGGCGGCCGCGAACCGTTCTGCGTTTTGGGGCTCCTCGTCGCCGCGGGTGAGGGCTGTGGTGCCGGGGTGCCGGTGGGGTGAGTCGCGATCACCGGAGCCGGCCTCGGATGCGGGCGCGGCGTCGGTGACGGCGTCCTGCCTGGCGTCGGCCTCGGCGCCGGCGTCGGCACCGGCGTCGCGCTGGGCTGGGCAGACGGCGAGGGGCCGCAGCAGTGGCGGTCGCAACACCGGTTGTCACCACCTGGATCGCCGGACCAGCCATGGCAACCGTGATCCGGATCACCCGAGGAGTTCGAGCTCGCGGACGCTGTCGAATCCTCGGCGTGCCCGGCCATACCGGCCGCCGCGGCCGAAACGTCCAATGCTCCGAAGAGGATCCAGAACAGCGACACGCCGGCAAGCAACATCAAGAGCGCGCGTCGATTCAGCAAGTCACCTCCGCGTCGATGCTACGGCCGCTCCTGGTTGGACTTGTGACCGAAATGTGACACTTTGCGGGTGCCGGTCGTCGTCATCAATTTCCTCGACGGTGAGGTCGTTCTCGCCGACGCATCCGAGATCACGTTTGATCTCGCGATCCTTGACGCGGAGTTGCGATCCGTCAATCAGAACGCCGAGCGGGCGATCTTCCCGGTGAGCGCAATCCGCCAGATCCTCGTCGGCGATCCGGAACCGGCGCCTCCTGAGGCTGAGGTGGCGAGCTGGGACCGCGCCGCCTTCCACTTCATCGATGGTCCGGTGCTTCGCGCCTCGATCCGCTCAGACGCGCATCTCGGTCGCTACGGCGGCGTCTGGCGAATCGTCGAGCCGGAGGGCAACGAGCTTCGCACCATCGCGGTTCCCTACTCGGCGCTCAAGGGCGTCTACCAGATCCGCCAGTGGGACAGCCGCCCGGCCAGCGAGCGCGATGAGCACGCCGAGCTCGATCAACTCGCGCGGGTGCTGGCGGAGCGCGAGCGAACCATTGCGGGCGGTGGCACCGTGCCGACCCGACGACCGTTGCTGTCGCGGATGCGCCGCCCCCCGGGTTCAGCCTGATCTCGGACGTGTCGCGCGTCTGTCGATAGCGCAGAACCCGTCCAGACCGCGTGCTACCGTCGCCGCTGTGACCACCACGCTGGTGCGTGGCGAGCCCGAAGTCAGCGAAGCACCCCCCTCGCTGACAAGCCGCCTCCTCACCCCCAGAACGCTCGCGTCCATCGCTGTCGCCGTCGTCATCGTCGGCGTGGCGTTGTGGCGCGCGCCGATCGACTGGGCCGCGGCGTGGGACAACATCCGTCACGCCAACCCAATCCTGTACCTGGCCGCGATGGCCGTCTACTACTCGTCGTTCGTGTTTCGCTCGATCCGCTGGCACGTGCTTCTCAAGAACGCAGGCGAGGACCGGCCCTCAAGATCACTGGTCGGCATCGTGATCACGTCGTTCTTCGTCAACTGTGTGGTGCCGGCGAAGATGGGCGATATCTACCGCGGATACCTCGCCAAGCAGAAGCTGGACATTCCGGTGAGCAAGGCGCTGGGCACGATCATCGCCGAGCGCCTCATCGACCTCATCGTGCTGATGGCGCTCCTGCTCGCGGCCGGTGCGGTGGTCTTCCGCACCAAGGCGCCGGGCATCCTCATTCCATATGTGGTGATCGGCGTGCTCGTCTGCCTCGCCGGTGTGGGTGTGATCCTCGTGATGCGCGCGGGCCGCGGTCAGCGAGTACTCCGCCATCTTCCCGAAGCCGTCTTTCATCGGTACGAGAGCCTCCGGCTCGGCGCCGTCGACTCGTTCGCGCGGCTGCCCACCCTGCTCGGCCTGACCTTGATGGTCTGGGCGGCAGAGGGTGCACGGCTCGGATTGGTCGTCTTCTCGCTGCACCTCGCCGGCGTTCACCTCGGTCCGTCCCAGTTCCTGTTGATCGCGCTGGTCGCGGCGCTGCTCACCACGGTTCCGTTCCTTCCAGGCGGTCTCGGCCTCGTCGAGGCGGGCATGATCGGCGTGCTCATCACCGTCGGCGGTGTGACCAACTCTGCCGCGGTATCGATCACGCTGCTCGATCGGAGCATCAGCTACGGCAGCCTGGTGGTGATTGGCTTCGTCATCTTCGTCGTCACTCACGCGCACGTTCCCAAGGCGCAGCGGGTCGCGACCCAGGGGTGAGAGCGCTCGTCACCGGCGGTGCCGGCTTCATCGGCTCGCACATCGCCGACGCACTCGTCGATGCCGGTCACACCGTGACGGTCATTGACGATCTATCGCGCGGCAGGCGCGAACAGGTCAACGCGGCGGCGACCTTTGTGGAGCTGGACATCACGTCGCCAAGGCTCGGGTCTGCGTTTGCCGACGCGCGTCCAGACATCGTCTTCCACGAGGCAGCGCAGATCGATGTCCGGGAGTCGGTGCGAGACCCATTGCACGATGCCGACGTCAACGTGGTGGGGACCGTGAATGTCCTCCGCGCGGCTGTCGACGCGGGCGCTCGCCGCGTCGTGTTCGCGTCGAGTGGCGGCGCCATCTACGGCGATACCGAGGTCATCCCCACACCCGAGGATCACCCCTGCCGGCCGGAATCGCCGTACGGGACCGCGAAGTTGTGCGCGGAGGCGTACGGGGGAACGTTCAACCGCCAGGCTGGGCTCGAGTTCGTCGCGCTCCGCTACGCCAACGTGTACGGACCCCGCCAGGACCCGCATGGTGAGGCCGGGGTGGTTGCCATCTTCGCGACCCGGCTCGTGCATGGAGCACCGGTGGTCATCAACGGCGATGGCGGCCAGACCCGCGACTACGTCCACGTGCACGACGTGGTCCGCGCCAACCTGGCAGCAGTCGATGGACCAGCCGGCATCTACAACATCGGGACCGGCATCGAGACCGACGTGAACACGCTCTACCGAATGCTCGCCCAGGCGGCCGGGGTCGACGTCGACGCCGAACACGGTCCCGCCAAGCCCGGCGAGCAGCGCCGCTCATGCCTCGATCCCGCCGGGACGCGTGAGCGCCTGGGCTGGAGTGCTGCGATCAGCTTCGAGGACGGCGTTCGCTCGACCGTCGACTTCTTCAGGGTGTCTGGCTAGCCGTCGAGCTGCGACCGCGCGTGTTCGAGGTTCGCCGCCCCGCGACTGCGCAGGCTGATGCCGGCGGTACGCAGCGCCTCGTCCCTGGCGTAGGCGGGTGCTTCCGCGAGTCGCGCTGACCAGGTCAACTCATCGACGGCAAGCTCGAGCATGGTTCGCGCCTCGTCGAGGGTCGGGTTCACCGGGATGCCGGCGACACGCTCGAGCGCCTGCGCGCAGCCGTCGAGGCGTCGCCTGACCGCGTGCGGCGAGCCGGTTTCGTCACCGGAGATCGGCGTCCCGTCAAGGGCCTGCGCAGCCTCGGTGGCGGTGCTCAAGACCGCGACGAGCACAGCGCGGGGGTCTTCTTCGAGGGTCGCGCCGGATCCCATCATCCGGTAGGCGCCGAACAGGAACGCGAGCACCACGAGCGCGGCGATAACGTAGATCGCCACTACCGGTCCTCGCCGGTTACTTGTAGCGGAAGGTGATGCGCCCGCGCGAGAGGTCGTATGGGCTCAGCTCGACGCGCACGCGGTCCCCGATCAGGATGCGGATGTAGAACTTGCGCATCTTTCCGGACGTGTACGCGAGCACGTCCTGACCCGTCTGCAAGCGCACCTTGAACATCGCGTTGGGCAGCGGCTCGACAACCGTCGCGTCCATCTCGATGGTCTCTTCCTTGACCTCGACCTGGGGAGTGCCGTCGGTAACGTCCCGTCGGCGGACGGGGCCGCGCCTGCGGGTACCACCAGGACGGGGTGGGCGTCGTGCCAAACAGGTCTCCTCAAAGCTGATCGAGCGATTGGCGAGCGTATCACGGAGCCGTTCCCTGATAACGTGAACTCGATGGCGGCCCAAATTCGATCTCCGTTCCTCGACGCGCTGCGCGAGCGCGTGCTCGTCTTCGACGGCGCGATGGGCACGAGCCTCCAGACTGCGAACCCCAGCCTCGACGACTTCGGCGGAGCCCGGCTCGAGGGTTGGATGGACGGTCTCGCCATCCACGCGCCACAGATCGTCGAGGGAGTGCATCGCGGATTCCTCGACGCGGGGTGCGATGTCATCGAGACCTGCACGTTCCAGGCGACGCGCCCGCGCCTCGAGGAGTGGGGTCAGGGCGACGTGACGACAGACCTCAACGTCTCCGCCGCGCGCCTCGCACGCAGGGTCGCCGACGAGTACGCCGCCGATGGGCGTCCACGTTTCGTCGCCGGGAGCATGGGTCCGACCGGGTTCCTTCCCGCGTCGAGTGATCCGTCGATGAGCCGTCTCGGCTTCTCTGACCTGGTGCCGGTGTTCCGCGAACAGGCCGCCTCGCTCATCGAGGGCGGCGTCGACGTGCTCATCATCGAGACGCAGCAGGACATTCTCGAGACCAAGGCCGCCGTCTTCGGCGCCCGCGACGCCGCTGCGGCAGCCGGTCGTCCCGTGGCGATCATGACCACCGTCTCGCTCGACGTCACCGGCCGCATGCTGCTTGGCACCGATGCGGCGGCGGTGCTCGCCGTCCTCGAGTCGCTCCATGTCGACGTGATCGGCTTCAACTGCTCGACGGGACCCGAGCACATGCGCGAACCCATCCGCTACATCACCTCGCACACCGCGCTGCCCGTCGCCTGCATCCCCAATGCGGGGCTGCCGATCAACGTCGACGGCGCGGCGTTCTACCCGCTGCAACCGATCCCGATGGCCACCGAGCTGGCGAGCTTTGTCAGCGAGTACGGAGTCAGCGTGGTGGGCGGTTGTTGCGGTTCAACCGCCGAGCACACCCGCGAGCTGGTGTCGCGGGTCCATGCAGTGTCGCGGGCGCACGTGAACCCTGACGTCGAACCGCACCTGGCAAGCAGCATGCATGCCATCGAGCTGCGTCAGCAGCCGGCGCCGCTGCTCATCGGTGAGCGGGTCAACGCCCAGGGATCGCGCGCCGTGAAACGTCTGCTGCTCGCGGACGACTACGACGGCATCCTCGGCGTCGCCAGGACGCAGGTCGAGGGTGGCGCCCATGCGCTCGACCTGTGCGTCGCCGTCACCGAGCGCAGCGACGAGGCGGAGCAGATGCGCACCGTCGTCAAGACGCTGCAGATGAGCATCGACGCACCCCTGGTCATCGACAGCACCGACGCCGATGTCATCAGGGCCGCGCTCGAGGTGTACCCGGGCCGCGGCATCGTCAACAGCGTCAACCTCGAGAACGGGCGCGTCCGGTGCGACGCCGTGCTGCCGTCGGTCCGCGACCACGGCGCGTGCGTGATCGCGTTGACCATCGACGAGCAGGGAATGGCGCGCACGGCGGACCGCAAGGTCGAGATCGCGCGGCGTATCCACGACCTCGCTCGCGACGAGTTCTCGCTGAGCCCCGACCAGCTCATCTTTGATGCGCTGACCTTCACGCTGGCCACCGGCGAGGCGGAATGGATCGACTCGGCTCACGAGACCATCGAAGGCATCCGCGCCATCAAGCGCGAGCTGCCCGGCGTGCTCACCGTGCTCGGTGTGTCCAACGTCTCGTTCGGCCTGGCGCCGCACACCCGGCCGATTCTCAACAGCGTGTTCCTGCACCACTGCGTCGAGGCCGGACTCGATGCCGCGATCATCAATCCGACGCATGTCGTCCCCTACGGAGAGATCGATCCCCAGGCTCGCCGGCTCGCCGAGGAACTGGTCTTCAACAGCGCTCCCGACGCGCTCACGCGATTCATCGCTCACTTCGACGAAGGAAGCTCGAGTGACGGTGCGGGCCTCCCGGATACGGCGGATCCATACGAGGGAATGTCGACCGTGGAGCGCATCCACGCGCAGATCCTCCACCGGCGCAAGGACGGGATCGAGGAACAGATCGACCTGGCGCTGCGCGACCTCGACGCGGTAACCGTGCTGAACACCGTGCTCCTGCCCGCCATGAAGGATGTCGGTGATCGGTTCGGTTCCGGTGAGCTGATCCTGCCGTTTGTGCTGCAGAGCGCCGAGGTGATGAAGCGGGCGGTCGCGCACCTCGAGCAGTACCTCGAGAAGCGCGAGGGATACACCAAGGGCAAGGTCGTGCTCGCGACGGTGTACGGAGATGTGCACGACATTGGCAAGAATCTGGTCAACACCATCCTGAGCAACAACGGCTACACGGTGTTCGACCTCGGCAAGCAGGTGCCGCTCAACACCATCATCGACAAGGCGCTCGAGGTGGACGCCGATGCGATCGGTCTCTCTGCGTTGCTCGTGAGCACGAGCAAGCAGATGCCCGCTTGCATCAAGGAGCTCGACGAACGCGGATTGAGCTACCCACTGATCATCGGCGGAGCCGCCATCAATCGCGGGTTCGGCAGGAGGATCCTGTACCTGGATCAGGATCGTGCGTACGAACCCGGAGTCTTCTATTGCAAGGACGCCTTCGAAGGCCTGGAAACCGTCGATCAGCTCCTCGATCCAGAGCGGCATGACGCACTGCTGACACGCGTGCTCGAAGAAGCGCGCGTCCACCGCGTGCGCGAGCACGAGAAGCTCGAGCGCCGCAACGCAGCTGCTGCCGGGGCTGCCGCGCCGGCACTGCACAGCACGGTGCGTCGCGACGCACCGATTCCGACGGTGCCGTTCTGGGGAGCCCGCGTGCTGCGCGACATTCCCATCTGGGACGTCTACCCGTTCATCGATCGCAACTCGCTCTACAAGATGAGCTGGCAGTTCCGAGGAGTACGCGATCCCGCAAAGTGGGACGAGCTGCTTCGCAGCGAGCTCGAGCCACGCCTCCAACGCTCGATGGAGGAGGCCGTGCGCGACGGCTGGCTTCAGCTCGAGGCCGTCTACGGCTACTGGCCGGCACTGGCTGACGGCGACACCGTTGTCGTGTACGACCCGGGAGACATCGACGCCGAGCTCGGGCGATTCACGTTCCCGCGCCAATCCGAACAGCACCGGCTCTGCCTCGCCGACTACATCCGTCCAGCCGAGGAAGCAGCCGACGGCGAGCGTGACGTCGTCGCCCTACAGGTCGTGACCACCGGCCCCGGCGCCTCGGAGCTCTCCAACCGCCTCCAGGTCGACGGCTCCTACGACGACATGCTCCGCATCCACGGCTTCGCCACGCAGATGGCCGAAGCCACAGCGGAATACGTCCACCATCGGATCCGGCGCGAGCTGCGCCTCGGCGAGGACCAGGGCCGCCGCTATTCGTGGGGATACCCGTCTTGCCCCGACCTCGCAGACCACGAAATCCTGATGAAGATCGTCCCCGCCTCCGACATCGGCGTGACGCTCACCGAGGGCTACCAGTTCGTCCCAGAGCAGTCGACGGGCGCGATCGTGATGCACCACCCGGAGGCAAGGTACTTCGCCGTCTACGGCGGGACGGCAATCGAGGCCGACGCGCCGGGTGCGCCGGAGCCGGTGCTCGTCGCGCCTGGACGATAGACAAGGTCTAGTCCGGGTCCTACTCCGTGTAGCGGCGGATCCTGTCGTCCTCTTCGCCGTGCTCCGACTGGTAGAGGACGCACGATTCCGGTTCGGAGACGCACGGCGGGACCGGATGCCGGCCGGTGAACTTGTGCGTCCGCCGGTCGACGTGGCAGTCAGCCTTATATCGGGTCAGCAGACCGAACGGGCCCGCGCTTTCCTTGATGATCTGCTCGAGGTACGGGCAACGCCGGCCGCGCGGGCGGGGCGGCGCCGACTGGCGCTGCGGCTCTGGCCGGCCGCGCGGCGGCTGCGGTGGTTCTGCTCGCATCGTCCCCCCGAGTGTAGAACTCCTTACGGGGCAAGCATCGACTGGATGCGCGACGCGAGTTCCTTGATCTTGAACGGCTTCGCGAGCGTCTGGACGTTGCCGTAGGCCTCGAGCTTCGGCGCGGTGGAGGCATTGACCAGGGCGCTAACCACCAGCACCTTGGGATCGCTGCCATGGTCGGAGCGGATCCGCTCGAGCACCTGGGTCCCGGAAAGATCGCCGGGGAGCATGAGGTCGAGGAGCACCAGGTCCGGCTGGAACTCCACGAAGGCCGCAAGGCCTTCGTCACCGCTCTTCGCCACCTTCACCTCGTAGCCCTCCATCGTGCAGAGCAGAGATTCGATGTCGGCGAGCGCGTAATAGTCCTCGATGATCAGGACCTTCTTCATGGCGGTACTCGTCGCTGGGCTCATAAGGGGATGCGGCCGAATATAGCACGGGCATTTCGGCCACTCTCGGGGGGTGTGACCAACCCGTCACCGTGTGGCGCACCGCCCGGCACAGGGGCGCCATCCGGGGCCGTCCAGATCAGATGGAGCGGTCGATCAGGGTCCCAACCCCCAGGCCGCCGCCACAGCACATCGTCTGCAGACCGTAGCGGCCATCGCGCCGCTCGAGCTCGTGCAGCAGGGTGGTCATGAGCCGTGCCCCGCTGGCGCCGAGCGGGTGGCCGAGCGCGATCGCCCCGCCGTTGACGTTCACCCGCTCCATGTCGGGGTGGTGCTCGCGCTCCCACGCCAGGACGACCGGCGCGAAGGCCTCGTTGACCTCGAAGACGTCGATGTCATCGATCTTCAACCCGGATCGCTCGAGGAGCCTGGTTGTGGCTGGGATCGGCCCGGTCAGCATGGTCACCGGGTCAACGCCGACGACGGTCTGTTCGGCGATCCGCGCGCGAGGCGTGAGCCCGAGCGCGATCGCTCGCTCCAGTGACATGAGCAACACCGCAGCCGCACCGTCGGTGATCTGCGAGCTGTTGCCGGCGTGCAGAATCCCGTCTGGTTTGAATGCGGGCTGCAGAGCGGCGAGCGACTCCGCCGTGGTGTCCGGGCGAATGCCCTGGTCCTGGCTGACCACGCGACCATCGCCGTTGGCACCGACCACCACGGGCGCGATCTCGCGGTCGAACCGGCCGCTCGCCTGCGCTTCGGCGGCACGGCGCTGCGACCGGGCGCCGAACTCGTCCGCCTGCTCGCGGGTGATGTGCCACATCTCCGCGATCATCTCGGCAGACAGCCCCTGGGGCACGAGGTTGTACACCTCGAGGAGCTCGGGTGGAAAGGGCGTCCCCGGGCCCTGAAAGACAGTCGTGCCCATGGGAACGCGGCTCATGCTCTCGACACCGGCGGCGATCGTGATGCCGCACACGCCCGACTGGATGAGGTTGGCGGCAAAGTGGATCGCCTGCTGCGACGAACCGCACTGGCGGTCGACGGTGGTTGCGGGCACCTCGATCGGAAACCCGGCGGCGAGCACGGCCTGACGCGCGATGTTCACCGCCTGCTCACCTGTCTGCATCACGCAGCCGAAGACGACATCGTCCACCATCGCGGGTTCGATGGCCGCCCGACCGGTCACCTCGCGGAGCACGTGGGCGGCGAGCATGACGGGATGGACGTCGCGAAGGTCACCGGTGCGCTGATTGCCCCGGCCCATCGGGGTTCGCACCGCTTCGACGATCACGACGTCAGTCATGGTTCCACCTTAGTTTGTTCGGGGTGGCCACGTTAGCAGCGGGGGCAGCGTCAGCCGTCGAAGCGATAGACGGTCTCCACCACCTGCCGCGGCGCAGACGGATCGAGCGCATTCGCCGGTCCGCGTTCCTGTGCGACGAGCGCCCATCCACTCGGCGGCGGCGCATCAAAGGCGCTCAGCACCAGCACATCGCCGTCGGCGGGATGACCTTCGGCATACAGGTCATCGACCGAGACCATCTCCATTCCCATCCTCGCGAGGCCGGGAGTCGCATCGTCCGTCTCCTGCTCTCGCGGAGGCGGCGGCAGATACGCGAAGAACGCTTCGATGTACGGCGGATCGAGATTGATCGACAGGTAGATCTGGTGCGTGCCGGCAATATGTCGCGCTGTGGTGAGCGCGGCGATCTCGCCGGTGTCGAAGTAGATGGCCGAGCGATTGGGATACGCCCCATAGAGGTCGACGGTGAAGTAGGTCGCCTGCGCCACCAGCCCGGCCGCGAGGATTCCGGCCACAACTCCAGCGGCGCCGACCCGGCCCGTCAGCGCGACCCGAATGCCGTCAGCCCCGAGCACCGCGAGGATCACGAGAAACGGCAACATCCCCGATGAGCGAAGCGCATGCGGCGTGCCGTTGTTGGTGAGCGCCGCGGCGACAGGCGCGAGCACGATGCCCACCACCAGGAAGCGCACGAACGGTTCCCTGCGCCGCTGCCAGCACACGAGGATCCCGGCGATCAGCAGCGGCGCCATCGCCCACAGCAGCATCCCGCCGATCTCGGTGTTCTGACGGGGATTGCCATCGCCCTGGGTGAAGAGATAGCTCGGGCTGAAGTAGGCCAGGTAGTTGGCGAGGAACCGGTCGACGACCACGCTGAGCGGCGAACCGTCGGCCCAGATGCTGATCGCCGCAAAGCGCCCGGTGAGCGCGCCCGGGTTGAGCAGTCCATAGATGCCGAGCACGACGTATCCGGCGCCCACCGGGACCATCGCGCGCCACCACCCGGGAGTCCGCGCCAGCCACCAGAAGATCGCCAGCGGGATCGCGATCAGCAGCACCTCGAGCCGCGCCGTGGTGTATCCATAGATCGCGAACGCGAGAAAGACGCCGGCGGCCCCGAACTGGCGAGCGGTCGGCTGCCGCCCTGCCAGGCACCACAGCGCCGCCGACAGGAGCGCCACCCACGAGATCGTCTCGAAGCCAACCCTGCTCTCGATGACAAGCCATGGCGTGAACGCGGTGAGCGCGAGTGCGCCCAGCGTGATGACTCGCGAGCCCGTCATCCGCCACGCCGCGGCGGTGAGGAACCCGACCACCGCGAGGCCGAAGAGCGCCGCTGGGAATCGCTCGACAGTGACGGTCAGCGGAAGGAAGCGGACCAGCGCGGCCACCGCATAGACGTAGACCGGGTTCTTGTACTCGCCAAATGCCTCGAAGAAGAGCGGGAAGTGGATCCCGTGCTCATCGACCCCGAAGTGGGCGATCGTCCAGGCGTTGTAGCCAATCGACGCCTCGTCCACGTACAACCCCGGCGGTGAACCGGAGAGATCGACGAGGTTCCGAACGACGACCAGCGCCGCGACCACCACGATCGCGCCGACCCACAGGCGGCACCGCAACCGGTCTGCGCCCGGCTCAGGCCTCACGCACGCGCGGCGGCGATGAAGTCCGCGAAGAGCCGGCGTGCCCAGTCGCGCTCGAGGTACAGCTCCTCCGGGTGACACTGCAGGCCGACCACGAACCTTCGACCTGGATGCTCCACCGCCTCAACGAGACCGTCGTGAGCTCGCGCGGTCACCACCAGGTCCCGGCCCACCTCGCGCAGCGCCTGGTGATGCATGCTGTTGACGTCGACGAGCGTTGCTCCGGCGATCGCATGCAGCCGAGAGTCCGGCGCGACGTCGATGTTGTGGGTCAGCTCCTGACGCGAACCGTCCTGTGAATGGTTGTGCGCAGTCGCGCCCTGCGTGCCGACGTCCTGCCAGAGCGTCCCGCCGAGCGCGACGTTGAGCACCTGCGCTCCGCGGCAGATGGCGAGAACCGGTTTGTCCGCCTCGAGCGCCCACCGGGCAAGGAGCAGCTCGGCATGGTCGAGGTCTTTGTCCACCTCCACCGCGCAGTCGGTGCGCGTCTGCTCGCCGTAGAGCGTGGGCTCGACGTCGGGGCCACCGGCGAGACAGAGGCCGTCACACAGCTCGAAGAGCTCGCGCAGCCGGGGCTCGGAGAGTGATGAGCTGATCCCGATCGGAGTCCCGCCGGCGCTCTCCAGCGCATCGAAGTACGCGCGGTTGCGGGCGAGGTCGGCGGGGAGCCCTTTCTCGTACAGCACCCGCAGGGTGATACCGATCAACGGCGATCGTGGCATGGCGAGGTTTCCCATCCGGTTAGGACGTGAAGCTGAAACGACCGATGTGCAGCCAGGGTGACAGTACCCCGGACTCGCCCTCGCCGAGCTCGAGGCGCCGCTCACGGCTCACCTGCACGACGCTGGCGAGCGCTTCGACGATGCTCTGCGTGAAGCGGAGGTCCTTGACGGGGCGCGTGATGCTGCCGTTCTCGATCAGGAATGTTCCCTCGCGGGTCATCCCTGTGATCACGGTTCGGAGTGGGTGCACGTCGCGCACGTACCAGAACCTGGTGATGTAGAGGCCTCGAGACACCGAGGCCGCCATGTCGCGCCAGGGCGTGTCGCCCGCGTCCATCGCGACGTGGCGCGGAAGCGGTCCCCACGTGTTGGGCTGGGGGAGCGAGTGCCCCGTGGAAGCGATCGCATCATGCAGCGCTGTGGGCATGTCGTACACCACAGCGGAGCACACGCCGCGGTCGATCATTGTCACGGGACGCGTGGAAACGCCTTCATCGTCGAACGGGAAAGGGAAGATCTCGTTCGTCCGCGCGTCGTCACGGATGGTGATCATGTCGCTCATCAGCTTCTCGCCGAAACGCATGAAACTTCTGTGCTCCTGCACGGCGAGCGCGCTGAAGCCACCCCAGGCAAGGTGCTCGAGCAGGTCGGTCACCGCATACGGCGAGAGGATCACCTCGTAGTCCCCTGGTCCGATGGTGGTCGCACCCTGGTTGCGTTCGCAGGTGTCGACCACCTCGGACGCGAGCCCGGGAACGTCAAGCGCGTCGATATCCGCCGAATGGCGCGACGCATAGCCGCCACCATCGTCGCCCCGAGCCACCGCAACCAGGCTCGCCTGCGTGGCCGTGGCCGATCTGCGCAGTCCGGCGCTCGTCACGATGGCCGTCGTTGTCGTGGTGGTGCTCAACGCTCCGTACGCGTTGACCTGGTGCGCAGCCGCTGCGTCGGTGATGATCGAGACGAGCTCGGCGCGACCCAGCGGAGTGGCCTCGGCGGTCGCCTCCGCGAACGCCACCGGCTCGTCGCCGTCGCCGGGTGTGGGCGCCGGGAGTGGCGACACATCGGACTCGGCGGTCACGCGCCTGCTGTCTTCGGCGGCCTCGAACGCGAGGGTGATGGCGCGGTCGTCGTGACCGCGGACCTCCCCGACGCCGGTGCGCCCAGCGTCGATCAAGCGAACCCTGACGTGACGAAATCGCTCGGCGACGCTCTGGTGGATCTCGTTGCCGGCGAACCGGGTCAGCTCGCTCCGCGTTTCGCTGATGATCACCTCGGCCTCGCCGTGCGAGAGGGACGCGACCGCACGGTCGCCCAGATCGAGCAGCGCCTCGCCGCTCATCGCGCCGGCTCCACTCGCACGTTGCGAAATCTGCACGGCGCCGCACCGTGTCCGACGTGCATCAGCTGCGACGGCTGACCCTTGCCACAGTTCACGACGCCGAACATCTGCCACTCAGCCGGACCCGCGACTGCGTCGCACGAACCCCAGAACTCGGGCGTCTGTCCACTGTAGATGGGGTTGCGCACCAGGCGGACGCGCTTGCCGTCGACGATCTCCCAGCCGTTCTGCGTGCCGAACTGGAAGTTCAGCCGGCGATCATCGATGCTCCAGGAGCGGTTGGTCTCCAGATAGACGCCGTGCTCGGTCGTTGCGATCATCTCCTCGAGGCTCGACGTTCCCGGCTCGAGGTTGATGTTGGTCATGCGGATGATCGGCAACCGCCCCCAGCCGTCGGCGCGCATGCAACCGTTGCTCACCTGGCCGATCGCCGCCGCAGTCTCACGCGAGGAGAGGTAGCCGGTGAACAGCCCCCGCTCGACGAGCACCGAGCGTTGCGCCGCCACGCCCTCGTCGTCCCAGCCGAAGGTGCCGAGCCCAGGTGCACGCGTCGAGTCGGCGGTCATGGTCACCTGCTCGCTCCCGTAGCGGAAGGTCCCGAGCAGATCGGGGGTCAGGAAGGACGTCCCGGCGTAGGCGGCCTCGTGTCCGAGGACACGGTCGAGCTCGGTCGGATGACCGCACGACTCGTGGACCTGGAGCGCCGCCTGGGTGGCGTCGAGGATGACCGTCATCGTTCCCGCCGGGCACTCCGCTGCGGTGAGGAGAGCGACCGCCTCCTCGGCGATCCGCCCCGCGTTGCCGGGAAGGTCGAAAGCCTCGATCGCCTCCCACCCGGCGCGGACCTGATGCCGCCCGAAGCTGTTCGGGAAGCTCCGCGTCTGCACCTCGTCGTCGCTGGTGGCGGTGGCGTCCATGCCGCCTCCGGACTCGATGATGGTCTGATCGAGCCGCGCACCGTCGCTGCTCGCGAAGTGCTTGATCTCGCGCCCGAACTCGAGCGAGCACTCCCGGACCCGGATCTGCGCAAGGTGCGACATGGCCTCGTCGGTTCGCATGAGGAGATTCACCTTGTCGTCGAGCGAGACCTCGAAGGGGTCGCGAACCACGGGCGTCCGAAATTCGCCGACCAGCGCCGGAGCCGGAGCCAGCCGCACCGGAGTGCGATTGACGCGCGATGAGGCTTTGGCAATGCTCACGGCATGGCGGGCGGCCTCCTCGATGCTCGCCGGGCTGAGGTCGTCGACACCCGCGAACCCCCAGGCGCCGCCGGCGATCACGCGGATGCCGATGCCCTCGTCCTCGAACACCTCCACGGATGCGACCACACCGTTCTTCACAGTGAGTCGCTGCACCCTGCTGTTGATGATCCGGCAGTCGGCATAGGACGCACCCGCAGCCGACGCTGCATCGAGTGCTCGCTCGCTCAGGTCACGCACGAGGGCCGAGTATACGGGCCACAGTCCTGCTCAACGTTCCGGGGCTAACCGGCGCAGTTGCCACCGGTACAGGACCACGCGGCGGTGTCGAAATCAGGGACGAGGTCGTTCTGCACGACCCCGTTCAGGCTGGACGAGTACGTGTTGACGATCACCTGCTGATACAGCGGGATTGCCGGCAGCAGGACCGCGAGTCGCTGATCCGCGAGTGCGTAGTCGTGCGCACGCGTGGTCAGATCGGCGGTGTTGCGTGCGAGGTCGAGGTCCGAGTCCAGCTGCGAGTCGCTCAGCCCGCTGTAGTTCATGCCGGCACCGTTGTTCGCCGTGGATGGAATCTCATCCTCGCTGAGACACGACCCGCCGCAATCGCCGTGCCAGGTCGATGAGTAGCTGTCGGGCTCGCCCGGAATGCCCAGGCCCACCGTGAAGAGCGCCACGTCGAACGCGTGCGTCGCCAGCGGACCCCCGTCGGCGAATGAGCCGAAGAAGGTCGTCGCAGGCACGTTCGGCTCGAACGTTGCCGGCACGTTGATGCCGATGTTGGCCAGATCAGTGCGGATCATGGACTCGACGTTGACACGCAGCGGGTCGTCGCTCGTGGTGCCGAGATTGATGACCAGGCACGTACCGTCCTTGACGGCGCGATAGTCCTGCCCGTCCGGGGCGGTGCCGCACTTGCTCGATGGCGTGTCGCCAGCTGCATCGAGCATCGCATTCGCCGACGTCGGGTCGAAGGCGGTCGTCGCGACTCCCGCGCTGTCGAGGTAACTCGCGCCGAGGTTCATCCACGAGTCGGCGGGCACCGTGGTGAGGCCGGGCGCGACCGCCTTGATGATCGCCGTCCTGTCGATGCCGAGCAGGATTGCCTTGCGGACGGTCGCGTTGGCCGTGTCCTCGCTCTCCAACGCCGCGGGGTTGGCACACAACCCGCCATTGGACAGGCAGAGGTTGAACATGAGCACCTCGGCGCCGGAACCCGCCACCGGATCGACGGTGAACGGCGCGGTGTGCGCGTGGACGGCGGCGTCGAGCGATGCCAGTGCCGAGAGGCCGAGGTTGAGCCCCACCTCGATGGCCCCGGACTTCACGTCCTTCTGCTCAGTGGCGAGGTCGGGTTCGATCCGGAAGACGATCTTGTCGAGGTGCGCGAGCCCGGATTGATTCCAGTAGTCGGGATTGCGCACCAGCACGAGTTGTGAGCCCGGGGTGTAGCTCTGCATCACGAACGGCCCGGTGCCGTCGAGTGCGCTGCCGAGCGTCGTCGTGCCCTTGAATGCGGTGGAGTTTCCCGATCCTGAGGTGAGGTCGAGGCTGGTCGTCGTGGATCCGAGGTCGCCGTGAGCGGCAAGGGCGGGGTCGAGCACCGACGCGGGCAGGATCCCGTCAACGCCGCTGCCGAGCGCGAGATACGGCCCGTACTGGGACTTGAAGTCGACCACCGCAGTGTCGGTGTCGAGCGCCGTGCATTTGATGACCTGGTTCCAGCCGGTCGTGGACGCCAGCGGGGTCGGACTCGACTTTCCGAGCGCCCCGTAGTCGAGCCAGTGCAAGTCGAAGGTGTCACAGACATCGTGCGAGGTAAACGCGCTGCCGTCGTCCCAGTGGACGCCCGGACGCAGATGCCAGGTCACGCACATCGCCGCCCCGGTATCGGCGCAGCCACTGGTCTGGACCCCGCCGTTGGCAACCGTCGGTACCGCGGTCGCCAGGTCAGGGCTCCAGTAGTCGGCCTCTGACGAGGTGGTCGCCGTCGAGGCCGTCGAACGATACCAGAGCAGTCCTTCCTCCACGGGAGCCGCCATGACGTTCGCGAACGGAAGCTCGCCGCTGATCCCGTCGTCCAGCAGGGTCGTGGGGGCTTGGTAGACGCCGACGGTCAGGGTGCCTCCTGTGGCGGTGGTGCCGCCCGCGATGACCGTTGACGACTTCGAGGACGGTGATGAGCTACAACCTGCGAGCACAACCGCGAGCAGCGCCAGCAGCGCCGGCGCCAGGCGCCGGCGGCCCAGGGGGGACGGTTCGGTTCGGAAGGGGGTGACACGCACGAGCGTGCATTGTGCCCCGCCCGTATAGTGGAACCGGAGTGGTCGACGGGCTAATGGGGATATACGCGGCAACGGCGGGATCTGGAGACATGCCATGAGGATCGGCCGGGGGAGGCTTCCGCGCAGGCGTGACCCAAGACGGAGATTTCGCAATCGCCTCCTCGTCGGAATGGTCGGAGTGGCATTGCTGCCGCTGGTCGCCTTCGCGGTTCTGGCTGTCTTCGAGCTCGATACAGTCGCCAGGAGCACCGCCAACGCCACCGAGACGGCAATCCTCCAGCACCAGCAGGCGAACACCGACACTGCGCTGGACGGCCGAGCGGCCTTTCTCGACAAGACCATGAGCACCCTCGACAACGTCGTGCAGGAAGCGTGGACGGGGATACTCGTGAAGAGCCTGACGGCGGCGCAACCCTCGGCGCCGGTGAAACCGACGCCTGACAGCACGTATGTCTTCCTACCGGCCAACGCCGGCGCGGACGCCAAGTTCGCCAACGCCAGCGCGTCCCCGGCGGTGGCCGCGTACGCCACGCAGGTGCTGAAGAACAATCCCGAGATCAACTCGATGTGGTTCGAGAACCAGAAGACCGGGGCGCTCCGCATCTACCCGGCGGTGAGCAATCCCAATGTGCTCCAGGAGAACGGCTACTTGCTCTCAGCGCCGGAGGAGCGAAGTGGATTCAGCGTGCTGGCCAACTCCGAGGGCGGCCCCGCCGCGGCCGACCAGCCAAACGAGTGGGTCCAGCCCGGCGTTCCGGGAGTCAGTACCGACGGGCCCTTCTGGACAGACCCATATCCGCTGATCGAGGATGGGATAACCGGTGTGAGCGCGTGGTACCAGGGGCCCTCCGTCCAGATCGGGGTGGACGTCTCGCTGTCCAAGCTCATCACCCCCGCGATCGGTTCAACGTCCAGCAACGTCGACCCGCTCATCATCAGCGCGTCGGGCATCGTGGTCTATGCGTCGCCACAGTCGGCGACGGCCTTTCCAGACATGGCGCCCGGTGATGTTTTCACCGTCCCGCAGACCCGTTTCATGAGCTCGCTGCGCCACATGGAGGGGAGCGGCGCCATCCCGCATACCCCGCTCATCGCAACCCTCGACCGGGCGAATACCGATGTCTTCACGGCGCCCGTCTACAGTGGCCACTGGATCATCGCGAACCCGGTGCCGGTGAGCTCGCTGGAGCCCAACCTGAGCGCGCTCACCCTCGGCGTCAACGACAGCGTCCATCGTCTCTTTCCCGTGATGGTCCTGCCGGTGCTGCTCCTCTTGGTGGGGCTGGCGTTCATCGCCACCACGCTGCTGTCCCGGCGCATGTACCTCCCGGTGCAGGCACTCACCGACCACGCGGTGCTCGAGGAGCGAACCCGGCTCGCGCGCGAGATCCATGACACGCTTGCCCAGCAACTCACAGGCATCGTGCTGGAGCTCGAAGCGGCGGACACGCTGCTCAACCGGGGGTCGGAGCGGCGCGCCAGATCGTCGGTGGAGAAGGCGCGTGAGCTTGCGCGGGGGGCGCTTCAGGAGGCTCGCCGTTCCGTGTGGAATCTCCGTCCATCCCCACTTTCGGCAACCGGGTTGGTTGCCGCGATCGGCCACGAGGTCGAAGCCTGGGAGGAGCGCACCGGCATCCCCGCCCGCTTCAAGGCGCGGGCCGTACCGCTCCATCCACCGCTGTCGCCGACCGCCGAGGTTGCTCTGCTGCGCATCGGTCAAGAAGCGCTCTCCAACGCTGCCCGGCATGGACATCCGGAACACGTCGATGTCGAGCTCCGCGCTCATGCCCAGGAGCTCGTCCTCTCGATCCGTGACGATGGCGTCGGCTTCGACCCGTCGGCCGGCACGCCGCGCGAGGACTGTTTCGGCCTCGACGGCATGGCCGAACGCGCTCGCAATGCCGGTGGCACACTCACGGTCGTGAGCACACCTGGTCATGGGACCACGGTGACCACGCGGCTTCCGTTCACCGAGCCGGCGGTCGAGGCGGTCAGCGCGTGATCAGCGTTCTCGTCGCCGACGACCATCCGGTGGTCCGGGACGGCCTCTGCACCATGCTCGAGCTCGAGCCCGATATCAAGGTGGTGGGCAGGGCGTCGGACGGTGCGGAAGCCGTCGAGCAGGCACGCCGAACCCACCCCGACGTGATCCTTCTCGATGTGCAGATGCCCGTCATGGACGGTATCGAGGCCCTTCGCAAGATCAGGGCGCGCGATCCGGAGGCGCGCGTGATCGTGCTCACGACGTACCGCAACGAGGACTACATCTTTCCCTCGCTCAAGGCCGGCGCACTCGGATACCTCCTCAAGGACGCCACTCGCGAGGAGCTCGCCGGCGCCATCCGTGCTGTGGCGGCAGGCGAGTCGCTCCTCGATCCACAACTTGTGAGCGACGCTGCCGAGCACATGCCGTCGATCACGCGGCGCGAGCGCGACGTGTTGCGCCTGATGGCCGACGGCAAGAACAACGCGGAGATCGCCGTGCTGCTTTTCCTCAGCGAGAACACGGTGAAGACGCACGTCAGCAACATCCTCGAGAAGCTCGGGTGCAAGGATCGCGCCGCGGCGGTGCTCCTGGCCTGGAGACGCCACATCATCTAGGCCCCCAGGGGCGTGCCGCGGCAATGGGCCGCTGGCCTTGGGGCGCCACATCACCAAGGCCCCAATAGACTGTGGCAGCAATGGAAACAGTCGGTATTGGCTTGCTCGGGCTCGGCACGGTGGGCACCGCCGTCGCGAGGCGGCTCATCGACGAGTGGGAATTGCTCGGCGAGCGTGCTGGAGCGACTCCGGCCTTGCGCTGCGTCGCGGTCCGCGACATTTCACGGTCGCGCGGCCTCGACCTGAAGAACGTGCGTCTGATCGGAAGCCCGCAGACCGTGGTCACCGACCCCGCAGTGTCGATCGTGGTCGAGGTGATGGGAGGCGCCGAGCCGGCAACCGGCGTCATCGAGGAGTCCCTGCGCGCCGGCAAGACGGTGGTCACCGCCAACAAGGCTGTGATCGCGGCATCCGGCCCGTGGCTCAGCGCCGTGGGCGCGGAGCACGGTGCCCACCTGTATTTCGAGGCCAGCGTGGGCGCGGGGCTGCCGGTCGTTGCGCTCCTCCAGGGCAGCCTTCTCGGGGATCGCATCATCGCGCTCGACTGCGTGATCAATGGCACGACCAATGTCATCCTCACGCAGATGCGCAGCCCCGGTGTCAGTTATGCGACTGCACTCGCCGATGCGCAGCGCCGGGGATTTGCCGAGGCGGATCCGTCGCTCGATGTCGACGGTTGGGATGCCGTCCACAAGCTGGTGATCCTCACCCGGCTTGCCTTCGGCGTCAATGTCACACCCGACCTGGTGGATCGTCGCAGCATCCGTGACGTTGCCGCAGCCGATGTCGGAGCACTCGCGCAGCTCGGCTACCGTGTGCGCCTGCTCGCACACGCAGAGCGCTCCGCTGACGGCGCCATGCATCTCCGCGTGCGACCGACGGCCGTCGGTCCGGGACACCTCCTCCACGACGTGGATGATGCTGACAATGCTGTCATCATCTCGAGCGACCTCGCGGGGACGGTGATGCTCAGCGGGATCGGCGCCGGAGGAGCCTCCACCGCGAGCGCGGTGGTGAGCGACGTGGTCACCGCGGTGCGCGAACGTGGCGCGCCCGTCGTGCCACCAACGCCCTTGACCACGCCCAACCTGCTCGGTGACGAGGACGTCGAGGTGGCGGGCTACGTCAGGTTGCGGCTGTCAGTCGACTCCGAGGCGCGCGCCCTCGTGCTCCAGGCGCTCGAGGACCGCGGTGTCGCCGTCGACGCTGCCGTCGACCTGACCGGCTCGGAGCTGGTCGTGTTCACGGGTGTGGCGCCACGCGCCGTCCACGATCGTGCGCTGGAGACACTCGATACGCTGACCTCGGTCGACCAGATTCTCGGCGCCCTCGACCGGGTCGAGGCCTAGGCCGCGCCAGTGGCCATACGCGCCGAGGGCGTCATCGCCCGCTGGTCCGACCGCCTCGCGCTTGAGCCCTCGGCGCCCCATATCACACTCGGCGAAGGCAACACGCCGTGCGTTGAGTCGCTGACGATCGGCCCGTCACTGGGCCTCGCGTCACTGCACTTCAAGCTCGAAGGCCTGAACCCGACCGGGTCGTTCAAGGATCGCGGCATGGTGGTCGCGGTGGCCGCTGCACTGCAGGCCGGAAGCAGCGCGATCATCTGCGCTTCCACTGGGAACACCAGCGCGTCGGCGGCGGCGTACGGCGGACGTTTCGGGTTGCGCACCATCGTCGTGGTACCGCGGGGTCACATCGCGTCGGGCAAGCTGATCCAGGCGCGCGTGCATGGGGCGACAGTCGTGAGCATCGACGGCGCATTCGACCTCGCGCTGCGAGTGGTTCGCGAGCTCTGCGCCCACCATCCGGTCACGCTGGTCAACAGCGTGAACCCGTACCGCATCGAGGGTCAGAAGACGGCGGCATTCGAGATCGTCGACGAGCTCGGCGACGCGCCCGAAGTGCTGGCGCTTCCGGTCGGCAACGCGGGCAACATCACGGCGTACTGGCGCGGCTTCCGCGAAGAGCATCGCGACGGCAGGGCCACCCGGCTGCCGCGGATGCTCGGCGGCCAGGCTTCTGGCGCGGCGCCACTCGTTTTGGGACATCCGGTCGACAACCCGCAGACGGTGGCGACGGCCATTCGCATCGGCAACCCGGCGTCGTGGCAGGGCGCGATCGATGCTCGCGATCAATCGGAGGGACTGATCGAGTCGGTCGACGACGCGGCGATTCTCGACGCGCAGCGCCGGATCGCACGCTTCGAGGGAATCTTCTGCGAGCCGGCATCAGCCGCGTCGCTCGCAGTGCTCGAGCGGGCAGTCGCCGACGGAGCGGTTGCACCGGGAACGCACGCGGTCTGCGTGCTCACGGGCAACGGACTGAAGGACCCGGGCGCGGTCGAGGCGTCGCTCTCTCCCATCCTCGAGATTCCCGCCGATGCCGATGCGCTCGCGCGCGCCATCGAGGCCTGACCTGTGCGTGTCCGCATCGCGGTTCCGGCAAGTGTCGCCAACCTCGGCCCGGGGTTCGACATCCTCGCGCTTGCGCTCCAGTTGCAGAACGACATCCGCGCCGAGCAGCGGCCCGGAGCCCTGAGCATCGACGCCGGGCCGGATGCGCCGATGGGACTCGACGACCCCAAACGCAACCTGGTCACGATTGCCTACGCGAAGTCATGCGCTGAGCTCGAGGTTCCAGCAACCGGCGTGCACTTCGCCTGCGTGAACCGCATCCCGATCGGACGGGGCATGGGATCGAGCGCTGCCGCCGCCCTGGCCGGCGTCCTGGTGGCGACCGCGCTGCACCAGGCGCCGTGGGACGAGGACGCCGTGCTCGATCGTGTCGCCGAGCTCGAGGGCCACCGCGACAACGCTGCTGCGGCATTGCTCGGCGGCCTGGCGATCTGCGCTCCCGATGCGCCGGCGGCGCACATGGCGGTCTCCGACGAGCTCCGTGCGGTGCTCTTCATTCCCGACGTCGCGTTCACGACTCATGAGGCGCGTCAGGTGGTCCCGGCGAGTTTCAGCAGGGCCGATGCGATCTTCAATGCGAGTCGATGCGCCCTCCTGGTCCGAGCGCTGGCGACCGGCGAACACAACGGGCTGCGTATCGCCATGCAGGATCGCTGGCACCAGGAGGCCCGGTTCGCGCTCATGCCCGGGGCCAAGGAGGTCGTCGCCGCGGCCATCGACGCCGGAGCGTCGGGTGCATCGCTCGCGGGCGCTGGACCATCGATCATCGCCCTGACCCCGCTCGCGCCCGAGCCGATCGTGAAGGCGATGGCCGCTGCCGGGGCGCTGGCCGGGGTTGCCGGTCAGACGATGGTGCTGGCGCCTCGCAATTACGGGACCAGGGTGGACGTGTCGCCATGACCCGGGTGGTGCAGAAGTACGGCGGGTCGAGCGTCGCGACGCCGGTGAAGTTGCGCCGGGTCGCTCGCAGGATTCGCGAGTCGCTGCGAGCCGGGAGCGAGGTCGTTGTGGTTGTCAGTGCGATGGGCGACACCACCGATGAGCTGATCGCGCTCGCTCATCGGATCACCGCCGACCCGCCGTCGCGCGAGATGGACATGCTGCTCAGCAGCGGCGAGACGATCACCGCGCCACTGCTGGCGATGGCGCTGCACGCCGCAGGCACGCCTGCCATCTCGCTGACCGGCGCCCAGGCGGGCATCCGGACCAGCAGTGCGCACCGCACCGCGCGTATCGTCGACATCGTCCCGCAGCGAGTGCTCGACGAGCTCGAGCGCGGCAAGGTCGTCGTGGTCGCCGGGTTCCAGGGCGCGACCGAGGACATGGACGTGACCACGCTGGGGCGCGGCGGTTCCGACACGACCGCGGTCGCGCTCGCGGTGGCGATCCGCGCAGATCACTGCGAGATCTACACCGACGTTCCCGGCGTGCACACCGCCGACCCGAGGATCGTTCCCAACGCCCGGGTGATCCCCGCCATCGACTACGACGAGATGCTCGAGCTCGCCTCCGCCGGGGCGCGGGTGATGCATCCACGCGCCGTCGAGATCGGCGAGGCGTACTCGATGGAGATTCGCGTTCGATCCACGTTCGACGACGAACCGGGGACAATCATCGCGAAGCAGAACAAGATGGAGATACGCCAGAAGGTGCGCGCCATCGCGCACGAGACCGACGTCGCCAAGGTGACGATCCTGCGCGTCCCCGATCAACCCGGGGTTGCCGCCTCGGTGTTCGGACCCTTCGGCGACGCCGGGATCGACATCGACATCGTGCTCCAGAACGTGAGTCACGACGGCACCACGGACATGAGCTTCACCATCGCCGAGTCGCACCTGCCCAAGGCACGTCGCATGCTCCCGTCGGTGGCGAAGAGCGTGCAGGCGCAGGGATACACGGCAACGGCCGGGATCGCCAAGGTCACGGTGATCGGGAGCGGACTCCGGGGCACGCCCGGAATCTACGCGAAAATCTTTCGAGCACTCGCCGACGCGGGGATCAACATCCAGATGATCGCCACGAGCGAGATCCACGTCACCTGCATCATCGATCGCCAGCGAGTGCGCGACGCCGTCCGCGCCTTGCATACCGCATTCGAGCTGGAAAGGATTTGAGTCTCAGTGTCGGCATCGTCGGACTGCCGAATGCCGGAAAGTCCACGCTCTTCAACGCCATGACGCAGGCCGGCGCGACGGTCGGCAACTATCCGTTCACCACCATCGAACCGAACACCGGCGTGGTGCCCGTCCCGGATTCGCGCCTCGACCGGCTGGCCGCGCTCTTCCAGCCCCCCAAGGTGATCCCCGCCACCGTCACTTTCACGGATATCGCCGGGCTCGTGCGCGGCGCGAGTCGTGGCGAGGGGCTCGGCAACCGCTTTCTCGGGAACATCCGCGAGGCAGACGCAACCGCGCTCGTGGTGCGCGCCTTCGAAGATCCCGACGTCACCCACGTGGAAGGCCGCGTCGACCCGATCCGCGACATCGACGTGCTCGAGCTCGAGCTGCAGCTCGCCGACCTCGAGACCGTGACCAAGCGACTCGAGCGCACGGAAAAAAGCGCGCGCCTGCAGAAGGAGAAGGAACCCGAACTGATCGCGCTCCTCCACCGCGTCCAGGAGCACCTCGACCAGGGCAACTCGGTACGCACCATGACGCTGACTCCCGAGGAGCGGTTGATGCTCCGCGAGTTCTGGCTGCTCACCGGCAAACCGCTCATGGTCGTGGTCAACGTCGCGGAGTCCGCGGCCGGCGACCCGGTCCCCGACGACATTGCTCAGCGGGCGCGGCTCGCGGGAGGCGATGCCATCGCGGTTTCGGCGCGCATCGAGAATGACATCGCCGAGCTTGACCCCGCCGACCGCGCGACGTTCCTGCACGATCTCGGCCTCGAGGAGCCCGGCTTGTTCCGGGTGGCCCGCAGCGCATACCGACTGCTCCACCTGATCACGTTCTTCACCGCGGGGGACACAGAGGTGCGCGCGTGGAATCTGCGTGAAGGCGAGACCGCGCTCGACGCGGCAGCAAGCGTGCACACCGACATCGCGCGCGGTTTCGTCCGCGCTCAGGTGGCGAGCGCCGAGGAGTTGCTCGACGCGGGTTCATACGCCGTGCTGCGTGAACGTGGCAAGCAGCGACTCGAGGGGCGCGACTACGTGATGCGCGACGGCGACGTCATCCACGTGCTCTTCAATGTCTGAAGCCGTCGGGACAGCGACCCAAGAGCGGCTCGAGCTGATCATCGACGCTCCGGCTCCGGGTGCGGAGAACATGCGTCGTGATATTGCACTGCTTGACGCCTGCGCTCGACTCGAGATCGCTGGCGCGGTGCGACTCTACGGTTTTCGTCCTGCCTGTCTGAGCCTCGGTCGCATGCAGCCGATGGATGACGTCGATGTCGAGGCCTGCGAGCGCGACGGTGTGGACGTGGTGCGCCGGCCGAGCGGCGGCCGGGCTGTGCTCCACGACCAGGAGGTCACCTACGCGGTGGTGTGCAGGTCGACAGATCCGGTCTTCGGAGGCCGGGTCCTCGAGTCCTGCTCCCGGATCCACGAGGCAGTCGCAGCCGGACTGGGGACGCTTGGCGTTCGGACTACCCCCCGCGCGATGCCTCCCAACCTCAGGCGCGACGCCCGCGAAGGCGCTGCGGTCGCGGATTGTTTTGCTCGCCCCGCCGCCCACGAACTGCTCGACGATCGTGGCCGGAAACTCGTCGGCAGCGCTCAGGCGAGACGCGGCGGGGCGCTCCTGCAGCACGGATCGGTGTTGTTGGAGTCCCCGCGCGCGGCGGGCTACCTTCGTGAAAGCGCGGCGACATCGCTGGGCGGCGTCGGAGTGCGCGAATTGCTGGGACGCCGGGTGAGCCGCGACGAACTTGTCGACGCGCTCGCAGCAGGGTTCAGCCTGGTTCTCGAGGGTGATCGCGAGAGCACCTAGCCGCGGTGCAGATCGTCAGCGGGCTGCGGCCGGTTCCCTCAGCCCTGGGGACGCAACCGCGCCAGCACCAATCGCCCCAGCGCCAAGGACACGACGAGTGCTGCAGCGGCTGCGCTGGCGCCAAATAGGGCGGATTGCCAACCCGTGAATGTCAGTGAATCAGTCCCCACAAACCCAGATGGACACGACTGAAATGGAGGGCACAACGGACTGGACGACCTCATTTGCGCTGCGAAGAAACCAACGACGATCCCTACCATCACCGCAAATACTCCGATCGCGCTGGTCACGGTCAATCTCATTCAGAAGATGCTAGGGCGCCCATGTGAAGGAGATGCGGATTCTTCGCAACCTTCTGAGCCACGAGAGGTGACGGGCGCCGCGTGAGCGGCCCGGAATCGAGGTTGTGACAGGCGGTGATGCCCAAGACCTCAGCGCCTTGCGACGAACACGTACTCGCCGCTGTCGTCGTTCAGCGGCGTCGTGTCGAAGTCGCCATACAGGGCTTCCGCCTCGAGGCCCGCTACCTCGACCAGCCCGAGCCACTCGTTCCTGGTCGCCCACCACAGCGAGGACGTGGCGCCGCTGTCGAGCGTGATGTCGATCCGGTTGTCGCCGGAGGCATAGGTCATCGTGTGCGGCACCGGCGCTTCCTGGCGTTGCCCGTCGAGGCTCGAGGCGATCCGGTGATCGAAGATGAAGGCGTTCCACGCGAACCGGCCACCGGGCTGGAGTGACGCTGCCACGCGCTCGAAGGTGCGGCGCCGATCGGCCCACGTCGGGAGGTGCAGCAGTGCACGAAAGGGGCAGTAGATCAGCGCCGCGGGCTCGTCGAGGGTAAAATCGCGCATATCACAGAGGCGCAGGTCGAGATCCACGCCCGCTGCGGCCGCACGCTCGCGAGCCTGCGCGAGCATCTCCGGCGACGTGTCGATACCGATGACGCTCCGCCCGGTCTCACGCGCCACGGGTATCGCGACGCGCCCGTTCCCGATCCCGAGCTCAACGATCGGTCCGTTGACTCCGCGCGCCAGCGAAACGTAGAACGGCACGTCGGCGGTCATGTGCGCCGACCACTGCTCGTAGACGCCGGCGTATTCCTCGTCCCAGGTCACGTGGCGAATGCTACGGACCGTGGCCCGCGGAGCCTCCGAGCGGTGGAAACCCGTTATTGAATACCCCCGCATGATGTGCTAGCCTTCCGCGCAGGCCACAAGATGTAGGGCTGCACCCCTTACGTTTTCGGCTCGTCGGGCAGCGGGCGCCGGGCTCTCTCACCGCTCTGGCCAAGAGCTCTCAATCCTGGCCCCTCTCATCCGGAGGCCCGCTGCCTGCCCTGTCTCCACACTCAGCGGTCACTCCATTGGAGTTTTCGAGTCCGGGTCGCGCCCGCATCCCCTGATACGCTTCGACGAGTTCATGGCCAAGAAGACCCGTAAGCAGAAGCAGCGCGCAGCGACCCGGCGCCCCGGAGCACCGGCTCCTGCCGCCCCCGGCGGCGTCGCGCGTCAAGCGACGGCTTCCGCGCCCCAACGCCAGGCGGCCCCGACGACGCGGCCGGCGCTGCCTCAGGTGCTCCCGGAAACCGTCCTTCCGCTTGCGGGGACCGAGCTCGAGATCGAATCGGAGCCGGTCGACGCTGAGGAGCTGGAGCCGGAGACCGCGGTGGCGGCCGTGGATACCTCGGCTCGCCGCCGCGTACAGCGCGTCAACCCAGCAGCGCAGCCGCGCGCCCCGAGGGGCCAGGTGAGCGCGGCGGCGCTGTTCATGCCGCTCGAGAGCGATGACGCTGCGATCCCCTTCGACCGCGTTCCCTATGTGCCACGCGACCTTCGTCGCGTCGCGATCATGGCCTCGCTCATGATCGTGCTCATCCTCATTGCGGCGGTCGTGGTCACGCGCATCAATCCGTGAGCACGGAGACACGCGCGTGCGAGTGATCCTCTACACGGGCAAGGGCGGCGTCGGCAAGACGACCGTTGCGGCCGCGACCGCGGTGAAATGCGCCAGCCTCGGATACAAGACGCTGGTCATCAGCACTGACGCCGCACACAGTCTCGGCGACAGCGTCGACCAGGAGATCGGCGACCAACCCACGCTTCTGGCACCGAATCTCTGGGGACAGGAGGTCAACGCGCTCCACGAGCTCGAGGAGCACTGGGACCGTATCCACGTCTACCTGACCTCGCTGTTCGCGTCCCAGGGCGTCGACGACATCGTCGCCGAGGAGATGGCATCGCCTCCGGGGATGGAGGAGGTGGCGAGCCTCATGTGGATCAAGAAGCACAAGCGCGAGGGCAAGTTCGACGTGCTCATCGTGGATTGCGCGCCAACCGGCGAGACGCTGCAGCTGCTCGCGTTTCCGGACGTGGCCAAGTGGTACCTGGCTCGCATCTTCCCGATCCACCGGATGATGAACAAAGTCGCGCGCCCGGTCATGCAGCCGTTCATCAGCATCCCCCTGCCGAGTGACGACATCTTCAGCAACGTCAAGGATCTCCTGATCGACCTCGAAGGGATGAAGAAGATCCTCGGCGATCCCAAGGTATGCACGACGCGCATCGTGCTCAACCTCGAGAAGATGGTGGTCAAGGAGGCGCAGCGCGCGTTCACCTATCTCAGCCTTTACGACTACCTGACCGACCTGGTGGTGGTGAACCGCGTGTTGCCGCCCGAGGTCACCGATACCTATTTCGACTCCTGGCGCGAAGCGCAGCAGCGCTACTCGGTGATGGTGGAGACAGCCTTCTCGCCAATCCCGACGCTGCGCACCAAGCTGTTCGACCACGAGATCGTCGGACTCGAGTCGCTCGCCGAGATGGGCGAGTCCATCTACGGCGACCGTGATCCGTCGCAGATCTTCTATCAGTCCGTGCCGCAGCGCATCCGCAAAGTCGGCAACACGTACGAGCTCCAGCTCCACCTGCCGTTCGTCGGCAAGGAGGACGTGGACATCAAGCATCGCGAAGGCGAGCTGTTCGTCAGCGTCGGGCCATACAAGCGCGAGATCTCACTCCCGCGGGTGCTCAACGGCAAGCGCGTCACGAAGGGACGGCTGGACGAGGGGATGCTGTCGGTGACCTTCTCCGACCGCAAGCCATGAGCGACGCGCTGTGGGCACAGGCCAAGGGTGTCGTCGATGAGGCGACGCGACTACTCGGAACCTCGTTCAGCGACATCGTGCCGCCCGAAGCGCAGCGACATCTCCTGATCGCCCAGCGCGAGCTGTTGCTCGCACTCGCGGCGATGATCGAGCACCACACAGAGCAGCCGGACGAACCCACTGAGTCACCGTCGCGAGGGCGGAGACGCTCACGGAGCGGAACAGAGCGCTCGCGGCGGCCGTCGCGGGTCGAGCTCGAGTAGCCGGCGCCGGGTGACCAGCCCCGGTACCTACCTGGCAATCGTCCTCTACACGCTGCCAGGGTTCGTGCTCGGATCGGTGATCCATGAGCTCAGTCATTCGGCAATCGCGTTGCGCTGCGGCGACCCGACGCCACGTCGCGACGGACGCATGACACTCGACCCGCGTCGCAACCTGGACCCGTTCGGATGCCTCGCGATGCTCGTCGCCGGCGTGGGGTGGGGCCGTACCGTCGCACTCGATCCGCTCTTCTTGCGCACTGGCCGGCAGCGCGCCGCGGTTGCGGCAACAGGGCCGATCGGGCACCTCGTGGTGGCGGCGATCTTTGCCGGAGCGCTGCGCGTCGAGCTACTGGGATCCGGCATCGACGCGTCCAGTTACGACGTGCTCGCGCAGTTCACCCTCGAAGGCGTGATCCTCGGCGTGCTGATGCAGGGGTTCGTCGTGAATCTCGCGCTCTTCGTGTTCAACTCGCTCCCCATTCCCGGACTGGACGGGTACGCCGTGCTCCGTGCACTGCTGTTCGGCCGGATCCCGCGCGTGTTCCTGTACACGGAGCAGTACCGCCACGCGATCTACGTGCTGGCCGCACTCGCGGTGCTGCTGCCTCCACCCCTGACGCACGGTGCCGTCGACATTGCAGCCGCGATGTCGACGGAGACGGCATCGCTTGCCTTCGAGCATTTGATCGAGCCCGGGGTGCATCCCTTCTTCATCGGGCTGCCCAACCTTTTTCACGTCCTGTCATGAGCACGGTCGTCATCAACGGCGTGGAGTGGCGCGTCGAGGGCGCGCAGATCGCGATCGTGGAGCGCGGGCGAGTGCTCCTCCAGTTCCGGCCCTGGCCGCCGGGATGGGAGCTCCCGGGCGGTCACTGCGAGCCGGACGAGGACCCCGCGGTCACCGCGGCACGCGAGACCGCAGAGGAGACCGGCTACGAGGTGCGCATCGCAGGCATCGTCGGCGTGTACTCGTGGCGGGGACTCCGTTCTGCCGGTGACGTGGTCTTCCTCGGCCAGGTCATCGGTGGTGCGCCGCGGCGAAGCATCGAGTCGTGGGCGCTTCGCATGGCGCCACCGGACGCGCTGCCCCGAACCGTATTTCCGTGGATTCGCGAGCGGGTGCGCGACGCGGTGGACGTCGCGGGCGGCGCCGGTCCGGTGCATCGTGTGCAACCCGTGACCATCCGCCATGTGCTTGGATTTGCGACCGCCTGGCTGCACACGCCGTTCGACCGGTTGATGGGACGGCGATGATCACCGCGCTGCTGTTCATCGCCAGCCTGATCCTCGTCGTCGTCGCGTCGGAGCTGTTCACCAACGCGATCGAGTGGGCGGGCTACCTGCTCAACCTCGGCACGGGCGCGACCGGCAGCCTGCTCGCCGCCCTCGGGACATCTCTTCCCGAGACGGTCGTCCCGATCGTCGCTCTCGCAACGCATTCGCCGGGCGCAAACAAGGTGGCGACCGGCGCTGTGCTTGGCTCGCCGTTCCTGCTGCTCACGCTCGGCGCGGGAGCCACCGGCGTCGCGGTGCTGATTCGCGGCGGCGCGCGCCGTCTTGTCATCGACAAGCGGCAGGCGCGCCGCGACCTCGGTGTGTTCATCGCGGCATTCACCGTGGCGGTCATCGCGAGCGTGCTCCCGAGCGGCGCCCGGATCGCGGTGGGTGCGCTGCTCCTCGTCGCCTATGCCCTGTATGTAGTGGCGACGCTCCGCGGCAGCGCTACAGCGGGCGAGAGCCCCGAGCCGCTGCACATCGTGCGCTGGCGGCCCGGGGAGCCGCACCCGGTGCTGGTGACAATGCAACTCCTCATCGCCATCGCGCTCCTCGTGGTCGGCTCGCAACTCTTCGTGAGCGCGCTCGATCGAACCGCGTCAGCGCTGCAGATCCCGCAGCTCTTGCTGGCCCTGATTGTCGTTCCCGTCGCGACCGAACTGCCGGAGACGCTCAACAGCGTGCTCTGGGTGCGCACGAACGACGACATGCTCGCCTTCGGCAACGTCGCCGGCTCGGCCACCTTTCAGTCCTGTGTCCTTGCCGCGATCGGCATCGTCTTCACCACCTGGCAACCGGGGTCAGCCGGGCTCATCAGCGCCACGCTCACGCTGATCACGGCGGTGTATCTCCTGGCGCTGCTCTGGCGCGGGCAGGCACGAGGCGCGCTGCTCATCCTCGCGGGTCTGCCGTGGGTGCTGTACGTGGTGGCGCAGGTTGCCACGGGCGGACGTCTCGCGCTCTGAGAACGGCACAATCGCGCGGTGATCCAGGTCCACGCGACGGGCGACGTCGAGGAGTATGCAGCCGCGGCCGAACCGTTTCTCAGAGCCGACCCCTGCGCTCGTAACGTCCTCCTGACCATCATCCAGAACGTGCGCGCCGCCGCCACCGGCACGTACAGCGGCCCTCCCAGCTTCTGGTGGATCACCGACTCGGACACTGTGGTCGGAGCGGCCAGCTGGACTCCGCCGTACAACCTTCTCGTGTCCTCACTTCCCACGGAAGCCGCACCAGGGCTGGCGCGCGCAGCAGTCAACCGCGCCATTGCGCTGGGACTGCGTCCGCTCGGTGTTGTCGGACCGGCGGAGTCGGCACGCGTGGTTGCCGAGGCGTGGACCGAGATCACCGACGACACCATCGAACGCGACCGGACGATTCTCCTCAACGTGCTCGGCTCGCTCGTCGAAGTTCCCATGCCTCCGGGCGCACGACGTCCCGCGCGTCCCGACGACGTGCCGGTGATCGCCGCGTGGCTCGAGGTCTTCAGCGCGGAGATCGAGCACGCAGCACCGGCCAACGCCCACGCGATGGCCACCCGTATGGTTCACGGCGGGCAGGTGGACGTCTGGATCGATCGCGACATCGTGTGCATGGTTGGATACCGTGATGCATCCGGCGTCCTGCGCGTCGGACCTGTGTACACGCCTCCCGAGCATCGCAACCACGGGTACGCCCGACGCCTCACCTACGAGGTCACCCAGGAAGCGCTCCAGCGACCCGGGATCGACCGCGCCATGCTCTTCACGGATGCAGACAACCCTGTCTCGAACTCGATCTACCGTCAGGCCGGGTACGAGCCCCGCGGCGAGCACGTGGAGATCGACTTCGCCGAGCGTGCCGCGGAGCCACTAGAGTCGGCTCCATGAATCTCGAAGGCAAGGTCGCCGTCGTCACAGGAAGTGGTCGTGGTATCGGCCGCTCGTATGCACTCGCGCTCGCTGATGCCGGATGTGCGGTGGTCGTCAACGACGTCGACGGCGACGTGGCGGAAGCAACCGCGGATGAGATCGCCAAAGCCGGCGGCCGCGTGATCGCCGAGGTGTGCGCGGTCGGTTCGGCGGAAGCCGCGGACCAGCTTGTCTCCGGTGCGGTAAAGGCCTTCGGGCATCTCGATGTCATGTGCACCAACGCGGGCATCCTTCGTGACCGCGTGCTCTGGAACATGACCGATGACGATTTCGACGTCGTGATCGAGACACACCTTCGCGGTACCTTCACCTGCGCTCGTGCGGCGGTGCGCCGCATGCGGGAGCAGGGAACCGGGGGAAGGATCGTGGTGGTCTCGTCGATCGCTGGACAGCGAGGCAACTTCGGGCAGACCAACTACGCGGCGGCCAAGGCAGGTATCGCGGCATACGCTCGCACGTGGGCGATGGAGTGCGCGAAACACAACATCACCGTCAACGCGATCGTTCCCAATGCGATCACCAGGATGATCTCGACGATTCCCGGCCTGGCCCCGCTGGTCGAGGCGGCCGAGAAGGGCGAGCCACTGCCCGCGACGGTGCGCAAGCAGATGGGTATGGGGACGCCGGACGACGTTGCGCCCCTGCTCCTGTTCCTCGCGTCCGACGCTGCGTCGGAGGTGACTGGTCAGTGCATTGGCCTTGGTGGCGACAAGCTCGCGCTGTGGTCGCACCCGAAGGAGATTTCGGTCGCGTATCGCGACGGCGGCTGGACCGCGGACGAGATTGCTGAGGTCTGGTCGACATCGGTCGGTTCCGAGCCCGAGACGTACGGCATCCCGTTTCTCGGCGGCACCAAGTGAGCTGACCGCTAGGGCGGCGGGGTGGCGTCCTGCTCCGGCTCGTCCGGCGGCGAGTTTGCGTCCGGTGCCGGCTCTTCAGGCGTGGGGATCTCTTCGGCCTCCGGCGTCGCGTCAGCAACGGGGATAGGGGTCACGACGAGCGCAGCGACGTTGTAGACGACGGCGACTCCAAGGATCACCAGCGCGGCGATCAGACCGATGCCGGCATTGACTGTGAAGAGCGATGTGGGATCCAGGCCGGGCGTACCCGATCCCTCACTCGATGAGATCTTCGAGAACAGCACGTCGTGGACGTGGAACTGGTCGAGGATGAGCAGAGCTCCCGCACCCGCCGAGAAGATCGCCGTGACGAGCGCCCTGCTCCGTGCCGCCACGAGACCGAGCGCGCCGAGCATCGAGACCACCAGCCCCAGGACGGCGCACGCCAGCGCCAGGAAGGCCAGGATCTGAGGGCCGATATTCGCCGACGAGGTGTCGGTGGCCGCCGCGTTGGCCTGGTTGCAAGGTGCCGGTATCGACCCGACGACCGGGTCCTTCCCGAACACGAGCTGCCAGCCGCTGTACGTGAGGATGTTCACCCCGCCGAGCGAGTTGACGCAGGCGTTCACCTGGGCGGCCTGGGCACCGGTGACTCCCTGGCTGGCGTCGATCGATGAGAGCGCTTTCTTGGTGTTGGCCTGGTTGCATGACACCCCGGTGAACACCAGGAAGAAGGCGAGGATGACGAGGAGCAGCAGCATCGGACTGATCCGGCGCGCCCCAGGCTCGCCGATCAGCGATCGCGGGCTCAAGCCGCCACAGATCTGGTCATCTCAGCCAACCCGATCGCCGGGGCTGCAGCGCTGATCGGGACGGAGCAGCACCACCCGATCGGAGCCCTCCTGGTACACGCCGAGCACGAGCACCTCGCTGCGCACCGGGCCGACCTGCCGGGGCGGCAGGTTGACGACCGCGACCACTGAGCTCCCGGTCAACTGCTCGGGGGTGTAGAGGTCGGTCAGACGCGCCGACGAACGCAGCGTGCCCAGAGGCCCGAAGTCGATGACCAGCCGGTATGCGGGACGCCGCGCCTCCGGGAACGGTTCGCAGCGCAGCACCGTCCCAACGCGGATGTCGATTGCGAAGAACTGCGCCGCATCGATCTCCGCCGACGCGGCACTCACTCCACTCACGCGTCGCAGTGTATCGGCACACCTATACTCGCCCGCGATACCTGACCGGGTTCGGAGGGAACCTCATCGCGGGCTTGCGCCGCCTCGCCGTGGTCTCGACCACAGTGCTGCTGCTCAGCGCGTGCGGGGGTGGGAGCCCGTCGCTCAACGCGACCTCACTGCTGAAGACGACCAAGACCGTCCTTGACGGGACACCGTCGTTCCACTTCGTGCTGACCGGCGCCAACGTGGGCGGCTCAGCCTCCGGTGCGCAGCTCACCGGGGGAAGCGGCGACATGAAGCGTCCGGACAGCATGTCCGGGACGCTGCAAGTGTCGATCTTCGGCCTGGAGGTGAACGTTCCGGTCGTCTCGGTGGGAGGCACGTTCTCGGTCAAGCTCCCCACCAGCTCGGGGTTCACCACCGCGAATCCCTCGGATTACGGTTTTGCCGACCCGGCCCAGCTCATCGATCCGAACAACGGTCTTTCCTCACTGCTGCTCAAGTGCCAGTCGCCGCAGGTCGAGAGTGACGATCGCTACAACGGCGAGGCGCTGCATGAGATCGGGTGCTCGCTCCCGGGCAGCGCGGTGGCAGCTCTGCTCACCAGCGCTGACCCGTCGAAGAACGTCGCCGCCGCGTTCGGCATCGATACCAGCACCAACCAGCTCCGGCGCGTGGTGCTCACCGGTCCGTTCATCAGCAAGAGCACCGACACCACCTACACACTCGTTCTCACCAACTATGGCGAGAACGTGTCAGTGACGCCGCCGCCCGCCGACGGGTGAACACGCGCCGGCGCTGGATCCTCGCCATCGCGGCGGCGTCCGTGCTCGTGGCCGCCATGGACACCTACGTGATCGTGCTCGCCCTGCCGGCGATCATGGCCGACGTCGGCATCGGCATCGACCAGCTTCAGGCGGCGACGCCGATCGTCAGTGGATTCCTGCTCGGGTACGTGGTGGTGATGCCGCTCCTGGGACGGCTCTCCGACCTGTACGGACGCCGCCCCCTGCTGATCCTCTGCCTCGCGGTGTTCGCCGCGGGGTCGCTGGTGACCGCCTCGGCGACCGACCTCGGTTCGGTGGTCGCGGGGCGGGCACTCCAGGGCCTCGGGGGCGGTGGACTCGTGCCGGTCACCCTGGCGCTCGTGGCGGATCTGTGGCCGGCGGAACGCCGAAGCGTTCCGCTTGGCGTCATCGGCGGCGTCCAGGAGCTGGGCAGCGTCCTCGGTCCGCTGTACGGCGGGCTGATCCTGACGGTGGCCTCCTGGCAGACCATCTTCTGGCTCAACATCCCGATCGCCGCTGCCCTTGCGCTCGGACTGTTCGCAGCCTCTGGACCCGTAGAGGCGTCTGGCCGGCCCGCGCCAATTCCCCGGCCTCGGCTCGACCGCATGGCCGTCCTGCTGGCCGGCATCGCGCTGGTCGCAGGGTGCCTGTCGATCGCCGCGCCGGGACTGCTCCGCGACAACGACACGATCGGCGTCGCTTACACCGCGATCGGTGGCGTGGTGGCCTTGACGCCGATCGCGCTGGTGGCCTTCGCCGCGGCCGTGGCCCTCGTCCTCTGGGAGATGCGCGGCCACCACACAACCCGGGCGCTGCTCGCGGTCCGGCGACTTCCAGCGGTGGCCGCGGCCGTGGACTGGCCCGGCGCAGTCCTCCTCGGGGTGGCACTGTCGACGATCATCGTCAGCTTCTCCGCAGAGGATCCGTCCACCGGGTCGATCTCGCCGGCGGCACTGTGGCTCCTGCCGCTTGGGGCAGTGGCCACCGCCGGCTTCGTGGTCAGGGAGCGCCGGGCGCGCGAGCCGCTTGTGGCTGCGTCCGAGCTTCGGTCGCCTGGCGCATACGGGGCACTGCTGACCAATCTCGCCGTCGGCGCGGCCCTGATGGCGGCGCTGCTCGACATCCCCGTGCTTGCCCGGTCGACGGTGGATCCGAATTCCCAGCTCGGAGCCGCGCTGGTGCTGCTCCGCCTCCTCATCGGCGTGCCCATCGGCGCGATCGCCGGTGGGTGGCTGTCCCAGCGCCTGGGGAACCGGCTCGTCGCCGCTCTGGGAATGGCGATCACCGCGGTTGCGTTCCTGGTCATGACCCGCTGGACGGCAACAACCCTCGGGGATCCGTTCGGGCCGGCGTGGCTGCATCCGAGCGACCCGGTCCTGGTTGCCTGCGGGCTGGGTTTCGGCCTGGCGATCGCCCCGGTGAACGCCTCGATGCTCGCCTCGGTTCGCGAGCAGATGCACGGGCTCGCGTCGGCGCTGGTGGTCGTGGCGCGCATGATCGGGATGCTCGTGGGCATCTCCATCCTCACCGCCGTGAGCCTCCACATCTTCTACACGACAGCGTCGTCGTTTCCCTTGCCATCGGTGCTGTGTCCGAAATCACCGTTCAATTGCCCCGCGTATGAGCGCGACGTCACCGCGGCGATCGTGACTGAGCTGCGCACGGTGTTTCTCGGCGCCGGGCTCTGTGCCGCGGTGGCGGCCCTCCTCGCCGCGGTGATGCTTCGCAGCAGGCCCGCGGGCCTGGTGCCCGCAGCCTCGTGACCGCGACCGTCCGGGAGGTGACACCGGAGTCCCCGGAGCTCGAGGACCTCCTCGAGGCGATCGCGACGGCGGCACGCGCCCTCGGGGTGGAGACGTATCTCGTCGGGGGGTTCGTGCGCGACCGCCTGCTCGGTGGAGCGCAGGGCAAGGACATCGACCTGGTCACCGTCGGGGCGGACTCCATGCCCCTGCTCGCGGCGGTCGCCTCGGCGTACGGCTGGCACCCGCCCGAGCGTTTCGAACGATTCGGTACCGCGCAGATCCGCGGCGGCACCTGGATCGTCGAGGGCGTCCGTGCCCGGGCCGAGCGCTACGATCCTGAGTCGCGCAACCCCGATGTCCGCCCGGGCACGCTCGAGGAGGACATCTGGCGGCGCGACTTCACCGTCAACGCACTCTGCCAGAGCCTTGACGGCGAGGTGATCGACATCACCGGCAAGGGTCTCACCGACCTCGTCGATGGCATCCTTCGCACCCCGAGCGGTCCTGCCGAGACCTTCGCCGAGGACCCCCTGCGCATGTTCCGCGCCGCCCGGTTCGTCGCCCGGCTCGGTTTCACCCTCGCCCCCGGGACGATCGAGGCGATGCGCGCCCAGGCGGCGAGAACGTCGATTCTCTCCATCGAGCGCGTCAGCGACGAGATCCGCCGGCTGCTGGTGGCGCCGCACCCGGGCGCCGGCATCGAGGTGCTGCGCGAAGGGGGCTTGCTCGGATTCGTGCTGCCTGAGCTCGTCGCAGCCATCGGGATCGAGCAGGGCGGATACCACACCCATGCCGTCTACGGCCACACCCTGGCGACGGTCGATGCGGCCGCTGCAGACCTCGTGACTCGCACCGCCGCATTGCTGCACGACATCGCCAAACCCCCGACCCACGTGATTGCCCCGGACGGCAAGCACACCTTCTACGACCATCCTCAGATCGGGGCGGAGATGGCTCGGACGATCCTGACCCGCTGGCGCTTCAGCAATGACGAAATCAGCGACGTGAGCCGGCTCGTGCGCGTGCACCTCCGTCCAATCCAGTACGACCGCGAGACGTTCAGCGACGCGGCCGTGCGCAGGCTGATCCGGGACGCCGGGCCGCTGCGCGCGAAGATGCTGGATCTCGCGCGGGCCGACACCACGGCGTCCGCCTACCCGACTCTCGAGGAGCTCGACGAGCTGGGCGAGCGCATGGAACGCCTCGACGCCGGAGGCGCCGTCTCGGCGATGGCCGATCCTTTGAGCGGGGACGAGCTCATGGCAATGGCCGGCCGCGGACCCGGACCCTGGGTGGGTCGAGCCAAGGCGGCCATTCGCGAAGCCGTCATCGAAGGGACGATTCCGCCCGGTGATCGCGCGCTCGCGCGCGCCTGGGTGGAGGCGCACACCGAGGTCCTGCATGACGGCTGAACGTGCGTGCGCATTGTCAGACGCAAACGCTCACCGATCGAGCGCAACGGCAACAAAGTAGAATGCGCGGTTCGAGATGTTGAGCAAGCTCCGCAGCGCCAAACGCCTTTTCGTCGACCTGCCGCGCACGCTGCGGCTCGCATACTGCCTCATGTTCGATCCGCGTGTGCCCGGGTACATGAAGTTCGCGTTCGGTGGTGGCCTGGCGTTGATCGCGCTGCCGGTGGTCGACCTGCCGGAGTCACTCCCGGTGATCGGTGAGCTCGACGTTCTGGCCTTGAGCCTGCTCGCCACCCGCGCCTTCATCGCCGCCTGTCCGCGTCACCTCGTCGCAGAGCAGGAGATGCTGATCACCCAGCGGCGCAGCCGCTTCGACGACGACGTTCGCAACGGAGAGCGGATCGCGCTGATGATCTACCGGCGCCTGCGTCCCGAAGAGCAGGAGGCAGCCATCTCGTGAAGGTCCTGTTTTTGAAAGAAGTGGCGGGAACTGCCAAGCCTGGGGATGTGCGCGAGGTGTCGCCCGGATACGCACGCAACTTCCTGTTCCCCAAGCACCTCGCCGTGATCGCGGACCAGAACACGGTCGACCAGATCCGTCGCCGCGAGGAGGCAACCCGCCGTCGCGTCGAGAAAGCGCTCATCGATGCCAAGGAGACCGCGCAGCGGCTCCGCAAGCTGACGGTCACCGTCTATGCCAAGGCCGGTGAGGCCGGCCGTCTCTTCGGGACCGTCACCACCGCCGACGTCGCGAAGCAACTGAAACGTGAGGCCGGGATCGACATCGACAAGCGAAAGATCGAGATCGATCCACCGATCCGCTCGCTCGGCCCCCACGAGGCCACCATCGAGCTCCATCCAGACGTCACGGAGACACTCAAGGTCGTCGTCGCGGCCCAATGACCTCTCTCCCGCAGGCCGAGTTGGTGGGACGCGTGGGCGCTGCGGGAGCGGCCGCGATGCGGGTCCCACCCCATGACAACGAAGCCGAACAGTCGGTGCTTGGCAGCATCCTCATCGACCGCGAGGCGCTGTCGATCGTGCGCGACGTGCTCGTGCCCGAGGATTTCTACGCGGAGCGGCATGCGGTGCTGTACCGCGCCGCGCTGACGCTCGACGATCGCGGCGAAGCCATCGACACCGTCACGTTGCGCGATCAGCTCGAGCGCGGCCCCGGCATCGGACGCGCCGGCGGGATGGACTACATCGCCGAGCTGACGCTTGTGGTGCCCAGTTCCGCGAGCGTCAAGCACTACGCGGACATCGTCATCGCGCACGCACTCCGGCGCAGGCTCATCGAGGCGGGCGGCAAGGTGAGCCGTCTCGGGTTCGACAACACCACTCCGGTGGCCGAGGCGATCGACCAGGCCGAGCAGGAAGTCTTCAAGATCGGTCAGGAGAGCCGCGGCTCGGAGATGCGCAACATCGCGCCGGTCGTGCGCGAGTGGTGGGACGTCCTCGAGAAGCGCATCGAGCACAAGCAGCTGGTCACCGGCGTGCCAACCAACTTCTCCAAGCTCGACATGCTGACCCAGGGGCTGCAGCCCGGCGAGCTCATCATCCTGGCCGCGCGACCCGCGGTCGGCAAGACGTCGTTTGCGCTCAACATCGCTCGCAACGCCGCGGTGCTCGCGGGCAGACCGGTGGTGGTCTTCTCGCTCGAGATGTCGCGTCAATCGCTGGTGCAGCGGCTCATCTGCAGCGAGGCGCACGTGGACTCGTACATGCTCCGCACCGGTCAGGCGGACTCCATGGCCTTCCAGAAGATCGCCAAGGCGATGGACACGCTCACCCACGCCGACCTGTGGATCGACGACTCGCCGGGGCTCGCGATCAACACGTTGCGGGCCCGGGCCCGGCGGATGAAAGCTCAGCACAAGATCGAGCTGATCGTCATCGACTACCTGCAGCTGATGCAGGGCGGCAGGCGGGATTCCCGAGTGCAGGAGGTCTCGGACATCTCCTCGGGGCTCAAGGCCATCGCTAAAGAGCTCGACGTCCCGGTGCTCGCCCTGTCCCAGCTCTCGCGTGCCGCCGAGCAGCGCGAGAACAAACGTCCGCAGCTGAGCGACCTGCGCGACAGCGGCTCCATCGAGCAGGACGCGGACGTGGTGCTCTTCCTCTACCGCGAGGGGATGCACAACCGCGAGATCGACAAGGGCAAGACCGAGCTGATCGTCGCCAAGAACCGCAACGGCCCCGTGGACGACC
>Ga0182015_10000821_pt1 | contig 43231 bp, 38 predicted proteins | sample 712P3MmetaG_FD_120478 | JGI IMG/M metagenome (GOLD analysis project Ga0182015, IMG submission 120478) | Permafrost microbial communities from Stordalen Mire, Sweden - 712P3M metaG | ecosystem: Environmental > Terrestrial > Soil > Wetlands > Permafrost | place: Sweden: Stordalen | collected...
CGCTCGCCGAGGATCGCTTCAACTGGCCGACGGCACTTGACCAGCTCGCGCTGGCTCTCCCCAACGACGTGTCCTTCACGACGCTGACCGCCGGCGGAGCCGCCGGCGCCTCCAGCGGGACGAGCACCGCGCCGAGCGGCTCCGGCAACTCCTTCGACCTCGTCGGCTGCGCGAACTCGCAGGGCGAGATCCCGGCCGTGCTGACCGACCTCGCCTCCGTTCCGGGCGTGACCGACGTTGCGCTGTCGAGTTCGGTCGAGAACCCGGCCCTGCGGTTCCACGGGCTCTCGACGGCGCTCAAGCACGGCGGCCCGGAGAAGGCCGACGTGCCGGTGGCGGGCACCTGTCCGAAGATCACCTGGACGATCTCCCTGGACTACGCGAGCACCTACACGGTGCCCAAGGTCAAGCTACCGCAGGGCTCCTCCTCGGCCGCACAGACGGTCTCGACGTCCTCCGGTCCCCGGAGCACGATCGAGGAGACGGCCAGCCGGCGGGTGAGCAAATGAGAGTCCGCGACAGGCTCGTCGTCGCCGTCATCGTCGCCGGACTGATCGTGGTCGGCGTGTGGGTCGCGCTCGTGTCCCCGGAGCGCGCCCAGGTGAACTCGCTCAGCGCGCAGATCACGACGGAGCAGTCCGCGTTGGCGACCGCACAGACGCAGGCCGCGAGCGCGCGGCGCGCCGTGAACGCCTACGTCGACCACCTGCACCAGATCGATGAGGTGATCAAGGCCGTCCCGGAGGTTCCCGCCGAGGCCGAGATCGTCGCGACGATCGACAAGCTGACCGGTACGAAGGTCGAGCCTGACTTCCGCGAGCTCGACGTCGGCTCAAACTCGGCCACCAGCGGCGGACCGCTCTCGCTGGGGCTGACCTTCACCTACTGGACCACCTACAAGTCGCTGCAGGACTTCCTCGGCAAGCTCGACGCCCTGACGCTGACCGATGGCACCAACATCAGTGCCGGCGGCCGTCTGTTCACGGTGACCGGGATCTCGCTCACCCCGCTGGGCAGCATTCAGGGGCCGCCCAACCTGGCGAAGGCCACGGTCACGGCCCAGGTCTACGTCCAGGGTGCGCTGAGCAGCGCACCGTCGACGGGCGCCACCGCGACCACCCCGGCGGTGACCGGATGAGCTTCTTCAAGACATTGCAGGCCGACCTGCGCGAACGCCAGATCTTTCCGGCCGTCGTGGTGCTGGCCGCGCTCGCGATCGCCATCCCGATCGCCGCGCCGACGCTGTTCGGCGGCGTGAGCTCACCCGCGCCCGGCTCGTCCGCGATCCCCCCGATACAGACCCCCACCGGCGTCAGGTCTCCCCAGCAGGAGCTGGCTGACCTCAGCACGACACCGTCGCCGCAGGCGGTGCTGCGTCATGGCGCCGAGCCCGATCCGTTCCGCGCGCCCGCGGCGAGCGGAAAGGCCGCCGTGGCCTCGGGTAGCTCGGCGAAGAAGAGCACCAGCTCGACCTCCAGCACAACCACGACGACGACGCCGGTCACGACGACACCGGCGACGACGAAGCCGAGCACGGGCTCGAGCGGCGCAACCGGCTCGAGCGGCGCGACCGGCTCGACCGGGACACCCGTCACCGGCCCGGCCACGCTGAAGTCCGATCAGGCCTACAGCGTCGACATCGACACCAAGGACGCGACCGGCGTGCACACGCTGAGCGACGTCGTTCGCCTCGCGCCGCTGCCGGCTGCCGACTCGCCCGAGGTGATCTACCTCGGCGTGCTCAAGGGCGGTCAGAAGGCGGCGTTCCTGTTCACCAACGCGATCGCGGTCTCGAGCAAGCCGGGCAACAACCTGACCTGCCTGCCGAGCACCAGCGCCTGCCAGATCATCGAGCTTTCACCGGGCCAGGGCCTCAGCCTCTACCCGACGGCGAACACGGCCCTCATCTCCACCTTCAGCTTCGAGCTGGTGTCGATCGGGGCCACGACCTACCCCAGCGACACCGACGCCACCCAGGCTCGCAACGCCGTCTCCACTGCCGGCCAGACGCTGCTGCCGCTCTCGAACTCCAGCGAGCTCTCGACCCTCACGTTCGAGTCGAAGATCGGCGCCCTGGTTCATCACTCGGCGTCCTCGGGCGCCTCAGGCGGCTCGACGGGCTCGACGGGCTCGACGGGCGCCACCGGGAGCACCGGGTCGACCGGCGCCACGGGCGGCACCGGTGGCGGCGACAGCCAGGGTCGCGCCGTCTTCTTCGCCGCGAGGTAGGACGACTAGGAGTCCATCCGAGAACCCCTCGCGCACGTCTGGCGGCGGCGGATCATCGCGGATGCTTCGTCCTTACCCCGTTCGGGGCACAGGCATTCGCGGCAATGGCCCCGCCATTGCCCGCTCACTGCGTCCTTACCCCGTTCGGGGCACAGGGCGCCCCGCTCGACCCGGCGCTCGCCAGCCACACACGCGGAGTTCTCGGATGAACTCTAAACTCAGCGGCCGATGGCGCTGCTGCGCATGATCACCGCCGGCGAGTCGCACGGCCCCGGCCTCACATGCGTGCTCGAGGGGCTGCCCGCCGGCCTGTGGCTCGATCGCGAGGCGATCAACCGCGACATGGCGCGACGCCAGCTCGGCCACGGTCGCGGCGGTCGCATGAAGATCGAGCAGGACAGCGCTGAGCCGACCGCGGGCGTGCGCCACGGCCGCACGCTCGGCTCGCCCGTCGCCCTGAGCGTCGCCAACCGCGACTACGCCAACTGGGAGGAGCGGATGAACCCCTGGCCGGTGGCGGCGGAGCTGGAGGAGGTGCACCTGCCGCGTCCCGGCCACGCGGATCTCGCGGGCGTGACGAAATACGGCTTCACCGACGTGCGCGACGTGCTGGAACGCGCCTCGGCCCGCGAGACCGCCGCGCGGGTGGCCGGCGGCGCGCTCTGCAAGGCGTTCCTGCGCACGCTCGGCGTCGAGGTCGTCTCGCACGTGCGCCAGATCGGCGAGGTCCGGGCGCCCGCGTATGCCGAGCCGCTCGCGCTGGAGGCCTTCGCCGACGTGGACGCCTCGCCGGTGCGCTGCCTTGACGCCTACGCCTCCGAGGCGATGGTCGAGCACATCGACGCCCAGCGCAAGGCGAACGAGTCGCTGGGCGGCGTGTTCGAGGTGCGCGCCTACGGCCTGGTGACGGGCCTGGGCTCGCACATCTCCTGGGAGGAGCGCCTCGACGGGCGTCTCGCGGGCGCGCTGTGCTCGATTCAGGCGGTCAAGGGCGTGAACCTCGGGGAGGGCTTCGAGCTCGCCGGCCGGCCGGGCTCGCTCGCCCACGACGAGATCTTCCATTCCCCGCAGCGCGGCTTCTACCGTGAAACCAACCACGCCGGCGGCCTCGAGGGCGGCATGACCAACGGCGAGACGCTTATCGCCGGCGCCGCGATGAAGCCGCTGCCGACCCTCACCAAGCCGCTCCGCTCGGTCGACATCGCGACCCACGAGCCGGCGCAGGCGCTGCGCGAGCGCACCGACTCCTGCACCGTTCCGGCGGCCGGGGTCGTGGGCGAGGCGATGGTCGCGTTCGTGCTGGCCGACGCCTACCGGCGGAAGTTCGGCGGCGATCACATCGACGATGTACACGCTGCGCTCGCGGCGTACCGAGCGCGGATCCGGTGAGCCGGGCGGGCGCGATCGTGCTTGTCGGGTTCATGGGGGCCGGCAAGTCGACCGCCGCGCAGCGCATCGGCGGCGAACGTGACCTCAGCGTCACCGACGTCGATCGCCTGATCGAGGCCCGGGGCGGCGCGAGCATCGCGGAGCTCTTCGCCCGCGACGGCGAGCCCGCATTCCGGACGCTCGAGGAGGAGGTGGTCTGCGAGCTGCTGGCCGGTGCGCGTCAGGGCCAGATCGTGTCTCTGAGCGGCGGCGCCGTGACCTCCGAGCGCGTGCGTGCCGCCCTCGCCGAGCATCTCGTCGTCTGGCTCGACGTCGATCCGGCACTCGCGTGGCGCCGCGCCGCCGACTCCGACCGGCCGCTCGCGCGAGACCGTGCGTCCTTTGACGAGCGCCATGCGGAGCGCCAGCCGCTCTACGCCGCGCTCGCCGACGCCGTGGCCCCGGCGAACGCGCGGATGAACGTCGGGTGCCTGCACGACGCGATCGAGCGCCTGCGTGACGCCCCGCCCGGAACACGCTTGCTGTGGGCGCTCAGCGCGACCGCGCAGTACCCGGTGTGGATCGGCCGCGGCGTGCTGCGCTGCGGTCTGTGGCCGTCGCCAGCGGCGGGTCGGCCCGCCGGGCGGCGTTTCGCGGTGACCGACCAGCAGGTCGCGCCGCTGTGGCTCGACGCCCTCGGCGAGCTGGACGGCGTGGTCGTGGTCGCCGGCGGCGAGCCGAGTAAAACGATCGCGGAGGCTGAGCGGATCTGGCGCGAGCTCGCCCGGGGCGGGATGACCCGTGCCGATCACCTGGTTGCGCTCGGCGGCGGCGTGGTCGGCGATCTCGCAGGGTTCGCTGCGGCGACCTACCAGCGCGGCGTGCCGGTCGTTCAGGTGCCTACGACGCTCGTCGCGCAGGTCGACTCCGCCTATGGCGGCAAGACGGGCGTCGATATCCCGGAGGGCAAGAACTACGTCGGCGCCTACCACCAGCCGGCCGCAGTGCTGGTGGATCCGGCGACGCTCGAGACGCTGCCCGCAGAGGAGCTGGGCGCGGGGTACGCTGAGGTCATCAAGACCGCTTTGATCGCCGGGGGAACACTTTGGGAGCGGATCGTCGCCGATCGGCCGATCGACGACGGCGTGATCTTCGACTGCGCGCGCACCAAACTGGGGATCGTCGCCGCCGACGAGCGTGACGAGGGCCGCCGCCAGGTGCTGAACCTCGGCCACACGGTCGCGCACGCGCTCGAGACGGTCACCTCCTACCGGCGCTACCGCCACGGTGAGGCCGTCGGACTGGGCCTACTGGCGGCGCTGTCGCTGTCGGGGCAGGACGATCTGCGTGGGACGGTCGGCGAGCTGCTGTCCGCGCACGGCCTGCCGACGCATGCTGACGGGGTCGATCCGCAGGCCGTGGCGGCGGCGACGGCGCGCGACAAGAAGCGCCTGGGCGCCTCCGTCCCATTCGTCCTGGTCGACGCCCCCGGTGAGGTGCGCCATGGCGTCGAGGTGAGCGCCGGGCAACTCCAGGCCGCGCTGGCGGAGCTGTGCTCGTGAGCTTGCTGGCGCGAGCCGCGTGGTCCGGGGCGGCGCGACCCTGGGCGCCGTGGGAGGCGTCGGCATGAGCCCGGTGCGCAACCGCGTGGCGGTGCTGCACGGGGTCAACATGAACATGCTGGGGCGGCGGGACCCCACGCAGTACGGCACGCTCACGCTGAGTGACCTCGAGCGGCGCGTCACCGCGTTCGGCCGCGAGCTCGAGCTGGAGGTGCACTGCTGCCAGACCAACTCCGAAGCCGAATTCGTCAAGCTTCTGCACGATCTGCCGGCCCGCGCGGACGGCGTCCTGCTCAACCCCGGCGCCTGGACGCACTACTCCTGGGCGATCCACGACGCGCTGGAGATCGCGGGGCTGCCGGCGGTCGAGGTCCACCTCTCAAAGGTCGACGAGCGCGAGCCGTGGCGCAGCGTGTCGGTCGTCCGCGACCTCGTCCTGGCCTGCGTCAGCGGGCAGGGCGTCGAGGGCTACCGCGAGGCTCTCGTGCGGCTGAGCAAGGAGCTCGACGGGTGAGCGGCCCACGGCCGGGAGCGCTCGCCGGCCTGATCGCGCAGGAGGGGCTCGACGCACTGATCGTCGAGGGCGAGGCGAACCTGCGCTACCTCGCCGGCTACACCGGATCCAGTGGGCTCGCGCTCGTGCGTGCCGATGGCGGCGCCCCGAGCTTCTACACCGACTTCCGCTACGCCTCCCAGGTGGCCGAGGAGGTTGACGACGCCTTCGAGTGCGAGATCGTGACCGGCGAGCTGCTCGACGCGCTGGCCGGCTCACTGCGTGGCGGCCGCGTCGGCTTCGACGACACGAGGATGACGGTCAGCCGGCGCGCCAAGCTCGGTGAGCTGGCTGCCCCGGCGGTCGAGCTGGTCGCCGCCGCAGGACTCCCGGAGCGTTTGCGCGCTGTCAAGGACGAGCAGGAGATCGAGCGCATCGCCGCCGCCGCGACGCTGATCGACGATGTGCTGGGATGGCTGTTCAGCACTCCCCTGAGCGGGCGAACCGAACGCGAGCTGGCGGTCTCGCTCGAGCACGAGATGCGCCTGCGCGGGGCGAGTGCGCCGAGCTTCGCGTCGATCGTCGCCGGCGGCCGGCACGGCGCGCTGCCGCACGCGAAGCCGCGCGACGTGGCGATCGAACGCGGCACGCTGGTGACCTTCGACATCGGCGCCCTGTTCGAGGGGTACTGCTCCGATTGCACGCGCACGGTCGCCGTTGGCGAGCCCTCCGCGCTGGCCCGCGAGATCTACGACGTCGTGCTCCGCGCTCAGCTCGCCGGCCTCGACGCGATCGTGCCCGGCGTGAGCGGCCGCGACGCCGACGCGCAGGCCCGCGCGGTGATCGAAGAGGCGGGCTACGGCGAGCGCTTCGGGCACGGCCTCGGCCACGGTGTGGGACTCGAGATCCACGAGGCGCCGAGGCTCTCGCGGACCAGCGCCGATCAGGCGCTGCTCGAAGGCAACGTCGTCACCGTCGAGCCGGGGGTCTACCTTCCCGGCGAGCTCGGCGTGCGGATCGAGGATCTCGTGGTCGTCCGCGCCGCCGGGCCGCAGCGGCTCAGCAACTTCACGAAGGAACTGCTGGTGCTCGACTGAGCCGCGCCCCGGCGCGCGCCGGCCGGCGCAGCGGGCGCAGCCGGTAGACCGCGGCGCTCAGCACGGCGAGCGTCAGCGTCGCCGGCGCCAGGAACGAGACCGCCTGGGCGTCGACGCCGATGTGGGAGGGCAGGTACCAGAAGATCAGCCACGTCGCCACGGTCGCGGCAGCGGCGCCGATCGGCGGGCGGCGCGCCACGGTCGTCTCCCACGCCAGCAGCGCGAAGATGAACGGCAGCGGGTAGTAGACCAGGTCCCAGGGGTCGAGCCAGCAGCGCAGAAGCAGCAGCAGGGCGAGCAGCAGCAGCGCATCGGCCGCTCGCGTACGCCGGTAGGCCGCGAGCATCGTCAATGGCAGGCCGAGCCAGACGATCAGCAGGTGCGCGCGACCACCGAGCCAGGCCGGAGGAAGGCGGAAGCCCCGCGGAATCGAGCCGAGCATCGACGGCAGCCAGTGCCCGCGCGTACCGAAGAACCAGAAGATCTGCCACGGGTTGAAGATCGTGCCCGTGTCGGCGACGACGAGACGGCTGGTGGCCGCCTTGATCGTCGGCGACGAGAGCATGATCGGCGCAACCAGCGCGCCGGCCACGACGCCGGCGATGATCAGGCTGCGCACGCGGTGGGCGGGGAGGGCGATGAAAACCGGTCCGACCGCCAGCAGCGCCCACTGCTTGTTCGCGATCGCGAGGCCCAGCGCGAGCGCCGCAAGGTTGGCGCGGCCGCGCTGGGCGAGCAGCACCGCCGCGACGCAGAGGGCTCCGCCGAGCAGTTCCTCGGGGTGGCCTGTCGCAAGCGCGCGGTATGTGATCGGGTTGGCGACGCACAGCGCGACCGCCAGGCCGGCTGCGAGCACGGCGCCACCGGCGCGGCGCAGCTCGACCGCCAGCCAGACGCCGAGCGCGCCGATTGCCAGCAGGCACGGCAGGGCGCCGAGGCGGTACACGAGCAGGGTGCTGCCCCCGGCAAGGCTGCCGGGAAGCGCGAACGGCGCGCGCAACAGCAGCGAGGCGCCGTAGGAGGGGGCGTTCTGAAGAAACGCCGTGATGTGTCCGTGCAGCAGCGCGGTCATGCTCGGCGCCGCCTCGGTGGCGTAATCGTTCAGGGCGACGTTCCACCACCAGCCCCACAGCAGCGCGACCGATGCTCCAAGCGCGAGCGCGCTCCACAGCGCGACCTCGCGACGCGAGACGGCTCCGCCCACGGACTTAGAGTTCATCCGAGAATTCCGCGTGTGTGGCTGGCGGGCGCCGGGTCGAGCGGGGCGCCCTGTGCCCCGAACGGGGTAAGGACGCAGTGAGCGTGCAATGGCGGGGCCATTGCCGCGAGGGAGGACGAAGCATCCGCGATGATCCGCCGCCGCCAGACGTGCGCGAGGGGTTCTCGGATGGACTCCTAGGATCGCGGTGGCGCGCGGTCACACTGAGGATATCGGCGTCGCCGTTTGGGCGCTTGAGCGCCGCCGGCGGGCGGTCGCGCCCGCGCGGTGGCCGCTCGCCCGCGGGGCGAACACGGCCAGGCCGAGTGCGACCAGCGTGGGCACGGCGACGAGCAGGAACAGCGCCGACTGGGCGTCGGCGGAGAGGTGCTCGGGCGCGACGATGTAGACCAGCCAGACGACGACGCTGGCGAGCAGCGACAGGAGCGGCGGGCGCCGGCAGGCGAGACTCTCCCAGCACAGCAGGGCGAAGATGAACGGGAGCGGGTAGTACACGGTGTCCCAGGTGTCGAACGCGAAGCGGATCGCGAGCAGGAAGGCGAGCAGGAGCATCGCGTCGGCGCGCCGTCGGAGCATCGCAAGCAGCGTGATCGGCGCGCCGAGCGCGACGATCAGCGGGTGGTCGATGTCCTGGATCCAGGCGGGCGGCGTTCGGAAGCCGACCTTGACCACGCCGAAGGCGTCGCGCACCGTCTGGCCGTGAGACCCGAAGAACCACCACAGCTGCCACGGCTGGAAGATGCTGCCGCCGGCCGAGCCTGCAAGCGCGCCCGCGGAGCCCGAACCATTGGTCGCGTAGGCGGCGAGCCACAGCGGCACGTAGAAGCAGACGGCCACCGCGCCGGCGATGATCAGGCTGCGCCAGCGGTGGGCGGGCAGCGCTACGAGGACCGGTCCGATCGCCAGCAGCGCCCACTGCTTGTTGGCGATCGCCAGGCCGAGCAGAATGCCGGACCAACCTGCGTGGCCCCGTTGCGCGGTGAGCACGGCCGCGACGCAGAGCACCGCGCCGAGCACTTCCTCGGCGTGACCGTCCTGGAGCGCGTAGAAGGTGACGGGGTTGACCACGCACAGTCCGAGCGCCGTGGCTCGCGCGAGCCGGCCCTGGCCGATCTCCCGCATGCGCGCCACGAGCCACACCGCCAGCAGCGCGGCCGCGACCAGACAGGGAATCGAGACGGCCTGGTAGACGGCGACCGCTCCGCCTCCCCACAGGCCGGGCAGCAGCGCGAACGGCGCACGCATCTCGAGCGAGCCGCCGTAGCTCGGCGCGAGCTCCAGAAACAGGCGCAGGTGACCGGCGCTCAGCGCCGCATAGGCCGGTGCGACCTCGGTTGAGTAGTCGTTCCAGCCGAACCCGTACAGCGTCAGGAACGACATCGCCCACACGCCGAGCGCGCCGAGCGCGAGCGCGGGTCCGTGGTCGCGCAGACGCAGCCTGGTCACCCAATGCTTATCGGTGTCTTCGAGGGCCCGCTTGAGCTCGGCGGGCGCTCGCCCGGCGAGCACTCGCTCACCCGGCGGGCGCGATCGGCGAGCGCGGTGATCGCCGCCGTGCTCCATCCTGGGGCTGTGCCGTCGTTCGGGGTTTCGATCTGTGTGCTCTCGCTCGTGCAGGCCGCGCTGGTCGCGTGGCCCGCCCCGCGCGAGATTCCGCTGCTCGCGCACCTGCGCAGCGGCTGGTGGGCGACGATTCCGGCGCTGTCGGTCGTCGCCTTCGTGTTCGGCGAGCGGGCGCTCAGCGGGCTTGCAGACGGCCTGACCTATCTGGCGCTGATCGCCGTGCCGCCGCTGGCCGCCGTCGGCCTGGGCTGGGCGATGCGGCGCGGGCGGCCGTGGTTTGCGCCCGCCGCCGCGCTGCTTTTCGCGCTCGCGTGGGCCGATCGCCAGGGCCTCGCGGGGGAGAGCGCTGCGCTGGCGCTGGACGCGCTTTCCGCCGTCACGCTGGCCGTGTTGCTGGTGGCCGTCTCACCCCGCGCCCTGGTGAAGCTCGGGATCGTGGCGATGGCGGCGGTCGACACCTGGCTGGTGCTCAGCGACCTGCTCGCCGCCCCCAACGTGGCGCTCAATGCAGCGGCTCCGGCCGTGCACCTACCGGCGCTCCAGCGGGTCGTGTTCGGCTCGGCGGTGATGGGCTACGGCGACGTCTTCGTGGCGGCGCTGCTCGGCGCGCTGCTGGCGCGGGATTGGCCGCTCGCGCGCCGCGGCGCGGCCGTCGCTGCGCTTCTGTGCCTCTCCTTCGACCTGCTCTTCCTGGTTCTGCACGAGTTGCCGGCGACCGTCCCGATCGCGCTGACGCTGCTGGTTCTCGAGGCCGGCGCGCTGCGTACGCGACGGCGCACGCAGCCAACGGGCCCGGCGTGATCACCAGGCCCGGCGCCGAGCGCCCGACCACCTTGGAACTGGTGCCTGGGGCCCCGCGCGTAGACTGGCGCGGAGATGATCAACACCAACCAGTTCAAGAACGGCAACCATATCGACGTCGAGGGCGTCGTCTTCAAGATCCTCGAGTTCCAGCATGTCAAGCCCGGCAAGGGCGGGGCGTTCGTGCGAACCAGGCTGCGGCGGGCGTCCGACGGAGCCGTGATCGACCGGACCTTCCGCGCCGGCGAGAAGTTCCGCTCCGTGCGAACCGAGAACCGCAAGATGGCGTTCCTCTACGCCGAGCACGGCCAGGCGCACTTCATGGATCTCAGCTCCTACGATCAGATCGAGATCCCGGAGTCCACGCTCGCCGACGCGCTGCGCTGGACGCGCCCGAACGACGAGGTCGACGTGCTCTTCATCGATGAGCAGCCGGTCGATCTGCAGCTGCCCAGCGCGGTCGATCTCGAGGTCCGCGACACCGAGCCGGGCGTTCGCGGCGACACCGCGTCGGGCGGCGGGACCAAGCCCGCGGTGCTCGAAACCGGGGCCGAGGTCAACGTGCCGCTGTTCGTGAACATCGGCGACCGAATCCGCGTCGACACGCGCAGCGGTGACTACGTGTCGCGCGCGTGAGCTGACAGGTGCGCCGCAGCGCGCAACGGCGTGCGGCCGTGATCGCCGCCTACCAACATGACCTCACGGGGCAGCCGCTGGAGGAGGCGCTCGGTCGCGACGCGGCGCCCTTCACCCGCGCCCTGGCGGCCGCCGCCGTCGAGCACGCGCCCGAGTTCGATCTGCTGATCGGCGACCACGCGCACGGCTGGACGATCGAGCGGATCGCGCCGCTCGAGCGCAACATCCTGCGCGTGGCGCTGGTCGAGATGCTCTACGGCGACGCGGTCCCGGCCGATCAGCCGATCTCGCCGGAAGGTGCGATCGACGAGGCGGTGGCGAGCGCCAAGACCTTCTGCGGCGCCGACGCGCCGGGCTTCGTCAACGGCATCCTTGACGCGATTCTTCGCGAGGTGCGCGAGAATGCCCGCTATGAGCACTCGTGAGAACCAGCTCGATGCGCTGATCGGGCGCCTCGAACGTGCGGGTGAGCAGCTGCGCTCGGGGGAGCTCTCGGCGGACGCCGCGGCGACACTGGTCGAGGAGTGCGCCGCGCTCGCGGGCGAGGCGAGCGCCGAGCTCGAGCGCCGCGCACACGTCGAGGAGTCCTCCGGCGCGCAGGGCAGCCTGCTGTAGTGGGCTATCCGGATCACCTGCGCACGCAGGTCGATATCTACCTGGCGGACGTGCAGTTCGCCCACGACGGCGATCTCGCCGGGCTCACGGAAGCGATGCGCTACTCGCTGTTGGCGCCCGGCAAGCGCATCCGGCCGGTCCTCGCGCTGGCGACCGCGCTCGCCGTCGGCCACGATCCCCGGGAGGTCATGCCGCTGGCCGCGGCGCTCGAGCTGATTCACACCTACTCGCTGATCCACGACGACCTGCCGGCGATGGACGACGACGACCTGCGACGCGGCCGCGCCACCTGCCACGTCGAGTTCGGCGAGAACGTGGCGATCCTGGCCGGCGACGCGCTGTACGCCGAGGCGCTGCGCCACATCGTCGTGCATCAGGGCGGCGACCCCGCCGACCTGCTGGCGGCGATCGGGCGCCTGGCGGCGGCGACGGGCGTCGATGGCATGGTCGGAGGCCAGTACCTGGACGTCAAGGAGCTCGCGCCGGCCGGGCCCGATGGGCTGCGCCGCCTGCACGCGCTGAAGACCGGGCGGCTGATCGCCGCGTCGGTGCAGTGCGTGCTCGAGCTGTTCCCGGCGGGCGAACCTGAGACAATCATGTTCGGACGGTTCGCCTCGGAGCTCGGAGTGCTATTTCAGATCGTTGACGACATTCTCGACGTGACGGGCACGGACGCCGCTCTGGGCAAGCCGAGCGGCAGCGACGCGCGCCACGGCAAGCGGACCTACGTGTCCGAGCACGGCCTGGAGCGTGCGCGCGAGCTCGCCACCGCCTCGCACGAAGCGGCGCAGGCTGCGCTGCACGGCGCGGCGCCGGCTGGGGCTCCGGAACTCGAGCAGATCACCGACTTCATCTACACCCGAACCTCGTGAAACCCACGCCACCACAGCCAGAGCGACTGCTCGACCGCATCGAAAGGCCCCAGGACCTGCACGGGCTCAGCGACGAGGAGCTGACGCGCGTCGCGGCGGAGGTGCGCGAGCACATAATCGACACGGTGGGGGAGATCGGGGGGCATTTCGGCGCCAACCTCGGCACCTGCGAGCTCGCCGTGGCGCTGCACTCGCTGCTCGATTCCCCCCGCGACAAGATCCTCTGGGACGTGGGCCACCAGGCCTACCCGCACAAGGTCCTGACCGGCCGCCGCGACGAGCTTGCCACGATCCGCCGCTACGGCGGCCTCGCGCCGTTCTGCTCGATCGCCGAGTCCGAGCACGACATCATGGGCGCCGGACACGCCTCGACTTCGATCGGGTACGCCGTCGGCCTCAAGGAGGCGATGCGGGCGCGCGGTGACCTCGACGCCGGCCGCGTGGTGGCCGTGATCGGCGACGGCGCGATGACCGGCGGCGTCGCCTTCGAGGCGATCCACCAGGCCGGCGGCCTGGGCACCCCGATCGTCGTCGTTCTCAACGACAACGGAATGTCGATCGCGCCGAACGTCGGCGCGCTCTCGCGCTACTTCAACCGCGTGCGCTTGAACCCGCGGCTGTGGCACGCCCGGGGCGGGATCGAGGGCGGCCTGACGAAGCTGCCGGGCGGCATCGGCGCCGCATTCGAGCGCTTCGGGCCACACCTCAAGGAGTCGATCAAGGCGTTTGCCGCCCCGGGCCTGTTCTGGGAGGAGCTGGACTGGGCATACGTCGGCGTGATCGACGGTCACGACGTTCGTGCCCTGCGGATCGCGGTGCGCGACGCGCTCGCCGCGCAGCGCCCGGTGGTGGTGCACATCGCCACCGTCAAGGGGAAGGGCTTCGGGCCGGCCGAGAACGGCGGACTCGAGGGCATGGAGCGCTGGCACGCCGCGAAGCCGCGGTCGATCTCGGGCGGCGAGGTCGTCAGCGCGAACAAGCCGGCCGAGGTCGCGCCGCCGCCTCAGTACACGACGGTGTTCGGCGACGCGCTGCTGGAGGAATGCCGTCGCGACGCCCGCGTGATCGGCATCACCGCCGCGATGAACTCCGGCACGGGCCTCAACATCCTTCAGGCGGCGATGCCCGAGCGCTACTTCGATGTCGGCATCGCCGAGCAGCAGGCGGTGCTGTTCGCCGCCGGCCTGGCGCTCGAGGGAGCGCGGCCGGTCGTGGCGATCTACTCGACCTTCCTGCAGCGCGCCTACGACCAGATCGTGCACGACGTCTGCCTGCAGCGGCTGCCGGTGGTCTTCGCGATGGACCGCGCCGGCCTGGTCGGCGACGACGGGCCGACCCATCACGGCGTGTTCGACATCGCCTTCCTGCGCTGCCTGCCGAACATTGTGCTGATGGCGCCCCGCGACGAGGCGATGCTGGTGCACATGCTGCACACGGCGCTGTGCCACGACGGGCCCGCCGCGCTGCGCTACCCGCGCGGCGAGGGCGTCGGCGTGGAGCTTCCGGCGCAGCCGCTCAACCTGGCGATCGGGACCGGCGAGATCCTCCGCGAAGCGCCCGAGGACGGCGGCGAGCACAGCCACCGGGTCGCGCTGCTCGGCTACGGCACCGGCGTCGGCATGGCGCTGGCGGCGGCGGATCTGCTCGAGCTCGACGGGATCGCCGTCACCGTCGCGGACGCGCGCTTCGCCAAGCCGCTGGACAGCGGCCTGATCGCCCAGCTGGCCGCCGAGCACGAGCTGCTCGTCACCGTCGAGGAGGGCGTGCTGGGCGGCGGCTTCGGCAGCGCCGTCTGGGAGACGCTGAACGAAGCCGGCGGCGCACAGACCCGGATCGTGCGCGTCGGCGTGCCCGACCGCTACGTGACCCACGGCGCCCCCGCACTGCTGCACGAGGAGATCGGCTTCACACCGCAGCGGATCGCCGAGCGCGTGCTCGCCGCGATCGATCGCCCGACGTTCGCGCAGCGGTAGGACGCGATGGGAGCGCGCCAGCGGGCGGCCGGCGTGCGGTGCGTCGATCGCTGGCCGCGCCTTCGTGCGGCGGAGCGTTGAGATGGCTGCAAAGGTCCGCCTAGACGCTCTCCTGACGGCGCGCGGGCTGTTTGAGACGCGCAGCCGCGCGGCTGCGTCGGTGCTCGCCGGCGAGGTGCGAATCGGCGCCCACGGGTTGCGTGCCACCAAGCCCGGCGCGCTCGTCGCCAGCGACGTCGAGCTGGCGGTCGACGAGGTTCCGCGCTTCGTCTCCCGGGGCGGCGTCAAGCTGGCCAACGCGCTTGCCGCCAGCGGCCTGGAGGTGAGCGGTCGCCGCTGCATGGACGTGGGGGCGTCGACCGGTGGGTTCACCGACTGCCTACTCGCGGCGGGGGCCGCCGCGGTCGTCGCGCTCGACGTTGCCTACGGCGAGCTCAGCTGGAAGCTGCGCGTCGATCCACGCGTCACCGTGATCGAGCGCTTCAACGCCCGCGAGCTGCGTGCCGACGCGCTGCCCTACGCTCCCGAGGTGATCGTGGCCGACCTCGCGTTCATCTCGCTGCGCACGGTGCTCGCGGCCGTGCTCTCCTGCGCCGCGCCGCGCTTTGACGCACTCTGTCTGGTCAAGCCGCAGTTCGAGGTCGGCCGCGGCCTGGTGGGGAGTGGCGGCGTGGTCCGCGATGGCGCGCTGCGGCGGCGCGCGCTGCTCGACGTCGCGGCCGCGGCGATCGAGGCCGGCGCCAGCGTGCGCGGGTTCTTCCCCTCAGGACTCCCGGGACCGAAGGGCAACATCGAGACCTTCGTCGCGCTCGCCGAGCACGATCGGGGATCGCTCACAGACCTCGACGCGCTGGCCTTTGCGGCTGATCCCGCATGAGCCTGCGCGCGATCACCGTCTTCACCCACGGGCGCCCCGAGGAGACCTCCGGCGCGCTGGGCGAGCTGGCCGCGATGGCGGCGGCCGATGGAGCCGTGCTGACACTCGACGCCGACGAGTCCGCCAAGCACCCGGTCAGGGGAGAAATCGAGGGTCTGGCGCTCGACACGCCCCCCGCACGCGACGCCGAGCTGTGCGTGGCGCTCGGCGGCGACGGCACGATCCTGCGCGCGCTGCGCGCCTACGCTCGCACCTCCGTGCCGGTCTTCGCCGTCAACTTCGGCGAGGTGGGGTTCCTTTCGACCGTCGAGCCCGAGCGCATGCGCGAGGGGTTCGCCCGCGCGCTGGCCGGCACGCTGGACGTGCTGAGCTTGCCGGCGATCGAGGTCGAGGGACCGGCCGGGACCCACGTCGCGCTCAACGACCTGTCGCTGCATCGCAAGGTCGGCGGTCGCGTCGCCGAGCTCTCATACGCGATCGGCGAAGAGGAGGTCGGAAGCGTGCGCTGCGACGGCCTCGTCGTCGCCACGCCCGCCGGCTCGACCGGTTACAACCTGGCCAACGGCGGCCCGGTGATGGCCTGGGGCGTGGCCGGCATGGCCGTGTCCTTCATCGCTCCGCACTCGCTCAGCGCCCGCGCCCTCGTGGTCGCGCCCGACGACGTGCTGATGCTGCACAACAGCTCGCGCGAGACGCTGTCGGTCTCCGTCGACGGGCGCCCGGTCGGTGAGATCGCCCCGGCCGAGGTCGTTTGCGCGCGCTTCGCGTACGACGTCGCGACGCTGGCGCAGATCGAGGGATCGAGCTTCTACCTGCGCCTGCGGGAGAAGTTCGGGCGCCTCTCGCGCTGATCGGTCGCCGCGCAGGCGGCGGGTTCCGTCCCCGTGCGCTGATAGACCCTGTTGCATGCTGCTTGAGCTGTCCGTCCAGGACCTGCTGCTGATCGAGGAGGCACGACTGGAGCTCTCCGGCGGCCTGAACGTGATCACCGGCGAGACCGGCGCCGGCAAGACGATCCTGGCGCACGCGCTCGACCTGCTGCTCGGCGGGCGCGCGAGAGCGGGAATCGTTCGCCCAGGGGCCGCGGAAGCGTACGTCGAGGGCGTGTTCGAGCTGCCCGAGGGACTGGAATGCGAGCATCTGGCGCCCGACGCCTCGGAGCTGGTGCTGGCGAGGCGCGTCGGCGCCGACGGGCGTACCCGGGCCTACCTCGGCGGGCGCTCGATCGCCGTCGGCGAGCTGCGCGAGCTCGCCGGCGAGCTGCTCTCCTTCTACGGCCAACACGAGCATCGGCGGCTGATGCTCGGCGCAGCCCAGCTCGAGATCCTCGACGCCTGTTGCGGCCCCGAGCAGGCCACGCGGCGTGCGGCGACCGCTGGAGCCTGGGCCGCGGTCAGCCAGGCGCGAGGCGAGGTGGAGCGTCTGGCCGAGCTGGCCGGGGCACGCGAGCGCCAGCTTGACCTGCTCGAGTTCGAGTTGGGCGAGATCGAAGCGGTCGATCCAGCCGAGAATGAGCGCGCGGCGCTGATCGCCGAGCGCGAGCGGCTGCGCAACGTCGAGGGCCTGCGCGCCGCCGCGTGGGGAGCGCAGCAGGCGCTCTCGGAGGACGACGCCGGCGGCCTGCGGGCGCTGCTTGCCTGCGAGTCGAGCCTCCAGCTGGGGGCGCCGCTGGATCCTGCGCTCGAGGAGCTCGCGGCGCGCGCTCGCGCGCTCGTGATCGAAGCCCAGGATCTGCTCAGCGAGATCGGCCGCTACGGCGAGGGGCTCGAGACCGACCCGGGACGCCTCGACTCCATCGAGGAGCGCGTCGCGGCGATCGTGCGCCTCGAGCGCAAGTACGGGGGAAGCGTGACGAGCGTGCTCGAGCACGCCGAGCGTTGCCGGGAGCAGCGCGACGCGCTGGTCGGAGCGGAGGTCGCGATGGAGGCGGCGCAGGCCCGGCTGGAGCGCGCGCTGCGCGAGCACGCCGCGGCGCACGCGTCGCTCAGTCGCGCCCGAGCCGGCGCCGCCCCGGCGCTCGCGCGCGAGGTGCGCGAACGGCTGGCCGAGCTGGCGATGGCGGAGGCGAGCTTCGAGGTGGCGCTCGTCCCCTGCGAGCCCGGGCGCGCCGGCGCCGAGCAGGTCCAGTTCGAGATCGCGCCGAACCCGGGCGTTCCGGCCGCGCCGCTGCGTGAGATCGCCTCCGGCGGAGAGCTCTCCCGCGTGATGCTGGCGCTGCTGTGCGCCGCTCACGGCGGCGGCGCCACGACGCTCGTGTTCGACGAGATCGACGCCGGCATCGGCGGCCACACCGCGAGGGCGGTCGGAGAGCAGCTGCGCGCCCTCGCCCAGGGCCGCCAGATCCTCGCGATCACGCACCTGCCGCAGGTGGCGTCGTTCGCCGCACGGCACTTCACGATCGCCAAAGACTTCGCCGGGGAGCCCACCCGCGCGAGCGTCACGCGCCTGGCCGACGAGCAGGTTCTCGGTGAGCTCGTGCGGATGCTCGGCGCCGATGCTGGCGACGCCGGCGCGCGCCGGCACGCGAAGGAACTGCTGCGCGCAGCGTGAGCGAGCTCGACGCGGACGATGTCGCGCAACTGCTGGCGGGCGACGCCCCCATCCAGGCGCGCGAGCGCGTCGCCGAGCTGGCTCGCGAGACGCCGGTGCTCGCCTCCGGCACGCTGAGCGAGCGCTGCGGCGGGCGTGTGCTGCTGAAGGCGGAGAACCTCCAGCGAACCGGGTCCTTCAAGCTGCGCGGCGCGCTCAACCGGGTCGCCGACCTGCAACCGGGCACCGGTGTCGTCGCCGGCAGCGCCGGCAATCACGCCCAGGCGCTGGCCTACGCCGCCAGCGCCCGCGGCGTGGCCTGCGAGGTGTTCATGCCCGAACAGGCGCCGGTGGCCAAGGTCGCCGCGGTCCAGGCCTACGGCGGATCGGTCACGCTCGGCGGCGAGAGCGTCGACGAATGCGTCGCGGCGGCGCGCGAGCGCGCGCAGCTGACCGGCGCCGTGTTCGTTCACCCCTTCGATGACCCGCTGGTGATCCTCGGGCAGTCGACGCTCGGCCTTGAACTGCTCGACCAGGTGCCCGATCTCGCGACGGTCGTCGTGCCGCTCGGGGGCGGCGGCCTGATCTCGGGGATCGCCGGCGTCATCAAGCCGGCGCACCCGGAGGTGCGCATCGTCGGCGTCCAGGTGGCTGCCTGCGCGCCATATCCGGCCGCGCTCGCGGCCGGGGCGCCGGTCGCCGTCAACCCGGCGTCGACGATCGCTGACGGGATCGCCGTGAAACGGCCCGGCGATGTCACGCTGCCGCTGGTCGCGCGCTGGGTCGACGAGGTCGTGGTGGTCAGCGAGGAGGACACGGCCGAGGCGATGGTGATCCTGATGGAGCGCGCGAAGCTCGTCGTGGAGGGAGCCGGCGCGGTCGGCGTCGCGGCCCTGCTCGCCTCGCTCGTCAAGCCCGCCGGCGAGGGCGCGACCGTCGTCGTGCTCTCCGGCGGCAACGTCGACGCCGGGCTCCTCGCGCTGGTGGCGCGCCGCCACGAGACGGCGGTCGGCAGACGGTTGCGGGTCTTCACCCGCGTGTCCGACCGTCCGGGCGGCCTCGCCGCACTGCTGCTGTGCGTCGCGCAGGCGGGCGGGAACCTGTTGGCGGTCGAGCACGTGCGCGAGGCGGTGGACCTGCAGGTGCGCCAGACCGGCGTCGAGCTGACGCTCGAGACGCGTGGCGGCGAACATGCCGAGTCGATCGTCGCCGCGATGGTCGACGCCGGGTACGGGGTGGAGCGCGTCTGATGCGCTGTTCGGCGAAGGGGGAGGAGGCGGGGAGCGGCGCGCTCAGTGCGTCGCGAGCAGGTCTCGTTGCGGGTCGATCTGCCAGCGCGCTGCGGCCGCGAGGTGCTCGTTGCGCAGCGCCCAGCGGTCCGGCAGGTCCGCGCCGTTGTGGTCGGGCACCGCGCCCTTGAGCGCCATGCAGCCCGTGTTGTCGCCGATCGAGTGGATCAGCGCGACGTCGGCCGGCGCGAGCGGGCGAGTGTGCGCGAGTGCCGCGAGCTCGGCGCGCTTGTCCTCGACCGGGCGCGCGCCGTGCCCGGACTCCTGGATCAGCGTCGGCGCGACAGTGGCGACGGGCTCGTGCGCGAGGTCCCACGCGCAGGCGAGTTGCAGCATCGTCAGCCCGTTGCGTTCCGCGATCGGCCGCATCAGCTCGATCCGCTCGCGCGCCTGCTCGACCCACCCGGGCGGACGGAAGGAGCGGTGGTCGCCGGCCCGGAACTGATGGCCCGCAGCGACGTCGTCGTGGAACACGCCGCCGTAGTCGACGACCCGTGCGATCACGCTGACCCCGGCGGCCGACGCCGCGCCGAGAGCGAGCTCGCCGGGCCACGGCTCGAGCGGGTTGAGGATCACCATCGCCCAGTCGATCAGCGGCGCGAAGCGCTCGAAGCAGTCGATCAGATCGAGCGTGAAGCCGTTGGCCGGCCCCGGCGCGACGCCGATCCGCCGCGTCAGGCCGCGCTCGCGAACCGCGGCCATGCCCTGCCAGACCGCTTCGCTGGTGTAGCCGATGCGGTCGGGGTTGTGCAGCAGGAGCACGTCGAAGCGCTCCAGGCCGCTACGCTCGAGGCTGCGCTCGGTCGCCATCGCGAGGTAGTCGCCGTAGCTGTCGGGCGCCCGCAGGGCCGGGTCCGTGAACCGTGGGTAGCCCTTCGCCCCGGCACGCTCGCCGGTGTAGAAGTCGTGGCCCACGGCGCCGATCACGCAGACGCTGTCGCGGGCGACGCCCTGCAGCGCCCGGCCGAGCAGGCGGTCGGCGTCGCCGGCGCCATAGACGTCCGCCGTGATCACCGTGTCGATATCCGCATCGGGCGTCAGCAGGGAGACCAGGCGCTCTTCCTCCAGCGGCTCGCCGAAGTGCATGAAGCGCCCGCCGCTCCAGGTGCCCAGCGCGGCGATACCAGGATCGCGTGCGGCGTTCTCAACCACCCTGCTGAGTCTAGTGGGCCGTCCAGAAGCGTTCGACCCGAAATGGCGGCTCCCGCCTGTGCCCCGAACGGGGTAGGTGCCGCCTCGCAGCGTCCTCGGTCGCAGCAAGGCAACCAGCCTTGCTCGTTCCCTGCGTCCTCACCAGTCGACCCCGGGACCTCGCCACAAGCTGCGTTTCAGGCCCAACGCTCCTGGACGACCCACCAGATGCGCGCGCACCGGCGCGAGCGCCCGCTACGCTCGCGGCTGATGGCGTGCCCACCGATCAATCCCGGCGCCGGCCCGTGAGGTCCCTCGGCGTGGCGGAGCTGCTGCGCTCCGCGTTCGTCCTGTACCGGCGCAACGTCCGCCTCGTACTCACCGTCACGGTCCCGATTGTCGTGATCGTCACGCTGCTCACCGCGATCGGCCTGGGCAGTCTCGACGCGCGGCTGACCCCGGCGCCGCCGGCGCGCGACTTCTGGATCGACGCCCTGGCCAGCGAACTCGTGACGGCCCCGCTGATAACCGCGATCCTCGCGCGCTGGGTGTTCCTCACCCGCCAGGGGGAGCGCGTTTCCGCCACCGATCTCGTGGCCAGCGCGCTCGAGGCCTTTCCGGCCGTGCTGCTCGTGATCGTCGCCTGGCTCGCGGCGTCGGTGGTGGGCATGGTCACCCTGATCGTCCCGGGCATCTACGTCTTCGTGAGCTGGTACTTCGTCGTGCAGGCGGTCGTCATCGACGGCGACCGCGGCTTCGCTCCGGTGACTCGCAGCGCGGCGCTCGTTCGCGGTCACTGGTGGCAGAGCGCGACAGCGGGCGTGGCCTTCCTGCTGGTCTCCTATGTGCCGCAGCTGGTCCTGGAGTACGCATTCACGCCGCTCGCGCGGTCGGCGAACTCCTACGCCGTGGTGGTCGTCGTGCTCGCGCTGGCCAGGGTCGTCACGCTGCCGTTCGTGGCGATCGGGGCGTCGCTCTACTACCTTCATCTGCGCGACGGTGCGGCCACCGCCGCGCGGCGATGAGCCCTTGCCGGCGGCCGGCCGGCGCCTCGCGAGTTCCGACCGGTTTGGCAGCTACGGTGCGATCTTGCCTGCTCCGCCGTCGACCGCCTGTGTGCCGCCGCGACTGACCGAGCTTGGCCGTGGGCTCTCGCGAGGCGTCGGCCTTGCGTCCAAAGTCCGTGTTCAGCGACCTCGCCCGCTCGGCCCTGTGTCTAGACTGACCGGTGAGAAGACCTGATGCCACAGACGCCCGATCGTCAGCACCGACCCCGCTTCATCTTCGTCACCGGCGGCGTCGTCTCCTCACTCGGCAAGGGCATCGCGGCCGCCTCGATCGGGAAACTGCTCGTGTCGCGGGGGCTGACTGTCGCGCTGCAGAAGTTCGACCCCTACATCAACGTCGACCCCGGCACGATGTCGCCATATCAGCACGGCGAGGTCTTCGTGACCGAGGACGGGGCCGAGACCGATCTGGACCTCGGCCACTACGAGCGCTTCACCGACGCCAACACGACGCGCGCGTCGAACGTGACCGCCGGCGGGATCTACAACACCGTGATCCGGCGCGAGCGTCGCGGCGACTACCTCGGCGCGACCGTCCAGGTCGTGCCCCATATCACCGACGAGATCAAGCAGCGGATCTCGCTGATCGCCGAATCGACCGATGTCGATGTGGTGATCACCGAGATCGGTGGGACCGTCGGCGACATCGAGTCGCTTCCCTTCCTCGAGGCGATCCGCCAGTTCCCCGTCGACGTCGGGCGGCGCCGGTGCATGTTCATCCACCTCACGCTGGTCCCGTTCATCAACCACGCCGGTGAGCTGAAGACGAAGCCCACGCAGCACTCCGTCAACGAGCTGCGGCGAATCGGCATCCAGCCCGACATGGTCGTATGTCGCTCGGAGTCGCCGCTGTCGAGCGAGATTCGCAAGAAGATCGCCCTCTTCGCGAGTCTCCCGGTGGAGGCCGTCGTATCTGCCTACGACGTCACCAACATCTACGAGTGCCCGCTGAACTTTCAGGGCGAGGGCGTCGACGAGTTCGTGCTCGACCACTTCGGCCTCAGCGCTCCGCCGCCCGACCTGGACTGCTGGCGCGCCCTCACCGAACGCGCGCGCGACGCCACCGAGTCGGTGCGCATCGCGATCGTCGGCAAATACGTCGAACTGGAGGACGCCTATCTTTCGGTCGCGGAGGCGCTTCGTCACGCCGGCTTCCGCGACGGCTGCGGCATCGTGATCGATTGGGTCGACTCCGAGGCGCTGATCGGCGGCGCGGCGGCCGGGCGACTGGCCGAGGCCGACGGCATCCTGATCCCCGGGGGCTTCGGCTCACGCGGCTTCGAGGGCAAGATCGAGGCCGCTCGCTACGCCCGCGAGCACGACGTGCCCTACCTGGGGATCTGCTTCGGGATGCACGTCGTGGTCTGCGAGTTCGCCCGCCACCAGGCCGGGATGGAGGGCGCCAACTCGACGGAGTGCGACCCTGAGACGCCCTACCCGGTGATCGATCTGCTGCCCGAGCAGAAGGAGATCGTCGACCTCGGCGGCACGATGCGCCTCGGGGCAACCCCGATCAAGCTGCACGAGGGCACGCGCGCCCGCGAGCTCTACGACGAGGCGGTCATTTACGAGCGCCACCGCCATCGCTACGAGGTCAACAACACGCTTCGCAGGCGCCTCGAGGCTGCCGGGCTCGTGATGTCGGGGACGACACCCGACGAGCGCCTGGTCGAGATCGTCGAGCTGCCCGAGCACCCGTTCTACGTCGCCTCCCAGTTCCACCCCGAGTTCAAGTCGCGCCCCGAGCGGCCGGCGCCGCTGTTTCGCGAGTTCGTAGACGCTGCGCTGGTGCGCTCGCGCGCGCAGTCCGCCGTCGGCTCGTGAGCGCTGCCAGCGAGGCAGAACGCCGCCGGCTGCACGAGACCTTCGCCGCGCTGTGCGCGATCCCCAGCCCGTCGGGACACGAGCGCGCCTGCGCGGACGCGGTCGCTGAGGAGCTCCGAGCTGTCGGGCTGAGCGTCACGGAGGATGCCGCCGGTGATGCGCTCGGCGGTGACTGCGGCAACCTGCTCGCGCGCATCCCGGGCAGCGGCGAGGGCTGGATCCTGTTTTGCGCCCACCTCGACACCGTGCCCGTCGCCGCGCCGCCCGAGCCGGTTGTCCGCGACGGCGCCTGGCAGAACGCGAACGAGGCGATCCTGGGAGCCGACAACAAGGTCGCGGTCGCGACGATGCTGGTGCTCGCCCAGCGGCTCGCGGCCGCCCCCGCGGCGGTCGGCGTCGAGCTGCTCTTCACCGTCGGCGAGGAGCTCTCGCTCGCCGGCGCCAAGGAGTTCGAGACGGGTGTCCTGCATAGCAGCCTCGGCTACGTGTTTGACAGCGCCTCGCCGGTCGGCGGCGTCGTGGTCGCCTCGCCGACCCACTACCGGATCGCCGCCGAGCTGCGTGGCGTCGCCTCCCATGCTGGAGTGCGCCCGGAGAACGGGCGCAGCGCGATCCTCGCCGCCGCCCGTGCGATCGCGAACATGCGCCTCGGCCGGATCGACTCGCAGACCACGTCCAACATCGGCCTGATCTCCGGCGGCAGCGCGGCGAACATCGTTCCCGACCGCTGCCGGGTGGTCGGCGAGGCGCGCAGCCTCGAAGGCTCCCGAGCCGAGCAGCTCGCCAGCGAGATCGTCGAGTGCCTGACCGACGCCGCCAACGACCCGGAGTGCGAATGCGATCTCGACGTCACCGTCGAGCGACAGTTCGACGGCTACCGCGTCCGCCCATCAAGCCCCGAGGTGGCGCTCGCGTTCGATGCCCTGCGCGACTGCGGGCACGATCCAGGGCCGACCACCAGCGGCGGCGGCAGCGACGCCAACACGCTGCGCGCCCGCGGGCTCGCGGTGCTGAACCTCGCAAACGGCACCGAACGCAACCACGAGCCGGGCGAACGCGTCCCGACCGCGGCGCTTGAGGCGATCCTCGACGTGGCCTTCGCGCTGGTGCAACGAGCCGGGGGGTAGCGCACCCGGCGGGCGGTCGCGCTCGCGCATGGCGTGTCGTAGGCTGAGCGCATGGTGATCCGCCAGTGATCGAGCCCGACGCAGCTGAACTTCGGGTGCTCGGGGCGCTGATCGAAAAGCAGCGCACGACGCCCGACGTCTACCCGCTGTCACTCAACTCGCTGCGGCTTGCCTGCAACCAATCGACCGGCCGCGACCCCGTCGTCGACTACGACGAGGACACGATCCGCGACGCGGTCGCGCGCCTCGTCCGCCGCGGCTGGGCACGCCTTGCGAGCGGCCCCGGCAGCCGCGCAACGAAATACCGCCATCTCCTCGACGAGGCTCTGTCGCTGGACGGCGCCGAGATCTCGGTGCTCGCCGTCCTGATGCTGCGAGGCGCCCAGACACCTGGCGAACTGCGGCAGCGAACGGAGCGCCTGCATGGCTTCGCGACGCTCGAGCAGCTCGACGCGCTGCTGGAGGCGCTCTCCAGCCGTCAGATGGTCGTGCGCTTCGATCGCCAGCCTGGCCAGAAGGAGGCGCGCTGGAGCCTCGGCGGCGAGTTCGGGGGTTCCGCCACAGCGCTCAGGCTCTCCGAGGAGCCGCCTCTCACGACGCCGGCACCCTCGCCGCCGGAGCGCCCCGAGGCGCCCGCAGGGGAGCTCGAGTCACGCATCGCAGCGCTCGAACGAGATCTCGCAGCGCTGCGGACTCTGGTCGCGCAGTTGCGCGCGCGAGCCAACTAGAGGGGACGCCTCGCGTGGCGCGAAGGTTGCGCCATGGCAGTCACCGCCTCCCCGCCGCGCGCGTTCGAGCAGCTGGTGCTCGACTTCCTCGCCTACCTCGAGTTCGAGCGAGGCCTGTCGCGCAACACGCTGGAGGCCTACCGCGCCGATCTGCTGCAGTTCGGCGCCTACCTGGATGCCCACGGCTACGACGCGCTGGACGTCGGCCACGCGCAGCTCGCGGGCTTCCTGACGATGCTTGCGAAGGGCTCGGCCGAGCGTCCGCCGGTCGCCGCTGCGACGCTCCAGCGAAAGACGGCGTGCCTGCGCTCGTTCTACCGCCACCTGCGCCGCGAGGGGACGATCGAGCACGATCCGACCGCCGAGCTTCATGGTCCACGCAAGACCCAGAAGCTCCCGGAGGTGCTCAGCCGCGATGAGGTGGGTCTCCTGCTGCGTGCGCCGCGGGGCGTCTCTCCGGCGGTGCTGCGCGACCGCGCGCTGCTCGAGACCCTCTACGCCTGCGGCCTGCGGGCGTCGGAGGCCGTCGATCTGGCGCTCGAGGATCTCAGCCTCGAGGACGCCTTCCTGCGCGCCCGGGGGAAGGGCTCGAAGGAGCGTTTGGTGCCGATCGGCCGCGACGCCGTCGGCGCGCTACGCGCCTATCTCGCCCGCTCGCGGCCGCTGTTCGTCGGCCTGCGACCCGAACGCCATGTCTTCGTCAACCGCCGCGGCGGCGGGCTCAGCAGGCAGGGTCTCTACAAGATCGTCCAGGGCTACGCAAACGCCGTCGGGCTCGGCGACCGGATGAGCCCGCACACGCTCCGCCACACCTTTGCGACCCATCTGCTCGCCGGCGGCTGCGACCTGCGCACGCTGCAGGAGATGCTCGGCCACGCCGACATCACGACAACCCAGATCTATACCCACCTGTCGACCGAGCGCCTGCGCGACGTTTACTTCGACGCGCATCCGCGCGCGCACGAATGAGGGATAGCCCCTAAGCTCGCGACCCGGGACATGCAGCGGCGCGCTTTCGTTGTGGTGATCGACGCCTGCGGTGTGGGCGAGCTGCCCGACGCTGCGCAATACGGCGACACGGGCGCCAACACGCTGCTGCATGTCGCACAGGCCGTCGGCGGACTCGAGCTCCCGAATCTCGGAGCGCTCGGCCTCGGGAACATCCTTGCGCTGCCCGGAGTCCCGCCGGCTCGCGCGCCGGCGCTCCACGGTCGTCTCGCGCCGCTCGGTCCCGGCAAGGATTCGAGCGCCGGCCACTGGGAGCTGATGGGCGTGGTGGTGGCGTCGGCGCCGCCGAGTTATCCGCATGGCCTTCCGCCGCCGCTGCGCGCGCGCGTCGAGGAGACGATCGCCTCGCCGGTCATCTGCAACCGCCACTACAACGGCATCGCCGCGATCGAGGACTACGGCATCGAGCACCTCGCCGGCGGGCGGCCGATCCTCTACACCTCCGCGGATTCGGTGATCCAGTTGGCCGCTCACACATCGGTGCTCGGCGCCGAGCGGCTCTACGCGATGTGCGCGGCTCTGCGTGGCGCCCTGCAGGGGCCGCAGGCCGTTCGCCGCGTGATCGCACGGCCGTTCGAGGGCGTGCCGGGCGCCTTCGAACGCACCGCCGGCCGGCGCGACTACACCCTTGCTCCGCCCTCGCCGAGCCAGCTCGAACTGCTCCGCTCCGCCGGTGTTCCCGTGCACGGTGTCGGCAAGGCGCCTTCGCTGTTCGCGGAGGTCGGTTTCAGCGCGGTGCATCCGGGCGCCACCAACGGGGAGGCGATCGAGAGCGTGGAGCGCCTGATCGGCGAGCTCGATCGGGGGTTTGTGTTCGTCAATCTGATCGAGACCGACCAGGTCTATGGCCATCGCAAGGACTCGGCCGGCTTCCACGAGGCGCTGCAGGCGATCGACGCTGCGCTCGGGCGCTGGCTGGGAATCCTCGGCGAGGAGGACCTGCTGATCGTCACCGCCGACCACGGTTGCGACCCGGCAGCCCCACACAGCGACCACACGCGCGAATATGCCCCTGTGCTCGCACACTTCACAGGCCACGGTGGGCGCCGCCACGACGGCCCGCTCGCAGACGTCGGCGCGTCGGTGCTCGACTGGCTGACCGCCGGCGAGGCGCAGCTGCCGGGACGATCTTTCATCGCGCATGCCTGAGCTGCCCGAGGTCGAGACGGTGCGCCGCCAGCTGGCGCCGGAGCTGGTCGGTAGGACGATCACCGCGCTGCGCGTGCGTGACGCGCGCTGGTGCGCGCCGCTGCAGCCAGACGAGCTTGCGGACGTCGTCGTCGGCCGGGGCGTGCAGGCGCTGCGGCGGCGCGGCAAGTACCTGGACTGGGTGCTCGAGGGAGAGATTCACCTGCTGATGCATCTGCGCATGACGGGCACGCTGTTGCTCGAGGCGGCCGGCGATACCCCGCACACGCGGGTCGAGGTGACTCTCGACGGCGCTCGACGCCTGCTGTTCGTCGACCCCCGCCGCTTCGGCACCGGCCAGCTCGTGATCGGGGATGCGGCGCTCGAGCAGTTCTTCGCCGCGCGCCTGGGCGTTGAGCCGTTCGACGAAGCCTTCACGCCGGCGCTGCTGCGCTCGCTCGCGCGCGGGCGGCGCGGCCCGGTCAAGTCCTTTCTGCTCGACCAGCACATGATCGCCGGGGTCGGCAACATCTATGCCGACGAGGCGCTTTTTCGCACCGGCGTGCATCCATTGCGCGCCGCCGGCGCACTGAAACCGGCGCAGTACGAACGGCTGCGCGACGCCGTGCGCGAGGTGCTGGCGGCCGGCATCGACGCCCGCGGCGCCTCGATCGACGACTTTCGCCACCTGGACGGCGCCCGCGGAAGCTTTCAGGACCGCTTCCTCGTGCACCGTCGCGAGGGCGAAGCCTGCGTGGTGTGCGCCACGACGATCCGCAAGCTCGTCGTGGGGGGGCGTGGAACCTACGTCTGCGTGCGCTGCCAGCCGGTGCCGCGTGTCTCCCGGCGTGCGGCGCGCGACAGGCGCGCCTAGCGCGCCAGCAGCTCGCTGAGGCGTCCGGTCTTGTCGGCGAGCGAGAGCTCGTTGAAGCCGCCCACGAGCTCCTCGCCGATGATGACCTGCGGGAACGTCATCATCCCTGTGCGCTTCGCAAGCTCGGCGCGGCCGTCGGCGTCCTTCGCCAGGTTGATCTCGTCGTAAGTCAGCCCACGCTTGCCGAGCAGCGCCTTGGCCTGGCGGCAATACGGGCACGGATCGGTCGTATAGAGGGTGACCTTGTTCATTACTTCACAAAGTATAGCATGAGCGGACCGCTCAAGACCGACGCGATCGTCCTGCGTTCTCTGCGCTACGGTGAGGCCGACCGCATCCTGCATCTCTATACCCCGGGGCGCGGCCGGCTCGCCGCGATCGCCAAGGGCGTGCGCCGCACCCGCAGCCGCTTCGGCGGCAGGCTCGAGCCCTTCACGCGCGTGCGCCTGATCTGTCACGAGGGCCGCGGCGAGCTGCTGACGGTCACGGCTGCCGAGACCCTCGACGCTCACGCCAGGCTGCGCGACCAGGCCGCTACGCTCGATTGTGCGGCTCGCGCCTGCGACGCCGTCGCCCGTGTGTTCGAGACCGAGGAGCCCCACCCAGCCGTGTACAACCTGCTTGCCAACGAGCTGGCGTTGTTGGCGTCCGACGCGACCAAGGCGAGCCACGCGAACGCACTCGCCTTTCGCCTCAAGCTGCTCGTGAGCGCCGGCCTCGCGCCTTCGCTCGGCGCCTGCGCGTCGTGCGGCTCCCCGGAGCATCTGGTCGGCTACTCCCCCCAGGACGGCGGCGTGGTGTGCAACGCGTGCGAGGCCGCCTCGTTCCCGATCGCGCTCGAGACCCACGAGTTCATGACCGGCGCGCTTGCGAGCTCGCTCGCGCAGACACCGGCCGCCTCGGCACGGGCGCTGCGCGAAGCCGAGCGGGCGATCGGCGAGACGCTCGAGCACCACGCCCACCTTCGTCTACGGCCCGCGGCGCTGCGATGAGCGTCGCGGCGGGCTTCGAGGAGCGCATGCGCGCGCGCGAAGCACGCGAGCTCTCGCCGCTCGCGACGCCGTCCTATCCGGCGCGTCGCGTGCTGGCTGAGCCCGATTGCGGCCTCCGCACGCCGTTTCAGCGCGACCGTGACCGGATCGTCCATTCGAAGGCGTTTCGACGCCTCAAGCACAAGACCCAGGTCTTCGTGGCGCCAGAGGGCGACCATTACCGAACGCGGCTGACGCACACCCTGGAGGTCACGGGAATCTCCCGCACCGTCGCTCGCGCGCTTTCGCTCAACGAGGACCTCGCCGAGGCGATCGGCCTCGGACACGATCTCGGCCACCCGCCGTTCGGGCATATCGGCGAAGACGTGCTCGACCGCTGTCTCCGCGAGCGCTTCGGCGGCGCCTTCCACCACTGGGAGCAGTCGCTGCGCGTCGTGGACGCGCTTGAGCGCGATGGGCGCGGCCTGAACCTGACCGAGCAGGTGCGCGACGGCATTCTCTGCCACTCCGGGCGGGCGCCGGCACCCGCGACCTTGGAGGGCTCGATCGTGCGCATCACCGACCGCTTCGCCTACCTCAACCACGACATCGACGACTCCGTGCGCGCCGGTGTGCTCGACGCCGCGATGCTGCCGGCCGAGGCGATCGCCGTGCTGGGCGACAGCGGCTCGGCGCGCATCGATGCGCTCGTCCATGACCTCGTCGAGCACTCGGCAAACGCCGGCGAGATCGTCCAGGGCGAGGGCGCGGCCCACGCGATGTCGGCGCTGCGGGAATTCATGTTCGAACACGTCTATCTGGGCCCGATGGCACGGCGCGAACATTCCAAGATCGAAACCGTCATCCGCCGTCTCTTCGATCACTACTGCACGAGTCCCGAACTGCTCCCGGCGTCCGATGAGCCGTTGGCCACGCGCGTCACTGATTACATCTCCGGGATGACCGACCGCTACTGCATCCGCGCCTTCGAGGAGCTCGCGGTTCCGCGGGCATTCGGTCTCTGATGGCTCGCTACACCGCGGACTCCAAGGAGCGGGTTCGTGACGCCGTCGACATGGTGGACCTGGTCGGGGCGCGCACGGAGCTGCGCCGCTCGGGCGCCGACGCCTACGTCGGGCTGTGTCCCTTCCACGACGAGCGCACGCCGTCGTTCAGCGTCCGCCCCTCGGGCAAGGTCTACTACTGCTTCGGCTGCCAGGCCGCCGGGGACGCCTTCAACTTCGTCATGGACACGGAGGGTCTCGAGTTCGTCGGCGCGATGGAGTACCTCGCCGACCGCTACGGCGTGAGCTTGGAGCTCGAGCAGGAGGATCCGCGCGCGGCCGATGAGCGCCGGCGCACCGCTCGCCTGCTGGAGTTGCTCGACCGAACCTGTTCGTATTACGAACGCGTGCTCTGGGAGCATGCGGAGGGCGCGGCCGCCCGCGAGTACCTGGCGGCTCGCGGCCTGGCGGAGTCGATCCTGCGCGAATTTCGCGTCGGTTTCGCGCCGAGCCCCTGGGATCGCGTGCTGCTCGGATCGCGCCGCAGCGGCTTCACCGAGGCCGAACTGCTCGCAGCCGGCGTCGTGCAGCGCTCGCGCGAGCGCCCGGGCAGCGTCTACGACCGCTTCCGCCGGCGGATCACCTTCCCGTTGTGCGACCAGCGCGGACACGTGCTGGGCTTCGGTGCACGCGCGATGAGCGCCGATCAGCAACCGAAGTACGTCAACAGCGCCGACGGCGCCGTGTATCACAAGGGCCGCCACCTGTTTGGCACCCACCTCGCACGCGCCCACGCCGCCAAGGCGGGCTCGATCGTGCTCTGCGAGGGCTACACCGACGTCATCGCGGCCCACCAGTCTGGGGTGCGCAACAGCGTCGGGCTGATGGGCACCGCGCTGACCGAGGACCAGGTGTCCGCGCTGGCCCGCCTGGCGCCGACGGTGGTGCTCGCGCTCGACGCCGACGGCGCCGGGCAGGAGGCGATGATGAAGGCTGCGCGGCTCGCCGCCAAGCAGCGTTTCGAGCTGCGCGTCGCGGCGCTGCCGGCGGGCAGCGATCCGGCCGAGGTGCTCGAGCGCGACGGGCCTGACGCCGTCCGCGTGCTGCTCGGCGCTTCGCTGCCCTTTGTGCGCTTCCGCGTCGAGCGGATCCTGGCAGCGGGGGAGAGTGGCACGCCCGAGGGTCGCGACCGGATTCTCGAGCAGCTGCGGCCGGTCTTCGCCGAGCTCGGCCCAGGGGCGATGCGGGAGGAGTTGCAGCGCGAGGTGGTCGGGCGGTTGAGCGTCTCCGAGAAGCTCGTCGAGCGTCTGCTCGCCGGAGCGGACGGCGGCGCGCGCAACGGGGAGCAGCCGCGCCCGCAGACGCAGCTCGCCGCAGGAGAGCGGACCGAGCGCACCTTTCTCGAGCTCTGCATCGCGCTGCCGCAGCGCGGTCGCGAGCTCCTCGCCACCCTCGACCTCGACGCCGTGTTCTCAAGCCCGCTGGTGCGCGCCGCGGCGACGCATCTGCGCTCCCACCTCGAATCACCCGCGGCGGAGGTCGACGACGGCGAGCTCGCGGTGCTGCTCGCGGAGTTGTCGGTCCGCGCGGCGGTGCTCACGCCGGTGCCGGCGGAGCTGGAGGTCGAGCGCTGCCAGCTCGAGTTGGCCCGAATCGCCCGTGCGACGGCCGGCGCACGCGGCGCGGGGAGGGGAGGAGTGACGGCGCTGCAGCGGGAGCGCGAGTCGCTCAAGCAGGACCTGGAGCGCTGGCTCGCGCAGGCGCTCGAGCAGACCGACCAGCACCGTGCCTGAGACCGGCCGGCCCCTCGAGACGGAGCGAACGGTCGGCGCAGCAGCCCCCGGTGTGCCCGCGTCCACGCGCGTGCGTCGCCGGTGTGTGGTCTAATTGTCCCGCCGAGGTGGAGGCGGGCGTTGCCGACCTTCCCGGGTGGCCCATTCCGGGGTAGCTCAATTGGCAGACGCGCTCGACTGTTAATCGAGAGGTTGTGGGTTCGAGTCCCACCCCCGGAGCTTCCGTCGCGTCCGCGCCGGCGCGCCGTCACCAGCTGAGACCTGGCCCGCTGCTCAGCCGCAGACGCCAGCCTGATGTCCGGTGCCGAGCACGATCTGCAACAGCAGCCGCAGGCCCGCGTGGGCGGTCCCGGTCAGCGTCGTGCCGTTGTTGGTGCCGCCCCCGTTGGTGTAGGAGTCGGTGACCGCGCCGGCGGCGCGGCCGAAGACCTCGTAGCGAACTCCGTGCGGAAAGCCCGGCCCGTACCCACCCTCGACGTTGAACGCGACGTAGCCGCCGGTCACGGCACAGAGGTTCCCGGGGACGAACGACGTCACCGTCGCCGCCGTGGCGCCCCGGCCGCAGATCGGCATATTGAGCGGACCGCTCGTGCTCTTCACCGTCACGGCGCCGCCCGCGCCCGGGACGAGCTCCTGAAAGTGGATCTGGGTCAACGGCGCCTGGCCCGCCGGACCGGGACGCGCGCAGCCACGCAGGCGAATGACACGCACCAGTCCGGTGTGTGAGACCGCCGCTGCGGCGCCGCCCTTGCGGGCCGTGAGCCAGAAGGCGGTGTCAACGGTCTCCGGGAGCGAGATCGCAGCGGATTTCCCGAGACCGCCGATCGCGAACAGCGCGGCGCTGCTCGCCGCGGGCAGCGCGAGCGCAAGAACCGCCGCGAGCATGCCGGTGAGGGCTGCCGGTCGAAGTCGTTGGTGATCCCTCCCCATGCCGTCTCTCCATTCCGCCGTATTCGGCCACGCCGACCGTCGCACTCCCGAACGCCCGCAGCCTAGCGCGCGACACGAGCGCCGTCCATAACCAACGGCCCCGCGAATCGCTACCCCGGGGCGGCGCGCGGCTAGTCTGTCCGCGGCAGGGGCCGGTAGCTCAGTTGGTTAGAGCAGCGGACTCATAATCCGCAGCGCCCAGGTTCGAGTCCTGGCCGGCCCAATCGAGAAAGGCCCGCAAAACAGCGATTCGGCGGCTCGCTCGCGGTCCTGCTCGGGCGAATTTTGTCCCAGCTTTGCCCCGAGAGTCGGCGGCAGCTGTCCTGCGGGTGGTTTCCCCGGCGGTTCGGGCGTGGCGACGATGCAGGTGAGCCAGGTCCCCACTGGCAGCGTTTACCGTCGGGACGGCGCCGCCAGCCGGTCTGGTATGCGCGCTACCGGCTGCCCGGTGGGCGGCGTGCATAAGATCGGTGGCACGCTCAGGGCTTCTGTATGTCATCGCTGACGTTGTCAGAGCTGGTGGAGGCGGGGCGCGTGCTGCGCCCGGTACTGCAGCACGCTCGCTACGAGCCGGATCACGTGAAGAAGCTCGTTTGCGTTGATGGTCTGGACCCGGTACGTGGCGTGGCGGCGTTGTGGCTGCGCCCCGGCGCGGACGAGCCGCTCGCGTTGCTGGTGCGGTTGTTTATTGGCGGTGAAACGCTCGACGGCGACCGCGCTGCGGCGGCTGTGGCGCCGGTTTCGTTGTCCCGGCTACAGACGGCTGGCGTGCTGGAGCGTGCACACGACGGGGTGCGGGCGCTCGTCCGGCTCGATCCGCTGCCCGGGATCGTGGTGGCAAGTGATCCACGTCCTGCGAACGGCAGGCTGCCGCGCGATCACGTCATCTATCCGGGACCTGCTGCGGAGGTGCTGGCCGCCCTGACGATTAGACAGACGGCGGCCACCGTGCTTGACCTGTGTTGCGGCTCAGGCGTGCAGGCGCTGCTCGCGGCACGGCACGCCGGGCAGGTGATCGGCACGGATCTGAATCCGCGCGCGCTCCAACTGGCAGCGTTCAGCGCCGCACTCAGCGGTGTCGAGAACGTCACATGGCGCCAGGGCGACTTGTTCGAGCCGCTCGGGCCGGACCAATTCGACCTGATCGTCGCGAATCCGCCGTTTGTGATCTCACCGACGCGCGAGCTGACCTTCCGCGACAGCGGCCGACCCGCGGATCAGCTCTCGCGCGAGGTGCTCGTGGGCGTCGCGGCGAGACTTAAAGAAGGGGGGTTCGGGCACGTGTTGTGCGGATGGGTGCAACGCGCAGGTGAGCACTGGACCGCGTCGCCACGCCGCTGGCTGCAAGGCAGCGGCTGCGACGCTGTCGTTCTGCGGCTCGACAGCGACACTGCCGCGAGCTATGCGATCCGCTGGACGTCCGCAGACGCAGCAAGCCCCGCCGAGGCCGCACAGCACGCGGCCGGCTGGGTCGACTATTACCGCACGCTGGGGATCGACCGCATCACGACCGCCCTCGTCGTGCTGCGCCGCCGCCACGGAGCGACCTGGCTGCACACCGACGAGCTCGTCCGCAGGGGCTGGAACGCCGGCCCGCACCTGGAGCGCGTGTTCAAAGGACACGACGCCCTCAACTCGCTACCCAACCAACAGGCGCTGCTCGAACGACCACTCCAGCTCGCGCCCGGCGTCAGCCTGACCCAGCGACACCAGCCAACTGGACAGCCAATACGAGCCCGCCTGACAATCGACGACGGCATACAGCTCCCCGGCCGGATCACTCCCCCAGCGCTCGCCACCGCCCTGCTCGCACTGGACCGCCACCAATCCCTCACCGACGCCGCCACGGCAACCGGCGTCGCACACGACCAACTCCACGAGGGACTCGCCTGCATCCGCGACCTCATATGCCGCGGATACCTCCAACTCACATAACGACGCCCACCGCTACTGCTTGACGTATCCATCCATCGCCTGGTACGCCTTGTCCGCGGTCTTCGCCTTGTTAACCGTCACGCCACCGATTACGCCGTCGAGTTGCTCCGGCGGCACCTCAAGGTCCTGCGCTAAATCAAGGTCCTCGATGTGGTCCTGCTCCAGTTCCTCGCGCTCATCCATCCCGATCGTCCTCCCTCATCGATTGCGGTCGCGAGCCGCTGCTTTGTGACACGAACTTCTACGCCGCCCCCGGAGCGATGTCAAGATTGCGGGCGTCCGTTTCGCTCGGACCAGCGCGCTCGCGCTTCGTCCAGAGCGCAGGCGAGACCCGTCGTCTGAGACCGAACGGTAGATCCGTGCGCGCTCGCTCTCGCATCGCGCGCGGTCGGGTGGGACCTTTAGCGCGCGCCGGCTGTTTCCCGTAGCACGACGGGGGCGGTGCTGTCGGCGATCTTGATGTGAAGCGCGGTATCGAGGCTTGGTAGCAGTGGAGGGAACCGTGACAGGCCGGAGCCGGAGCTCCACCGGTCGAGTAGCGGGAGCCCCGTGCTGCGGCCGTTGATCGTCAACGAAACCGCGTTGCATTCCCCAACTCCAGCATCTGCGGCGACGGAAGTCGAGATGCTGGCGACCGCCAGGGGTGTGTCGCGACGAGAGTAGAACTCCAGCTGCGCTTGCCGGGCGATGTCGCCCGGGGGGCACCCGGGGAAGCCGGCGCCCCCTGGCACCAGAGGCGTGTTGGAGGACTTCGTGGCCCTACACCCGCCGCTCCTTGACCCAGGCCTCCAGCCCACCGGGCGCCCGATCTGGTCAGCTCAACGGCATGCCGATTCCGGCTTCTTATCGGCGGAGCTCGGCTCGTAGCCTGGCAGCGAGCCGCGCGGAGGCCTCGATCTCGACTTTGCGGATCGAGACGCTCTCGACGTTGAGTCCGAATGGAACGCCGACGCGTCGACAAAACGTGACTAGCTCGACGGCCGTCGCCACAGCTTGGTCATAGGACGCGCCGAGGGTATCGTCGGCATGGCGCAGATCGTTCTCGATCCAGCGCGGGACGTCGACACCGAGCCACTGCAGGAACTCCAGCGTCTTCACCGAGCCGCAGACCGAGAACGTGAAGATGATCGGCACCGGCTCCAGGTCGCGGGCGGCGCACTCGTAGCGATAGTCAGAGACCAAGTCCTTCGCAGCGTTGACGTCGTAGACGACCTGAGTGACGAAGAAGGAGCAGCCTGCAGCCTGTTTCGCGACGAGTCGGAGGTGCTCCTTGCCCGTGCGCGCGTGCCGCTCGGGGATCGCGACCCCGCCGAGCGGCAGCTCCGGCCGCACCTCGGTTCGGAGCTCGTAGGCCCGCAAGAGCGACGTCGCGACCGCCTTCTCGCGGGAGGAGGCACCGACGAAGACCGATAGGACTCGGGCCGGATCCTGGCGTCGGAGCCAGGAACGCAGGCCGTCCTCAGTGTACTTGCTGACCGCGCGGTAGACGATGGCGGGCACGTCCAGGCCCGCCAGGTCGCGGGCGAGGTACTCGGCCGGGTCCATCGTGGGCAGAAACGGAAACGGCCGCTCGTCGGGATTGCGGTCGCTCTCGTCATCGATGTCGTAGAGGACCAGGCCGTCGACCCCCACCGGCCGTAATCGCTCAAGGGTGACCTCGGCGATCTCCCTGCTCTTCCCTGGTCCGGTCGTCAGCCGCGGTGGTGTCACGGCGAAGAGCAAGAACTCACCCGTTCGATCGAGGATGCGCCGCCGCAGCTCCACGCGGCGGAACCGTAGCCGACCGCGTTGCCCAGTGGAAGGCAACACACCCGCTTTCGCGTGAGGCACAAGCGAGAGGTTACGCCGGAGGGCCGGGCGGCGCGCGCCTTCTGACGCACATCGCCGAGAATTGGCAGAGGATGATCGAGGAGTGGCGACGCCAGACAGGAAGCACCCGACCGCGCCCCCGGGGCGAGATGTAGCGATCTGGGTGGCGATGTTGGGGGATAATCGCGACAATACGAGGCGTGCTGATCGAGCATGACGGCAAGCGTCCGGTGGTTGCACAGTCGGCTTATGTGGCTCCGACCGCGGTTGTGTGCGGCGACGTCACGATCGGCGAGGACAGCCGCGTGCTGTTTGGGGCGGTGCTGACGGCGGAGGGCGGCTCGCTCGAGGTCGGGGCGCGCTGCATCGTGATGGAGAATGCGCTGGTGCGCGGGCGAGCTGGCCATCCGGTGCGCCTCGGCGACAATGTTCTCGTCGGCCCGCACGCCCACATCAACGGGGCCGTGATCGAGAACGATGTGTTCGTCGCGACGGGGGCGTCGATCTTTCCGGGCGCGCGTGTCGGTGCAGGCAGCGAAGTGCGCGTCAATGCAGTGGTTCACGTCAACACGTCGATAGAGGCGAGCACGACCGTGCCGATTGGCTGGATCGCCGTCGGCGACCCAGCTCGGCTGTTTCCCCCGGGGGCCCATAAGGAGCTTTGGCCGGTTCAGCGCGAACTGGACTTCCCGGGCACCGTGTTCGGAATGACACGCGACGAGATGACGATGGAAAAGGTCACGCGCCGATACTCCGAACTGTTCGGGCGCCACCGCTCAGATCGCATTCTCGGATAGCACCACCGCTCCCGGCTTCCGCAAAATGCAGCAGCGGGCAAGCGGCCCCCGACGCGACCGCCTTGCGCGAGGACGAGCCGTGCCAGTTGGCTTTGGTTTCGTCGTACGGAAGGATGGACAATCAGTTCATGGAGCTGCGGCCGTCGTATCCGATCGACACGTTGCGACTCAGGCTGCGGCCACTGCGTCTCGAGGACAGCGAGGAGCTGCTGGCGTACCGCGGTCGCGCCGACGTTTGCCGCTACCTGCCGTTTGAGCCGATGGACGAGCAGGTTTTGGCGGCTCGGCTCGCCGGTGAGCTAGGCCGCCGGGCAATCACCGCTGAAGGTCAAGCGCTGACGCTGGGCGCGGAGCTAGCTGCAACCGGACGACTGGCGGGTGACGTGACGCTGTTCTTTCACTCTGCCCGCCACGCCGGAGGGGAGATCGGGTATGCCTTCCATCCGGACATCGCGGGGCAGGGGTACGCAACTGAGGCCTGCACGGCGTTATTGAACCTTGCCTTCGACAAGATCGACGGCTTGGGTCTGCACCGAGTGGTCGCGCGTATGGACTCCCGCAATGGCGCCTCAGCACGGTTGGCGACGCGCCTGGGCATGCGCCAGGAGGCGCACCATCGCAGCAGCGAGATGTTCAAAGGCGAGTGGGCGGACGTAGTCGTCTACGCGCTACTGGATGACGAGTGGCGCGGACCCTGAGCAAGCGTCGCAATGCGGCGGCGTCGATCAACGAGAACGGCCCTGGCTCATCGAGGTTGCTCCCAAGTGCTCCAAGGCGCCGGCTGCCGCGACGTGCTTTCGCTGTCAGTTCGCCCCGGGTGCGGAGCCGTTGGCTAAAGGCAAGCTGCACACTTACGCACGCAGCGGCCGGCAGGCGCGGTCGTCCGACCGCTATGAGCGCGTTGCTCGGAGCGTCGCTCCCGCGACCACGCACGCGGCGGCGATCGCGGGGGCTACGCCAACGGTCGTGGCTAGAACGAGGAGCGCCACTACGGCGGCGAGTCCAGCCCCAACTGAAAGCCGTAACGAGTACCGCACCAAGACGGCCGCCACGCGCCGGTCATCCTTCATCGGCACATTGTTACGCGGCGGCGGACGGCGGCTCCCGGCCGTTGGCGTGATCCGAGCGTGCCGCTCGGCACGCGCGACCCGTCGTCCGCCTGGAATCGTGCGTCTAGACTCGCGAGGCGATGACGCTGCTGACGCTCGACCGAACGGCCCGTGGCCAGTACACGCTTGGTGAGGTAGGCTCGCTGCGCAACCTCAAACGGTTCTCGGCCGAGATCCGCGCGGGTGACGCCAGCTGGACGCTGCGACGGGCCCTCGGCGGGCTTGGTCAGGTGATCAACGCGTCCGACAGTGCAAGCGGAGCACGCGTCGGCCGCTACGTCCCGCACGGGTTTCTGCACCTTCGGGGCGTCTTCAGCGGCACGTTGACCGCCGGCGGGACCAGCTACGACTGGCGAGCCAAGCACCAGTTGAGCAGCCACTTCGCGGTGAGTTCCGGGGGCGTGGAGCTGGCCCACTTCGACGCCGGCCCCCAGGCGCAGCCTGTCCGGGTCGAGGTCGAGGACCTGACGGCGCTCGAGCCGCTCGCGCTGCTGTTCTGCTGCCACCTCGTCAAGCAGATGGCCGACACCGCAAAGGTCGGTGCCGTTGCCGCCGCCGGTGTGGCGCTCGGACGCTAGTCGCCGCCACCACCGCGGGCGTCGCAGGAAAACGCCCGTCGGGCAGAGTGCCGTGGTCTCAGCGTCGTCGCCGGTCGCTCGACGGCGCGCTGCTCCGGCGCGCACTCGGCGTTCGCGAGGCCCCCCGTCATTTCGCTACTCTGTTGCCGGCGTGGGGGCGGGTATGTCGCAACCGCGCCGCTGCCAAAGCCGAGGGGGGACACCATGCGAGCACAGATCCTGAACGACCTCGCGCGTTGCAGCGGCTGGTCGAGACGGCGGCGCGCGGTGGCCGTCGCGGCGTGTGCGACCCTCGCCTGCTTCCTTGCCGCCGCACCGGCTCAGGCAAAGAATCTCTACACGCTTGACGCCAACGCCGCTTCGGGTGGCCAGATCGTCGTTGACGCCGCCGGCAACGGATACATCGCTTGGCTGCGCCATGGCTCGCCCGATCTTGTGATGTTCTGCAAGATCCCGGCCAACGGGCACTGCAAGGCCGCGATCAACCTGCCGCTGCCGGCGGCGAGCGCCAGCACCGGCCAACTCGATCAGCCCTTCGCGGTGCTCGGGGGCAGCGGCCAGGTTTGGGTAATCGCGCCGCGCAACGACCCTGCGGACGTCGTCTACTGGCTTTCCACCGACGGCGGTCAGAGCTTTGGGCCGCCTGTCGACGTCACGGTCGCAGGCGCGTTCGCCGACCAGGCGACCGTGGATGACATCCTGCTCGACCCGGCCGAGCCCTTCATCACCAATACGCCTCCGGTCGCCTACTTCGACATCGCCTCCACCGACCCGGGACTCGGCTACTCCTGGCTGCCGACCAATCTCGCCGCCGGCGGGAACCCGACCGCGTTTTCGTTCGCCAACCCCGGGATGGGCACGGTCGGCAGCGCCACGCTCGGAGAGCAGGCCAACGGTTACCCGGTCGAGGCCTACTCGACCCTCGGGTCCGCTCAGTTCCGGACGCCAGACTACGTCTACTTCTTCCGCCAGACCGTCGCGAGCGGTTCGGTCGCGGCCCTGTCCGATGCATGGACGACTACACCGACGCTCGTCGGACCCGGCTACCTGCCGGCGCTCGCCGGCGGCCCGAAGGGCCTCTTCCTCGCCTACTACGCCTACGACACGGAGAACTTCCTCGGCGCGCCCTCTGAGCTCTACGTCCTGCGCTACAACCAGGCCACGGGGCTTTTCACCACCCCGACGTCGCTTGCCACCGACGTGCAGAGCAACATTTCACTCAACCGTGGCGGCACGATCAACGAGAACGCCACGAGCGGCGAGGTCGGCGTGATCTGGCCGAAGTTCGGCGCCGGCGGGACCATGATGCGGCTGTGGACCTCGACCGACGGTGGTGCGAAGTTCAGCGGCGTGCGAAACGTCGCCAAGGTCGCCGGCGGCTACACCGGCACCGCCGCCCTCGCCGTCAACTCGAAAGGTGGGGGGTTCATCGCCTTCCAGACAGGTAGCGGCCTTCAGATCGCCAACCTCGTGGCCCTACAGAAGCCGACGAAGAAGACCAAGCACTGACACGGCCTTCGCTACCGGCACGCCCTTCAGGGCGGCGCGACGACACCACCGCGTGCGTGACGTTCGCCTTCTGCGCTGACGATCAGGGTTCGCGCTTCGGGCTGCACCAGCCGCCCGCCTGACTGGGTCAGCAGCTAGAGGCGAAGCGCGATCACACCAATCAGCCGCGCTGACTTCTTGGCGGTGCTCGGCGTCGTGCGGGTCACGTCGAGTGCGCTGACGTAGGTGACGGGGCGCCCGCCTGCGACCCTGAAGACGATCGTGGCTGAAGCGATCAGGCGGTTCTTGCCGGCCAGCAGTTTGAGGGCGGCCGGGGTCAATGTGGCGGTGATCGTGCCCGCGCCCCTGGTGAGCAGCTTGAATTGGAAGCGCGTCAGGACCGTGCCGGGCGTGGCCGGCGCCGCGTGGCCCGACGGGGTGTAGCGCAGGATGCCGCCGCCCTGGCATGCCGCGGAGCACTCGATTTCCATCGACACCTTGCTGGCGCTGACCAGCGCGTATGCCGGCGCCTCGAGCGGGATCTTGCTGTCAAAGCCGCAGCTGGGGGAGCATGGTTTGCTGGCGCCGCCGACACCGTGCGGGGCGCTGCCGCCACCCGGCTTGCCGGAGGCCCCCCCGCTGCCGACCGTGCCGGCACTGAGCGTGGTCCCGTCAGGCTGCCACACCGAGGCGCCGTCGGCCTTGAACACCGCGAGGCTCGGGCCACCGCCGCCGCCGCCACCGCCGCCGCCGGAGCCGCCGGAGCCGCCCGGACCGCCGTCACCGCCCGCGCCGTTGGTCGGGACGCCGTGATCGGCGCCGACGCCGCCCGCGCCGCCGACGCCGCCCTTGGCTCCGGTGCCGCCCGGCCCGCCGCTTCCGCCGTCGCCGGCGGTGATCGAGCTGCCACCCTGCGCGGTCACGCTTGAGGCGTCGGCGATGTAGACACCGAACGAGCCGCCGCCGCCGGTTCCGCCGCCGCCGCCGGTTCCGCCGCCGCCGCCGCCACCACCACCACCGCCACCGTTACCGGAGCCGTATACGACCGCGTCGCCGGCGATCTCGATGTTGCCGACGCCGCCGCCCCCTCCGCCGCCACCACCACCGCCGGCCCCCGGGGTACCGTCGCTTCCCGGGCTCCCGTTGCCGGGCGTCCAGGCGTCGCCTGGCGCGGTCGGGTTGGTGCCGTTCAGGCCGCCTCCACCAGCGACGCCGCTTGAACCGGCGGTACCGCTCCTGCCCGAGTACCCATCGCCCCCGGCGTTGTAGTAGCCGTCAGCACCGCCGCGTCCCTCTGCCGCGACGGAGCTCGCGCCATGGGAGGTCGACCCCAACGAGCCGTAGAAGAGGCCGACGACCTCCGGTTTGCCGCCCGGACCGAGGCGCTCCGGACCGCACGCCGCGAACACGCCGGAGCCCACGCAGCCCTCGAGCGCTGCCGGCCGCGCCGTCGAGCCGAACCCACCGAAGCCACCGTCGCCGGCCGACGGTCCGGCCGCCGGGCTGGGCAGCGCCCTGCTGCGGGCAAGGAGCAGCGGGTTGCGTGCGTAGGTGCCGTTCTCGCGCAGGAAGAAGTCGTTGCCGTTGGCGCCGACCCCGGCGTCGCCACCGGCGCCCTCAGTGGCAGTGCAGCCCGATCCGCCGGAGGCGAGGCAGGCAGCGACGACCTGCGCCGCGGTCTCGCCCGGGCCGCCGCTCCCGCCCGCTCCACCCTTCGGGCCGGGCGTGCCGTTCGCGCCTGCTGCGCCCGCCAGCGCGTTGGCGGCCTGCACGCCGACGTCGGTGAGGGTCAGTTGCGACCCCTGGATCGCGCGCACGCCGTAGACCGAGGTCGAGCTGCCGGGGGCGGCCGCGCCGACGAGATCGACCTCCTGGATCAGGATCGACGTCACGTGGTCGGCCAGCACCGCCTGAGGCGCTCCGGAGATCGTGGTGGGCGTCGCGGGGTTCAGTTCCGCGGTCCAGGTGCCTGGGGCAAAGCCACCGTAGATTGCGACACCATCGTCGCTGGCGGTCAGTGAGAGGCCGCCGCCATAGTTGCCCTGGGCGAGGCGCAGCTGGTCCTTGGCGCCCCCGGAGGCCTCGACCAGCGCGAGCGCATGCTGCGGCGTCAGCACCGGCGAGCTCGCCGTGCCGGGGTTGCTGTCGCTGCCGGCGGGGGAGACGAAGATCGCCGCGTTCGCACTGCCCGACACTGCCAGCGCGAACGAAACGCTGACCGCCTCGCCGGCGGTTACGTCGTTCAGCACGCACGAGGTCGCGGTGCCTGAGCAGCCGGCGCCCGTCCAGCTTGCGACGCTGTACCCCGCAGCCGGCGTGGCGTCGATCGTGACGGTGTCGCCGACCGGCACCAGGCAGCTCGCTGCGTTGGTGCAGTTCGTGGACTTGTTCGTGTCCGTGATGCCGACGCTCCCGCCGAGCCCGGCCGTGGCGGTGATCGTCGCCGTGGGTTCGGCAACCAGTTTGGCCGTGTCGGTTTCGGCGACCGTCGCCTTGAAGGCGGTGCAGGGGTTCTCGCTCCCGCTGCAGGTCCCGCCGGACCAGCTGCTCAGCTGATAGCCCGAGGCCGGGTCCGCGGTGATCGTGATCGAGTCGCCGACATCGGCGACGCAGCTGGTGACACCGGTGCAGGCGGCGATCGCGGCGGAGTCGGTGATCGTCGCGGTGCCCTTGCCGGACGGGGTCACGGCGGTGGCGATCGTGACCTCCTTGGCGAAGGTCGCGGTGTCGGTTTCGCCGCTCGCGCCGGCGGTCAGCTTGCAGGGGTTCTCGGTGGTCGTGCAGCTGCCGCCTGACCAGCCGGTGAA
>Ga0182015_10000822_pt1 | contig 43208 bp, 27 predicted proteins | sample 712P3MmetaG_FD_120478 | JGI IMG/M metagenome (GOLD analysis project Ga0182015, IMG submission 120478) | Permafrost microbial communities from Stordalen Mire, Sweden - 712P3M metaG | ecosystem: Environmental > Terrestrial > Soil > Wetlands > Permafrost | place: Sweden: Stordalen | collected...
GATGAGCCCGCGCCAGCAGGAGTTGGTGCATCGTGGGCACTCCCGAATACCAGGTCACACGACTTTCGCGCACCGTCCGCCAGAAAGAGAGCGCGTTGAATTTCGTGGGAACAACCACTGTGCCGCCGGAAAGCAACGTGGCCATGGTGGAAGCAATTAATCCGTGAATGTGAAACAGCGGCATGATGCAGAGCGAAACATCCTGCTCGGTAAGCGCATAGGTGTTCGCGATATTTGCGGAAGACACCGCCAGATTGAAGTGCCGCAGCGGCACACGCTTGGGGCGGCCCGTACTTCCGCTGGTGTGCAGGACCAGCGCAATATCATCGGCGGTAGGCTCGGCTGCCCGAGCACCACCAGGAGCGTCAACCATATGCACCTCGCCCCGTTCGCTCATCTCCACGGAAAATACTGGAATGTTGCGATCCTTCGCCGCAGTGCGCACAAACTCCGCGCCCACGGGGGGGCAAAGCAAAATACGGGCGTTGGTGTCGCCCAGAAAGAAATGAAATTCTTCGTAAGGATATGCGGGGTTCAAAGGAGCTGCCGTACCAGCAATCGAGGCAGCGAGAAAACTGACAACCGCAGGCAATCCATTCGGCAGCGCGATCGCGACCGCATCGCCCCGGCGAATTCCAGCAGATGCCAGCGCGTTTGCCATGGCGAGAACCTGCTGCCGGAGCGAGTCGTAGGTGACGTTAATTCCAAGCTCGGGAACGACCATTGCCGTGTGACTATCGGCAAAATGCAAAACATCAAGAAGCGTCTGTACCGACTTGAGTGTCATTCGTTCACGCCTCTAGCGCGGTCTTTGGATGCTTGGGCAACGTTTTCTGTTGTCGCCAAACGAAAGGAATGTGGCGGCAATTTCAGCAGGAAGATTTCATTGATCTAGCCCGAGTAGCCCTCTGCATTCAGGGTTTTCTTAAACTCCTTCAGAAAAAACTGCACATTGTCTTCGGTGGCCAACGGTCCCATCACACCAATGCGGAAGATTTTGCCCGCAAGCGGTCCGAAGCCGCCGGCGATTTCAATGCCCGGATCGTCCAACAGTCTTTTGCGCACCTTAGCCTCATCAACCCCCCGGGGCACGCACACCGTGTTCAGCGTGGCAATTCGGTGCTGCTCGGGAACATGCATGCGCAAACCCATCGCTTCGACGCCGTTGACGAAAGTCCCGTTCGAGCGGCGATGCCGTTCCCAACGGTTCTCGATTCCCTCTTCGGCGATCACCATGAGCGCCTCGCGCAGGGCATAAAACATGGAGATGGGCGCGGTGTGATGATAGCGGTGCGACACCGTTGAATAGTCGTGAATCAGCTTGAGGTCCAGATACCAGCTGCGCGATGGAGTGGTGCGGGCACGCAGAAACTCCATCGCCCTCGGCGACATCGCCATCGGGGACAAACCTGGAGGACAGCTCAGTCCTTTTTGCGTGCAGCTGTAGGCCACATCGATTCCGGTCTTGTCGAACTCCACCGGCAGTCCGCCAAGCGAAGTGACACAATCCCCGATCACCAGAGCGCCGGCATCATGAGCCGCGGCGCAGATCGCCCGGCCCGATTGCAACGCTCCCGTAGAAGTCTCCGCGTGAACATAACCCACAACCTTGGGCCGCTCGCGGCGAATAAAACCCGTCGCCTCATCATCGGTAAAGATCTCGCCCCACCCTTTTTCAAGGCGAACGACTTCCGCACCCTGCCGCTTCGCCATGTCGGTAAGGCGATCGGAGAAATATCCATTTGCAAATATGGCGACCTTGGCTCCCGGCTCCACGAAGTTGGCTACCGCGGCTTCCATGCCTGCGCTACCCGTACCGGAGATCACCAGTGTGGCGCCGTCCTCGGTTCCGAAAACTGGTTTCAGCTGCTGCTGCACGTCTTCCATCACCTTAATGAAGTAAGGATCAAGGTGTCCGACAATCGGCTTCGACAGCGCCTCATAAACCCGCGAGTGAACCATGGTCGGCCCGGGTCCGAACAGATAGCGTCGAGGCGGCTGCAAGGCGGGCAAGTGAACTGCTGGCGTTTGTTCGATGGCGCTCATAATCCTCGTTTCCGTGGAGACAGGGGCGTAAGAAGATCCGGCACGGAGCGGATAATCTACAGAATTCCATCCTGAACCGCAATGGCCATCCTAAATCGGCGAGTGGTGTCCCTGCACAATCATTTCCTCGGCGATGCGGCGAGCTTCAGGAAGGGTCGCTGCCGCCTTGCGATCAATTTCGGCAGGCAGGTGCTTTTGAATCTTTGCCAATTCCTCATCAAAAATGCGCGTGCTCAATTCCGCGGAGTGCTCCACGGGCTTACCATCGTCGCCAAGCACATTGACCTTGTGCTTCACGCGCTGCGCAATCATCAAGCGGTAGATACGATCGGTAGCCAAATCCTCCATGTAGCCATCGAGCAGGCTGGCGCCTTTGCCGTTGAGTACTCCATTTCGGTAACGAATCACGGTACGCACGGCGGCCCGCGTTCCAGCAAGAGTCGTGGCGCCAACCCCCTTGGGGATCGGCCGCAGGTTGGGATGCGCATTTGGCAAGTGCGGCCGTTTCGCAATCTGGTTAGGATAGGGAAACTGTGCCACTGCAATCTCATTCTGATCGGGATGCCCGGTCCAGGCTCCATCCATCAGGCAGTCGGCTTCATTTTTCTTATCCTGCTCGAGCACCTTCAAAGCGCGCTCGTTCAATTCGGCATCGGTTCGGCTGGGGTACAGTGCGGTCATTCCGCCGATCGCGTGCGCGCCATGTTTGTGACAGATTTCCGGCATCAGCGTGCGAAAATTCTGGAAGAACGCTACGTCGTGGGGGATGGTGTTGCGATCCGGCAGGACCCAGCCAGGATCCTCAATCATGAAATGAATGAGCGACGCCATGTAATCCCAGCGGCCAAGATTCAATCCCAGGCAATGTTCGCGCAGATTGAAAAGGAATTCCTCCATCTGATACGCCAGCGGGTGCGCCTCCACCAGCGCCATGCACTTGATGTAGTCCTGCGGCAAGCCCTTTTGTTTGGAGAACTCCTGGAAGAGATCGCGCCACCAGAAGGCTTCTTCGGCCGACTCGCTCTTGGGGATATACACGGAAAAATTGTGCGGCAACCATGCGGGATCGATCTGATACCAGATCATCGCCAGATCGAAGAGCGACGCAGACATGATCTCGTTCTTGATCACCCCGCTCTGGCTGAGGTGCAAACCGCGAGGCCGCACCCAGGTAACGGTTTTCGAGCGCTGCACCGCGACTTTCTTCTGCCGCTTTTTGTCTTCGTAACTGAGCTCGTACTTGTAGGCGGCGATCGTGTTCTGAATCGCCAGCAGGATGTGATCCCACACGTTCGCCGTGGAATCTTCAAGGTCGATCATGACGGCAGGCGAGCCTGAGTTCAGAAGTTTCACCGTCAACTCACCATCGTCGGCGGGGCCAGTCATTTGGTTGCGCTGGTCGGCGCACCAGTCTGGAACCTCAATCCGCCAACTGGAAGTGGTCGCTTCCGAGGCTGGCAGGTAGTCAGGCGGATGCCCGCGATGCGATGCCTGCAGTACATCGGCACGTTTCGCGATCAGTTTTTGCTGCCAGGGAGTGAATTTCTTGTGAAGAGGGAACAGAAAATCGAGAAATCCCTTGGGGAGAGCCTTCTCGGTAGTAAGGTCGGCGGGCGCGTAGTTCATGCCCTGCGGGTTCATGGCTTAAATATCCACCGCCAGATTATGAATTCGAGCAAACACTCGGATATCGACGCAGCCATTATAACTCTGGCCGCGGAGCACTCCGCTCAGAAAAAGCTCGGAGCGCCGCGAGATCACAAGGATCAGTGATCGATTGCCTGGAAGTCAGTAACTAGCGCACCGTGGCAAAGAAATACGCGCTCATCGCAAGTCCTATGCAGATCACAACGATCCGCACCTTCCTGGGGTCGGCCTTCTGTGCGTAATGCGCACCGAACCAGCCTCCTGCGAGAGAGCCTGCGACCATCACGGCGCACTGCGGCCACAACACGGCACCGGCCACTACAAAAGTGACCACGGCAGCCGCGTTAATGGCGACGGCCAGCAGCGTCCTGATTGCGCCCATGGCGTGAATATCACGCATTCCCAGCATCGCGAGCATGGCCAGCGTCATGAACCCGATCCCCGCCCCGAAATACCCTCCATACACCGAGACCAGGAACTCAGCGATAGAACTGACAAGGATCGCCTGCCAGGACGTATCCCGCAGATCCTCCGCCGCCGCCCTCTGCCCGGCGAGCGCGCGGATCGAACCTCCGAACGCGAAGAGCAAAGTACCGCCCAGCAGCAGCCACGGAACAATGCGAAGAAAAGTATGCTGTGGCGTCTTGAGCAGCAGCATTGCTCCCGCCCAGCCTCCGCCAATGCTGGTAATCAGCAACGGAGCCAATAAACGCGCTGGTACGTTCAGCCGTTTCAGGTAAGCGAGTGTGCTGGCCGCCAATCCGGGCCACAGAGCGACTGTATTGGTCGCATTGGCTAACACGGGAGGGATCCGAGTAAACAACAATGCCGGAAAAGAGATGAAACTTCCGCCCCCGACAAACGCGTTTAACGCGCCGGCGATTCCTGCGGCGACGAGCAAGAAGATCGCCTGGTCGAAATGTAAATCCATAGAAGGCATGAAGAGAGAGGCCAGAGATGCTATGAGCGGCAGCGAGCCAGACTGGGCAACAATCTATCAGGAATTTAGCCCTGATCCTGAATTTATCACCGGAGTCCTATCTGCTTTGAAATACGCGCTGTCAAAATCTCTTAATGTGATTTAAGTCACACATGTAAACCGCAGTTAACCAATGGCCCAGCCACGAATTGCCGGCTTTCCAGAAAACTCTTGACAGCAATTGCGGCGATGTAGTAAGACTTCGCCCCGGTGGCAATGGTCCGCTTTTCAGACCGGCTAAGAAATCCAATTCGCGCAATCTTGCGATATTTATCAGCCTCTCGGCCGACCAAATGAAGCGGGGCTTCGCCTGTGTGCCTGACCGCTAGAGGGCGTGCCCTTTAGCACATCGCCTCGGAGAGGAAACACATGCGCACGCTAACAACGTTTTTGGTGCTTCTCGTCGGTTTCATAACGCCAGCTTCGCTCCTGCAGGGTCAAGACACGGAACTCTCCAGTAAAACCGCTGGATCGACGCCTGTGGCCGCCACGAAGGAAGAAGTGAACCAATTGCGAAGCGAAGTTGCGGCGCAGCGCAAGACCATCGAAGAGCTGAAGGCTCTGGTCGAAAAGCTGGCAGGGTTAAAAGCTTCAGCCGCCGACGATAGCCAAGGGCAGATTCGGCCGGTGGCAGAATCGACCGCGACGGCAAGCAGCGCGCAGCCAGTTGCTGCGCCCAGCGTGGGCACGGCTCGATTGATGAATGCGGTTCTCCTGGATCCGATGCCTGAACCAGCCCCAGTCCTCGGTCAAAATGCGGCAGCAGCGGCTCCCAAGAAAGACGCCCCGCTTGCGGCGGGATGGAACGGCGAGCACTTTTTCATCCGAAGTCCGGATGGCCAATTCAGCATCAGCCCCTACGGATACGTAGACAATGAATACCGGGCCTACAAGGGCGACGGCGCACCCGCCGACACGTTCGTTTTGCGCCGCGCTCGCTTCGGTTTCCAGGGCAATTACGGCTCCCACTTTGACTTTGCCCTGCTCACCGATGCAGCCGCGACCACCGGATCTGTAGTACGCGACGTTTACCTCAACGTAAGGGTCCGTCCAGAGTTCCAATTCCAAGCGGGCCAGTTCAAGACGCCGTTCGCTCAAGAAGCCGGAACTGGCGCCACCAACCTGGACTTCATCGAACGCGGATTCCAGTCCATGTTGTATCCCTCGGCAGCTTCTGCATACCGCAGCCCTGGTGCCGCCTTCCACGGAGACATCGACGGCGGCGTCATGCAATATTGGATAGGGGCGTTTAACGGCAAGGGATATGCCCTGGTCAACACGACCAATCAGGCGGAAGTCATTGGACGTCTTCGCTTCTACCCCTTCCGAAAATCTAATAGCAGTTGGTTCAAGGAATTTGCCTTTGGTGGGGCCTTTGACCGTGGCCGTTCCCGAGGTCTTTCCGGGGACCAAAGTTTTAGCGGCACGCTGCCCGATCAGGCTTACACGTTCTTCCCCCAGTTCGCCATCAACGGACCGATTCAGCGCTACAACGGCGAGTTTACCTACCTCAAGTCGGCGTTCGCTCTGCGCGGCGAATTCGATCAACTCAATATGTCTCGCAACAATGTCGGCTCCGAGCAGGCGGGAGGGCTTGGCTTTATAAGCCTTCCGTCGATCGTCGCCAAGGCCTGGGACATCAGCACGACCTATTTGCTCACTGGCGAAAAGCAGCCGGAGAACGGCACACCGCGCGTGAGGCATCCGCTCTTTGGGCCGGACACTCCGGGCGGTAAAGGACGTGGGTGGGGGGCGTTTGGAGTCGGTTTCCGCCTCATGGGTATCCAGGCCAACGAACCAGGCGCGAATTTCCTGGACTACTACACGCCCGGTTATGTGCCTACGTTTAATTACCACACCTTCGAGTACACCGCTGGAGTCAACTGGTATCCCAATTATTGGGTCAAGTACCAGGTCAACTTAGGTATCGATCAGTTGAAGGATCCCAGTACCATAGGCGCGGTGCCACAGAATTATTACGTGGTTTTGCAGCAGTTACAGTTCAGGTTTTAGTTCGCTCGCTGTCGATTGCGCATGGAACGGTCAATAAGTTCGGTAAACGCCGGGACTGGCCGCAACCGGTCCTAAGAGGGAAATCGCGGGAGGGAATTTTGATGAGACCAAGAATTCTTCTTACAATTCTTCTGACGGTATTATTTGTGATCCTGAGCGGGTGTGGGACAACGCCGAACTGTCCCACTTGCGGCACCACGATCAACGGCGCATATGCCGTTATCAACGTCATCCCCGTGCCCGAACACAATGCTACCGGCGAGCCGGGCGGTCCATTCAATTCCTTCGACATTAGTACGATCGCGCCGAATCCCGCCGTCTCGGGCCACTACCTGGATTATATTTCCGACCGGATTGGCTTGGTCATGCAGGTGATCGACACGTCACAGGATCTCGCAGTGTTTTCGATCCAAGGGTCCAACGCTGTCGCCGGCGCTGGCAACGGCGCCAGCGGGTGTGCACAAATCTCCGCCACCAATACCGTCCCGGCCTTAGACATTATTCCGCCTATCGTTGATGTGTTTGGCAACTTCACCCGATACGGATGCAGGACGGACATGTCCACGGCTACGCCGCCGGGACCAACATTTCACCTGATCACGGGCTTTGGAGCGAATCATAACTTCGGCGGATTCCCAGGCGCGCAGTGCTGCGCATCCCGCGGCAACGGCGTGAATCCGATGTCCGGACCAGACGGCAACACTACCACTCCCGATGGCAAAGTTCTCTTTGTCGGCAACGGCAGCTCCAGCGTAGTGGTTTTCGACCTGACCACGATGAACCTGGGCACCAATCCTCCCACTCCGCCGACAGTGCTCGCCGTTATACCGACTGGCGTATCTGCCGACTATGACGGCCCTCAAGGTATCTCCGGGTGTGTCGCTTCCTGGAACGGCGAAGCTGGCTCCGCCACCGATTGCGGAGATGATCGCGCTGACGAAATGGCCTACGATCCCACGCACCAGGTTCTCGCAGTGATCAACGGCGATCCGGGACTGCCTTTCATTACCTTCATCGACATGTCGAACATCGTCAATAAAACGGGAACGTTGGCGCAGCAACATTGCTTGCCGATTGACTCGACGCTGGCTTATGGTCCCTACCCTCCGGGATACGCTGCTGGCAGCTATCTTGGCGCTCCTTATCCCCTTCAGGGGTCAGGCACCGGTCTGCCCCCATCCTTACAGTTGGACCCAGGCGTCGGCGGATCGTTTAATCCCCCAAGCTGCATCATCGGGCAGATTTACTATGACGGCTTGGGAGGCCCAGGAGCCGGTCTCACTTCCACCACTCCCGTTGATACAATCGGTGGCACTGCTCCCTGTCCGGATCCCTCGAATCCGCACGTCTTCAGCGGCGTGTCGGGGTCAGCTGCAGACGCTGCTGCGGGCCTACCCGGCATAGGCATCACGCCGAGCGGGACGGCTTATACAATACCGTGCCATCACGGGCCCATCCTTAGCTACACCACGGGAGCGTTCTGTAGCCAAACTAGTCCCGGAACCGGTTGCGCCGGTGCCATATCGCCAGCTGGGCTCGGAGGAATGGCTTACAATCCCAACTCCGGATACTGGCTTCTGACGAATGAGAATTCCATTGCCACTACCAACATTGGCAGCGTTGATGTGATCGACCTCCAGCTGGGCACGGGGAACGGCCCGGTGGTGACAAATAGTTTTGTCATGCCGAATTGCATGCCGACCGGCATCGTTCAAGGTCCGGGTAATAACTTCCTTGTGGGTTGCGCGGACCATGACGGCGAGGCATTCCCTCCGAATGAGTATGTGATCGATGGAACCGCCGGCACAATCCTCGCCACCGTCAATCAGGTGGGCGGCGTGGATGAGACTTGGTATAACCCGGGCGACAATAAGTACTATCTGGCGGCGCGCGACATGCCCACTGGTCCGGTCATGGGCGTCATCGATGCGAAGACGAACCAATGGCTGGCCAATGTTACGACCAACGCCAATTCACACAGCATCGCCGTCGACCCCACCACCAATCATGCCTTTGTCCCTATGCAGGCGGGCGGTATCTGCGGGACGCAAACCAGCAACGGTTGCGTTGGCGTAATCGCCGAACAATGAGGGAGGGCAGACCAGGTGGTATAGTCAACTGAAGACGCGAAACTTATGAAAGGTTCGCGTCATGCATTGATAAGTAATCGAAGTGATTTATGAAGATATCGAAAAGTTCCCTGCGTATTCCCACTCTCGTGCTATCCCTTCTGCTGTCTCCGGCAGCACTCGCAAGCGAGCAGCCCGCACCGAAACCGACGGACGTCCCTGCAACCGTAATCGCCCACCTGCCTTTGCCGCAGGCCACTGGCAGTCAGCTGTTGTTGCAGAAGGAAAAGGGCAGGCAGTACTTGTACGTGCAACAGGCCGCGAAGCAAGGCTTTATGATCGTGGACGTGAGCAAGCCGGAGCAGCCGAATCTTTTGAAACGGACGGCGGAAATCAATCAGGCTACCTCCGGAAATCTGCAGATTGTAAGCCCTGATGTCGCGATCGCCGAAGCTCCGGAAAAAACACCGGCGACTCTCACCAGCAGCAGCCACTCTACCGAAACGGTTCGCGTGCTCGATCTGAGCGATCCGCAAAATCCGAAGACCCTCGAGACCTTCGACAAAGTCACCAGTCTTCTTCCCGATGGCGGTCACGGCCTTATCTACCTTACCAACAACGACGGCCTGTGGATTCTCCGCTACAACCACCCGTCCCGGTTCGAGCCAGCCAAGAAAAAGCCGCCCTGTGACTCCGAGGCGCAGATTCAGGCCATGCCTCCGGACTGCCAATGAGGAAGTAGTCTGCCCAAACGGAGTCTCACCGATCTCGAGACGTCGCGAACTGAACAAGCCTGGTCAAGGGTCTTGATGGATGTGATGGTCAGAGTCACCGGAGCTGCGGAACCTACCTTATTCATGGCGTCGGAACTACTGGCCATTGTCGGCGATTCGCTCCCGGTTACCTCCACTCGCTGTCCCAGGTAGTGGCGTAGCTTTATCGTGTGGCTCCCCTGCAGCTCATAGGTCACTGCTGGATCTTCTTTCATCAACGTATAATCACCGTTAGAACGGCTGACGCAGCCTCGTAACGTCACCTGCCCTTTGGAATCTCTCCCGTCCGGTTGGCTGGTGTTGGCAGGGGCGCTGTCCTGCGCGAGTAGAAAGCTGCCCGATAGCAGCAAAGCGCACAATAGGGTCTTCATGGCATTCGTCCTCGTGCGGATGGGAGGGCAAGTTCGTTGCCGAGGACGGCTGCAATCTTTGGGAAGCGGGGGCTACTTGACGTGAGTCTCCTGGTAGTGAACTTCCTTCCATTGCCCGGCGCGTCTCATCCAGAGTTCGGTGATGTAAACCCTCGAGTAGCGTACTGCCGACTTAGGCGGGAATTGGATGGTGCTTTCATAGATGACCAGGGCAGCTTCCGGACCCAGCGGAATCAGCTTGAACCCCCACAGCGTATAGTTAGAAACGTTTGTATCTGCCAGTTCGTTCAAGGCCTGAATCTTCGTCCGCTCGCCCTTGCCATCCACTTCTACACCCTGGTAGTCATCCGCCAACAAATCGCCATAAGCATTCTTATCTTTGTTCTTGATGGCTTCCCATTCGGCCTTGATTTTCGATTCGAACAAATCTTTCAGACGGGCGTCGGCGAAAGCCGACGTGGCGCCGGACGGCTGGCTCTCTCCAAGGGGAACAGGCACGGTTGGTGTTTGCCCGAGAGCCAAGTAGGTAAGCCCGGCGATGCAAACGAATATAAACCCACATCTCATAACCTCTCCATCATGTAACAACCCCCGAACGTTGGGAAGTATCCGGCGTTGAAGCTTAACGCAACTCCGTAACTTTCTTTTTCACGGCTGCGAGCAGCGGCGCGGGCAGTTCAGCATAACCCTCCTGAACAGCGTATTGTTGGCCGTCTGTGTAGATCCAGTTTAAGAGATCGGCTAAAGCGACGGTGCGAGCCGAATCGGAGGCCGGACTGCGTAGATAAATCCAGCTGAAGCTGGAGATCGGAAAAGAATCAGCTCCAGGAGCATCGGCCAGAGAGGCCGAGAAGTTATCCCATCGCGGCGCCTCTAACGCATGGCAAGCCGCAGCAATACTTTCGCCTGACGCCTTCACAAACTTACCGGCGGCATTCAGAACCGCCGCTTGGGAAATGTTGCTTTTCACCGCGTATTGGTATTCGACGAAGCCGATGGCGCCAGGATTGCTTTTTACTTTGTCGGCCATATCAGAACTGCGCTCCGCCGGCTCTCCAACGGGCCACTTCGGAGAAGGAGTAACTCCGATTTGTGCGCGAAATTTAGGATTCACCTTGGAGAGAAAGTCGGTGAAGACATAGTTGGAGCCTTTCCCCGGAGGACGGTTCACAACCTGGATCGGAAGACTTGGCAAAGCAATCTCGGGATTGAGTTTCGCGACCTGCGGGGCGTTCCACGTCTTCACGTCGCCTAGAAATATCGCCGCCAACACGTCCCCGGAAAGCCGGACGTCCTGGTGGACATCGGGAAGATTGTAGATGGGAACGATAGCAATCAGCACCACCGGCAATTCGATCAAGCCATCTTCTTTTCGTTCCTTATCCGTAAGCCGGGCTTCTCCGGCACCGAAATCTCCCGCTCCGTGAGAGATTTGCTTGATCCCTTCACTGGTCCCCACGGGCAGGTAGCGCATCTGGACGTTGTGGCTGCGCTTGCCATACTCCTGTGTCCATCGATTGTAGATCGGAGCGGGCACGCTCGATCCAGATCCGACCAGAACAACTTGGCCCTGCGCTCCGGCTGGAACACCGTGCAGGCTCAGAGTGAGAAGTGCCAGCAGAAAAATGTACGCCGGCAAATGGAGACTGCAGGACCGTCGTGCACTTCGTGGTGCCGAAAAACCTGCCCATCGCATCATTTTGTTCCTCCCAATTGAGGCTCTTTTAGCGAGCCTCACTGAATTGCCAAGTGGTCATAGTCGGCGACTGTAATTACTCTGAAGTTACCATCGTTTGTGAGTCGACGAAACTGTCGTGTTCGGGAAGCTGTTGCCTGATTTGAGACGCCATGCGCCGAACAGGTTCGACGTGCGCAGCGGTTGGAGCGGGTTTAAGATTGAAGCTACGAAGCGCCCGGGAATCTTGCGGCAGACTGGCGTAGTTACGCTTGTTGCACGCACACGGTCTTAGGAAATGTAGATCCTTATGTCGCAACCAGACGTTGAAACCGTATCGCACGAACTTTTCTCCGCGTATAAGACGGGCAAAATGGTTGCTGTGCTTCCTTCTGAGCGGCCAGGTTTTGACCTCGGCGCCGCATATGAAGTCGAGGCAAGACTCAAGCAACTCCGGGAAGCTGAAGGCTACAGAGCCGTTGGTCGCAAGGTGGGTTACGCCAATAAAGCCATGTGGCGTGTACTCAAGCTCGAAACTCTGGTCTGGGGACACATGTACGATGACACGGTTTACTACAGCGACCACAACTCCGCCACGTTGACGATCGCGCATATCCGTTCCCTGAAGATCGAACCGGAGATCGTTTTCGGTCTGAAACAGCCGATCTCGGGGGAGGGTCTTGATGCTGCCGCTGCGCTCGCCTCGACGGACTGGCTGGCAATCGGATTCGAAATCATCGATTGTCCTTATTCCGAATGGAAGTTCCAGCCCACTGATTTCATTGCATCTTTCGGCCTTCATGCCGCGCTCGTAGTCGGAGAGCGTGTGCCGATACGGACAGATCTCATCCCGAAACTGGTTGACGAGTTGCCGAACTTCAAGGTGCGCGTGTCAAAGAACGGAGATTTTCTGGAGGAAGGATCGGGCAAGAATTCTTTGAAGAGTCCCGCTCTGTGCCTGGCCGAACTCGGCGCCGCTATCTCGCGGCGATTCCCAAGTGAATCGCTTGGCGCTGGAGAAATCGTCAGCTCGGGGACGCTCACAGCAGGACATTCGACCGACCGGGGCGATCTCTGGACAGTCGGGATCGAAGGTCTACCGCTGCCGTCGTTGACACTACGTTTGTCTTGATCTGAACATGGATGAGTTCGGTTCGTAGAACCTAGGCGCTGATCATCGCCTCTCAGCGTCGCCACAAATCACGGTGTCCAGCTGCTGGTCGCCGGACAAGTCTTCCGCTCTCCAATTGAAAACAGGGTCGAGCCCTTCCGACTTCAACTGGCCTGAGTAGATCGGAGCATCGTAGGAACCAGACGTAAATTGGCATCCGCCGCGTTGAAGTGAATAACCACCCGGTGTGGTGGCGCAGTTGAGGGTGAAGAGACAGCCGCCACCTCTGGCCAATTCAAGGCATACATCCCACTCTTCTCGCGTGCTCACAAACGCTGCGGTCGTTGGCGAAAACATATTATGGAGAGCAACCGTCACCAGGAACTCCTGGCGTGTGGGAGTGTAAGGTGTGTCTTGCAGAATGGCTCCAGGAGCCAGCTTCAGACGGGGAGTACCGAGAAGGGTGGCGCCGGCTCCGTGGTGCTTTTTCAGGTACTCCTCATGCAACATCAGCATCGCCCAGTCCCGCCTCCAGTCCGAAAGGCCTGAGAGCACTCCGACACCGACTCGCTCAACGCCGCCCGCAAGCATCCGTTCGTAGGTGTCCAAACGATATTCGAAATTTGCTTTTTTGGTCCTGCCGGGATGAAGCATAGCGTATCGAGTCGTGTCGTAGGTTTCCTGCCAAAGCACTGACCAGCACAGTCCGGCCTCGACCAAGCGACGGTAATCGCTCTCTTCCAATGACTCCGCGCTGATCCCGACCAGGCCCCCGCCATGGCGCTCCAGCACAAGTCGCAAGAGTTCCACGTGGCGGCACATCGAATCGACGCGCATTCGCGGATCGCTGGCGTATACCAGCTCAAGAACTTTCTGCCCTTTCTGCTCGACGAGATAAATCGCCTCCTGCTCAAGCTCGTCATCGGTCAATCGCCGGCGCTCGACCTCGATGCCTTTATTGCCTCCGCGGAAATTGCAATAAAGACACTGCTCCTCGCAAATGCTGGTCGCGTAGATAGGGACGATCACGAAAACTCGCCCGCCATAAAGATTCGCTTTGACCTCTGCAGAACGGGCTAGGATGGCTCGATCTAACTCGCCTCCATGTCCGAACTCGGTGCTCCAAAAGAAGGGGGCGTAGTCGGATGCAACCGTGGGCCGGAGCGAGTCCAGAGGTACCGGGCACGTACGGGACAACTCTATGGCCTGTTCGCAGGCGATTTTGTAGTGATCAGAGAACATGGGAATTCTTTTACTTTTGTTGTTTGTACTTTAACGATACGCGGATGTCATTCGCGTGAGTGTGATTGGACACACGAGCGCATGTGATGGCCGTCGGACGAGCCAGCAGGTGGCATTCGGCCAGCATGACGGCTGGGCGTCAGCACTTTCCCCGAGTCGCCTTTTCCAGTAGATACAGATAGGAACGATAGACTTGGCCTGTAGCTCGGGTCATTCCGATCTCGCAGGTTCGACTACTCGAATAACAAGAGTCAGCCTGTAGCGCTTGAACTTCGACTGCTTCCAGTTTGGTGGCTGATTGCGTCAATTCAGGGAAAAGAAACCCTCGATCCCCTGCGAAGGCACAACATCCTGCATTCGGCGGAATCAATACATCGTCACTGCATGCTTTCACAATGGCTTCCAGTTTTGCCGTGATCCCCATCTTGGTTACCGAACACACGGGATGCAGCGCGACGGAGTCGGCCTTTGCTCGAATCGTCAGTTTAGGCAATAGTTCATCGTGCACGAACTCGATGGAATCCAGAAATCTCAGTCGATCGAAGCGTCTCTGGTTTTCAGAACTTAGATAAGGGCGTGCCGTTTTCAGCGAATACGTACATGGGCTCGTGTCGACCACGACGGACAGCTTCCCTTCTTCGGACCATCGCCAGAACCGCTCGACGGCCGCATTTGCGGCGATGGCGTGGGCGCGAGTGAAGCCCTTGGAGGAGAATGGCATGCCGCAGCAGGTGCCCGCCACGTCGGATGGAATGTAGACCGGCACGCCTGCGCGCCGGGCCATCTCAACGGTTACCTCCATCAGAGATTTGTCTTTGGCTTCAGCGGGCAACCGTCCCATGATGCGCGAAATGCACGCAGGAAAATAAACCGCACCGGCGCCTTCCTTCTGAGTTCGAGGAATACTGGCGGCTGCGAAGGGAGTGTCAGACATCCATTCGCTCATGTTGTTTCCGGTAAACCCTTTCAGCCAACGAGTCAACGAACGCATGCCGTCGATGCCGATAATTCTTTCCGCAGCGTGTCCAAGGCGCAGCGCCCAACGCAAGCCGCTTTCCACGACACTAAAGTTGCTGGCGATGCGGACCGCCCAGTCCTGCTCCCTTGGAGTAGCGCGCACGTTACGCAAGCGCTTCACCAGTTGCCCGGTGTCGATATTGACCGGACAAGCCGTGGCACAGAGCCCATCCGTCGCGCAGGTATCGAGCGCCATGTAGGGAAATTCGCGCTCCAGCGCATTCCACAAAGAAGCATTCCCCGCTTCTTTCTGTCTTGCCATCTCGCGACGCACCACGATCCGTTGTCGTGGCGTTAGTGTCAATTCGCGGCTGGGGCACTTGGGTTCGCAATAGCCGCACTCGATGCATTTGTCGATTTCAGCCTCAACGGACGGAATCCGTTTGAGATCTGCGAGGTGCGCCTTCGCGTCAGAGTTGATGATCACGCCGGGATTGAGCAGACTGTTGGGATCTGCCAGGCGCTTCAGTTGAGCCATGATCTGGTAGGCTTCGCCGCCCCATTCTGTCTCCACAAAGGGCGCCATGTTGCGCCCCGTGCCATGTTCCGCCTTCAGTGCGCCATCGTAGCGATGGACCACGACTTCGACCATATCGTCAATGAAGTGGGCATACTGATCGACAGCCGCTTGATCATTAAAACTTTGCGTGATCACAAAATGCAAATTGCCGTCCTTGGCATGGCCGAAGACGATGGCATTGGGATATTGATGCTTAATGAAAAGACGGTTGAGATCGTACGTCGCATCGGCCAGGACCTCCACCGGAAACGCGACGTCTTCGATGATGACCGTCGTACCGCTCTCGCGCACCGAGCCCACGGACGGAAACATTCCGGCGCGAATTTTCCACAACAAGGCTTGCTCCGCGGCGGCATGGGTGAAGCACGCGGGCTCGAACAACTTCAGCCCGCCGACAGCATCCCTGGCAAGTCCTTCCAACTCGGAGCGGCTGCTCTCTTCTGCCGATTGGAACTCGACGAGTAAACCGGCGGCTCCGTCCGGAAGCGTTTTGATCGAGCCCGGTATGCCCGCCTGATTCTCGACCGAGCGCAGCGAAGCCCGGTCCATGATCTCCAGAGCTTTCGCACCCGCCGTCCGTAAGGGAACGATGGAGTCAGCAGCCGCATATAAATCGGAATACAGCAGAAGCCCTGTGTATTTCACTGGCAGATCTGGAACCGTGTTCAACACGGCTTCTGCGATAAACGCCAGAGTTCCCTCGGCTCCAATCAACAAGTGCTGAAAAATATCGGCAGCGGTATCGAAATCGAGGAAAGCGTTCAGCGAGTAACCAGTTGTATTTTTTCGTTTGTATTTTGTGCGCACTCGCTCGCGCAGATCAGCATTGCGCTCCAGCTTTTGCTTCAGCTCCAGAACGCCGCGGGCGAGTTCTGGCTCGTGCGCGTGAAATTGCGCATCCGCGTCAGGCTGCGATGTGTCGATCACGGTGCCTGAGGGCAGCATGAACTTCATCGACCTCAGAGTGTGATAGGCGTTCTGCTCGACTCCACAGCACATGCCGCTGGAATTATTGGAGAGAATCCCGCCCAGGGTGCAAGTCGCAATCGATGCTGGATCGGGTCCGATTTTTGCTTTATACGGCGCAAGCGCTGCATTGGCTCGCGCACCAATCACTCCCGGCTGCACCCGTATCTGCTTGCCGCCATCTTCCACGTTCACCGCGCGCCAATTTCGCGCGATGTCTACCAGCAAACCGTCGGAGATCGACTGCCCCGACAAACTGGTGCCGGCGGCGCGGAAGGTCATCGGGATCTTTTGCTGCTGGCTGAACGCGAACAGTGCTCGAATCTCTTCCAGCCCTTTGCTCTGCACTATAGCTCTGGGGATCAAGCGATAGAAACTTGCGTCCGAAGCGTAGGCGATCAGCTCGATCGGACGGATCAAAATGCGCGAAGTGTCGATAGCGGCAGCAAGTTGAGCCTGGATCTGCTGGGAAGAAAGCTGCACGGGAACTACCTCGGCCGCCGCCATAATTTTCTCCAACCTAAGAAACCACCCGGTGGCCGTAAGCCGTTTATTCGAACTTCTCCGCCAGGCGCTCTACCGTGTGTTCGACCTTGATGGCCGAGTTCTGTTTGTCCAGGCCGCCGCGGATCTGCATCACACAACCGGGACAATCCATCACCGCAATCGGTGCTCCGCTCTTCTTGATATTGACCAGTTTGCGTTCCAGGATGGGCGCTGAAATTTCCGGCAGCTTGAGCGAATACGATCCGCCCATGCCGCAGCACATATCCGCCTCGTACATTTCTGAAATCTCATAGCCGGCTTGGGCGAGCAATTGCCGCGGCTCCTGGCTGGCGTGCAGCGTGCGCTTCAAATGGCAGGAATCATGATAAGTGATCTTCCCCAACTGCTGACCTTCTTTGAATTTTAAGCGGCCCGCATCCACCAGTTTCTTGACCAAGCTCGAAAAGTCGATCACCTTCTCCGCAAGTTGCCGCGCCCGCGGCAGCGATTCGGCCTGTCCGAGACTTTCAAATGTGCTAATGAACTCGTGCTTCAGCGCCACTGTGCAGGTCGGACATGCGGAGACCACATAACTGACATCGTTCGCCAACAACGCGTCGATGTTGTCATTGGCATTCTGCGCGGCGACTTCGTAGGCTCCGCTATAGCGGGCGGGCGCGCCGCAACAGGTCTGGCCTTCGGGAAACACAACCTCGATGCCGGCTTTATTCATGATCTTCACCAGCGATTCGCCCATGTTCGGATAGGCGAAGTCGATCAGACAGCCCGCGTAGAACGCAATCTTCTCCTTGCATGCTGGCTGCTGGATTTTTCTGATGGTGTCCCGCAGCGGCGCTTCGGCAATCGCGGGAAGGCTGCGGAATTCCGTCATGTCCGACAGAAAAAACGGCAGGTGCCGAATGAAGTTCCCTTTCTGCAGCGGCTTCTGCAGCACGTACGCCGCGCGCAGCATGGAATGGAAGAGTCTGCGGTTGTTGACGACCGAGAAGATCGCTTTCTGCGCGAGTGGTTGTCCTTTTTCGACGGCAATGCGGCGGCGCAGTTCGAGAATTAATCCGGGAATGTCGATCTTGCCGGGACAGACTTCCGTGCAGTTGCCACATTGTATGCACAAGCTCTGAATGTCGTCCGCTGCCTTCAGCGCGTCGAACCATGCGGTCAGAATCGTGCCAATGCCCCCCGTATAGATCTTGCCAAACACATGTCCGCCTACCAGACGGAATACCGGGCAAACGTTCAGGCACGAAGCACAACGGATGCATTGCATCGCCTGCTTGAATTTCGGGTCCTGCGACATCTCCGTCCGCCGGTTATCCATCAGGATCACGTGCAGTTGCTTCAGCGATCCGTCGGTGTTCGGCACGGGGCCGCTAATCATGGAGACGTAGCTGGTCATCAACTGCGCGGTTGCGCTCTTCGGTAGAGCCGTCAACACAGGCACAACGTCGTCGAACTTCTCCATCAATTTTTCGAGACCGACGATCGCCACGTGGATCTTGGGGAGCGTCGTTACCAGGCGAGCGTTGCCTTCATTCGTAACGATTACAAGGGTTCCGGTCTCCGCGACCGCGATATTCGCTCCGGTGATGCCCATCTCCGCTTCGAGAAACTTGGTGCGCAGTTTAGCTCGCGCGAATTTCACCAGTTTCGGGATGTCTGGCTTCTGCCCTGGTTCAACCTTTTCGCTGAAGACCGTGGCTACTTCTTCTTTGGTCATGTGGATGGCGGGCATGACCATGTGCGATGGCGTTTGTCCGGCTAGTTGAATGATCCATTCCCCCAGATCGGTCTCACCCACCTCGATTCCGGCCGATTCGAGATGCTTATTGAGATGAATCTCTTCGGAAGCCATCGACTTCGATTTCACCACGCTCTTGACGCCATTCTCTCGGGCGAGATTCAGGATGTATTCGCGCACCTTTGCGGGATCGTTGGTGCGAAATACTTTGGTCCCGCGGGCTTCCGCGTTCTTCGCAAAGAGATCAGCCAGTTCGTCAAGATGCGAGGCCGCGTAGGATTTTCGCTCAGCGATTTGCGTCCGCAGGGCTTCGAAATCATAGCCCTCATAGGCTTTTTGTCGGCTGGTGCGGTAGGCCTCCGAGAATCGTCCGAGAGCCCCAGTGAGGTTTGGGTTGTGTACCGCCTTGACGATGGCCTCGCGAAACTTGGTTTCCATCAGTTCACCCTTCCTCCTGCGGACAAGACATCGTAGAAAACAATGACGAGTTTCTCCGGACCGTGCACGCCGATGGTAAGCACCCGCTCGATGTCCGCCGTGCGGCTGGGTCCAGTAATGAAGGAGATGTAATTCGTCTGCTCCGGCCGGATCCTAGTCAGGGCCGATGGCAAGTCGGGCACGAGATGATCGCTCTCGACCAGCGCGATGTGAATCAGCGGGAGCGTCGAGACCAGCCTGCAATCGACCGGAGCGGCGTCCTGCATAAGCGTTCCGGTGTTCGCGATGGCCCAGTCCAGTTGACTGATTCCGACTTTCGCCAGGGCTGAAACTTCGCGATTCACTTGGAAAATCAACCCTGGTACGCTGGCTGAGATCTGCTTCTGGTCGAACTCCTCGAGAAACCGGCACGATGCCCACACTGCATAGGCCAGCGGTTCATTGCAGACCCCAGCGCCTCTCAAGTATTCCAGTATGAAATTCAGAGCATCGTTCTTCCCAGAGAAGCGGTGGACTTCGGCGTTAACTGCTTCCGCGCGGAGCTTGAAAGTTTCAAATACAGCATCCATTCGTGGCACCCTGGTCCCGCGTCACCCGACTGTCTTTGCAGCTTCTTGAAAGACGTCTTGCACACCGAAGCGATTCGCCTCCGGCTTTGCGTTTTGGGTGGCGCAGCGGTTCACCGCCGCGAGAACCCCCTGATTTTGTCGGCGGCTTTAGAGGTAAACGCAAAACCGCACGTTTTCAGCAGGCTATCCAGCCAAAATTGTCAGCGCACGACCATCTGCGTGAACGGATACACGTAGGCCATGAGGAGGACGAAGATGCCGACCAGCGAGGCCAGCGCAATGCTGTGCCAGAAAACGTAGCGCAGAATGTCGCCCTCATGCCCATACCATTGGGTCGCAGTACTGGCGACGACGATGCTCTGCGCGTCAATCATCTTTCCCATGACGCCTCCGGTGGTGTTGGCAGCCGCCATCAGCGCCGGAGAAACATTCACCTGCTGCGCCGAAATCTTTTGCAGACTGCCGAACAACACATTCGAAGAGGTGTCCGAGCCGGTTAAGGCCACTCCGAGCCAGCCGAGCAGGGTTCCGAAAAATGGGTACAGATGTCCCGTGCGCGCGAACGCCAAACCCATGGTTGCGTCCAGTCCGGAATACCGAGTCAACATTCCGATCGCCAACATGGCGCCAATGGTCAGCAGGGAGAAGCGCACCTTCACGATGGTTCTTCCGTACACCGAAAAGATCTTACGCAAGCTGAGTCCCATCACCAGACCCGACAGAATTCCCGCGAGCAGAATGCCAGTCCCGGTCGCACTGACCCAATTCAATCCAAAAACTGCGCCTTCTTTGGTCGGCTTGGGAACTACCGGCGGGACACGAAGCACCAGATTGTTCAAGGCGGTAACGGGAAACTGTGGATTGGTGACCTTGCTTGGTGGAGTTTTCCAATGAGCCATCGAAGCAAAAGTTTTTTCCGGCGCGTTCATAAAGTTTTTGCCGGTTTGCGTGCCCCACAGAAAAACAATCACACTCAGGATCACCCACGGAACCCATGCGCGCGTGATCTGGGATCGAGTGAACCCGTGATCCGCGTGGTGGCCCGTCTTGCTCGCTTCGCCGTCGAACGTCCAAACGCGTTTGGGATGCCAGATAAAAAGGAAGCCAATCAGGCAACTCATGGAAACAACCGACGCGACAACATTGACCACCCAAGGCCCATGCAGGTTTGACATCAGCAATTGCGGAATCGCAAATGAGACACCCGCAACCAGAATTGCAGGCCATACCTCCATCATGCCGCCCCATCCGGCGAATGCACACACCAGCCAAAACGGCACCAGAACACAGAAGGGGGTGAGAATGCGTCCCGCCATGGCTCCCAGCATGATTTCGCTGAATCCCGTGACCTTGGCCAGCGCAATGATCGGCGTGCCTAGCGCACCAAACGCCACGGGCGCCGTGTTTGCGATCAGCGACAGGCCGGAAGCTTGCAGTGGTCTGAATCCCAGCCCAATGAGCAGAGCGGCGGTCACCGCTACCGGTGTGCCGAAGCCAGCCGCGCCTTCAAAGAATGCGCCAAAACAAAAAGCGATCAGGAGCAGCTGCAGGCGACGGTCCTGCGTGATGCCGGTGAGACTGTGCTGCAGAATATTGAATTGTCCGGATTCGACGGTGAGCTGATACATGAAGATGACATTCAGCACAATCCAGCCAATCGGGAAAAGTCCGTAACCGGCGCCATAGACTGCTGTGGCTCCGGCGAGTCGCGCGGGCATGTGAAAACCAAAGATGGCGGTGAGCAGTGCCGCTGCCAGACCGGCCAAAGCCGCATAATGCGCCTTCACGTGTCCCAGTGCGAGGCTCCCCAGCAATACTACGATCGGAAGCGCGGCCAGCACCGTGGACAGCCACCAATGCCCGGTTGGGTCATAACCCTGCGCCCACGGCGAAGATAGAGCGGGAATTTTGAGGACCGCGATAGCGGCAATTGCAGCGACGATGATGACGAGCGCGGAAGCTAAAAGGTTCACCTGCGGAGGAGCCGGCGGCGCCGGAGGAATCACTGCCATCCCCGGCTTCTCGGCCGGTATGATCGTAGTTGCCATGTATCACCCTTACTGAGCCAGGACCTGCCGCATAGCAGGACGCGGGCCAATCGTAGGATGGCCTGGTCAACCACGCTGTGATCTGCATCACTTCGCCATGTGATCTGCCGCCGTTGTTCTCTACGGTGGTCCCCTTCGAAAACACCAGAGCAAACGTGCCCTAGCCAGAAGGAAGAATCTCGAAACACACCGCCCTGGCAGCGCCGCCCCGCTCTTGCTTGGAAACCTTGGAACTCCCGTCATTGCAGCCAAAGGTCAGCCGGTAGGCGGAGGCCCGAACCGAGCTATGCGCGGTCAATCGCGCCCTTCTGGCAAGAACCAAAGTCTCTGGCACGGCAAGCTCCGATCGTTGACGAGAACTCGCCTCCCCCTTAAGATGGAGCGACTCGAAAGCGGCGTATCGCCTTAATGATCTGAATGATCGGGCAGACCATATCGCATTACCGAATCGTCGAGAAACTGGGTGGCGGCGGCATGGGCGTGGTCTACAAGGCGGAGGACACTCGGCTGCACCGCTTTGTCGCCCTTAAGTTCCTGCCCGATGACGTGGCCAGGGATCCCCAGGCTCTTAGCCGCTTCCAGCGTGAAGCACAGGCGGCTTCCGCCCTGAATCATCCGAACATCTGCACCATCTATGACATCGGCCAGGAAAATGGCGTCGCTTTCATCGCCATGGAATACCTGGACGGCACGACCCTGAAGCACATGGTCGAAGGCCATCCGCTCAAGACTGCACAGCTGCTCGAACTGGGCATCCAGATCTCGGATGCTCTCGAGGCGGCGCACTCCGGCGGAATCGTGCATCGCGACATCAAGCCTGCGAATATCTTTGTCACCCAAAGAGGTCAGGCCAAGGTCCTCGACTTTGGCTTGGCGAAACTCGCCGCGCACGGGAGTCTCACCCTGGACGGATCCGCAGCTACGATCGGGTCGCCAACTGCCGTCAGCCCCGATCAACTCACAACGCCGGGAACGGCGATGGGAACGATCGGTTATATGTCGCCCGAGCAAGCGCGCGGCGAGACGCTGGACCATCGCACGGATCTGTTTTCTTTCGGCGTTGTGCTTTACGAAATGGCCACCGGCAAGCAGCCGTTTTCAGGAGCGACCTCGGCCATTATCTTTGAAGCGATTCTGAATAAAGTGCCTCCTCCGCCTGTCCTGCTAAATCCGGGACTGCCGCCGCAAATCGAAACTATCCTGAACAAGGCGCTGGAAAAAGATCGCGAGCTGCGCTGCCAGAGCGCGGCCGAGATTCGCGCCGACCTCAAGCGGCTGAAGCGCGACACCGATTCTTCCCGCGGCGGGGCCAGCGGTGTTACGCCGCTAGCTGCAGCTAGCAGCACGAAAGAAGCTCCTCCCGTCATTGCGCCAGAAAACAAAGAGACTAAACGGAAGGGTAGTCGCCTTCTGCCGGTTCTAATTTCCTGTGGTTTTCTGATTGCTCTTGCAATCGGGCTAGTGCTGGGCAAACACCTGTGGGGGTCGGCTGCGGCCAGCGCTCCCCTCTATCACGAGATTACCTTCCGCCGCGGCGAAATTCGCTCCGCCCGCTTTGCGCCGGATGGGCAGACCATCTTGTACAGCGCCGCATGGCAGGGGAATCCAGTAGAGACATTCTCTGCGCGCCAGGGTATGGTCGAGTCGCGTTCTTTGGGCCTGGGCCGCGCCGAGCTTCTAGCCATCTCATCGACGGGCGAAATGGCGCTTTCCTTGGGCAGCCATCCCGTCGGAACCTGGATCAACGTGGGCACACTGGCCAGGGCGCCTTTGGCTGGCGGTGCACCCCGGCCAATTCTGGAAGATGTTGAATGGGCAGATTGGGCCCCCGACGGAAATAGCCTGGCCGTGGTGCGCAATGTGGGCGGCCGCGACCGGCTCGAGTTTCCCATCGGCAAGGTTCTCTACGAGACCAGCGGCGGCTGGATAAGTTACCCGCGAGTCTCTCCAAAGGGCGACCTCGTCGCCTTCATGGACCATCCCAACCAGGGAGATGATGGAGGCTCCGTCGCCATCGTCGATTTGTCAGGTCGCAAGACTGAGCTAACCCGCGAGTGGTACGGAACGCAAGGACTTGCCTGGTCGCCCGACGGCCGGGAAGTCTGGTTCACCGCCAGCGAATTGGGACTCTTTCACTACATCACTGCCGTCGACCTGTCGGGTAAGCAGCGGTTGGTGACGCGCGTGCCCGGGTCTCTGGTGGTATTCGATATCTGGCGCGACGGACGGGTGCTGCTGGCTCGCGCCGACCGCCGGCGCGAGGTCATGGCTCTGTACGCAGGCCAGACCAAGGAGCGAGATCTCTCCTGGCTCGACTATTCCTATCCCGCCGACCTTTCCGCTGACGGCAAGACTCTTCTTTTTGACGAGGAAGGAATTGGCGGCGGCGTGCAGTACGGAAATGCACAGGAGCTGACCTACGCAGTTTACATTCGCAACACCGATGGCACGCCGGCAATTCGACTCGGCGAGGGTGGCGCCACCGCTCTTTCCCCCGACCAAAAATGGGCCATCGTACAAACGCCGAGCTCACCCGAACAACTTCGGCTGTTGCCCACCGGAGCGGGTGAAACTCAATCGCTTACCAACGATTCCATCAACCACCAGTGGGCCCGATGGTTTCCCGACGGCAAGCGCTTTGTCTTCTCGGGGAATGAGCCGGGGAAAGGCGTACGGCTCTATACGCAGGAAATCTCCGGAGGGAAGCCGAAGGCGATTTCCCCCGAAGGGGTAGACGCTGTGGCATTTGCGATTTCGCCGGACGGCCAATTGGTCGTTGGAATCGGTCCCGACCAAAAGGGCTACTTATTTTCTTCGGCCGGAGGGGAACCTCGAATCGTTGCCGGCATGCAACCCGGAGATATTCCCATCAATTGGAGTGAGGATGCCCACTCCATTTTTCTGTATCGAACCGGCGAGGTGCCTGCCAAAGTTTATCGATTGGAATTAGCAGCGGGAAAGAAAACGGTGTGGAAGGAGATTGCTCCGCTCGATCCCACCGGCGTTTCCACCATCGGACCGATTCTGATGACACCGGACGGGAAAACCTATGTATATGGTTTTCATCGAACGCTCGGAGACCTCTATTTGGTGGAAGGGCTGAAGTAAATCTCGCCGTTTCTTACCGGAGCTGAGGTTAAGTCTTTGTGAGGCACTCCCGAGCCGTCCACCCCTTCATTTCGCGACACCCCGAGACATGCTGATGGGAACGGTCTGCATCGCAAGATTCCACCCGCGGATGGCCAACTGCGCCGGACCATTCGCCGACTTCGTGGGATAATCGATTTCAATCTCCCGAGTTTCCCCAGGTAACAGGGACACATAGTTGTCGGTGTAATACGCTGGCAAAATCCGGGATCCATCTGCCGCATTCACCAGTGTCAGTTTGTTCTCAAGCGATGCCGCTGTCCCCGTATTTCGCAACTCCACTTGCACATGGATTTCCTCGCCGGCGCGCGCAGCCTTGGCTGTCAAAGCTAAGGAAGACGCTGCCAGTCGATTCAGTCGCCGATAGGATGAACTCGCGCCCCCCATCCAGTAGAGATTATCCGACACCAACTCGCCTGAAGAGTTTCGCAGCTCCAACTTTACGAACACCATCCCGTCTGGCAACAGCAACGGTGCAAGTTCCAGCTTAAATCCATCCGTAACGCTGTCGGCGGCTGCGTCTTTCTGCTCCTCATGATGCAATAGCAGTTTGTTGTCGAGCGAAAAAACGCTTGCGCTGACCTGCAAGCCCCTATGCGGATCATTGCTTGTATTCACCACAGCCACATCGTAGTTCGAAAGATCGAGTTGCACATGTACCGGCTCGCAAGCCTTCTTTACGCCATAGAACGAAGACTGCGTATCGTAATCTGAGTTGAGGATCTGCCAGGTATTGCTCGGCCATGCAGGCTGTGTCATCCACAACATCCGGCCGCTGTTCGGAGCCCACAAGTGTGCATTCATCCCCTCGAAAATCGCCCGATGGTCTACGTAGTCGAGCATCTGGACCTTGCGCTCGAAATCTTCTAGGCTCGCTGGAGCCCCGAACTCGGCTTGCATCTCCGCCATGAGAGGTGCCATATCGCCGTTCCCGCTCTGGTGCCAGTCGTGATAGGCCCAGTCATCGCTGACCGGCCACTGATCCGCCTTCGGAATCCACGCCTGGAAAGACTCCAGAGTCGAGAACGATGGCGTCCCCGTCTCCACCGAGAATCCGCGATTCAATGTCGTGTAGTAGAGCACCGGATCTGTGTACCGGTACGGCCCGCTGTTTTGCAGATTGATGCGGTTGGAACTCGGCGAATAATAGCGCGTGCCGTCCAGGGATCGCACCAGATCGGCGAGGCCTTTGTTGAGCACGGGCTGCGGCACGCCTTCGTTGCGACCACACCACATCACAATCGACGGATGATTCCGAAATCGCAGGATAGTATCCTGCGCATTTTTCAGAAACAGATCAGGATCCTCGGCCTCGACGTTATAGTTCTCTGTCGATTCCCAAAAATCGTTCCACACTAAAAGTCCATATTCATCGGCAAGATCATAAAAAACCTCTTCGGTATTCTGACCGACCCAGTTGCGGATGATGTTCAAATTGGCATCGCGGTGGAGGCGAAAGTAGGGCTCCAGATGTTCGCGAGAGACGCGCTTGCGCGAGTCGTCCATGCCCCAGTTTCCGCCCCGGCAGGCGATCCGTACGCCGTTTACTTTGATCACCAGGTAAGGAGCAGCTTTCGAATCATCGAGTAACCGCAGCGACGGCGACGATTCACCACCCGGCGCGAGCGAAGATACCCACGACTTCCATCCCTCCTTCCACTGCGGAGGAAAACTTGGCGGAAACGGCTCGGCAGCGGGAATGTCGCGCATCCCCTCGTGACTGACGTCGACCACCTCTTCGCCTTTCAGTCTGGCTGTCGTCGGCGAATACTCCAAACGCCGGAGGCGGCCCGTACGATCCAGCAAGCTCAACTCATACGTGATCTCACGAATGCCGAACCGCACCTCCTTTCTGTCGGACTCACTGTTGCCTCCGGAGAAACTCAACTGCAAGGTATACAACTCCGGCTTGCCGTATCCGTTCGGCCACCACAATCGCGGATGCTGCACCGTCAATTGCGATAATTCCGAGGGCGCCAACTTCACGGAACTCTTACCGGAGGCCACGGTGACCTGCTTGGCTACGGCGACGTCGCCGAAGGAAGCTTTTAGCGTCCCTGTTACCGGCGCGTTCGAAATATTTTCCAGCGGCACATTGATCTCGACATCGGCGCGGCTGGTGTCAGGCAGCGGCAGCGTAGTCACCACCTGGACGTCTCCAATCTTCACCGCGTCCGTCGCCGTAAGCGTAACCGGCTGCCATATCCCGGTATCGCGATCGCGAACCGCTGGAATCCAATCCCAACCTTCCGTCGCCACAAAGGTCGGGCCATCCAGACACATGATCCCGCCGTTCTCTCCCGGACCGCCTTTGATCGACTGCTCCTGAGGAATCCCCGGATGAGTAGGCGGGGAAATGCGCACTGCCAGAAGGTTTGGCTGCTCGTTCTTCACTACATCAGTTACATCAAAGGTGCCGCGAATGAATGCTCCCTTGATCGAGCCCAGAGACTGACCATTCAGCCACACCGCAGCCTGATAGTTGATCCCCCCGAAAGTCAGCGTCAGCCGCCGGCCGGAAGCAGCCTTCGGCGCGCGAAATTCGATGCGATACCAGTAGTCTTGCTTGTTCAAGGTCTCCGGAATCGCGAGATTGTTCAACCCGTAATCTGGATCGGGATACACGCCACGATCGACCATCGTGGTGAGTACGGTCCCAGGCACGGTCGCTTCCCACCAGTCCTTCGTACTGTATTTGGACTGCGAGATCGTGGCGCCATCCGCCGTGACCTTCGGCGCAGGCGTCATGCGCCAGCCCGCCGCCAGTGTCCACTGGTCTTTTCCGTTGGGCTGAAGTACTGGTTGCCCTTCCGGCGTTGGCTTCGCGACTGGTCGCGAAAACGAAGCTTTGCTGCGCGGCATCGTCGCCGGATCCTGTGGCGCCCGGTATCCCGCCTGCGCTCGCGTTTCAACCGGCCAAGGCTTCGATCCCTCTTCAAACTCAATTGGTGAAGAATCATCGGGCGTCTGAAAAATATTTTTGATCTCGTCGGCACTCAACGCGCTCCGGACTATGGTCAGCGAATCGATCATTCCGCCAAAATGTTGCCAATTTGATTCCGGGAAAAAAGCTGGCGCGATCTGCAACTCTGGACTCACGCTGCCGAAGTCGAGCTTGCCCCTGGCAACCTGAACTCCATCGCTGTACAGCCGAAATTGTTCGCCATCGAAGGCCGCCGCTAAGAGGTGCCGCTTACCCGGGACCAGAGAAGCTACGCCGGTAAGGTTGTTGTCTTTCCCCATCCACAAAGTTAGGTGCTCACCATCGATGGCAAGATATCTCGGAAATTCTTCTGCCGGATCTCCCATGCCCGCAACGAGAGTCGGCGCTTTCAGCGCCTCCGCTAGCTTAACCCAGGCGTACAGCGACCATGGCGAATCCGCGCGCAACACCGAATCGTCTTTTTCCAGCGGCTTCTTAAGACCATCGCCGCCGAGAAGAATCGACGCATTAAACGGTCCGTAGAAAGGTGGATTGTTCGTGACCGGCGTTTGGGAATAGCAAACCGCACTGGCGATCAAACAGAACGAGATCAGCTCGCTGTGAATCAGGCGTCGCGACCTCGAAAACCTCCGGTTCATCCGGTTCATCAAATCCCCCCTTGGACTTCCGTATTGCGGCCTCAACATGGCGACTGCCGGTTCTTATCACCAGCGAGCCGTTCTTTGCATTTGATATCGCACCGCGATTGGTCGGTTCACAGCTCTTGAATCACTCACGTGGTCGCCAGCACTTGTCGGACAGCTCTTTCCGCCTCCAGTATCGAATAGCGGTGGTCCATCGCTCCAGCGAGATCCGTATTCGCAAACGCAATCCTTCCGAAGGGCGCATTCCGCAGGAACTCTCGCGGCGCAGGCTGGCCGTCACGGCCAAAGAAAAAGCCCGGTTGTGGGCTTAGGTACGCATGCCCCCAGCGGTTCAGGATAATTCCCGCGACTTCCCGCCTCGCATCGAACCCAGAGGGTGCAAACATTTCGTTGAATCGCTCGCGGATTCGTCGCTCATATTGCCTGAAGGAAGTCCCAAGCAATTCCCCACGGCCCAGATTCCCTTGCTCCTCAGTGGAGTGACCCGGATAAGAGTACAGAATCTTCAGCGTGAGGACGATGGGAGAGTCGGGACCGATTTTCGAATCCGCGACTCCTGTAAGTGCCAGCTTGCGCACTTCCATGTAGTTGCCGATTCCTTCAAACCAGCGGCAACCGCTCATACCCATCTTGTATAGAAATCGCCAGTTCCTCACCGCAACATTGGCCATCAGGCATGGAGAACGGTGGAACTCCGCATATGCGTTGCGGTGCGTTTCCGGAAGGTCTTGCACAATGTGCTTGGTGGTCCAACTTCCTCCTGCCAACACCGCCGATCGCGCCCTGGCTCGATAGATCTGGCCGTCTTTAAGGTAGGAGATGCTGACCCAATCCGATTTGCCCGGTTCGCCGTCGTGGTGGACAGATATCGCTGTCGACGACAGCCGAAGTCTCGCGTTACTGTGCGGATCGTCCAGTGCGACAAAATTGACGTTGTTGGCGGTGACCGCAGTCACTGTATCTGGGCCTGCCACCGCCGCTGGAATTAGATTCTTCACGATCAATCTTGCAATGGTGGTGTTGCCGCCCGGGAACATCTGATCTCTGCCGTCCGTTAACGGATGCAGCATTTGGTATGCATAATCCGAGTATGCCGAGAGCGCGTCGGGGCCCAGGCCGGAGCCGCCGCCCTCCACCGGAGAGAGAAACCTCCGGACCGTCTCGCGGCTCAGGCCGAAGCGCTCCATATAGTGCTGTTCCAGCGTAATTGAATCAAGGTATCGGGAGATCGCATCGCCTTCTACTCTCGGATGCACGAATCGGTCTCCTTGCACCGGCGTGCTCTTCAGCCAACGAAGCCACTCAGTTCGGCTAGCGTCGGAAATCGGTGCGCCTTTCAGATTCTTTCCGACAGGATCGACTAACCACATCCCTTCCTTCTGTCCGAATCTCGTTCCAAACCAGAATCCATATTGCCCATGCTCCAGTCCGATTGCTTCATAGGGAGTTTGAGAAAGCGGTATCTCCGGCTCCGGTCCGGCCCACGCCTGATAGTCGAGCTTCTGCGCTTTCAAACCAATGCTGTCGTAGAACTGTGCGATGAAGCTATCGGGAGAATGAAGCTGATAAATCGCCGATCCCTGGTGAGCAATCAGCCGCTTGCCGTCCACCAGGAATTCATTTTGCTTCGCTTCGCCGCCGAAAATTGGATGGTTCTCCAGAACCAGGCACTTCGTTCCGGGGCGCGCTTGCCGTTGGAAAAACAGTGCGGCGGCAAGTCCGCTGATTCCGCCCCCGACGATTATGCAATCGTAAGTCTCCCCGGTATCGATGATGCCCTTCGGCAGCGGGTCATAAACCCCATCGCGGACGGTGTGCCCTGCCTGCATGACTGCCTGCGTATTCCCATTGGATGTGCTGTACTCGCCAACTCCGCCATAACCGGTAAATTCGTCTGCATCCGCCAGGAGTTCCGCAGGAGTAATGGATTCGAGCAAGAGGGCGCCGGAAGCCAGCATTGCAGAACCCAGGAAATCACGGCGCGTAATGGCATCGTTCATCCCCAGATTTGTATCGCCGGGGACCGCGGGTTTTGGAGTCATAGTTTGGTTCGCATCTTGAGGACTGCGCAGTTCATTTTCACACACCTCACAATGTCCAGCGGATTCCCTGCCCCAGGATTGCGACGAACAGAACCGAAGCAGTCGCTGCAAGAACAATCACGGGAATGCTGCGCCGGACAGGAGTGACAGCTAGAAGCTTCTGATCTGCATGCAATGGAAACAAAGATGGAACAGCGAAGAGGCCCACCCATGACGCGAAGCCGCTGAGTGCGCCGGAGTACAGCATCTCGATCCGTCCCCGTGGATCAAAGATCGGACCGGCACACGCGATCAAACCGCCTGCAACGCACAGAGATAATAGCAGGCGAACCAGGCGGGAACGCCATTGCGGGGTCGCTGCACTCAGCACGAAATGAAGCTCAGAACTGCTGAGTGACATCGCGCCGCGATACAGGACAAGACCAATTATGCAGAGCAGGGCCCGCCAAAGCCAGGCAGGCGTGAATCCTTCGATAAGCGCCATGCCATCTCCGTGGCCTGTGACTCCGCACTTCATCAGATAACCAAATTCCCAGAATAGGCTGAACGACATGCTAGTCCAGAGAAATAGCCGCAGTCCTGGAGCCGTTCGGCGAATCGATCGTTGAGTGAGCAAGCAAATACCCGCCCAAATCAAATTTCCCGCGGGTCCGCCAATATCGAAGATTCTCCAGTTTGGACTGGGCAATTGAGATTCATAAATCAGCCGGGTCGTGGTCAATATTCCAGACCTGCCGCCAGCGATGAGCAACCCGATCCCGTGCCCCACCACTTCAGGTGCAAGATCAGCGCTGATGAAGGCGAGAACGCCGAAGGCGGCGACGCTGATGAGATCGTCTTCCTCCGTGGCGGAACGCGGCACAGCAGGAGAAAGTCTTGCTGAAGTCCCGGATGTCATTGTGAATCGACCAGTCTAAATGATCGCGTGACAGCCAGCTCTCCCATATCCCGTAAGGGCAAAGTTCGCCAACATGAGTCCAAATCAATAAGTAGGAATTCGCCAGCTTTGAAGGCGAATCGGCGGGCGAGATGGCGCACATGCTGGTGTGATTCCGGTCACGGCGCGGCGAGTCGCCCTAAAGGCATTATGAAAATGAAATTCAATTTCAAGTTGGATTTTATTTTTATGTCTCTATTTCCGACGTCGCATATAGATAGAAAGAGGCGCCGAGTGAATGTAGGTATTCTGTTTGGAACGCAAGAGCGCAACGCAGCAATCCTGCCGAGTGTTTGGATCGTAATCGTCTTTGTCTTTATCTTCATCTTCATCTTTTCCTTTCCAAGTTTCGCGATCGACGCGGAAACGGTTTCTGGAACCGTGGTCGATCCTAGTGGCGCCGTCGTGTCGTCAGCGACCGTGATCATCCGCAACTCGGATACGGGCGCGCAGCAGAATTCCGCCACCGATGCTGAAGGCGTTTACCGCTTTCCCGATCTCCCCGCAGGACCGTACGAGATCGAGATCACCGCACCCGGTTTTAAGCCATATCGACAAACTGGCGTGAAGCTTGCCGCGCCGGGTGCAATCAAAGTGGACGTTCAACTCGAACTGAAGTCAGAAGCCACGACGGTCGAGGTTAGCGCCGACAAGATCCAGATCGACGTCTCGACCACGCAAATGGGAGAAGCCATCGCCGCCAAGCAGATGAGCGCCGTACCACTCAACGGACGCAGCTTTACCGATCTGATGGCCATTCAACCAGGCGTTGTTCCAGCCAGTTCACAGCAGCCTAATGCGGTGGTCATGAGCGGCGTCACCAGCACATCCCCATCCGGCGACCTGAACGCCGGAAACACCTCCATCAGCGGCCAGCGGGAGACCACGAATGGCTTCCGCGTTAACGGCAGCGATGTGGAAGAGGACGTCAACATGGGGACCGCTATCGTTCCGAATCTTGATTCAATTCAGGAGTTGCGCGTTCTCACGAACAGCTTCGATGCCGAATACGGCAATTACAGCGGTGGGCAGGTTCTGGTTCTCACGAACGCCGGTTCCAATCAGTTCCATGGAGACGCATTCGAATTCTTGCGCAATACCAATCTTGACGCACGGAATTATTTCTCCGCCGAACGTGCGCAGTTCGAGCAGAATCAGTTTGGCGGAACGCTCGGCGGCCCCGTGATTAAGAATCGAGTGTTCTTCTTCACGGACTATCAAGGCACTCGCCTCAACCAAGGGGTTGACACAGGGAGAATTTCAGTTCCATCTCTCCAGGATCGCATCGGCAATCGTTCGGATCTGGCGGGGTCGTTGACGGGTGTTGTGAACGGCGATTACTGGGCCGGTTCGCTTTCACAGAAACTGGGCTATCCAGTCTATTCGGGCGAGCCTTACTACACACCCGGGTGCACTCAACCCTCGCAGTGCGTCTTGCCCAACGCTTCGATTCCAGAAAATCGATGGTCGGGCCCCGCGAAGGCCTTGCTGCAGTATATTCCCAAGCCAGATCAGGCGGGCAATACGTTCTCGACCTCGTCCTACAGCGAAACGCTTCGCGACGATAAAGGCGCGATGCGAATCGACGCCGACACACGCTGGGGAACAGTTGCCGCGTACTACTTTCTCGACGACTACTCGCTGAACAATCCCTACCCGACAGGTCAGGGTGGGGCGAGTGTCCCGGGCTTCAACGCCCTGACGCTGGGCCGGGCGCAATTGCTGAGCCTGGGCATCACCAGGGCGTTCGGGACGAATGCAGTGAACGAATCCCATTTCAGCTATATGCGCGCCGCCAACAATGCGGGCCACCCAATCGGTGGCGTCGGGCCGACTCTCGCTTCGCAGGGATTCATTGGGCCCACGGGCACACCGGGAATCGTTCCACTAGCCCCGAGCATTGAAGGCATCGAGAATGTTTCGTTCAACGACTTCGCATTCGGCGAAGACATCACGGGACTAACGCAAGTCAACAATACGTTTCAGTGGATGGATAACTATTCCAGAACCATCAGCAAACACACAATCAAGCTGGGCGGAGAATTTCATCTGGACCAGATCAACACCAATCCGGATTCTATTTTCAATGGCGCTTTCGTCTTCCAGGGAACCGAGACGGGCTCGGACCTGGCGGATTTTCTGCTTGGGATTGCCAGCAGCTACAACCAAGGCGATTCCCGGCGATTCTACAACCGCAACAAGTACGCCGGCTTGTTCGGTCAGGATAGCTGGCAAATCCGGTCCAACTTGATTCTCAACTACGGCCTCCGCTGGGACGTGATCTCACCCTGGGACGAAAAATATAACCAGATTCAAACTCTGATTCTCGGCGAGCAGTCGCGAGTCTATCCCGATGCGCCCGCTGGATTGGTCTTTCCCGGCGATCAAGGCGTTCCTCGGACACTTGCGCCCACAAAATACAACAGCTTCGCGCCGCGAATTGGTTTTTCCTACTCCCCCGACCAGCAGGATGGCCTGCTTGCAAAGATCTTCGGCGGACCGGGCAAGACGGATATCCGAGTGGGTTACGGACTTTTCTACACCGCATTCGAAGGATTATCCGCGGGCATCATGAGCGCCAATCCGCCCTATGGGTATGACTACACCAGTCTCGCCCCTCCGTTGTTTGCCAAACCGTTCGTCACCGCTGCCAGCGGCCAGAGTGTCGGTCAACGATTTCCCTTAACGTTGCCTGCCCTTGGAGCTTCGCCAGATCATCCGGATTCGCATGTCGACTGGTCGCAGTACCTTCCGATAACCGGAGTGCCAGCCTTCTTTCATGGGAATGTTCCACCCTACGCTGAGAGCTACAATCTCTCGCTGCAAAGGGAAATTGCCGCGAAGACTTTCTTAAGCATCAGTTATGTCGGGACCGAAGCGCATCATCTTCTCGTGCTGACTTCGGCGAATCCAGGCAATCCAGCGTTGTGCTTGAGCCTCAGTCAGCCAACGAATGTCATGCCGGGGACGCCGACCTGCGGACCATTTAGCGAGAGCGGCACCTATACCACGCCTTCCGGCGCAGTCATTCAAGGAACCCGAGGTCCATTCAGTTCAAAGTTTGCGGCCATCACGTACCAGAAGACTATCGCGAATTCGAACTACAACGCACTTCAGATCAATCTTCGCCGCAGCTCCGGACCATTGGAGTTCATGGTTGGCTACACCTACAGCAAGTCTTTCGACGAATCCTCCAGCCTGGCTGAAGCGGTGAATCCGATTGATCTACGGCTGAGCGGTGCTCTTTCTGCCTTCGACATGCGCAACAATTTTGTGGCGAGCTACAGGTACCGGCTGCCAATCGGCGATCTTTTGCGTCGAGAAGATGGCTGGACCGGCGGGTGGGCGATCTCGGGGTTGACGCGATTCACCTCTGGGTTTCCTGTGACCTTGTACAACAACACCGACCGGTCCCTGCTGGGAACCATACCAAATGGCATCAACAACAACGGCGTGGACACGCCCAACTTCACCTCTGGCAACCTCGAAATCAATAACGATCCGCGCAGTCAAAATCGTGCCTTTAACACCTCGCTCTTCACCCTCCCCGCACTGGGGCAAGTCGGCAGTGCGCCGAGACGTTTCTTCGGAGGTCCAGGCATCGACAATTTCGATATGGCGCTCGAAAAGAAGATACGGGTGTCGGAGTCCCGCTCGCTCGAGCTCAGGTTAGAGACGTTCAACGCGTTCAACCACGCTCAGTTCTATGGGCCCGCGGCTGTTAACGGCAATATCAGTAGCGCCAATTTCGGTGAGATAGTCTCCGCCGCGCCTCCCCGACTTGTCCAGCTAGCCGGAAAGTTCGTCTTCTAGGCAATTGATGGTGCCCATACCGATCGTCGCGCGGAGCAGGACACTTCCACGTTGGTTATCTCGCGAAAGGATTCACACGTTTGGGGTCGTACTTGAAATCCACAAGACCGTCACGGTAGTCCAATTCCACCTCAAGCTGCCTGAGCATGGCAAAACCCAGAAAGCCGGAAACTTCCGTCCCGGTGTGGCGGCTTACGCCGGAGAGGTCTATCGTGATAATGCCTAAGTTCGATTGCTGAAAGTGTCCGAAACGCAAAGTCGCCTTCTCGGAACTGTAGACCTTATCCACCGCGCCGCTCACACCGTGTACCCGCACGCTGTCCTCGGAACTAACCTTGCTCACCTGCCGCCCGGCACGCACCGACAGGAGATTGCTGAACGCACCTGTATCGAGTCCGAACAGCATGGCTTTCGAATTGTTCACGCTCGTGGGCACCAACATGTTGTGGCCAAAGCGGAAGACCCTCGTCCAGTCCGCCATTTCTGGTGCAATGTAACGATCGTTGGGCAGGCGTCTGGCGGGTTTCACTGTCGGCGGCGGAGCTTTCTCATCCTTCGAAGTCCCCTCGTTCGCGCTGTCCTCTTTCTGTTCAGCGTTCGCTTGTTCCTCTCCTTCGCTGTTCAAAGACTTCGGAGCGACGGTGTCTTCGGGGCGCTTTGGCAACGGAGAAAGTTTGAGCCGCATTCCCGGAAGATCGATGTCGATGAGATAAGCCCCCAGCACATCGGCGCCTATCAGGCCGTCTTCATCCGCGATCGATCCTTTATCGCTTACGGCGACCACGCAATCCTGGAACTCCAGTTCGCCGATTCGGATGTGGTCGGCTACTGCTGTATAGCCGCTTTGCAACCCTTTATCGCCGATGCCGCGGAAATGCACGGCAGAGATTGGCGTCAACCCCGCCTTCTCCGCGACCTTGTGGCTCACCATAATGCCGCCGGCTCCAGTATCGAGCAGGAGATGAGCATTCCGGTCATTGAGCTTGACCGAAAGACCGATTCCCCGCATTCGATGGGCGTCCGCGCCATACATCGTCTCCAACTTGGTCTCGGTCTGCTCCACTTTGCTGACCAGCCTGCACACATGAACCGGCTTATCCGCCGTCGCTTGCAGAAACTCCAAATACTCCGTCATCCATTTTGTTTCTTCTTCATTATCAGGATGTGGCCCGCTGAGGTAGGCCTGCAATGCCGCCAGCCTCTCTTTTCGTGGAAGCATTCGTAGCCATGCTCGCTGCACCTCGATGTTTTCAGGAGCAACTTCATGGGCGGTCTGCAGCTGGTCATAGGCCTTGCGATATAAGGAGTACGAGCGGTACAACTGCGCCAGTCCGAGATCTGCGTGCACCTCTCTCGGGTCGAACTTCTTCGCTGTGAGGTATGACAACTCTGCATCTGGCATTTCGCCGTTACGAAACTGGACATCACCCTTTGCCGCCAGCAAAGCCGCCGCATTCGGGTGGGCACTCAGAGCAGTGTTCACGGCGTCCAACGCCTCATCAATCTTCTGTTGCCGCAACATTGCGCGCACAAGTCCCACTTGCACGTTCACCAATTGCGCAGGCACGAGCTTCGAATCATTGTTCAGAATTGCCTGATAGCGGACCTCGGCTTCGGCGAACTTGCCTGCTTGATAAAGCTGGTCAGCAGTCGCAAGTTCCGGTGGGATGGGAGTGTCGATGTCGTCGCCGAACATTGCGGCCGTCAAGAAGACAAACAGCAGAGCGGCGACGAAAGCCGGGCGTAAAGAGGACATGTGGAATACCCATTAAATGGAGGAGAGTAGCACGATTTCCACGTTCTGCGAAGCCGTTGACCCGCCGACTCACCGCCGGGCACGATCAGGCGTGAGGAATTGTGCGATGACTCCGGTAATTAGTGGTTCTTCTGTGATCCCGGTAAAGTTCACAAGTAGGCGAAGAGTATGAAGCGACTTGTGATTATCATTTTGGCGATGACGACCTTGGCGGCGGCGCGGGACAAGAAGCCAAAGGCTCAGCCCGGACCGTATGTATTCACCAGCAAAGCCACCGCTCGAACGCTCAAGGTGCTCATCGTCCAGGAGAATCTAACAGAAGGCTACACCCTCGATTCCGACAATCAATTCCAGTTTCGCTTCTCAAAGCCTGCGCAGATGCCTCTCATCGGCGCCCTTTTTATGGCGTCAAGTGGGTGTCCGGGCATGACAACGAAAAAGGTATGGTCGTACACATTGACCGAACACAATGCCACGACAAAGGTGACGGTTCAGCCAGTGTGGGAATATCCGGACGATTACTGCCAAACGCAGACACACGAATTGATCTGGAGCCAGCCAGAGGAGGTTGCGGCATTTCAAGCAATGCTGGACAAAGCACCCATTTCGAGCGTGCAGGCTCCAGCCCCAAAGCCCGTTCCAGCTTTGGCCGCGGCCGCTCCCGCTTCTTCTCCAACCTCAGTCGCGGATCAGCAGCAAGGCACCAGGCAATACGCCGCTTGTTTGGAATTGGCGAAGAACAACCCCACCATCACTTGCAAGTAGAAGTCAGAATAGTGTGATAGGATGGCCCCCGTCATTCACGGTCTTTAATCTTGCCGCAATTGCCTATGCGGCCTTACTCATCCCAGCCCTCAGCTTCGCCCACCTCGCTCTTTGAGCGGCGGCGATCTTTCTGCGGGCTGATGCTGACATAGTGCGCTTCACCACGGATGGGCTATTTGCTTGCGCCGCTCCCATTACGGGTTTCGCGTCGCTCCTAACCTTCATCCATCGCGCCCTTTGCGCCTGTGCCATTTTTCGACGCGAAGCAGCCGATATGATTCGTTTCGGTGCGATTGTTTCCCGCGACTTCCCCACACCGTTTAACGACTCGATCACTGAAATCGCTTGATCCAACTTCTCCATGTGCAACTGTGCGTGCTTGCGCTCTTCTCGAAGCTCCTGAAGCGCGTTGGTTAGACTTGCCATTATTGTTCTTCCCCCTCAAGATTTACAGCGAACTGATTGTATAGGACGGGAGACGAACTGGCGCACTCATTCCATGGGCCGCGAGGCCCACCCAACGCTCTATCAGAAATACAGCGTATAGAAATGCCGTTCTGCCGCCATTGCCCCTAATCATGGCGTGCCGACGATAATTCCTCCACGAATTCCGGAATTGAGCTGGCAACATGGATGCGGTCAATGGGGCTGGATGGGTAAGCGTGGATCATATCCGCACAATCATGCGTGCGGTAGAGGACAGACATGTCGCGACCTCTCGATTAAACTCCTTCCCAAAACCTTCGCGCAGTAGCACAAGTATGTCTCAGGCTGTGATTCCTCCGTCCAGTGTTGTTTCTTCCATCGCGGACTGGAAACGGCTCTATCAATACGCGATTCTTGAACATGACGCTTCCAAAGTGCCGCCGCGGGTCGCCGAACCTGGTCATGCCATTCTGAATCGAGCCAAAGCGCCAGTGACCAAAGCGAAGGTGGGGGAATCCAGCGATCTTATCTATGCGCTCCGCATGTTGGGATTACTGGAGAAAGTGGCTGCGAGAGAGCGTGCAGCTGCGTGACCAAGTGAGCCAAGCGAGCGGTTGACCCGACTGCGGGTTCTGTTCCCGACCGATAGGGTTTCAAGTGTCTTTGCCGGGCGACTACGTCCGCGCATGTAACTATGTATGTACGCTACCGCACATAGCATGGCGAGCTTAAGTCGTGCCCTCCCGCTGCCTTAGTGACCGCATTCGTGAACTCTGCACTGAAGCCGCAAATGCAGGCGATGCAAACTTTGCAGAGGTTCTCTGTGAACTGCATCCGCCGGCTTCGAGAAACTCCTGCCACGTCATCATCGTGAAGAGATCCAGCCGATCGTTGCGTGCCGCCATTCGGCCTCCCCACAAGCTAAATTTGTCACGCTCAAGTAAGAGGCTGAGCCAGGGGCCGCATCGCTGCCGCACTTGGGCACCACGCGGGCACCCCCGCGCGCGTCTAACCTACGAGCAGCCGCTCGTGCTCCCGCAACTTCCGCAGCGATAGCACGAACCGTTGCGGGTCATGATGCTGCCGCAGAAGCTGCAACTGGGAGCGTCGCCCAGGTCGATGATGCCGGCCAGCGCGTCGGCGGCATGAATCGAACCGGCTCCCGGCTCGCGGGTTCCGGTTTCCGGACGGCGGATTCCCGGCGCCGCTTCTTCTGGCAACTGGCCACTGACCACGGACGACTTCGGCCGCAGATTTTCGAACAGCAATTGCTGCTGTCCGGTGAAGCGCAACTGCAGCCAGCGGAAGATGTAATCCATGATCGACTTGGCAAAGCCAATGTCCGGATTGCTTGTCCAGCCGCTGGGCTCGAAGCGCGTGTGCGCGAATTTCTCGCAGAACAATTTCAGTGGCACGCCATGCTGCAGCGAGATGGAGACCGCCAGCGCAAAGCTGTCCATCAATCCGCTGACCGTCGATCCTTCTTTCGCCATGGTGATGAACAGTTCGCCGGGCTCGCCGTTGGGATAAAGCCCGACCGTGATGTAGCCCTCGTGCCCGCCGATGTTGAACTTGTGCGTGATCGAGGCGCGCTCTTCCTGCAGCTTGTGCCGCACCGCGCGCGGAGGCGCATTCATATCCTCAGGCTCATGCGCCGCGGCGGCCGCGACCCGCGCGTCGTCTTTGGTGGAGTTGGCGGTCTTCGTCCCCGCCGCGGAAAGTGGTTGCGCCTTCTTGCAGCCGTCGCGATAAACTGCGACCGCCTTCAGACCGAGCTTCCATGCCTGAAGATAGGCGTCCATGATGTCTTCAACAGAGGCGTTCGCGGGAAGATTGACGGTCTTCGATATAGCTCCAGAGATAAACGGCTGCGCCGCCGCCATCATCCGCAGATGTCCCATGTAAGCAATCGACCGCGTCCCCTTGGCCGGCTTGAACGAACAATCGAACACCGCGAGATGATGGTCCTTAACATGCGGCGCCCCTTCGATGGTTCCCGTCGCATCGATATAACTGACAATGGCGTTCGCCTGATCGTGGTCGTACCCCAGCTTAAATAAAGCCGTCGGCACCGTCTGATTCACAATCTTAATCATCCCTCCGCCCACAAGCTTTTTGTACTTCACCAGCGCCAAATCCGGCTCCACCCCAGTTGTGTCGCAGTCCATCATGAAGCCTATGGTGCCGGTTGGGGCTAACACTGTTACTTGAGAATTCCGGTAGCCGTGCTTTTCGCCATGGGCGAGGGCTTCGTCCCAGCATTGCTTGCTGGATTCGTAGAGGGATGTGGGGACATTACTTTTGTTTATGTTGTTCACGCTGGCGCGGTGCATTCGGATTACGTCCAAGAATGGTTCGCGGTTGATGTACCAGCCGGGGCTGGCTGCGCCGGGCATCTTCGCGGCTTCGGTGATGCCGAGGCGAGTTGTGACGGTTTCGGTTGCGGGCGTGAGCGGCTCGCATTGTTCCGCGATCTTCGAAGACTGCAGATAGGCTTCGCCGCACATGATGGCGGTGACGCAGGCGGCGTAGTCGCGGCCGGCGTCGGAGTCGTAGGGCAAGCCTGCGGCCATTAATAGCGCGCCGAGATTTGCGTAGCCCAGGCCAAGGGGGCGATAGTCATGCGAGTTGCGCATGATCATTTCGGTCGGATAGCCGGCGTTGTCGACGAGAATTTCCTGCGCGGTGATGAGAACGTCGACGGCGTGACGATAGGCTTCCACGTCGAAGGTGCCGTTAGGCGCGAACTTCAAAAGATTCAGGCTGGCGAGGTTACAAGCGGAGTCGTCGAGGAACATGTACTCGCTGCAAGGATTCGAGGCATTGATCCGCGCCGTGTTCTTCGAAGTGTGCCAGCGGTTTGTTGTCGTGTCGTATTGCATACCGGGATCGCCGCAGTGCCAGGTGGCTTCGGAAATTTTCTTGAGAAGATCCTTGGCTTTGTAGGTTTTCATGACGTTGCCGTCGCCGATTGCCTTGGTGGAAAAATCGGTATCACGAAGTACGGCGTACATGAAGTCGTCGGTGACGCGCACGGAGTTGTTCGCGTTCTGAAAAAAGATAGACGAATAGGCGTCGGAATCGGGGTGCGAACCGTCGTAGCCATATGCGACCAGCGCGTGGGCTTTGGCTTCTTCTTTCTGCTTGCACTCGATGAACTCCACGATATCGGGATGGTCGACATTGAGTATGACCATCTTGGCGGCGCGGCGAGTCTTGCCTCCGGACTTGATGACGCCGGCGAAGGCATCAAAACCTTTCATGAAGCTGAGCGGGCCGCTGGCGGTGCCTCCGCCGCTGAGGCCTTCCGTGGAAGAGCGCAGCGGGGACAGATTCGTTCCGGTACCGCTGCCCCACTTGAACAGCATGCCTTCGGTCTTCGCGAGAGTGAGGATGGAATCCAGCGAATCTTTTACTGAGTTTATAAAACACGCGGAGCACTGCGGCCTGCTATAGCCCGTTACGCCGAACTCGACTTGCTGCGTCTTTGGATTCCAGTGCCAGTTGCGGGCATCGGAGTTGGGCTCGATGCGATCGCAGCCGACGTTGAACCAGACGGGCGAATTAAACGCGGCATATTGGCGAACGAGGATGTGGACGAGTTCGTCATGGAAGGTTGCGCCATCTTCGGGAGTTTTGAAGTAGCCCTGGGATAATCCCCAGTTGCGGATGGTTTCGGCGACACGGGTGACGAGCTGGCGGACTCCGGTCTCGCGCTCGGGGGTACCAACTTTGCCGTGCAGATATTTGGAGGCGACGATGTTGGTCGCGGTCACGGACCAATCTTTGGGGACTTCGACGTCTTTTTGCTCGAAGATCACGTTGCCTTGGGCATCACTAATCTGAGCGAGACGGAAATCCCATTCGACTTCGTCGTAGGGAGAGACGCCGGGCTTGGTGAAGAAGCGGCGGAAGGACAGGCCGGGGGCGGTCTTTTTATGGGCCGCGACATTGTTGGCAGTGACGGTGTTGGCGGGGGAGTTGGTGGGGGTAGTTTTGACTTCGGGCATTGCTTTCTCCATTAGTTATTAGATTCTGGTGACAGCGTGCCGATTCGGCGTCCCCGGGGGCGGAGGCGGGAATCGGGCGATCCCGAACGCGAAATTGCTCGGGGGTGCGGCGTGCGTTTTAAAGAGCTTTTTTCGCCCCTGAGTAGTGGGGGTGTCGTCCCTGTGGGACTCTCCGTTTTCTAACTCCTACCCCCGGACTTACGTCCGGGGCTAATGAATGCCGCCGCCTTTGGCGGCTGAACCGTTCTGACTTCGGTCGATCTCTTCGCCCCATCAGGTCACGGTTCCTAGACTTAGGGGCTAAAGGGATCATTCCGACTTCTGACGTGGCCCATTCGACTTCGCTCAGGGCAGGCTGCTGAAGCGCCGCTCTTCCACGCTACTGCTGGTGACCGGCGCTGCTTGCATCCCAACCTCAGGGGCTAAAGCCCAAATTCAGAGTGGTTCGCTAATCGCAGCGCTACCAAAAATCCCGGCGCTAGCAAAGTCCATTCGCGACACAAAATCCTATCGCAAATTCCATCACCGCAGAAAGTCCGTTCACCCCAAGTCCCTTCGCCACGCAAAATCCCTGCCGGGCTAGAATCCGCCGGGTAGAGGGTGAGGACAATGAAAGTCTTGATTGGTTTCGGAGGCAACATGCTCGAGGGAGTTGATGGCGCCCACACGAGCCGCACCCACTCGGTCGCCTACGGGCGCCAATTCCATCGAGGAAGAGAAAGCAGCCGGAATGCCAATGGCTTTTTCGGCGGAGGAGAGCATCCACTGATTAAGGGCACTGCAAATGCTGCGGCGCTCGTCCTGGTCTTCGATGACGACGAAGCGGAGAAAGCAATTCCCGGAGGAAAGGCGTGCGCGCATGGGATTGATGCGGGTGAACATGCGGTCGAGAGTGAAGGCCATGTCGTCATCTTCGGAGAACTGGAGCACGGCGAGCATGCGTTTTGTTGCCTCAGCGGCTAAAGCCGACTCCTTGAGCGAGGATGAACCGCAGC